>Ga0182742_1001869_pt1 | contig 25260 bp, 23 predicted proteins | sample eDN5th37CBELigMG_FD_128880 | JGI IMG/M metagenome (GOLD analysis project Ga0182742, IMG submission 128880) | Enriched Miracle-Growth compost microbial communities from Emeryville, California, USA - eDNA 5th pass 37_C BE-Lig MG (version 2)... ...
ACCGCCTCGTCGGCATCCTGCACGGTTGCCTACGCCACCGGACCCGCTACGACGAACACAAAGCCTGGGCACACCGCACACCTGCCGCCGCTTGACAACTTACGCACCTGGGATGTCTAACCTCTCACCACCGCGGCGTCGGGTGCGCTGCGGTCCGACGGCAGCAGTGCCCCGGCGACCACCGAGATCGCCGACACGGCAACCAGATACCACGCGATCGAGTCACTGGACTGCGCCGCGGCGTACAGCGCCGCCGCGATCGTCGGCGCGAACGCCGACCCGAGGACCTGTGACAGCGTGTAGCCGATCGACACCCCGCTGTACCGGACGTCGGCGTCGAACGCGAGGCTGAACAGCGCGCCTGTCACGCCGGCGGCCGGGGCCATCGCCAGGCCGAACACCAGGACCAGCGCGACGCCGAACAGCAGCGCGCTGCCGGTGTCGATCAGCGCGAAGACCGGGAACACCGAGGCCGCCATGAGGACCACGCCGACCAGGAACAGACGTTTGCGGCCCACCGCATCCGACCACGCGCCGAAGGCCGGGTAGGCCGCCACGGCCACCAGCGCGGCGACGAAGACAGCGAAAAGTGCGGCGGTGCGGTCGATCCCGGCGGCGGTGGTGGCATAGGACACCAGGTAGGCCACGCAGATGTAGGCGAACACCCCCTGGGACAGGTAGGCGCCCGCCACCAGCACGATCTGGCGCCAGTGCCTGCGGAACGCCTCGACGATCGGCATCCGCCGTACCGCCGAGTTCTGCACCACCGCGGAGAACTCGGGGCTCTCGGTCAGCTTGAGCCGGATCACCAGACCGATCACGATCAGCACGGCGCTGAACAGGAACGGCAGCCGCCACCCCCACGCGAGGAACTGCGCGTCGGGCAGTTGCGAGGCCAAAAAGAACGCCAGCGTCGCCGACGCCGTGCCTGCCGGGGCGCCCATCTGGGGGAAGGCGCCGTAGAAACCACGCCGGTCGGCGCTCGCGTGCTCGACGGCCATGAGCGTCGCGCCGCCCCATTCGCCGCCGACTGCGAAGCCCTGGCACAGGCGCAGCACGGTCAGCAGGACCGGGGCCGCCAGCCCGATCTGGGCGTAGGTGGGCAGCAGGCCGATCAGCACGGTCGAGACACCCATGCCGACAAGGGAGTACACGAGCATGCGCTTGCGGCCGATGCGGTCGCCGAAATGCCCGAACACGATGCCGCCGAGCGGTCGGGCGATGAACCCGACGCCGAATGTCGCGAACGACAGGAGAATGCCCGCCGCGGGCGAGGCCTGTGGGAAGAACAGCTTGGGGAAGACGAGCGCGGCCGCGGTCCCGTAGATCAGGAAGTCGTAGAACTCGACCGTGGTCCCGATGAAGCTCGCGACCGCGACGCGAAGCGGGGATACCCGCACCCCCGTCGACGTGGCCATGCCCGTGGCGCTAGTCGCTCGCGGGCAGCGGCTTGGCCTCCTTGAGGCCCAGCGGTGTGGTCCCGATCGACAGCGTCCCGGCGCCGGCCTTGGTGACCAGCACCTCGGCGCCGTTGTCGTCGACGTAGCGTTTGCCCATCAGGGTGCCGTCGGCGAATGCCGGGTCGAGCGTTGCGCCACTGTCCTTCTCGGCGTCCAGCGGGATCATCGGGACGCCTCCGGCGCGCAGGTCGTCGAGGCTGTCGGCGCTGCGGACGACGATCACCTGGGTGTCGCACACCTGGCTCTGCAGGCGCGTGCCGTTCTTGATCACTGATGACTCCTTCGATTCCTACGAGATGGGCTGGAGTTCGTCGACGAGTTGACGGCGCAGCACCTTGCCGGTGGCGTTGGTGGGCAGTTCGGCGCGGAAGACCACGCGGTCGGGGGTGCGGGATCCGCGCAGGTGTTTGCGGACGTGCTCGCGGAGTACGTCGGCGTCGGGTTCGGCGCCGTCGGCGGGCACCACGACCGCGACGATGATCTGGCCCCACTGGGGGTCCTCGGGGCCGACCACCGCGACGTCGCGCACGTCGGGATGTTCCACGAGAACGTCCTCGATCTCGGCGGGAGCGATGTTCTCGCCGCCGCGGATGATGGTGTCGTCCGACCGGCCGCCGATGAACAGATAGCCGTCCTGGTCAAGCATCGCAACGTCTTTGGTGGGGAACCAGCCGTCCTCGTCGAGCACCGACCCGATCTCGGTGTACCGGCCGGACACCTGCTCGCCGCGCACGAACAGCTCACCGGTCTCGCCGGGCCCCAGCACGGTGCCGTCCTCGCCGCGGATCTGCACCTCGATCCCGGGCACCACCTGTCCCACCGACCCGAGGCGGCGGGTCACACCGGGGTCGTCGGAGGCCAGCGCGGCCCGGTGGTCGTCGGGTCCGAGGACCGCGATGGTGGAGCTGGTTTCGGTGAGACCGTAGGCGTTGACGAATCCGACGTTCGGCATCAGCTCCAGCGCCTTGCGGACCAGGGGCAGCGCGACCTTGGATCCGCCGTAGGCGAGGTTGCGCAGGGTCGGCAGCTCGGCGCGCGTGGTCTCAAGTGCGGTGACGATACGGTCGAGCATGGTCGGCACCACGGTGGCAGACGTGACGCCCTCGGTGCGCACCAACTCGACCCAGCGGTGTGCGTCGAAGTTGCGCAGGTACACCATCTTCCGGCCGGCGTACAGGTTGGACATCGCCGCGCTGACACCCGCGATGTGGTACGGCGGCACACAGATCAGCGCGGCGTCCTCCGGTGCGGCCGAACCGAATTCGACGGTCCCGGTGATGTAGCTCGTGAGGTTGTTGTGGGTGAGTTCGACGGCCTTGGGGCGCGATGTGGTGCCCGAGGTGAACAGCACCACCGCGACCGCGTCGGGGTCGGCGAACTCTGCGGCCGGATCGGCCGTGCGGGCCTGGGACAGGAACTCCTCGGAGGTGAGCACCGGCCTGCCCGCTCCGGCGAGCATGCCGGCGTACTCGCCGTCGGCGATCACCAGCGGTGTGGGCAACCGGTCGACCAGCTCGCGCAGACCTTCGGCGCTGAGACGGTAGTTCAGGGGGGTGAAGGGGATCGCCGCGCGTGCCGAGGCGAACAGCAGCAGCGGCAGCAGCGCGCCACCGGTACCCACGTAGGCGACGTGTGCCGCGCCTGACCCGGCGATGACGCCTGCTGCCCCGTCGGCCAATGTGCTCAACTCGCCTGCGGTGAGCCGGGTGTCGTCGGAAACCACCGCGGTGCGGTCGGGATCTCCCGACGATGCCATCTCGAGCAGCAGCGATATGCTCATGCGCCCTGTCCCGGTGCGTCGATGAAGATGTCGATGATCGGACTGTCCCCGCCACCGTAACGGGACAGGTCGCTCACGCCTGCTGTGGTGAGAACTTCGGAGTCGACGAAGGTCTGGCCGTTGACCTCGCCGGCCGGCCGGGACAGGATCTCGACGGCGGCGTCGGCCATGATCTCGGGGCTGCGGGAGGATTTCAGCAGTTCGGCACCTCCTGCGCCGTTGGCCACGGCCGCCGTCGCGATGTACGTCTCGGGCCACAGGCAGCTGAAACCGATTCCGGAGTCGGCATACTCCGCGGCCCAGCCCTGCGACAGCAGGGTCATCCCGTACTTGGACAGCGTGTAGGACGGGTGTGCACCCAGCCAGTACGGGTTGAGGTTGAGCGGCGGGGCCAGGGTCAGCACATGGGCGGCGCGCCCGGCCTCCACGGACGTGCGCAGGTGCGGCAGGGCGGCCTTGGTCAGCAGGAACGTGCCGCGCACGTTGATGTCCATCATCAGGTCGAATTTCTTGACCGCAAGCGATTCGGTCGGTTCGGTCGCGATCGCGCTGGCGTTGTTGACCACGATGTCGACGCCGCCGAAGCGTTCCACCGCGGTGTCGACGGCGCGTGCGACGTCCTCATCCTTGCGAACGTCACCGACCACCGCGACGCCCTTGCCGCCGGCGGCCTCGACCTCGGCGACCGCGGTGTGCACGGTGCCGGGCAGTTTCGGATGCGGTTGCGCGGTCTTGGCGAGCAGCACCACGTTGGCGCCGCGTTTGGCCGCACCCAGTGCGATCGCCAGGCCGATACCCCGGCTGCCGCCCGACACGACCATCGTGCGATCGGCGAAAGACTCCTGCTGGCTGGACATGGGCCTCCTCGTCGGGGCGCGGCGGAGCTGACCGGCGCGTCGGATGCGAACGTTGCCGCGTACCCAGAAGGGTATTGGCATTCTCGGTTTTGGCAAGTGGCGTACTCATGCGGTGCGGCGACGGGTCGCACCCCGACTGCCTGAGCGTTCGGTGCGGCGCGAGGGTGCGCAGGTGAGGGTGTTCCCATGCTGCACACGCCACACATTACCGCCGTGCGGTATTGGCATTCTCATTTTTGGCAAGTACGTTATCGAGTGATGAGCGAGCAAGCCCAACCTCGGGTGGAGACCCCCTCCGGTATTCCGCTGGCACCGGTGTACGGACCCCAGGACCGCAGCGGCGAACCGCCGCCGCCGGGGACCTACCCGTTCACGCGCGGAAACTTCGCGTCCGGGTACCGCGGCAAGACCTGGACGTTTCGGCAGTACTCGGGTTTCGGCACGGCCGAGGAGTCCAACCGCCGGTACCGTTACCTGCTCGACCAGGGCGGCACCGGGCTTTCGGTCGCGCTGGACCTGCCCACGCAGTGCGGGTACGACTCCGATGATGACGAGTACGGCGAGGAGGTCGGCCGTGTCGGCGTGGCCGTCGACACCCTTGCCGACGCCGAGATCCTGTTCGACGGGATACCGCTGGAGGCGATCAGCACGAGTTTCACGATCAACGGCACCGCCGCGATCCTGCTGGCGTTCTACGTCGCGGCCGCCGAGAAGAAGGGCGTGCCGCGCGAGAAGCTCACCGGCACCATCCAGAACGACATCCTCAAGGAGTACGCGTCGCGCGGCACCTGGATCTGGCCGCCGGAACCGTCACTGCGGCTCATCGCCGACACCATCGAGTTCTGCGCGGCCGAGGTGCCCAAGTTCAACGCGATCTCGGTGGCGGGCGCGCACTTCCGCGACGCAGGCGCCAACGCGGTTCAGGAGATGGCGTTCACGCTCGCCGACGGGGTGACGTACTGCGACACGGTCATCGAACGCGGACGCATGACCATCGACAAGTTCGCGCCGCAGATCTCGTTCTTCTTCTACACACACGGCGACTTCTTCGAGGAGATCGCCAAATACCGTGCCGGACGGCGCCGCTGGGCCACGATAGTGCGGGAACGTTACGGCGCCACCACCGACAAGGCGTCGATGTTCCGGTTCGGCTGCGTATCCGGTGGGGCGTCGCTGTATGCGCCGCAGGCACAGAACAACCTGGTGCGCGTGGCGTACGAGGCGCTCGCGTCGGTGCTCGGCGGTGTGCAGTCGATGTTCACCGCGGCCTGGGACGAACCGTTCGCGCTGCCCAGCGAGGAATCGGCGACGCTCGCGCTGCGCACGCAGCAGATCCTGGCCTACGAAACCGGAGTCGCCAAGGTCGCCGATCCGCTCGGCGGGTCGTACTTCGTCGAAGCACTCACCGACGCCACCGAGGCCAAGATCGTCGAGATCATGAGCGATCTGGAAGCTCATGGCGGCATGGTGGCCTGCATCGAGGACGGTTACCTGCAGGGGCTGATCGCCGACGAGGCCTACAAGCTGCACCAGGAGATCGAGTCGGGCGAGCGGCCCGTGGTGGGCGTCAACAGGTTCGTCGTCGACGAGCCGCCGCCGGAGATCGCGACCTACGAACTCGACGCCGAGGGCCGCGACCTGCAACTCAAACGACTGTCGAAGGTCAAGGCCGAACGCGATTCCGCACAGGTGAAGGCCACGCTGGCGGCGCTGTCCGCGGCCGCCGAGGGAGATGACAATCTGATGCACAAGCTGATCGACTGCGCCAACGCCTACTGCACGGTGGGGGAGATGGTGTCGGCGCTCAAGGCGGTGTGGGGCGAGTTCCAGCAACCGGTGGTGTTCTGATGAGCGCTTGCGCGAAGAAGCGAGGATTCTGATGAGCGCTTGCGCGAAGAAGCGAGGATTCTGATGAGCGCTTGCGCGAAGAAGCGAGGATTCTGATGGCCACCCGGGTGCTGGTCGCCAAGCCGGGTCTGGACGGTCACGACCGCGGAGCCAAGATCGTCGCGCGCACGTTGCGCGACGCCGGTTTCGAGGTCATCTACACCGGCATCCGGCAGCGCATCGAGGACATCGTGTCCATCGCGTTGCAGGAAGACGTTGCACTGGTAGGCCTTTCGATCCTGTCCGGGGCGCATGTCGCGCTCACGGCGCGCACCGTCGAGGCACTGCGGGCCGCCGACGCCGGTGACATCGCCGTCGTCGTCGGCGGCACCATCCCGCAGGGCGACGTCCAGAAACTGCTCGACGTCGGGGCGGCCGCGGTGTTCCCCACGGGCACGCCGCTGGACACGCTGGTGACCGAGGTGCGGGCTCTCACGGAGAAGGTGGGCAAATGAGGCTGGGCGTGATGATCGGGGCCGAACGCGGCGACATGACGCGCAAGGTCAACAAGCTCGCGGCCGACATCCAGTGGGCCGAGGCCGCGGGCCTGGACAGCGCGTGGATGCCGCAGGTGCCCGACGATTTCGACTGCCTGTCGATGGTGGCGCTGATGGCCGCGCACACCTCGACCATCGAACTCGGCACGGCCGTCGTGCCGCTGCAGGCACAGCATCCGGTAGCCCTTGCGCGCCAGGCGCTCTCGGTGCATGCGATCGCCGAGGGTCGGTTGGCGCTCGGGGTGGGCCCGTCGCACCACTGGATCATCCGCGACATGCTGGGTCTGCCCTACGAGAAACCCGCCGCCTACACACGCGACTACCTCGAGGTGCTCAACGCTTCCCTGGCCGGGCCGGGACCCGTCGACGTCGAGAACGACACGTTCACGGTGCACAACCCCACCGCGCTGGCCGCCGAGACACCCCTGCCCGTGCTGGTCGCCGCGCTCGGTCCGGTGATGCTGCAGATCGCAGGCGAACTCGCCGACGGCACGGTGCTCTGGATGGCCGACGAACGCGCGATCGGTGACCACATCGCGCCGCGCATCAACAAGGCCGCCGACAACGCGGGCAGGCCCGCTCCTCGGATCGTGGCCGGAATCCCGGTGTGCCTGTGCGCCAACTCCGAGATCGACACCGCCAAGGAGCGGGCCAACCGGATCCTGGCCGAGGCCGAGACGTCGCCCAATTACCAGCGCCTGCTGGACCGCGGCGACGCGCGCAATGTCGGTGATCTGTGCGCGGCCGGTGACGAGGACGCGATCCTGGCCCGGTTCAAGCGGTTCGCCGATGCGGGCGTGACGGATCTGTCGGTGCGGCTGCTGCCCATCGGCGACAACCGCGACGAGTTGGTCGCCTCGAAGTACCGCACGCGTGAGGTGATCGCCGAACTCGCCAAGGCGGTGCGATGAGCGCTTGCGCGAGCGCTCCGCTGGCCGGTATCCGCGTCATCGAGGTCGGCGTGATGCTCGCAGGCCCGTACGCCACCATGATGCTCGCGGATCTCGGCGCCGAGGTGATCAAGATCGAGCCGCCGGGCGGCGAGATCTCGCGCCAGGTGGGGGACAGTTACTTCGCGAGCCTCAACCGCGGCAAGCGCAGCCTGTGCCTGGACCTCGCGACGGCAGATGGGAAAGCGAGACTCGCTGAGCTGGTGGCGGATTCACACGCGCTGCTGGTGAACATGAAGCCTTCGGTGATCCGCCGCCTCGGTCTGACCTACGACGCGCTCAAGGAGTTCAACCCCGAGATCGTGTGCGTCGCGATGACGGGGTTCGGGCTCGACGGCGGTGACGATCCCGCGTTCGACTACGTGATCCAGGCCGCGACGGGGGTCGCGGCGATGACGGGGGACCCGGATGGTCCGCCCACGCTGCCGGGGTATTCGTCGGCGGACAACTCGACGGGTCTCACCGCGGCGCTGGGTCTGCTGGCGATGATCGTGTCCGGGCGCGGAGGGCAGGTGGATGTGTCGCTGCGCGATGTCATGCTGTCGCAGTTGAACTACCGCGCGTCGGCGTATCTCAACGACGGTGCCGAACCGCGCCGCCACCCGAACGGCGCGCATTCCTATTACGTTCCGGCGCAGCTGTTTCCGACGGCGGACGGATACCTGGCGCTGTTCATCACGCACGACGGGTTCTGGAGGTCGTTCGCCGGCGAGGCCGGTATCTCGGGGTTCGAGACCATGGCCGAACGCGCGGCGCGCCGTGACGAGGTGCTGCATGTGGTGACTGCGACACTGGCGACCGACTCGGCCGCGAGTTGGGAGAAACGGCTCAAACCGCTGGGCATCCCGGTCGCCGCGGTGCGCACACTGCCCGAAGCGCTTTCGGAGACACCCGAGGCGCTCGTCACCGCAGGCGATTTCCGTCTGGTGGGCAGTTCGATCCGCATCGCCGGGTACCAACCGGACTATCGCCCGCCGCCGGCGTTCGACGAGTATGCGGGCCGGCAGGCTCAGGCTCGATCTCAGTCGTCGTCGTAGGAGACCGTCACGGTGTCGCAGTCCGGGACCGCCTGGCACGTCAGCACGTAACCCTCGGCGACCTCGTCGTCGTCGAGGGCGTCGTTGACGCGCATCGTGGCGGTGCCTTCGAGGAGTTTGGCCATGCACGTGCCGCAGTTACCCGCCTCGCATGAGAACGGAGGTGTCATGCCCGCCCGTCGCGCGCTCTCCAGCAGCGTCTCGTTCGGCCTGCGCGGAACCGACACCCGCTCACGCTCGAACAGGATGGTCACCTTCCCGCCGGGCTCCGCGGTGGGTACTGGTTCTGCCGACATCGAGCTCCCCTGCGCACTAGCATTCTGATGTAACGAGAATAGCATTCTCCGGAAATGATAGTATCTTCTCGCCGCCGCATCGCTGCGGCGGGTACGCGTCACGAGAGGCCAGCGCTGGTGGAAACGGCAGGTGAGGCTCATGGGTGAGTCCGCCGTGCTGGCGTTCGGCGACCGCGAGTACACCCTCACCGAACTCGACGCGCTCGCCGGCGGCATGGCCGCGACGTTGGCGCAGCGTGGCGTCGGACCGGGAGACCGGGTCGCGATGATGTCGTCGAACCGGCCCGAATTCGTCATCGCCCTACGCGCGATCTGGCGCCTCGGTGCCGCCGCGGTCCTCATCAGCCCGGCGTGGAAAACCACCGAGATCGCCCATGCACTGGAACTCACACGCGCAAACCACGCGGTCGGCGACCAACCGCTGCTCGCCGAACACCTGCCGATGGTGCACCTCGACGAGCCGATCACACCCGGCGAACGCCCCGGCCCCGCAGTGGCTCCCGATGCCGACGCGCTGTTCGTGTTCAGCTCCGGCACCACGGGCATGCCTAAAGCCGTGCGCCACAGCCACGCCGGGTTCGCCGCGGCCATCGAGCACTGGCGCGACGCGCTCGGCCTCACCGCGGCCGACCGCATGCAGATCATGACCCCGCCGTCGCACATCCTGGGCCTGCTCAACATCGCGATGGTGCTCGACACCGGCGCCTGGATGCGACTGCACCCCCGGTTCGACGTCGAAACCATGTTGCGTCACATCGAATCCGACGGCATCACGATCGAGATGGCCGTCGCGCCCATCGCTCTGGCGCTGGCCGCACATCCCGGCCTGGAGCGGTTCGACCTGTCGTCGCTGCGGTACGTGATGTGGTGTGCTACGCCGGTCACGCGCAGCGTCGCCGAGGACATCACCGCGCGTACCGGGATCCGGTGGCTCACCGCATACGGCACCACCGAACTGCCCGTGATCGCGTGTAACCCGCTGGACGACACCAGGATCGAGACCGTCGGCAAACCGGTGCGCGGCGTACGGGTGCGCATCGCGGATACCGGCGAGATCCAGGTGTGTTCACCATCGGCCATGTGCGGCTACCTACCCGAGTCCGCCACCGGGGGCGCCTTCGACGACGGCTGGTACCGCACAGGCGACATCGGATTCCTCGACGACGACGGGTATCTGCACATCACCGACCGTGCCAAGGAGATGGTCAAGGTGCGCGGATTCCAGGTCGCCCCGGCCGAGGTGGAGGCCGTGCTGCACGGGCATCCCGCCGTCGCGGACTGCGCGGTGTTCGGCGAACCGCACGACACCGACGGGGAAGCCGTGGTCGCGGCCGTGGCCACGTGTGCCGAGGTGTCCGCCGAGGAACTCATCGACCTGGTGGGTGCGCGGCTCGCGTCGTACAAGCGGCCCCGTCGCATCGAATTCGTAACCGAGATACCCCGCTTGCCTTCCGGAAAGGTATTGCGACGAGTGCTGAAGGAGCGGCATGGACGTCCGTCTGACGGCTGAACAGCAGCAGCTGCGAGAGGCCGCTGCCAAACTGGCCGACGACCTCGGACCGGGCTCGGTCCACGAACTGGAGGACCGCGGCCGAATCGCGCGGTTGGAGAACACGGTGGCCGCCACCGAGTGGCGCACGCTGCGATCCGACGGCGCGTCCGGTGTGGAGGTGGCGATCGTCGCGGAGGAATTCGCCCGCGGGCTCGTCGACGTGCCGTTCCTCGGGCCGATCCTCGCCGACGACCTCGCACAGCGGCTCGGCCGTGCGGTCGCGGTGCCCGACGCTGCCGCGGGCACCGCGGGTGTCGACCTCACCAACAGCGCTGCGGGCGTGCTCCAGTCGCCTGCCGAGCTCTCGGAGTTGCGTGCCGGCGACGCGGCCCGCTGGCATGCGCTGGCGCTCGCGGCGACGAGCGCGGATCTGGTCGGTGCCGCGCGCGGCGCCCACGCCCTTGCCGTCGACTACGCGAAGGTGCGGGAACAGTACGGCTCGACCATCGGCTCGTACCAGGCCGTCGCGCACCTGTTGGCCGAAGGTCTCGCGCTCATCGAGGGTTCGATCAGCGTGCTGCGCCACGCCGCGTGGGGTGTCGACGAACTCGAACCCGATGAGGCCGTGCGGGCCGGCCGGATCGCGAAGGTGTACTGCGCGCGTGCGGCGCGCACGGTGTGCGAGACCGCCATTCAGGTGCACGGCGGTATCGGCAACACGTGGGAATGCCTGGCACACGTGTATCTGCGCCGCGCGCTGACCTCGACTGAACTGTGGCTCGTCGGACTGGAGGACTTGGAGGTTTCGGATCTTGGATTTTCGTGATTCACCCGAGGAAGCGGCCTTCCGCGACCGGTTGCGGTCCTGGCTGGCCGACAACGCCGCGTCGTTCAAGGCCTCCGGCGACGACTACTGGGCCCGCCAGGGGGAGTGGCACCAGGCCCTGTACGGCGCAGGGTTTTTCGGCACCTCGTGGCCCAAGGAGTTCGGCGGGCAGGATTTGCCGCCCGTCTACGACGTGATCGTCGACGAGGAACTTGCGCGCGCCGGTGCGCCGCCACGGCCCAGCCTCGGCTATCTCGTCGTCGGCCTGGGACACCACGGCAGCAAGGAGCTGCAGCAGCGGTTCCTGCCCGGCATGATCAACGGCACCGAGCGGTGGTGCCAGGGCTTCTCTGAGCCGGGTGCCGGGTCGGACCTGGCGTCGCTGACCACCACCGCCACGCGCGACGGCGACAACTACATCATCAACGGCCACAAGATCTGGACCAGCTACTCCGACGTCGCCGACTGGTGCCTGCTGCTGGCGCGCACCGACAAGGATGTGCCGCGCCACAAGGGCATCTCGGCGTTCATCATCTCGATGCACCAGGACGGCATCCAGCAGCGTCCGCTCAAGATGATCAACGGCGTCACCACCGAGTTCGGTCAGGTGACATTCGACAAGGCGGTGGTGCCCGCGTCGCACATGGTGGGCGCGCCCGGTGAGGGCTGGGCGCTGGCGATGACCGTCGTCAGCCACGAACGCGAACCGTCGACGCTCGGCTACTCCGCACGCTACGGAAAGCTGGTGCGCGAGATGGCGTCCCGCGTCGAGGGACGTGCGCCCGAGGATCTGACGTGGGCCGCGGTGCAGGCCGAGATGCTGCGCCTGCACGTGCGGCGCCGGTTGTCCGAACAACTCGACGGGCTCAAGCACGGTCCGCAGGGGTCGCTCGACAAACTGCTCATGACGTGGGTCGAACAGTCGGTGGGGCACGCCGCGCTCGCGGTCAGCGGGATTTCGGATCCCGAACTGCTCAGTGCCTACCTGTACAGCCGCGCCCAGAGCGTCATGGGCGGCACCTCGCAGATCCAGAAGAACATCATCGCCTCACGGATCCTCGGATTGGGAGTTTGACCGAATGTACGGAATGCCAGACGAAATCGAGGTGCGCGCCGAGGGGGACATCCGCGTCATCACCCTCAACCGGCCCGAGGCCCTCAACGCCGTCAACGACTCGTTGCACGAGGGCCTCGCGCACCTGTGGACGCGTTTGTCGGAGGACTACGACGCACGCGCGGCCGTGATCACGGGTGCGGGTCGCGCGTTCTCGGCAGGTGGTGATTTCGCGTACCTGCAGGAGCTCGGTGAGGATCCCAAACTACGGGCCAAGACCATCCTGCACGGGCGTGAGATCGTGCTGGGGATGACGCGCTGCCGCGTGCCCGTGGTCGCCGCGGTCAACGGGCCCGCGGTCGGATTGGGTTGCAGCCTCGTGGCATTGAGCGACATCGTCTACATCGCGCCGCAGGCCTACCTCGCCGACCCGCACGTGCAGGTGGGTCTGGTCGCCGCCGACGGCGGTCCCATCACGTGGCCGCTGCACATCAGCCTGCTGCTGGCCAAGGAGTACGCGCTGACCGGTGCGCGCATCCCGGCGCAGCGGGCCGTGGAACTGGGCCTGGCCAACCACCTTTCGGACGATCCGGTGGCCGAGGCCATCGAGGCCGCGCAGAAGATGGCCAAGCTGCCACGGCAGTCGCTGGAGGCCACCAAACGGCTGCTCAACCTGCACATGGAGCAGGCCGTGCTGGCGACGCTCGACTTCGGCAACACCGCCGAGGAGCAGTCGTTCCGCACCGAGGACTTCAAGGCCATCGTCGCGGGCCTCAACGCGCGTAAGAACTAGCGGTTCGTCAGAGCGTGAGCGCCTCGGAGCGCTGCACGGTGCCGGTCACGCCGGTGCCGTCCTGTTGTGCGAGCAGCACGGCCGCGCGCGCCATCGCCTCGGGCGGTTCGATCATCTCGGGCGGGATCTTGAGCCCGCCGCCGCCGGCCTGCCAGCCCTCGGTCAGCACGACGCGCGACGGGCTCAGGCAGTTGACCGCGATGTTGTCGTCACGCAGATCGGCTGCGAGACCCGTGTAGAGCCGTTCGGTGGCGGCCTTGGACACCCAGTAGGCGTTGGATCCGTGCTCGACCATGTCGACGCCCGTGGTGGTGATCGCGATGAGCGATCCGCCGCCGCGGGCGCGCACGTGGGGGATCACCGCTTTGGTCACCAGGAACACCCCGGTGAGGTTGACGTCGAGGCACAGCCGCCAGCGTTTGAGTGGGGTGTTCTCGATCGGTCCGAGCCACAGCACACCGGCGTTGGCGACCAGGATGTCGATGCCGCCGAGTTCGGAGACCGTCTGGGCGACAGCGCGTTCGACGGACTGCTCGTCGGTGACGTCGCATACGACCGGGAGGGCGTGGCCGCCTGCGTCGGTGATGGCCGACGCCACCGAGTCGATCGTGCCGGGCAGCTTGCCGGGACGCTCGGACCGGGCCGCGACCGCGACGGCCGCACCCTCGGCCGCGAGTGCGGTCGCGATGGTGGCCCCGATACCGCGGCTGGCACCTGCGACGAACGCGACCTTCCCGGCCAGACTGCCGGGTGTTGACGGCTTCGGCGTTTCACGCACGTTCGTCATACACCGAAGGTGCGTGAAGTGCTGCTTGCGGGCGGCGTTTCGGCAGGCAGGCGCGCACGCTCGCGGTGCAAGAGGGTCACTTGGTCACTTGGGTGGGAAGCGGAGCGCGCCGTCGAGGCGGATCACCTCGCCGTTGAGATAGTCGTTCTCGACGATGCTCTGCGCGAGTTGGGCGTATTCGGTGGACCGGCCCATGCGCTTGGGGAAAGGCACCTGCGGGCCCCAGTACTCCTCGAGCTGATCGGCGGCCTGCCCGTAGGCGGGTGTGTTGATGGTGCCGGGGGCGATGGTGACGACGCGGATGCCCAGTGGCGACAGGTCGCGCGCGGCGACGAGCGTCATGCCCAGCACACCGCCCTTGGCGGCCGCGTACGGCAACTGGCCGATCTGGCCCTCGTAGCCCGCGATCGACGCCGTGTTGACGATGACGCCGCGGCCACCCTCTTCGAGGGGTTCGGTCCTGGCGATCGCGGCCGCCGTCAGGCGCATGACGTTGAACACCGCGGTGAGGTAGAACTCGATGGTCTTCTTGAACCCGTCGAGGTCCAGCGGGGAACCGTCCTTGCCCACCAGCCGGCCACCGCTGGCCGGGCCGCCGTGCGTGTCGACCGAGATGCGCAGCGGCGCGAGCGATTCCGCCTCGGCGATCGCGGCGAGCACGGATTCCTCCGAGGTCGCGTCGGTGCGCACGTATCGGATACCGAGTTCTTTCTCGAGCGCCGCGCCCTTGTCGTCGGCCACATCGGCGACGACGACCTTGGCGCCCGCGCCGTGCAATCGGCGCACGGTCGCCTCACCGAGGCCACCCGTGCCGCCCACGACGAGTGCGGAGGTACCGGCGATCTGCATGAATTGCCCTCCTTGCAACTATCACTCTCAGGAGGGGAGAATAACATTCTCGTACCCGGTGAACCAGGAGAAAGAATGCCCCACGGCGTCGTCGATGTACCCGAGCTCATCACCGCGGCCAGGGGCGGATCGATGCGCGCGGTGGGTCGGCTGCTCACGCTGGTCGAAAGCGACCGTCGCGGTGAGGTGCTCGCGGCGCTCGGGCCCGCGACGCCGCGCGTCATCGGTGTGACCGGACCGCCGGGAGCGGGCAAGTCGACCACGGTGGGCGCCATGGTGGGGGCCTATCGCGAACGCGGGCTGCGGGTCGCGGTCCTCGCGGTCGACCCCTCGTCGCCCTACAGCGGCGGGGCACTGCTCGGTGACCGCATCCGCATGGCCGCCCACATCAACGACCCCGACGTGCTGATCCGGTCGATGGCCGCACGCGGGCACCTCGGCGGGCTGGCCGCGGCCGTCCCGGCGGCGATCCGGCTGCTGGCCGCGCTGTCGTACGACCTGATCGTGCTGGAGACCGTGGGGGTGGGGCAGTCCGAGATCGAGATCGCCGCGATCGCCGACCCCACGGTGGTGATCCTCAACCCCGGCGCGGGTGATGCCGTGCAGGCCGCCAAGGCCGGTGTGCTCGAGGTGGCCGATCTGGTGGTGGTCAACAAGGCCGATCGTGACGGCGCCGACCAGACGGTCCGCGATCTGCGCGCCGAAACCGACGTCCCAGTGCTCAAACTCGTCGCCGCGCAGGGGGACGGCCTGCACGAACTCATCGAGGCCATCGAGGCGCACCAGCGCGCCGACACCCCCGAACGGCGCCGCGCGCGGGCGCGCAGCCAGATCCTGTCGCTCGCGCAGACCCTGCTGCGCAACCACGCCGACCTCGACCGGTTGTCGGCGGCCGTGGCCGACGGCAGCAGCGACGCCTACACCGCGGCCGAGCGGCTGTTCGCCGGATCAGTCGACTGATTTGCCCGTGGCCGCGGCGTATCCGCTGCGGTAGCCGAACACCAGCGCCGGGCCGAGCGTGCCGCCCGCGCCGCCATAGGCCTTGCCCGTCACGCCGGCCATGGCGTTGCCCGCGGCGTACAGACCGGGGATCGGTGAGCCGTTGACGTGCAGCACGCGTCCGTCGCGGTCGGTGCGCGGGCCGCCCTTGGTGCCCATCGCGCCGACCTTCACCGGCACGGCGTAGAACGGGGCGGTGTCGAGCGGCCCGAGGGTCTGTCGCGCCGGGGTGTCGGCCGACGTGTCGCCCCAGTAGCCGTCGTAGGCGCTGGCGCCGCGGCCGAAATCGGGGTCGACGGGATCGGTGTCGCGGCCGACGTTGTCGTTCCACCGCCGCAACGTGGCCGCAAGACCCGCGGCGTCGATGCCGGTCCTGGCGCTCAACTCGTCCAGATCGGCCGACTCGCAGAACCAGTCCGGTGCCTGGCCGCCGGGCTCGACGCCGAGGAATCCGTAGCGCTGCAGATGGACCGAGTCGAACACGATCCAGGCCGGATCGTTGGCGTAACCGGCCTTGGGATCGAGGTACTGGAACGGGCCGGCCATCGAGTTGTACTCACCGGCCTCGTTGACGAACCGGTTGCCCGCGCGGTTGACGATGACGCTGCGGGGCCGGGTGCGTTCGAGACGGACGCTGCGGCTGCGGGGGTGCCCGTCGATCGTGTCGCCCGGGATCTGGACCACCGGAACCCACCACGCCTCACCCATGTTCGCCAGATCGGCGCCGTGGGCCATCGCCATGCGCAGTCCGTCACCCGTGTTGTTCGGGGGTGACACCGGGCCGTGCATGGGTCCGCGCAGGAACGCCTCGACGAGCGTGGCGTCCCACTCGAACCCGCCCGTGGCCAGGACGACCCCACCGCGTGCGCGTACCCGGATGTCGGTGCCGTCGAGGCGGATTCGCACGCCGGTGATGCCATCGGCCGATCCGAGCAGTTCGACCGCGCGTGCCGAGGTGACGGGCTTGACGCCCCGGTCGAGCAGACCCCGCAACAGGCCCGCGACCAGCGCGGTGCCCGCGACGCACAGATCGGCGTCCGGATCGTCGTAGGCCGCGTGGATGCGCGCGCGGGTCTCGGCGTCGATGCCGACATTGCTGAAATCGGCGGGGAACGAGGTGATCCGGTCTCGCCACTCGCCGAGGCGGGCCAGGTCGATCGGGCCCGCGCTCAGCGAGCGTCCGCCGCCGGGCCGCCCGCCGGGCAACTCGGGTTTGTAGTCGGGGAAGCCCTCGGCGACCGCGAACCGCAGCGCGCTGTTGGCCTCGACGAAGTCGAGCATCACCGGACCGGTCCGCACGAACGTCTCGACGAGTGCGGTGTCCATGTAGCCGAGGGACTGTGCCGCAAGGTAGGCGAGCGCATCCTCGACGGGCAGCGGTTCGCCGGCCCGTTCATGGGCCGGGATCCACACGATGCCACCGGACACCGCTGTCGTGCCGCCGACCGTGGCCGCCTTCTCGTACACCGCGACCGAGGCGCCGTTGACCGCGGCCGTCAGCGCCGCGGTGAGCCCGGCGCCGCCGGTGCCGAGCACCACGACGTCGACCTCGTCGTCGAAGGAGTCGTGGGGGTCGTTCGAATCAGTCATGTGTGCAGGACCTTTCAGTGCAGAATTGCCGAGAGTTCGCGTGCGGCCCGCACCACCGCGTCCTTGCCCCCGAGGACGACGTCCTCGCGGTGCGAGATGAGGTTGATGCAGGTGGGTGGTGACGGCGGGCGCCGCCGCACCGGTACGGCCAGGCCGTAGGTGTTCGGTTCGATCTCGCCGTGGGTGATCACCCAGCCCTGTTCGCGGGTCTGCCGCACGAGGTCGCGCTCGCCGGGCCGCGGCGGCATGCTGGCCAGCAGAGCGACGCCCGCAGCACCTCGCTCGAGGGGGTGGCGACTGCCCTCGTGGAACGAGAGCTGGTAGTACACCTGCGAGGGCACGATCACCGCGATCGCGACCTGCTGATCACCCTCGACGACGAGCAGCGACACCGTGGTGCCGAGTTCGTCGGCCAGCGTCCGCAGGGTCGGGATGGCCAGTTGGCGCACGTTGTTGTCGAACGACGATCCGAGGACCGCGAGCGCCGCCGCGGGCCGGTAGCGGCCGTCTTCTCCCTTTGCCACGTAACGAAATTGGCTCAGGGTGGCCAGCAACCGGTAGGCGATGGTCCGGTGCGCGCCGAGGTGGTCGGCGACCTGCTGGACGGTGAGCCCGCCCGGCGCGTCGGCGATGGCCTGCAGGGCGCTCAGGCCGCGCGCCAGGGTCTGTGAGCCGGGGGCGGCGCTGGGCGCGCCTTCGGCTCGTGTGCGTGCTGCCGACTGTGCTGCGTTGGCGGGCATCGCGTCCCTCCTTGACAGATAGAACCGCGAGAGTGATGCTCTGATAATAATGCACTCTGATGTGCGATAACTGAGCAAAGTGCTTACAGAAAAAGAGAATATGATTCTCCGGTCGTCAGGAGAGGGGACCATGACAAGCACTGCCGCGGCAGGCACCGCGTCGGCCGTCGAGTTCGAAAGCATCTGGAGCGATCTGCAAGGCGTCGCGTTCTCGCAGGGCTACCTCGATGTCCCCGTGGGCGACAGGAAGATCCGCACGCGGTACCTGCACGCCGGAAATTCGCAGGCACCCGCGCTGCTGTTCCTGCACGGCTCGGGCGGACACGCCGAGGCCTACGTCCGCAACCTCGCGGCCCACGCCGAGCACTTCTCGACGTGGTCCATCGACATGCTCGGGCACGGCTACACCGACAAACCCGGCCACCCGCTGGAGGTCGCCCACTACGTCGACCACGTCATCGCCTTCCTGGACACCATCGGTGCGCAGCGCGCGCACATCTCGGGGGAGTCGCTGGGCGGTTGGGTCGCGGCGCGCGTCGCGGTCGACCATCCCGACCGCGTCGAGAAGTTGGTACTCAACACCGCGGGCGGATCGCAGGCCGATCCCGAGGTGATGAAGCGCATCATCACGCTGTCGATGGCGGCCGCCGAGAACCCCACGTGGGACACCGTGCAGGCACGCATCAAGTGGCTCATGGCCGACAAGAGCAAGGATTACGACGACATCGTCGCGAGCCGCCAACGCGTGTACCGCCAGCCGGGTTTCGTCGCCGCGATGAGTGACATCATGGCGCTGCAGGATCCGCAGATCCGCGCGCGGAACCTGCTGGGACAGACCGAATACGGTTCGATCACCGCGCCGACGCTGGTCGTGTGGACCAGTGACGACCCGACGGCCGACGTCGCCGAGGGGCGGCGCATCGCGTCGATGATCCCCGGAGCCAGGTTCGAGGTGATGCCCGGGTGCGGGCACTGGCCACAGTACGAGGACCCGGCGACGTTCAACCAATTGCACCTCGACTTCCTGCTCGGGCGGTGAGGGCGTGACAACCAGCCCTGGGGTGGTCGACGTCGTGATCGTCGGGGCCGGGCCCGTCGGCCTGACCCTGGCGAACATCCTCGGCGCACAAGGCGTGCGGACGCTGATCATCGAGGAACGCGAAACCCTCATCGACTACCCGCGCGGTGTCGGTCTCGACGACGAGTCGCTGCGCACGTTCCAGTCGATCGGGCTGGTCGACGCGATCCTGCCGCACACCGTGCCCAACCAGATCCTGCGTTTCTACGACGCCAACCGCAGGCTGCTTGCCGAGATGGCGCCGCCGGACGCGCGGTTCGGCTGGCCCAAGCGAAACGGATTCGTCCAGCCCATGGTCGACGCCGAGCTGCTCGCGGGACTGGACCGGTTCGACCACGTCGAGGTGATGTGGGGCCGGCGCATGCAGACCATCGCCGAGGACGCCGACGGGGTCACCGTGGAGGTGTCCGGACCCGAAGGGCCGGTCTCGGTGCGCGCGCGGTACGTCGTCGGGTGCGACGGCGGCCGCAGCGCCACGCGCCACCTCATGGGCGTCTCGTTCGACGGCACCACGTCGTCCACCCGATGGGTGGTGATCGATTTGGCCAACGACCCGCTCGGGCACCCCAACAGCGAGGTCGGCGCCGACCCGCAGCGCCCGTACGCGTCGATCTCGATCGCGCACGGCATCCGGCGTTTCGAGTTCATGATCCACGCCGACGAGACCGACGAGCAGGCCGAGGATCCCGAGTTCGTCGCCGAACTGCTCAGGCCGTTCGTACCGCATCCCGACAGGGTCGACGTCATCCGCAGGCGGGTCTACACCCACCAATCCCGCATCGCGGGATCTTTCCGCAAGGGCCGCCTGCTGCTGGCGGGCGACGCCGCGCACCTCATGCCGGTGTGGCAGGGCCAGGGCTACAACAGCGGCATCCGCGATGCGTTCAACCTCGGGTGGAAGCTCGCCGCGGTGGTCAAGGGCCAGGCCGGCGACGCGCTGCTGGACACCTATGACGCCGAGCGGCGCAAGCACGCACGCGCCATGATCGACCTGTCCACCATGGTGGGCCGCGTCATCTCGCCGACCAACCGCAAGGTCGCGGCCCTGCGCGACAAGCTGATCCGCGGCGCCTCCATCGTGCCGACGCTCAAACGCTATGTGCTGGAGATGCGGTTCAAACCCATGCCGCGCTACCACGAGGGCGCGGTGTACCACGCCAAACCGCCCACGCCCGCATCTCCCGTGGGCACGCTGTTCATCCAGCCCCGCGTCGACACCCGCGACCAGGACAACGTGCTGCTCGACGACGTCCTCGGCTCCGGTTTCGCGGTGCTGTGCTGGAACAACAACCCCCGCACGCTGCTGGGTGAGCAGGCCTTCATCCGCTGGAAGGCGTTGGGTGCGACGTTCATCGCCGCACGGCCGTCCACACAGTTGCACTGGACAAAAGACGACGATCCGGACGTCGTGATCGTCGGCGACCGCACCGGCGCACTCAAGGCGTTCTTCGATGCCCACACCGAATCGGTCCTGGTGCTGCGCCCCGACCGCTGCATCGCCGGCGCCGACATCGCCCAGCGCGCACCTGAATTGAGCACCGCACTGTTCGGCATCCTGCATCTGAGACAGGGAGGTGAAAACGGTGCCACTGGCCCTGTGCTGTATGTCCCACAGCCCACTGCTGAATCTTCCGGGACCGTCGGCCGAACTTCTTGACCAGATCGCCGACGCGATCGCCGGAGCCAGAAAGTTCGTCGAACAGTTCGATCCCGAACTGGTCGTGACGTTCTCACCCGACCACTACAACGGGTTCTTCTACCGGCTCATGCCGCCGTTCTGCATCGGCACCGCGGCCGCGGGCGTCGGGGACTACGGCACGTACCAGGGACCGCTGCCCGTCGACGTCGACATCGCCAACGCGTGCGCCGAATCGCTGTGGGAATCCGGCGTCGACATCGCGATCTCGACGGCCATGGACGTCGACCACGGCACCGTGCAACCGCTGCAGGAACTCTTCGGCGACGCGACCGCGCGTCCGGTGGTGCCCATCTTCATCAACTCGGTGGCCACACCACTCGGACCGCTGTCGCGCTCACGCGCCCTCGGCGCCGCGGTGGGCAAATTCCTCGCGACGCTCGACAAACGCGTTCTGGTGGTGGGATCCGGTGGGCTGTCACATGATCCGCCGGTGCCGACGTTGGCCACCGCACCACCCGCGGCGCTCGACCGCATCGTGCACGGCGCGCCCATGACGCCCGAACAGCGAATGGCCCGGCAGGAGGCGGTGATCAAGGCCGCGCACGACTTCGCCCACGGCCAGAGCCCGCTGCGCTCACTCAACCCCGAATGGGACAGGAGCCTGCTGGAGATCTTCGACGGGGGCCGGTTGAGCGACCTCGACGGCTGGACCAACACGTTCATCACCGGCGAGGGCGGTAACTCCGCGCACGAGATCCGCACGTGGGTCGCGGCGTTCGCGGCGCTGGCCGCCCAGGGGGAGTACCAGACCGGCAACCACTTCTACCGGGCGGCACCGGAATTGATCGCAGGCTTCGCAATCAGGACGGCGGTACCGAGCACATGACATCGACCAACTCACCCACAGACGGATTCGACCACACCGTCGACCTGCTCGTCATCGGGTCCGGTGGTGGCGGGATGACGGCCGCGCTGGCCGGCGACGCATCGGGTCTCGACACCCTGGTGGTCGAGAAATCGCCACAGTTCGGTGGTTCCACGGCACTATCCGGCGGCGGCATCTGGGTGCCGGGTGCACCCGCGCAGCGCCGCGAGGGCCACGTGCCCTCACCTGACGGGGTGTTCGAGTACCTCAAGCAGATCACCGGCGGTCTGGTCAGCGACGCACGGTTACGTCAGTACGTCGACTCCGCGCCCGAGATGATGGATTTCCTTGAGCGCACGAGCAACTGGATGGAGTTCGTGTGGAAGCCGGGCTACGCCGACTACTATCCCGAACTCCCCGGCGGCTCGGCGCTGGGCAGCACCATCAACGTGCCCGCGATCGACCTGCGCAAGCTCGGTGACGAGGAACGCAACCTGTTGACCCCACTGGCACTGGCGCCCAAAGGCATCTGGTTCGCACCGAAAGATCTGCGGCTCTTCTACCAGATCCGGCAGAACTGGCGCGGCAAAGCCGTCCTGCTCAAGCTGATCTGGCGGATGTTCCGGGCCCGGGTGTTCGGCGACCGGATGGCGGCCATCGGCCAGTCACTGGCCGCGCGCCTGCGCCTCGCGCTCAAGGAGCAGGGCATCCCGCTGTGGCTGAACTCGCCGATGACCGAACTGATCACCGCCGACGACGGTGCGGTGATCGGCGCGGTCGTCGAGCGTGACGGCACACCGATGCGGATCGGGGCGCGGCGCGGCGTGATCCTTGCCTCCGGAGGCTTCGACCACGACATGGCCTGGCGCAGGCAGTACCTGCCGATCCTGGAGAAGGACTGGAGCTTCGGCAATCCGGCGGCCACCGGTGACGGGATCCGCGCCGGTGAGAAGGTCGGCGGCGCCACCGAGCTGCTGGACGAGGCCTGGTGGTTCCCGGCGATCTGCTGGCCCGACGGACGGCTTCAGTTCATGCTCAACGAACGCATGATGCCGTCGCAGTTCGTGGTCAACGGCGAGGGGAAGCGTTTCATCAACGAGGCCGCGCCGTACATGGATTTCGCGCACGCCATGATCGAGGGACAACAGTCCGGGGTCACCCACATCCCCTGCTGGCTGATCACCGACATCGACTCGTTCCACCGCTACGTCGTCGCCGGGCACCTGCCGATCCCCAAGATCCCGTTCGCGCCCGTGCCCACCGGCCGCAAGGTGCCGCAGGCCTGGCTGGATTCCGGTGTGGTCCAGGAGGGCCGCACCATGGAGGAACTTGCGGCGAAAATCGGTGTGCCGCCGCAGAACCTGCGCGCCACGGCCGAGCGGTTCGACCAACTCGCGCGCGCCGGGCACGACGACGACTTCAACCGCGGCGACAGCGCCTACGACAACTACTACGGCGATCCCACGTTGCCCAACCCGAATCTGCGCCCGCTGGGCAAGCCGCCGTACTACGCGTTCCAGATCATCCTCGGAGATCTCGGCACGTCGGGAGGGCTGCGCACCGACGAGTTCGCCCGGGTGCTGCGCTCCGACGAGACCGTAGTGAGCGGTCTGTACGCCGTCGGCAACGCGTCGGGCGCGGTCATGGGGCGCAGCTACGCGGGGGCCGGCGCCACGATCGGCCCGGCCATGACCTTCGGCTACGTGGCGGCCAGACACGCCGCTGCGGGTGAGTCCGCCGTGCCCAACCCCGACAACGCACTTCAGCACCGGATTTCCTAGGAGGAAGCAAGAGTATGAAGATTTCGCTGTTCTACGAGTTCCCGCTGCCCCGGCCGTGGTCGGAGGACGACGAGCACCAGTTGTTCCAGCACGGCCTCGACGAGGTGGAACTCGCGGACAAGGCGGGGTTCTCCACGGTGTGGCTCACCGAGCACCACTTCCTCGAGGAGTACTGCCATTCCACGGCGCCCGAGATGTTCCTGGCCGCGGCCAGCCAGCGCACCGAGAACATCCGGCTGGGTTTCGGCGTCATGCACCTGCCGCCGCCGATCAACCATCCCGCGCGCATCGCCGAACGCGTCGCCACGCTCGACCACCTGTCCAACGGCCGTGTCGAATTCGGTACGGGTGAGGGATCGTCGGTCGCCGAGCTCGGCGGGTTCAACATCGACCCGGCCGACAAGCGCACGCAGTGGGAGGAATCGCTCGAGGTCGCGATCCGGTGCATGGTCGAGGAGCCGTTCAGCGGGTTCAAGGGCGAGCACGTCGAGATGCCCGCGCGCAACGTGATCCCCAAGCCGCTGCAGAAGCCGCACCCGCCGGTGTGGGTGGCGTGCACGCGTCCGTCGTCGGTGCAGATGGCCGCCCAGAAAGCCATCGGCGCACTGAGTTTCGCCTACACGGGCCCCGAGGCGCTCAAGGAACGTGTGGCCGGCTACTACAAGGAATTCGAGGAGCAGGGCGCGCCCGTCACGCCTGCCATCAACCCCAACATCCTCGCGATCGGCGGCGACCTGTCGATGATGGTGGCCCGCACCGACGAGGAAGCGCTCAAGCGCCTCGGCATCGGGGGCGGCTTCTTCTCGTTCGGCATCATGCACTACTACCTGACCGGTATGCACACACCCGGCCGCACCAAGGTGTGGGAGCGTTACGAGCAGGCGGTCGCCGACGATCCGACGCTCGCCTACGGACCCGGCCGCGGTGCGATCGGTTCACCCGAGACGGTGCGCGAGTTCCTGCGTGGTTACGAGGCCAGCGGGGTCGACGAGATCATCCTGCTGCTCAACCCGCGCAGCCACGAGGGCACCATGGAGTCCATCGAGATCATGGGCAAGGAGATCCTGCCCGAGTTCATCGAACGCGACGAAAAAGCGGTCAAGGACAAGGCCGAGCGCCTGGAGCCCGTGGTCGAGAAGGTCGAGTCGCGCAGGCAGGGTTCGGACGCACCGCTGTTCGACGAGACCTACGCGTTCGGCGGCCTGCCCACCGGGCGGGGTGGCAAGTTCACCGCGGGTGAGATCCCCGAGGCCATGGCCGAGATCAACGAGGGCCGCGTCAAGGCCGCGCAGGCCGAGAAGGCCGCGCGCGAGTCCGCCGGCTGAGCGGTGGCCGCACTCGACGCCCTGGTGCGCTACGACGGTCGCCATGTCGTCGTCACCGGTTGTTCCTCGGGGATCGGCGCGAAGGTTGCCGCTCAACTGCGCGGCCTCGGTGCCCGCGTCACCGGGTTGGATCTGCGCGCGCCGGCGTCCGGCGCGGGACCCGACGCGTATCACGAGATGGATTTGGCCGAACCGGATTCCGTCGAGGCCGCGGCGGCCGCGGTCGACGGTCCGGTGCACGCGCTGTTCAACGTTGCCGGGGTGTCCTCGGGTATCGGCGATCCGCTGCTGGTGGTCCGGATCAACTTCCTGGGTACCCGGCAGCTCACCGAGGCGCTCGCCGACCGCATTGTCGATGGCGGGTCGATCACGTCGGTGTCGTCGCTGGCGGCGTCGTCGTACCGCGAGAACCGCGCGCTGACAGCGGGTCTGGTGAACACCGGTTCGGTCGAGGAGGGACTGCGGTGGTGCGCCGAGAACCCCGAGGCGTTGGCCGACGGGGGCTACCGGTTGTCCAAGGAGGCGGTCATCCTCTACGGCATTTCGAAGGTTGCTGAACTCGGCGCCCGCGGGATCCGCGTCAACTGCACCGGGCCGGGCGTGACGGACACGCCGATCCTCGATCAGCTGCGCTCGGCGTACGGCCAGCAGTACCTCGACTCGTTCACCACGCCGCTC
>Ga0182742_1001870_pt1 | contig 25245 bp, 23 predicted proteins | sample eDN5th37CBELigMG_FD_128880 | JGI IMG/M metagenome (GOLD analysis project Ga0182742, IMG submission 128880) | Enriched Miracle-Growth compost microbial communities from Emeryville, California, USA - eDNA 5th pass 37_C BE-Lig MG (version 2)... ...
ATGAAAGAGAGTTAATGTTAACAGAGGAATACTCGAAAATTCGCAACTTCTTGTTTTTTATTTCGACCCCCATTGAGTGGTTATTTTATTTGCTTATATTATTGTTTGGTCTATCTAAGGCGTTTAAGCGATGGTCGGAACAATCGGCTAAATATCGGATTCTTCAGCAGGCAATTTATTTAATTTGGTTGTCTGTAGCTGCCTTTATAGCAACGACTCCATTAAGCTATGTTAGCTATTCACTCTCAAAGAAATACAATATTTCAACCCAATCCTTTTCGTCTTGGATGAAGGACGAGTTAATCGATTTTTGGATAAATTACGGTACTTTGTTTCTCATAGTGTCCGTTCTATATTGGTTAATGAGAAAGAGCGGTAAAAAGTGGTGGTTTTATGCGTGGTTAATTTCCATACCATTCACTTTATTTATGATGTTTTTACAGCCAGTAGTGATTGATCCATTGTACAATGATTTCTATCCTCTTAAAAATAAGGAACTGGAGACTAAGATCCTTGATATAGCGAATTCGGCTGGAATTCCTGCGGAGCATGTATTTGAAGTAAATATGGCAGAAAAGACGAATGCGCTCAATGCGTATGTAACAGGAATTGGATCTAATTCTAGAATTGTTCTATGGGATACGACTCTTAATCGATTAACCGAAGACCAAATTCTATTTATTATGGCTCATGAGATGGCACATTATGTGGAAAAGCATTTGTATATTGGAATTGCTGGGTATTTGGTGTTCTCTTTGCTCGGACTATATATCATTTCGAGGTTAATGAGAGCGATTGTGAGCAGATGGGGTGAGGCATTAAAAATTTCTGCAGTTAACGATATTGCGTCGCTTCCACTGTTTCTATTGCTGTTATCGATGCTGATGTATGTATCAAGTCCATTTTCAAATACAGTGTCACGATATCAAGAGATGCGTGCTGATCGCTATGCAATTGAAATGACGCAGAATTCAGAGGCAGCGATTGGAACATTCCAGGAGCTTACAAAAGCGGGGCTTAGTCAGGTAAATCCGCCTCTACTTGTAAAAATCTTCCGATATGGTCATCCAACCATGCTTGAGCGGATTACAAGAATAGAAGAATATGAACTTGAGCAAAGAAATCAGCAATAAGAAGAAAATGGGGCCCTTTAAAGGAGCCCCATTTTCTTCTTAAGTCCCAAATCTCTTGGTCAACAGCTTGTATTCATTTGATAGCTTAAAAAATTCTGGTCTGTTTCTTTCGTCAATGGCTTGATCAATTCGTTTTGTTAGTTTTTCTTTTTCCGCTTTTAACAATGATTCTGACAGCAGCATCTCAACGTACAAATCTAACACAAATGATTCCTTCGCTTTCTTGCGATTCATGGCACTGGATTTCATTAGCTCTGTATAAGATTTTTCTTTCATTGAAATCACCTCTGATGTCTTTTTCATATTATATTTAACTTTATAGAAATTATCAATAGAATTTTTAAAAAATTTAGAAAGTTCAAGTTTCAATTGTGAACTAATTCCGAATTTTTTACAAAATTTGATATTGTTTTAATTCAAGCTGATATGATAGGAGGTGAATCAGAATTGTCATAAGGAGATGAAAGAATGAGAATGCAGCATCAAAGAAATCTGGTAGAGGAGTACGAAATTAACCCATTTACGATGGTGATTATGCCTACCACGTATGGGTGCAAAACATATTCAAAGGTATATGAAACAGATGATACCTGTCTTTCCCCTTTTAAGCCTATTGAAATCATAAGAAAAAGCTGTCAGTTTTTTGGATCAAGTTATGAAGGTAGAAAGGACGGAGTTAGACAGCTCACTGGAATTACCCATAAGGTCCCCATTCCTGTTTCCCCTACAAATTACATCTACTTTTTCCCAACCACTTCCCCCGATAATTCGGAATGTATTTGGCTTGCTCATGAGCATATCGTCGATTATAAAAAGGGTGATAAAAGTGAGACGACGGTCATGTTCACGAACAAGGAAGTTATGAATATTCCAATTTCCTATAACTCTTTTAACAACCAAATCTCAAGAACCTTGCTAGTACAATCGAAGTTAGGAAAACGTCTAGAGGATACAAGAACCATGTATGTGAATTTTGGTAAAAAGATGAGGGCGTCAGAAAACCAACTGGATTATGGAAATTACGGGCATTAAATCAATATGAACAGGAGCAGCTTTATGCTTCTGTTTTGTTATTTTCTCGCTTAAATAAATAATACTCAAGCAGTTCTTGGACTTTGTTTCGAATTCTTGGATTAAAATAATTATGATGCTCTTCGTATCCTTTATAAAGAAAGGTGAACATCGTAAACGCTTCGTCGTGATTGGATTGGTATACTTTCATTTTATTTTTACTCATATAGCGCTTAATCTCACTAAGCTCCTTTTGGACGATCTTCATGGTCTCCTCAATCAAATGAAGATAGGGCTCCTTTAACTTAATGGTACTTTTGTTAATACTTTGAATGTCACGATTTAGAACGGTAAGGACCATTGGTAAGTAAATGGCTTGCTCAATCATATTTCTTTCTTCTGGTGGAATTCTAGTCATATTTATCGAACCTTTCAGACTAAAATAAGAACGTTTGTTCTATTTTATTTTATACGATTCAAGAGGGAAAGGCAAGATGCTAACTTAAACGATTTATTTCAACTGTTGTTGTACGTTAGTTTATGAAAAGAAAAAAGAAAAAATAAGTTTTTTAGAAGGAATAATATTTCAGCTATCGAAATAAATAAGTAAATATGAAGGAGATGATATGGGTGAGTAAAAGGACGTTAGTGGCAGAAGACTTGTATCAATTAAAATCAGTAGCAGACCCTCAGCTAGCTAGCAATGGACAAGACCTAGTGTATATTCAAACTGCAATTGATGAAAAGAAAAATGATTATGTCTCAAATATTTACTACATGAATGTAGAGGAAGAATCGGATCCTGTTCAATGGACTTTTGGTACGGAGCGGAATTTTTCTCCAAGATGGTCACCATGTGGAGAAAAGGTAGCTTTCGTTTCAACGAGAAGCGGGAAGGGACAGATATACATACTGCATAAAAAGGGTGGGGAAGCGAGACAGCTTACTAACATAGCTCATGGAGTTAGTAATCCAGTTTGGTCACCTGATGGAAAACAAATCGCTTTTACTACCGCGTTAAAACCAGGGGAAGAACTGAGTGAGAAAGAAGAGAAAAGTGAAGAAAATCCAAAACTGTTAAAGCCATTAGTAGTAGAGAAGATGAAGTATAAATCGGATGCAGCCGGTTTTCTAGATGAAAAAGTAAAACAGGTGGCCATCGTGAACGTTGAAAGTGGAGAAGTACAGCTAATCACATCGGGAAATGCCGATATCCATTTACAAAGCTGGTCTCCAGATGGAAATACACTTGCAGTATCAGCGGATCTAAGCGAAGATGCAGATTTTTCGTTCATAAATGATTTCTTTTTATTAGATATAAAAACAAAAGAGCTAAGAAAAGTGACAGAAGGTACAGGTTATTTTGGTAGTGCTAGCTTTTCTCCGGATGGAAAATATATCGGACTGTTTGGTCACGAAAGAGAATTTGAGAATGCAACTTTAACCAAGCTTTGGATTTATGATGTTGAGGGAGAAACATTATCTTGCTTAACGGAAGGCACAGACTTGCTTGTTGGAGACTTAGCAATCGGAGATTTTCATCAAGGGGTAGTCACTCCGGGCGTGCTTTGGGGAGAAAACAGTACGAGTTTTTATTTCTTGGCAACTGATCATGGAAATACCGTTCTATACTACGGTTCGGTAGAAGGTGAGCTGTATCCGGCATTGCTTGATAAGCAGCATGTGTATGGTGCAACTACGGGTGGACAAGTGAATCAAGCAGTCGTTGCAATTAGTAAACCAACCGAGCCAGGAGAGCTTTATCTATTGGATGTACCAACGGGAGATCTTAAGCAACTAACAAATGTAAATAAAGAATTTCTTGAGGAGGTCGTCCTCGCTGAAGTGGAAGAAATTGAATTTACATCCACAGATGACTGGCAGTTACACGGTTGGATCATGAAGCCGGCATCATTTAAAGAGGGTGAAAAATATCCTTGTATTTTAGAAATTCACGGTGGACCTCATGCTATGTATGCCAATACATATTTTCATGAGTTTCAAATGCTAGCTGCAGCCGGATATGCCGTTTTATTTATTAATCCAAGAGGCAGTCACGGATACGGGCAGTCATTTGTTGATGCGGTTCGTGGAGATTATGGTGGAAGAGACTATGCAGATTTAATGGATGCGGTTGATTTTGCATTGGAAAAGTTTGACTTTATAGATGAAAACAAACTAGGGGTTACGGGCGGAAGCTATGGCGGCTTTATGACAAACTGGATTGTTGGACACACGAACCGGTTTAAGGCGGCAGTTACTCAGCGCTCCATTTCAAACTGGATTAGTTTTTATGGAGTAAGTGATATTGGGTACTACTTTAATGAATGGCAAATAAAAGCAGAGCTTGAGGATTTAGAAACCTTGTGGAAGCATTCCCCACTCGCCTATGTAAAAAGGATAGAAACACCACTCCTTATTCTGCATAGTGAAAAGGATTATCGTTGTCCTATCGAGCAGGCTGAGCAGTTATACATTGCGTTAAAGCATCGTAAAAAGGAAACGAAATTCGTGCGTTTCCCTGAATCCAATCATGAGTTATCAAGAAGCGGGAAGCCCAATTTAAGAATCGAGAGACTAAACCATATTCTTGGATGGTTTAAAGAATATATTCAATAATCTAGTAAATACCCATGGGAAACGAGTCCTGTGGGTATTTTTGTCATAAAATAGGCGAATTCGTTCTCTTTTTTAATTAGGAGGTGTACAATATGAGAAAAAGGACCATGTTAGAATAATATGCAGCTTATTTACGTGAGGAGATTAAGTAATGGATGTAGAATTAATCAAAGCTTGGTTTACTCTTGAAAATATTATGGATCTAATAGAAAAATACCGTTCCTTTGGACCATTACCGGGAATATTACTTCCATTACTAGAAGCGTTCCTTCCATTTTTACCACTTTTCCTTTTTGTGATGGCAAATGCGAGTGCCTTTGGATTATGGTTTGGATTTCTATTTTCTTGGATAGGTGCATCTGGTGGGGCACTAATCGTTTTTCTCTTGATCAGGAAGTTTGGTCAAAAGAGAATATTGAACTTTTTAAAAAAGCACCCTCAAGTTCAAAAACTCATGGTTTGGGTGGAGAACCATGGATTTGGACCACTGTTTTTACTTTTATGCTTTCCTTTTACACCATCAGCTGTTGTGAACATTGTAGCTGGCCTATCTAAAATAAGTATTGCTCAATATATGCTAGCTGTTTTGACAGGGAAAATGGTCATGATTTTTACGATTAGCTTTGTTGGCTACGATATACATTCATTGATTACTCAACCCATACGTACAGCGATCGTTGGTTTTGTTATTGTCTTACTTTGGTTTATAGGAAAAAGGATTGAGGCCCGTCTCAACCGTGTTGAAACGAATGTAAGTGAGCCGGAAAAGATCAGACTAAAGGACCGATAATCAACAGAAGGAGGGATGAAGATGAAAAGATTTGCCCCTGTTATACAAACAAAACTAATTCCCCCTGCAGTAAAGGGTTAATTCGGCGGGCAAAGTTCATGAATAAAATGAAAGCGATGCTAAAATATAGAGTTTTTTAAACTGAGGAGGAAAAGTATGAGATTACAGGGGAAAGTAGCAATCATTACGGGGGCGGCAAACGGAATTGGTTTTGCCGCAGCGAGCTTGTTTGCGAAAGAAGGAGCAAAGGTGGCTTTAGCGGATTACGATGCCACCTTAGGAGAAACAAAGACAGAGGAATTAAAGGCACAGGGGTATCAAGTGGCTTTTTTTCAAGTAAATGTAGCTGATCGTGATAGTGTAAATGCAATGGTGGAGGAAGTAGTGGGGCGTTTTGGTGGGATTGATATTCTAGTGAATAACGCGGGTATTACTCGTGATGCGATGCTGTCGAAGTTAGCGGTAGAAGATTTTCAGCAAGTGCTTGATGTAAATTTAACTGGGGTATTTCATTGTACACAAGCCGTGCTTCCTATTTTAGTTTCTAACGGAAAAGGGAGAATCATTAATACCTCGTCCGTCTCTGGGGTATATGGGAATGTGGGTCAAACCAATTATGCTGCCACCAAAGCGGGCGTGGTTGGTATGACAAAAACATGGGCCAAGGAGCTTGGGCGTAAAGGAATCAATGTAAACGCAGTGGCACCAGGCTTTATCGCAACGGGAATGACGGCCAAAGTACCGGAAAAAGTACTACAGCAAATGAAGATGATGGTCCCACTTGGTCGACTGGGAAATCCGGAAGACATTGCGAATGCCTACCTATTCTTAGCATCGGATGAATCCAACTATGTGAATGGAACTGTGCTACATGTTGATGGGGGAATTATGATGTAACTAATGGACTAGTCCTTATTGGGCTAGTTTTTTTGCGTTTTTTCCTGTGTAACTTTCGTGTAAAAGCGAATGGATGAGAAGAGAGGGAGGTCCTAATTGCCCGGAAGGACGTCAACTCCCTCAGGACGGTTAAATAGACGAGCTCTAACTGCCCGCTAGGACGGTAATTCCCCATGAACGGTCAAATAGAAGCCCCCTAATTGCCCGCAAGGACGGAATAATCCCCTTGACGGTCAAATAGAACTGCCAGCCAACCTCCTTCACATTCCCCGCCTACTTTCTACTCAACAAATATCCCGTAATAATCTGATTAACATAACTAGGCTGTCTCGTTGGCAGCTGGTGTGATTCTCCTTTAATAACAAAGATCTCGACATCAGCCAGTTCTTTTTTATACGTTTTAATGTACGTATTAAACATGTCGGCTCTGCTTCCATACATTAGCAGAACAGGTGCAGTGATTTTTACTAAATCCTCTTTGCAGTTAAAATGCATAACATCATAATAGTATTTTGCCCAGACATGATGGTTAGCTTTGTACATATGCTCTTTTAACTCACGGCGAAATTGTCGATCCTTTGTATGGGAAATGGCCAAAACGTTAGCTAATAAATTTTTGCTTTTTGTTGCAGTATATACACCCAAACGATGCTCGTTTTTTATCATCCAACGATCCACTATAGGATAACCTCCGGATAAAATGAGAGTATGAACTCTACTTGGATAATGAATAGCCAAATATTGGGCAATAGCTCCACCAGAGGAATAACCAAAAATAACAGCTGCTGTAATATTTAAACCATTCATAAACTCAATGATATCCTCGCCAAATCGTTCAACGGAAACTTCTCTTTCCACATTGTATGAACTGTCTCCATGTCCAGGGAAATCGAGCAAAATAATACGGAAATGCTTGGTTAAAGCTTTTTGCTCGTAAAAAACCTTTCTTCCCATGCCTGGTGGATGGAGGAAAATAATAGGAATTCCTTCACCGATATCTTCATAACAGATACGTTCATCATTAACTACGATGCTCTTCATGTAGTATCTCCTAACCGTATTTCTTTAAGGATAGTATGTGAAAAGTGAATGGTGTTCAAAGTAGGAATTAAATACCATTCATAAAATGGATAAAAACCGCCGAAACACTTAACTTTAATTAAATATATTGAAAAAACAAGCGTAATTACTTATAATTACTTATAAATAATTAATGTGAGATGAAAAAATCATGTACCAAGAAGAACGTTTAGTAGCTATTCTTAGTTATTTAAAGGAACATAAACGGATTACAGTTGAAGAAATTTGTTCTGAATTACAGGTTTCAAGAGATACGGCAAGAAGAGACTTGGTTCGCCTTGAAGAGGAAGGACGAATTATCCGAACAAGAGGAGGAGCATTGCTTCCAACTGAACATCAGATGGTTATGGACTATAACCATCGTTTAAAGGTGGTTTCCAGTGAAAAACAGGTGATTGGGGAAAAAGCCGCAACATTCCTTAAAACAGGAGATGCCATCATTTTAGATGCTTCAACTACAGTTCAAGCATGTGCCGAACATGTAGGTAATATGGAATGTACGATTATTACAAATTCCATTAACTCTGCAGAAATTTTATCTAAACATCCGCTTGTTTCGATTCATCTCGTTGGAGGAGAGCTTCACAAAAAGCATCGGTATTTGTTTGGATCGCAGGCGATTGAGAAATTGGCACAGTATTCTGTTGATAAAGCTTTTATTGGGGCGGTAGGTATATCCGAAATGGGTTTAACAAGTGCTCATGAAGAGGATGGAATGTTAAAGAAAAAAATGATGCAACAAGCTAGACAAGTGATTGTATTAGCAGATCACACAAAATTTGGAGTCAATGGCTTCTTTCATTATGGAAGTTTTGCAGATATAGATGTACTGATCACAGATCGTGAGCCTAGTAGTGACTTTATGCAACTCTTACAAGACAAAGGTGTAGAGATAGTCATAGCTGGCGAGGGGGAGGAAGAGGAAAATGACTAATTTAATTGCAATTGACTTAGATGGTACCTTGTTGAGCCACGAAAATACAATCAGTGCTGAAAACATGAAGGCATTGACTTTTGCCCATAATCAAGGAGTAATGGTCGTCATTGCAACAGGACGTTCTTATCACGATGTTAAAAACATACTTAATGAAAGTAACTTTCCTATGACACCATGGATCATTTCAGCGAATGGATCAACCATTCATCATCCGAACGGTGAGAAGGTGCACTCGGTTCCCATTAATAAAGAGGCAGCAGAACCGATACTGAAATGGCTAGAGGATGAAGGATTCTATTATGAAGTGTTTGCTGACCATTCATTACTTACACCGCAGTATGGGAGAGAATTACTAGAAAGGGAAGCAGAAAAGCTGAGAACGGAAGACCCTTCTGTCAAAGAAGAGGATATACAGCGGGCATTAGCGACCCAGTACAGTCAAACAGGCTTTGAATTTGTCCCCTCTTATCAAGACATCATTAGAAGTGATGCAGACATTTATAATATTCTTGCCTTTTCTTTCCATGATGAAAAATTAAATAGAGGGAAAGAGAACTTCCTTGGATTAAAAGGGTTGAATATTGTTTCATCGGGGAAACATAATTTTGAATTTATACATGAAAACTCCTCTAAAGGTAAGGCTTTAGAAAAATTAGGAGAAATCTTACAAATACCACTTCTAAAAATGGCAGCAGTGGGAGATAATTACAATGATGTATCTATGTTAACGATGGTAGGAAGAAGTGCTGCCATGGGAAATGCTGATGAGGCAGTAAAAGAAAAAGCACATGAGGTAACTCTAGAAAATCATGAACATGGAGTTGCTCATTTTATCTATCGCCTTCTAAAAAAATAGGTATCCGTGGTTGGCGTAACTTGATCGCAAGGCGTGACAACCAAGATATAAATGGTCAACCATATCGGTTGGCCTATTTTATTTCTAAATTGGAAAGAAAAAGCGGTTCACGGTAAGAAGGTTATTTCCCTATTTCCAGGAGTAGCTATGGTAAGATAATAGGATAGAGAAGGAACGTACGAGGGAGGTTTTCTTATGGCAGTTCACTTAGTTATCGGAAGATCTGGAACTGGAAAAACACAATTTTGTTTAGATGAGATAAGAGAAGAAATGCTGCAACGGCCAGTGGGAGATCCAATTGTTTACTTAGTACCTGACCAGATGACATTTTCTGCTGAATATAAATTGATAACAACACCTGGGCTTGGAGGAATGATTCGAACTCAGGTTTTTAGTTTTTCAAGACTAGCGTGGCGAGTGTTGCAGGAAACGGGTGGGAATACTAGGTACCATTTAAATAGTGTTGGTATTAATATGTTGATTCGCAAGATTGTTGAGGAGAGAAAAGCAGACTTAAAGCTCTTTAATCTTTCTGCTGACAAAAATGGGTTCATCCAGCAGCTAGAACAAATGTTGGTTGAATTTAAAAGATATTTAGTAAGACCAGAAGAGTTGCTTATTCAGCAGCAAGCGGAGCAAATGAACAAAGTCCTTCGTGATAAATTACATGATCTGGAGTTGATTTATAAACATTTTGAAGATGCCCTTTTTGGTTCGTATGTGGACTCGGAGGATTATTTCAAATTACTAGCTGAAAAAATACCGTTATCGCACTACTTAAAAGATGCGGAAATATATATTGACGGATTTTACAGTTATACACCTCAAGAGTATTTCATCATAAGTCAGCTCATGAAGCATTGTAAAAAAGTAACGATCACTCTTACGTTAGATGAACCGTACAATGAAAAATATCCAGATGAATTGCATTTATTCCGTATGAATGCGGAGACTTGTCAAAGTCTTTATGAGATTGCTAGAGTAGAAAAATTAGAAATAAAAGAAACCATTTTATCTGAGCAAAAAAGATGGCAGCATCCATCCCTGAAGCATTTGGAAACATTTTTTGATACGCGCCCTACAAATGTATTTAAAGGGGAAACAGCTGTTACGATTGGACAAGCGGTTAATCGTCGAGCGGAAATCGAAGGAATTGCACGTGAAATTCTATCACTTGTTCGAACGAAGAATTATAGATACAAAGACATTGCCATCATGATGAGAAATGGTCATGAATACAAGAATTTAATAGAAACGGTCTTCGATGATTACGAGATTCCGTTTTTTGTGGATCAAAAACGTACGATGCTTCATCATCCTGTTATCGAACTTATTCGCTCCACGCTTGAAGTAATCAACGGATATTGGCGTTATGAACCTGTGTTTCGAGCGATCAAAACAGAGCTGCTTTTTCCGCTTCATGTAGATTCTAATAAAATGCGAGAGCAAATGGATCAGCTTGAAAATTTTGTCCTAGCGTTCGGAATTCAAGGAGATAAGTGGACAAGACGTGATCGTTGGGTCTATCGCCGAATGAGAGGACTTGAATTAGAATCTGTTGCCCAAACGAATAAGGAAAAAGACTTTGAACAAAAGTTAAACGAGCTTAGACTAATGATCTCAGCACCGATCCTTCGCTTATCAAGAAGATTGAAAAAAGCTGAGAATGGAAGCAAATTAGCGGAGGCACTTTTTCTTTATTTAGAGGAATTAGAAATCCCTGCAAAGCTTGAAAGATGGAAAATAGCTGAAGAGGAAAAGGGAGAATTAACAAAAGCAAGAGAGCATGATCAGGCATGGAACGGTGTGATTGAGCTTTTGGATCAGTTTGTTGAAATGTTAGGGGATGAAAAAGTTTCTCCAAAGCAGTTTTCAAATGTTTTGGATGCAGGATTAGAAGCACTGCAGTTCTCTTTAGTACCACCGGCAATGGATCAAGTGCTAGGGGCGGATCTTGAAAAATCTCGTTTAACCGATGTGAAAGTTGCTTTTATAATCGGAATAACAGAAGGTGTCCTACCTGCTAAATTTTCAGAGGAGGGTATATTTGGCGATGAGGACAGGGAGCAGTTATTACTAAATGGTTTAAAGATTTCCGTGAGTAGTAAAACCCGTTTATTGGATGAGGAGTTTATCGCCTATAAGGCTTTCACCACTCCGTCTGAGCGTTTGTATGTTTCTTATCCACTAGCAAATTCTGAAGGAAAGGCATTAATTGCCTCCCCATATATTAAGAGAATGGTTGATATGTTTCCTGATGGTGAAGCTCTATCGTTCATGACTGAGCCTTCAGAGCTTAGTGAGTTGGAACAATTAAAATTTGTTGCACATGAAAATACGACGCTTGCATATTTAACGTCACAACTTCAGCTAAAGAAAAGAAATTATCCTATCTACGACCTATGGTGGGATGTGTATAACTATTACCAGACAAAACCGCATTTTCAAAGGGATGTGCGGAAAGTACTTTCTAGCTTAACCTATGAAAATCAAACAACAAAGCTGTCTGAGGAGACGAGCAAGGATTTGTATGGAGAAGAAATCCAATCGAGTGTCAGCCGAATGGAAATGTTCCATAGCTGTCCGTTCTCACATTTCTCTCAGCACGGGTTAAAGCTTAGAGAACGTCAAGTATTTAAACTAGAAGCACCGGATATTGGAGAACTCTTTCACGCAGCATTAAAATATATTACTGAAACAATTATAGCGAGCAAGTTGTCATGGTCAGATGTGTCAAAGGATGAAATGGAAAATTTGGCAAAACAAGCAGTGGATTTACTTGCGCCAAAACTACAAAATGAAATTCTATTAAGCTCGAATCGTCACCATTATATTAAACGAAAGCTGGAACAAATTATTCAGCGGGCTTCTCTTATTTTACGTGACCATGCAAAGGCAAGCGGGTTTGCACCGGTAGGGCTGGAATTACCATTTGGACCATCGGAACAAATAAAGCCTGCACCATTTACCTTGAAAAATGGGACGAAAATGGAGCTAGTGGGCCGTATTGACCGAGTAGACAAAGCCGACCATGCTGGTGAAGTGTTCCTGCGAATACTCGACTATAAATCAAGTGCAAAAGACGTAAATGTAAACGAAATTTATTATGGTCTGGCCCTGCAAATGCTTACGTATTTAGATATCATTATTTCAAACTCTGAATCTTTAATTGGTACTAAGGCTAGCCCAGCAGGTGTTGTGTATTTCCATGTGCATAATCCGATGATTAGTACGAGCAAAATGCTTACGTTGGATGAGATTGAGGCAGAGCTTTTTAAAAAATTCAAGATGAATGGTTTATTGTTAGGCGAAGAAAATGTGATTAAACTTATGGACCAAACATTAGAATCTGGTGAATCGAGAATTATTTCTGCTGGAATTAAAAAGGACGGGTCGCTAACGAAAAAATCGAAAGTGGCAAGTAAGGAAGAATTTAATCAGTTACGGTCGTATGTTAGAGATATGTACGTGAAAACGGGAAATAGTATAGTCGACGGTGCCGTTCAAATTTCTCCTTATAAAATGAAGGAGAAAACACCATGTACTTTTTGTTCGTTCAAGTCTGTTTGTCAATTTGATGAATCATTACAGGCTAATAAATATAGGATGTTAAAGGTTGAAGACAAGGAGACTGTAATAGAAAAAATGCGAAAGGAGAGTGTTGAAAATGGCGAGCATGAAACTTCCACCGAAACCGAGTGATGCGACTTGGACGGATGACCAGTGGAAAGCAATTGTTGCAAACGGACAAGATATTTTAGTTGCTGCCGCAGCGGGATCTGGAAAAACAGCCGTTCTTGTTGAAAGAATGATTAAGAAAATTGTTTCTGAAGATCAACCGATGGACGTTGATGAGATGCTAGTCGTAACCTTTACGAATGCTTCCGCGGCAGAAATGAAGCATCGTATGGGAGAGGCACTTGAGAAGGCGATTGATGAAAATCCCACATCGAGACATCTCCGAAAGCAACTAAGTTTACTTAATAAGGCGAGTATATCCACTCTCCATTCCTTTTGCTTAGAGGTGATTCGAAAGTTTTATTATAAAATTGAGGTTGATCCCGGATTTAGAATCGCTGACGAAACGGAAGCCCAGCTCTTAAGAGATGAGGTTTTAGATACCATATTTGAAGAGGAGTACGGGAAGGAAGCTAATACTGAATTTTTTGATTTAGTTGATATGTTTTCAAATGACCGCAGCGATGCGGCCCTACAAGTGATTATCCGAGAGCTCTATGACTTTGCGCGTTCAAATCCATCGCCTAAGACCTATCTACAATCAATTATTGATATGTATGATGTAGATGAACAAACAACGATCGAATCATTGCCCTTTTATCAGACACTTCTTTTTGATATTCAACTCCAGCTTCAAGGTGCAAGGAGCTTATTTGAAGCTGCTCTTGAAATAACAAAGCTTCCAGAAGGACCCAGTCCTCGAGCGGAAACTTTTACTGATGATATTAGAATCATTGATCGATTGCTTGAAGCAAGTAAACACTCATGGGATGAGTTATATAACACACTGATAAGTGAATCATTTTCAAAGCTAAAACCATGTAAAAAAACGGAGTATGATGAGGTACTATTAGAAAAATCTCAAAAACTTCGTGACAAAGGAAAGAAGATGGTTCAAGCCTTACAAGCGGAGCTTTTTTCACGAAAACCACAAAGTTTTATTCATGACATGAAACAAATGAAGCCTTATATCCAAACATTGGTTAACCTTGTTGAGGAATTTTCTAAACAATTCGATTTCATAAAGCGGGAAAAAGGACTTGTCGACTTTGCTGATTTAGAGCATTATTGCCTCCAGATCTTATCAAATCCAGAAGAAAGTACGGATCAAGAGTTCAAACCTTCTGAGGAAGCTTGTGTCTATCGACGGCAGTTTAAAGAAGTACTTGTTGATGAATATCAAGACACAAATATGGTACAGGAAGCAATTTTAAATTTAGTAACTAAAGACGAAGAGCAGACAGGGAATTTGTTTATGGTAGGAGATGTAAAGCAATCGATTTATCGCTTCCGCCTAGCAGAGCCAAATTTATTTTTGGGTAAATACAACCGATTTACTTCACAGGGTGAAGGATCAGGCCTTCGAATTGATTTAGCTCGTAATTTCCGGAGCCGAAAGGAAGTTCTTCATGGAACCAACTATTTATTCAAGCAGATCATGGGTGTTTTAGTTGGAGAAATCAACTATGATGAAGCGGCTGAGTTAATTACTGGTGCGTCCTACCCAGAGGAAGCTGTTCCAGTTGAGTTGTTGATCATTAATAGTAATGGTAAAGAGGAAATTTCAAATGAAGAAGAAACTGAGAGCCAAGGTGACTCCTTTGATGAAGAAGAAATCGAACAATCACAGCTAGAAGCTAAGCTTATTGCGAGTAAAATAAACGATCTGATTCAAGGGCGAAAGCCTGTTTACAATCCTAAAACAAAGAGCTCTAAGCCGGCATCATATAAAGATATTGTCATCTTGCTTCGATCAATGACGTGGGCTCCACAGATTATGGAGGAATTAAAAGATCAGGGAATACCGGTTTATGCGAACCTATCAACGGGTTATTTTGAAGCAACAGAAGTCGTTATTATGATGTCTCTGTTACATGTCATTGATAATCCATATCAGGATATCCCACTTGCTTCTGTTCTGCGTTCTCCGATTGTGGGCTTAACCGAAGAAGACCTGGCTTGTGTTCGCATGGAGAATCGAAGAGGTTCATTTTACGAGGCTCTAACTTCCTTTTATCGAAAAGCGCCAACGGAAATGAATGAAGCGGCGCATGAGAAGATTGTACCGTTTATGGAGAATTTAGCAAAATGGAGAACGGCAGCTAGACAAGGTGCATTATCAGAGTTACTTTGGCAGCTATTTAGAGAAACGGGATTCTTTGATTTTGTGGGTGGGCTACCAGGCGGGAAGCAGAGGCAAGCGAATTTACGTGCTCTGTATGATCGTGCACGACAATATGAGGAAACATCGTTCCGTGGATTGTTTCGCTTTCTTCGATTTATCGAACGCATGAGAGAACGTGGGGACGACTTAGGTGCTGCTCGCGCACTTGGGGAAAGTGAAGATGTTGTACGAATCATGACCATTCATAGCAGTAAAGGGTTAGAATTTCCAGTCGTGTTTGTGGCTGGATTGGGCCGCCAGTTCAACATGATGGATATCAGGAAATCCTATATGTTAGACAAGGAGCTCGGCTTTTCTGCGAAGTATGTTGATCCTAAAAAGAGAATCTCATATCCATCGTTGCCCCAGCTAGCTTTTAAACGCAAAAAGAAACTCGAGATGTTAGCGGAAGAAATGCGTGTATTGTATGTTGCGTTAACCCGAGCAAAAGAGTATTTATATTTACTAGGAACCGTAAAGAATGTAGAAAAGAAGCTTGAGGATTGGGAGCAGTTCTCCATTCATCCGGAATGGCTACTAAAAGAGTACGACCGTCAATCAGCGAAGGGCTACTTAGACTGGATTGGACCATCCTTAATTAGACATCAAGATTGTCAGGAGTTGCGAAATGGAAAGGGGATCGGACATCTTGTCCCAGAAGAAATTTCGAACCATTCATCGTGCTGGAAGATAGAAGTAATCGATGCAGTACAGTTAGCTTCAATAAAAGAAACGGTTTTAGAAGAAAAGGATCATTTATTAGAACTTGTAAAAGAGGGAAAAGAGCTTCCGGTTAAATCAGAGTGGAACGAACAGGTACTTTCACAATTAGAGTACAAGTATGAATACTTCGCGCCTTCCACTCATCGTTCTAAGCAGTCTGTCTCTGAAGTGAAAAGGCAAAGAGAATTGCGGGATGAAGAAAGCGGAATAGAATTGCAAAAAAAATTCAGGAAACCGCTAATGAATCGTCCACGTTTTATGCAGGAAAAATCCTTAACCCCAGCAGAGCGAGGCACGGCTATGCACGCGGTGATGCAGCAGATTGATTTAGAAAAACCAATCACTTTTGATAGCATTACGAGCCAATTAACTGAAATGGTTCAACTTGAACTGTTAACACTTGAGCAGCTGGAGGTAATAGATGTTGACCAGGTGGTTCAATTTTTTGAATCGAAGCTCGGTGTTAGATTATTAAAAGCAAACACAGTGTTGCGTGAGATCCCTTTCAGTTTATCTCTTCCTGCAAGCGATGTGTATGCAGATTGGAAGGGAGAGGAGGAGGCCGTTCTCCTTCAAGGTATCATTGATTGTGTTTTTGAAGATGATGAAGGACTCGTCCTACTTGATTTTAAAACGGATGGAATTCATGAACGCTACAAGGGTGGATATGAAGAAGCGAGATTAATTCTTGCAGATCGTTACAAAGTTCAAATTGAACTATATAGAAGAGCGTTAGAGGAAATATGGAAGAAGAAGGTACATGAATCGTATTTATTCTTCTTCGATGGTGCACATATCATGAAAATGGACTAAATAGTTAGTCAGCAGGAGACATTACTCTTGCTGGCTATTTTTTTAGGAGGGAAAGCAATGGGGAAGAAACCAATCATTCTTGGTGATTGTGAGCTTTGTTTGCGCAACAATGTTGAGATTACTATCCATCATCTAACACCGAAGGAGCTGGGAGGAACTTTTTTACCTACAGCCAAGCTATGTCTACCATGTCATAAGCAAATTCATGCCCTTTATACGAATGAGGAATTGGCTGCTCGTATGAACACAATTGAAAGACTACGTGATGACGAAATGATTAAAAAGTTTGTAAAGTGGATTCAGAAACAACCAGCTTCCAAATGGATTACTGTATCTAAATCAAAGGACAGAAGGCAAAATAAGAGGTGAAACAGTGTTCCACCTAGTTATTTCCTAATGTTGGCTGATCAATTAAGTTAGTATCTAACACATTGCTAGCTGATAACCCGTTATTAGTAATAATGATACCGCCTGTATTTACAGCACCAGCACCAGTGACAGATTTAGAGTTGCTTTTCGGTGAGATGTAAAGTGCATCGCCAAATTGGACGATTCCACCGCTCACCGTTGTAATTTGTACGGGACCGATAATTGCGGGCATAAAAAACATCCTTTACATATGAGTCTTTTCAGTCTGCATCAAGTTTTCTTTGATAAAAGCTGACGAATATGCTTGATTCGTGCTTCCATATTAATTGCCTGCGTATTTCCAACATGAAGAATAGAGGAAGAGGAGAAGGCAATGACATTAATGGTGTTCACATGAATCATTGGATTTTGATGAAAGGAAGTGATCATCACGTCTTCCTTGTCTTGAGGAAAGATAATGGGGCGTTGAAAGATGGGGTATTTCGAGAAATCCTCCTCATCACCAATAAACAATTGCTTTTCCCGTTGCACAGCGATCGCTCTATTCAGACCATTAATAATTTTTGAATCCCCAAGTTGAATGACGGATGATATAGCTGCATTCGTAATGTGAATATGTTTAACAGAACTTGATCGTTGAAGCATACTATCTACCTTCCACAGCTAGAGGTACAAATGGACCAATGATTAGAGATTCAGCAGGGGTATCGAACGCTGATGCTAGATGGATGGTTTCTGCATCTCCTACCATTAATATTGAAGAACTCGAAACCCCGACCACTCGGATATCCCCCACATGTATGTCCCGATTGTATACTTGAAAATTCATCATTCCTGTTTCATCCCTTTCACATTCTCCGGTAAATTCTTTATAAAAATCTCAACACCATGCTCCATTTCTTTATGAAACTGGTCAGTTATCGTTTTTTCTAGCTGTGAACGATCCTCGTTCTCAATAACTCCTGCGGAAAACTCGCGTATATAATGTTCGACTCTTTTTGGTATTTGTTTTTTGATATCTTCCTCGATAAAGTGATAGTACGATTCATCGAGGTTTGTTTGCAGCTTTGCTTGGGTCTTCTCAAAGATTGCCTGTAAATGATTGCCCATATATTCATATACTATATCCTCGAGCTCCATTGATCTTTGGAACATTTGCTTTGGCTGGGTAGGAGTTTTGATAGATTGATTTGGAACAGAGAAGTCCTCGATCCCTTGTAGATCGGATGGATTTAGTCCAATATTTAAAGTGCCATCGAGCGATTCTACCTTGAGTTGATCAAATTTATATTCAATTCGATCCACATGAACAGGTGGTCTTTCTTTGAGTTGAGATATTTCTTTTTGCATGAGTAATACACTTCGTTCAAGAGCTCGTATCCGGTGTTCTTGGCTTTCAACAAGTTGGTGAAGCTGTCTTAAGTAGTCATAGAATTCATTATTCATACTGACATCTTCCCTTCTATTATGAAATGGATAACGGAACAGCTGGAGAATCTATATACGACCCAGTATCAATTCCTGTGGGTTCAGCCGAATCCTGACTTGTTACGATTGTGCCGCCGGGATGAATAGGTTCAGGTGCTGGTCCTGTAAAACCTCCAGTATTATATAGATGGGCGGTTGGGCGAATGACTCCGGCACTGCCAATCTGTAAAACGGATGAATTCGTAATCGCATCGATGCGTAGAAGATTAATAGAAATATTTTGTTGAATATAAAAATTCATATCATCACCTGCTTATTAAGCATTTAATATATTTCCTTGGTCAATGCCGTCATGGTCATACGCGTTGGTAGAACTAAACTTATTATATACACGTAATCCATCCCCTGTATTAAAGGAACCTGCCCCTGAGTATGTCTTGGCATTAGAAATAGGCATGATTTTATATACATCTCCAATATGAAAAATGGAACTACTTCCAATCGAGATTACTTGAGCTACACCGACAATTGCTGGCATACACTACACCCTTTGTTTAAGATTCTTTACATTGTATGTGCCTAGAAACTAGATGTGAGTTATTTAGAGGAAAAATTAAATTGCAGATTTTTACTTAAAGTGTCATATCCTGTCCATTTAGGGAACAGTTTTGGTGTTTATTGGGAATATTTGAAGTATAATAGTTTTTAAGTTGTAGAAATGGGGGAGGGATACATATAAGAAGTCAGGAAAGAATTGTTTCCATTGATATAATGAGAGGTTTATCGATATTGGGGATTTTCTTAGTAAATATGCTATCTTTTCATACTCCAATCCTTTATATCGACCCATTTGTTACTTGGACATCAACTAGTGACCGTTTGTTTTACTCGTGGATTGATTTATTTATTCAAGGAAGTATATATCCTTTATTCTCTTTTCTTTTTGGATATGGCTTTGTTATTTTAAGGGAGAGAACCATTATGAAGGGTGGAACATTTTCCACCATAGCAATAAGGAGATTGCTTTTTTTGTTGGTTATCGGATGGGTACATGCTAACTATATTTGGCATGGAGATATTCTTTTTACCTACTCGTTGTTTGGTATCCTCCTACTGCTCTTTATCAGACTTAGAGGGAAAGTACTAATGTTATTGGGGTTGATTTTATACTTTGTACCTAATGTAATCATTACGGTAATGATGATCTTAGCCTCAATGGTTGCTGGTAATGGGGAATTTACGGTGGCAGATGAGACAAGTGCTTTAGCGTCATATAAAGCTTATCAAAATGGTACTTATGAGGAAATTCGGGAACAAAGATTTATCGACTGGTCTTTAGTCAATCATCCAGGCAATCTATTTTTTATGCTCTTTTCGATCTTTCCGTTGTTTTTAATCGGGGGAGGAGCGGCGAAAGAGGACTGGTTAAGAAGAGTAACAGATTTAAAAAGATCGTTTCTAGTAGTAATAGCGGTAACATTATTTATGGGATTGTTTATTAAGAGCGCTCCTTATTGGTTAACCAGAAACTGGGCAACAGAATATTCTCAAGATATGCTTGGTGGTCCTTTATTATCGATAGCATACATCCTACTGATCGCGCTTTGTACGAATCATCAACGAGGCTTACAGGTGTTTAAATTCTTTGGACCTGTTGGGAAGCTTAGTTTTACAAATTACTTAGTTCAATCCATCATCTCGACGTTGATATTTTATTCCTACGGTCTTGGTCTATATGGACAAGTGTCAGTTGTCGAAGGAACGTTACTAGCCTTGACGATATTTATTATTCAATTGATTTTTAGTCATATTTGGGTAAAGTACTTTTATCTTGGCCCCTTTGAGTGGGTGTGGAGAACCGTTTCGTATTGGAAATGGCAGAGTCTAATGAAAAAAGGAGAAAACTCATGAAGCTTCTTACCGGAAAAAGAGATAACAAAGTGTTTATTGGTGTTTTAGATTCAACAGAAACAAAAGTTCTTTCTGTTAATGAAAGAGAATCAATGGTCGAATGTATTGCAAAGGGAGAAAAATTTCTACAGGAGATAAAAGAGAAAATTCAAGCAGCAAGCGAGGAGGAGTATTTTTCCCTAGAAGAGGTTACCTTGCTTTCGCCCGTTACAAAACCTCCGAAAAACATTTTGTGTGTAGGGAAAAATTATGTGGACCATGCGATTGAGATGGGAAGTAAGGACGACATTCCGGAGCATTTGATGGTTTTTACAAAAGCTCCAACTACGATTATTGGTCCAAATGAACAAATTGATAATCATCTTTCCATTACGAAGCAGCTAGACTATGAAGGAGAGTTAGCGATTGTGATTGGAAAGAAGGGTAGGAATATAAAAAAAGAAGACGCTCTTGACTATGTGTTTGGTTATACAATTGTAAATGATATAACAGCACGTGATCTTCAGGCGAAGCATAAACAGTTTTTTCTCGGAAAAAGCCTAGATACGAGTTGCCCGATGGGACCAGTTCTTGTTCATAAAGAGAACTTATCAGACCCCAATCACTTACATATTGAAACGAAAATAAATGGAGAGGTTCGCCAAAGCTCCAATACAAAGCACTTTATCTTTTCAGTGGAGGAAATGATTTCGACCATTTCATTGGGGATGACACTTGAACCCGGAGATGTGATTGCTACAGGTACTCCAGCAGGTGTAGGAAAAGGATTTCAACCACCGCGCTTCTTAAATCCAGGTGATCAAATTGAAATTACCATTGAGGGGATAGGAACCTTATCAAATAAAGTCAGCGAGGAAATATGAAAAATTTGTGAACAAATGTTGAAGCGTGGATTTCCAAAGGGACGTTCTTTTTAGTTTTTTTAACACTGTTGTGGTATGATAAAGTCGATATTTAATAGGGAGGCTAATTTATGTCGATTAACACACATGCCCATATCACTGCATGGGTTCTTGCACTAGTCCTATTTTTTGTAGCAACCTCATTACATAAGAGTGGAAAAGCAAAGGCAGCGAAAATCGTTCATATGATTTTGAGAGTTTTGTATATCCTTGTGTTTGCAACGGGTGGAGTGCTCGTCCATACATTATTCTCGATGCAACCAGGTGAATATATAGCTAAAGTTTTAATTGGACTTTGGGTAATTGCAGCGATGGAGATGGTTCTAGTACGTACGGTTAAAGGAAAAGAAACAAAGTCGCTTTGGATACAATTTTATATTGCGGTAGTTCTAGTCATCTTATTAGGACTTCGCTTACCACTTGGATTTCAATTATTTTAAATAAAACCTGCTCCTTTAATCTCGGAGCAGGTTTTATTATAGAAATTTCTCAATCACTGTTCTCTTACCAGTGTTAAGTGTAAATTCAAAACGGTCAGTTTGCTTCTTATAATAACAGAAATGATGTTGAACATTACAAATATCTTCTTGATTATCAAAGATAATAAAATTCACACCACTTTTTCTTTCTGCATCCTTTAAAAACGTTAGATGATTGTAGCAATAAATACAATCAAAGATTGAAAAGCCAAGAGAATTTAAATGAGAGACAAACTGATAAAATGAATCATCGTTGATCTCTTCTAATAACCGTTCAAGGGAATACATTAAGTGTTTGCGGATTCTTACTACATCTTGATTTTTTAAATGAAGGGTTTCATTTCCAAATGTGACTTTCCCATCCTCAAATAAAATACCCTTTTTCCACCGATTGAACCGAAATACCTCAATTTCTTGGTGTAAAAAATCATCCAAGATGGAGGCTTCATCTGTTTCCTCATCAAAAAAAATCCACTGGTTGTTTATATGTTCTACTGTTCCTTCAATAAATGCTCTCGTTTGAAACTCAAAAAGTTGTAGTCGTTGCTGTCTACTCATGATAAGACCTCCGTTAAAGGCTAAAGGTTATAGAAGTTTTTTAGATCTATCTTCATTCTTTTTAGACATCTTGTATATTTTTTAAACGCCCGCACATAAAAATTGGACAATTAACCATTTTTCGCGCCCAGCATAGTATGGGTATATGTTCGGACTGACCAAACAAACGCACTACTCTTGAAAGGATGAATAAAATATGTGTGGCATAACAGGCTGGATTGACTTCCAAAGAGATATGAGAAAAGAACGTGGCTCTATTACGAAAATGGCTGAAACCTTGGCAAAGCGCGGTCCAGATGATACAAATGTATGGACGGATATTCATGTAGGATTCGGACATAAACGTTTAATCGTTGTTGACCCTGAGGGCGGAAAGCAACCAATGTCTAAATCAAAAAATAATCACAAATATACGATTTGTTATAATGGTGAACTATATAATACCGAAGATATTCGAAAAGAACTGCTATTAAAAGGATATTCCTTTAGCGGTCATTCTGATACAGAAGTTCTATTAACTGCATATATCGAATGGGAAGAAAATTGTGTAGAACATCTAAATGGTATCTTTGCTTTCGCCATTTGGGATGAAAGAAAGGAACAGCTCTTTATAGGACGGGATCGACTTGGCGTTAAGCCGCTTTTTTATTTATCAACAGAAAAAGGAATGATGTTTGGGTCTGAATTGAAAGCGATTCTTGCTCATCCAGAAGTAAAGACAGAAATTGACCGAGAAGGGTTAGCGGAAGTCTTTGCTTTAGGTCCATCAAGATCACCTGGAAATGGGGTATTTAAAGGGATATCAGAGCTAAGACCAGCTCATGCACTTACTCTATCCAAAAGCAAAGGACTAAAAATTTGGCGATACTGGAATGTAAAAAGTGAAAAACATACAGACAGCTTGAATGATACTGTTGATAAGGTTCGCTTCCTCTTTACGGATGCGGTTAAACGGCAACTGGTTTCAGATGTTCCTCTCTGTACATTTTTATCCGGCGGAGTAGATTCTAGTGCCATTACAGCCATTGCTGCGATGGAATATCAAAAAGAGGGAAAAGGGAGCCTTCATACGTATTCTATAGATTATGAAGACAATGACCAATTCTTTAAGGCAAATGAATTTCAGCCGAACTCAGATGGAATTTATATACAAAAGATGTCTGATGAATTTCAGACTACTCATCACAATAGCATTATTTCTCAAGAGCTTCTTGCTGAACATTTAATTGAAGCCGTTCATGTGAGAGACCTACCAGGTATGGCTGATGTAGATTCATCTCTTCTATGGTTCTGCCGTGAAATAAAAAAAGATTTTGTTGTTAGTTTATCTGGGGAATGTGCAGATGAGATTTTTGGCGGATATCCTTGGTTCCGACGTGAAGCTGATTTAACGCGTGAAGGTTTTCCATGGATGAGATCGATTGAAGAAAGACAGGGTTTGCTCCGATCAGAATGGAGAGAAAAGTTACAGCTTAAGGACTATATGCTTCAACAGTACAATAAGACGGTTCAAGAGACTCCTGTTTTAGAAGGGGAGACGAGGGAAGAAGCAAAAAGACGAGAGTTGTTTTATTTGAATATGATTTGGTTTATGACCACTTTGCTTGATCGCAAGGACCGAATGAGTATGGGAGCAAGTCTTGAAGTAAGGGTTCCTTTTGCAGATCATCGACTTGTTGAATATGTCTGGAATATTCCTTGGGAGATGAAAAATTATCAGAACCGTGAAAAAGGATTGCTACGAAAAGCATTAGAGGGAATTCTCCCTGATGAGGTATTGTATCGAAAGAAAAGTCCATATCCGAAAACACATAATCCGAAGTATACAAAAGCAGTACAACAGATGCTTGCAGAGATTATGACGGATAAAGGATCGGTTCTTTATGAATTCTTTGATGAAGCAAAACTAAAGGAAATAATCACTACGGAAGGTGCAGCCTTTAAAGAACCGTGGTTTGGCCAATTAATGACTGGACCGCAACTTCTTGCTCATCTTGCCCAAATTCATATCTGGTTTAAAGATTACAATATTAATATTGTTGAATCGTAAGTAAGAAAAGAAGCCTATACACTAGTGTAGGCTTCTTTATGTTAAACTATTTAAACAGCTTTTTCTTCTACAAAGGAATGGCGAACCCAAACCTTTGAACGCCATCGCCAAAGCATGAGTAATCCTCTAAGCCATTCATCAGCTATGAAAGCAATCCAAATGCCAACGAGTCCAAGTCCAAAGGTGATTCCTAGCAAATAAGATAAGGTGACAGCCACCCCCCACATAGAAAGAATACCCATATATACTGGGAATTTTACATCACCCGTTGCTCTTAAAGAATTGATAATGACTAAGTTAAAGGAGCGGCCTGGTTCTAAAATAATCGTTAACAGAATCAACGTACTACCCAGTGCAATGATGTCCTCATTGCTTGTAAATAACTTCATTAAATCTTTTGCAAAGAACGAGAAGAGTATCGCTGCGCTTAAGGAAATGATAATAGCTAATCGAAGACTTTTTAAGCATCGATGATAGGCATCCTCATACTGCTTTGCACCAATCAAATACCCTATTAAGATTTGAGTACCTTGACTTATAGCTATGCTAAAAAGGAAAATAAACATCATAAGATTTTGAGCGTATACTTTGGACGTGAGTGCTTCTGTACCTAGTGTGGCAATGAAGAATGTAATGACCATCTGAGAAGCATTATAGGAAAGCTGCTCACCAGCGGAAGGAATTCCGATTTTAAGCAAGTTTCTAACATGCACCTTTGGAAAACGGAACAGCAGGTGAAACGGCAGCTGTACAGGAATTCTTTTAATCATCACGATGATGGCTATAA
>Ga0182742_1001871_pt1 | contig 25239 bp, 23 predicted proteins | sample eDN5th37CBELigMG_FD_128880 | JGI IMG/M metagenome (GOLD analysis project Ga0182742, IMG submission 128880) | Enriched Miracle-Growth compost microbial communities from Emeryville, California, USA - eDNA 5th pass 37_C BE-Lig MG (version 2)... ...
CTCCACCGTAAAAGGTCGAGTCCAACCTCTCGAGCGGATGACGGGATTCGAACCCGCGACCCTCACCTTGGCAAGGTGATGCGCTACCAGCTGCGCTACATCCGCATTCGCACCGTTCGGCGTTTTGCTCTCCGTGGTGCGGTTGAGAACATTAGCCGACCATCGACGAAACACACAAATCCGCAGGTGAACCGGCATATATGGCTCGATGAAACAAGCGTTCTCGCCGCATCGGTGGACCGTCCGTCGGCGGTGGGCGGGCCGCTTGGGGCCGAGACGGCCCGGGCGCCGGGCCGGAACGGACCGCCGGTGGGTGTGCGGGCGCCGGCCTCCCGTGCCCGTCGCCGGCGAAGGGGACGAGCACGCACGCGCGCGCACGTGAGGGGTCCACTTCGGGGGGTCAGTCGGGCGGGGAGCTCCCATCGGCGGTCGTGTCTTCCCTTCGGAATCGCGTCTGACCTGGCGATTCGTCTTCATCCGGTAGTCGTGTTAGTGTTCCTTCTCGTTCGAGCCGCTGCGAAGCGGCGCGGTCCCGTGGCTCAGTGGAAGAGCGTCCCGTTCACACCGGGGAGGTCGCTGGTTCGATCCCAGCCGGGACCACAACAATCGCCCGATCACGAGAGCACCCCGATGGGGTGCTCTTTTCGTATTCGGCCCCACATCCACATCTCGCCGGTCCCTGATCCGGACGGTTCGATGGGAACGGTGGGGCTGTCGTGGCAGGTGTGACCTGCGCAACCTCACCAGATGGTGTGACTGATGGCAGGATCGATCTCACCGCAAGGAGGATGGGGCTGAGAGATGAGTGTCGCCGACAATCAATGGCCGGCCGTGGGGGTGACGGGCGCCCGATTCGGCACTGCCGCGCGGCGGCGGAGGTACATTCCGAAACACGCCGCCACAACCGCCTCGGAGATGGATGACGACGTGTCATACATCGGCGAGGATCCGGTAGCGCACACCGCCGCCGGAAGGCATCCTGTGGACGCGGTGGGGGCAGTGCAGCCCAGGATGTCCGAGACTTTCGTGGGGGACAAGAACATGGATCAGGAAGCGCCGTCGTTCGTGCGCCCGTTCGTGCGCAGCCAGGGGCGCACCCGAGCCGAAGTGGATCTTCCGCTCGAAGCTTTGGTTTCGACATCCGCGATGGTGGCGGCGTCCGAGAACACCGGAGTGATTCCGGGACTCGACGAACACCGCATCGTGCTGGGACTGTGCTCGCAGCCACGCTCGATCATGGAGGTCGCCGCGCTCGCCGGGATTCCCCTCGGCGTCGCGCGGGTGCTCGTCGGCGACCTGGCGGCCTCGGGTGAACTCACCGTGCACCGGACCGTCGACCGGATCGGCCCCGGCGCGGAACTCCTCCGGCGGGTCCTGAGCGGGCTGAACGAGCTCTGACACCGGCCGTCGTGATCGCGACCGGTCCTCGATCCGGCGCAACGGGTCGACGAAGGCGCGACAGCGCCGTGCCGATAGCGGCGGGACCGGGGCGTGCCGATAGCATGGGGAGGTTGCCGACGCGCGCCTCTGCGCGGCCGGCCACCGTCCATCGTCAGGCATCGAGCCGGAGGAGTTCACCACAGTGACCACGCCCGCATCCGCGAAACCAGCCACGCTCGTCCGGGTGCCCGCGGGAACCACTGCCGGTGCCGCCGTCCGTGACGCCGGGCTGCCCGTCAAGGGACCCGAGACGATCGTCGTCGTCCGAGATCCGGAGGGTGCCCTGCGCGACCTGGCGTGGACGCCCGAGGAGGATGTCGAGGTCGAGGCGGTCGCCGCCGACACCGAGGACGGCCGTAGCGTCATCCGGCACTCCGCCGCGCACGTGCTGGCCCAGGCCGTGCAGCAGGAGTTCCCCGAGGCCAAGCTCGGCATCGGACCGCCCATCAAGGACGGCTTCTACTACGACTTCCAGGTCGAGCGCCCCTTCACCCCGGAGGACCTCGCGAAGCTCGAGAAGCGCATGAAGAAGATCGTCAAGGACGCGCAGCGCTTCTCCCGCCGGGTCGTCGAGAACCTCGAGGACGCCCGCGAGGAGCTGAAGAACGAGCCGTTCAAGCTCGAGCTGATCGACGACAAGTCGGGCATCGACGACCCCGAGATCATGGAGGTCGGCGGCAAAGAGCTGACCATCTACGACAACCTCAACCCGCGCACCGGCGAACTCGTGTGGAAGGACCTGTGCCGCGGACCGCACGTCCCGACCACCAAGTTCATCCCCGCGTTCAAGCTGACCCGCAGCTCCGCCGCGTACTGGCGCGGCGACCAGGACAATGCCGGTCTGCAGCGTGTCTACGGCACCGCGTGGGAGTCTGCCGAGGCGCTGGACAAGCACCTCGAGCTCCTCGCCGAGGCGGAACGTCGGGACCACCGCAAGCTCGGCAGCGAACTCGACCTGTTCTCGTTCCCGGACGAGCTCGGTTCCGGCCTGCCCGTGTTCCATCCCAAGGGCGGAATCATCCGTCAGGAGATGGAGAACTACTCGCGCCGGCGGCACGTCGAGGCCGGTTACGAGTTCGTGTACTCGCCGCACATCACCAAGGGCCACCTCTACGAGGTGTCCGGCCACCTCGACTGGTACCGCGACGGCATGTTCCCCGCGATGCACATCGACGAGGAACTGAACGAGGACGGGACCGTCCGCAAGCCGGGGCAGGACTACTACCTCAAGCCCATGAACTGCCCGATGCACGACCTGATCTTCCGGTCGCGCGGGCGTTCCTACCGCGAACTGCCGCTGCGCATGTTCGAGTTCGGTTCCGTCTACCGCTACGAGAAGTCCGGCGTCGTCCACGGACTGACCCGCGTGCGCGGCATGACGCAGGACGACGCGCACATCTTCTGCACCCCGGAGCAGATGCGCGACGAGCTCACCAGCGTCCTGAACTTCATCCTGGACCTGCTCAAGGACTACGGTCTCGACGACTACTACCTGGAGCTGTCCACGAAGAACCCCAAGAAGTTCGTCGGCAGCGACGAACTGTGGGAGACGGCCACCGAGACGCTGCGCGAGGTCGCCGAGACGTCCGGTCTGCATCTCGTGCCGGACCCGGGCGGCGCCGCCTTCTACGGTCCGAAGATCTCCGTCCAGGTCAACGACGCCCTCGGGCGCAACTGGCAGATGTCGACGATCCAGCTCGACTTCAACCTGCCCGAGCGGTTCGAACTCGAGTACACCGGACAGGACGGCGCCAAGCATCGCCCGGTCATGATCCACCGCGCGCTGTTCGGTTCGATCGAGCGGTTCTTCGGTGTGCTCACCGAGCACTACGCGGGGGCGTTCCCGGCCTGGCTGTCGCCGGTGCAGGTCGTCGGCATCCCGGTCGCCGAGAACTTCGCCGATCACCTGCTCGACGTCGCGCGGCAGCTGAAGGCCGAAGGCATCCGCGCCGAGGTCGACCTCAGCGACGACCGCATGCAGAAGAAGATCCGCAACCACACCACCCAGAAGGTCCCGTTCATGCTGCTCGCCGGCGAGCGGGACGTCGAGGCCGGTGCGGTGAGCTTCCGGTTCCGCGACGGCACCCAGGTCAACGGCGTGCCGGTGGCCGAGGCCGTGCGCATCGTCGCCGACTGGGTCCGGCGCCGCGAGAACGCCTCCCCGACCGCCGCGCTCATCGCGCCCGAGGGCGCGGAGCTCGGGTCGTGACCGGCGACCGGGGCTGCGGCCCCGCCGAGTCCGAAGCCCTCGTCGACCGGGGTGTCGGCGAGGCCGACCATCTGCAGCGGTTGTGGTCGCCGCACCGCTTGTCGTACATCACCGAGTCCCCGCGAGCGGAGGACGGCCCGTACGAGCCGTTCACCGACATCCCGAAGATGACGGACGAGGAGGGACTCGTCGTCGCGCGCGGCGAGTTCGTCTACGCGGTGCTCAACCTGTACCCGTACAACCCGGGCCATCTGATGGTGGTGCCGTACCGGCGGGTGGCGAACCTCGAGGACCTGACCTTCGAGGAGAGCACCGAGCTGATGGCGTTCGCGCAGCGCGCGGTGAGGGTCATCAAGCGGGTGTCGCGGCCCCACGGCTTCAACGTCGGGCTCAATCTCGGTGCGGCAGCAGGAGGTTCGCTTTCCGAGCACCTGCACCTGCACGTGGTTCCGCGGTGGGGCGGCGACGCCAACTTCATCACGGTCCTGGGAGGCTCGAAGGTGATGGTGCAGTTGCTGCGCGACACGCGGGCACTGCTGGCATCCGCATGGGACGAGTGACACCGTCCACCCCTGAACACGACCCACACGGGTTCGCCGTGCGAAGCGGACGAACGGCGGGCGGTCGTGGCAGGATCGGGTCCCGAACAGGACGAATCGAGCCGGAAACGGGGGTCGCGAGATGCTGAGCTTCTTCGGGCGGGCATCGGTGTCGAAGGTCACCGCGCCGCTCGGCAGGGCATTGATCCGCACCGGCCTGACCCCTGACGCGGTGACGCTGATCGGCACGGTCGCGACCGTCGCCGCCGCCCTCACGCTGTTTCCGATGGGGCAGTTGTTCTGGGGCGCGATGGTCATCTGGCTGTTCGTGATGTTCGACATGCTCGACGGGGCCATGGCCCGGGCCCGCGGCGGCGGTACCCGGTTCGGCGCGGTTCTCGACGCCACCTGCGACCGGGTCGCGGACGGCGCGATCTTCGCGGGCCTGGCCTGGTGGGCGGTCTACGACGAACAGAGCCGTCCGCTGCTCGTCGCCACGCTGATCTGTCTCGTGTCGTCCCAGGTCATCTCGTATGCGAAAGCGCGGGCGGAGGCGAGCGGCCTGTCCGCCGACGGCGGCCTGATCGAGCGCCCCGACCGGCTGGTCATCGTGCTCGTCGGCGCCGGCTTCACCGGTCTCGGGATCGACTGGGCGATCCACGTCGCGATGTGGCTGCTCGCGGCCGGTTCGGTCATCACGGTCTTCCAGCGGGTCCTCGCGGTGCGTCGTTCACCCGGCGCCCGGGAACTGCTGCCGATGGCCCCGGCACCGGCCACCGGCACCGACGGAGAAGCCGCATGACATCCGCCGAACGCCTGACCGACCTCGGATACGGCGCCGGATGGCGGCTGGTGCGCGCGCTCCCGGACCGGGTCGCGCGCGTCTTGTTCGACACCGGCGCCGACATCGCCGCCCGGCGGAACGGCGGCCCGCAGCAGTTGCGCCGCAATCTCGCCCGCGTGCTCGGCGTCGCCCCGGAACACGTGCCGGACGACCTGATCCGCCGTTCGATGCGTTCCTACGCGCGGTACTGGCGCGAGGCGTTCCGCTTGCCGTCGATGGACCTCGACGCGACCGCCGCGGCCATCGACTCGTCGATCGAGGGCCGCGAGCACATCGAGGCGGCCCTGGCCGCCGGGCGCGGCGCGATCCTGGCCCTGCCGCACAGCGGCAACTGGGACATGGCCGGGGTGTGGTGTGCCCGCACCTACGGGCAGTTCTCGACGGTCGCCGAGCGGCTGCGCCCGGAGTCGCTGTACCAGCGTTTCGTCGACTACCGCGAACATCTCGGGTTCGAGGTGTTCCCGCTCTCGGGTGGCGAGAGTCCGCCCTTCGTCGAATTGTCCGCGCGCCTGCGTGACAATCGGATCGTGGCTCTGCTCGGGGAACGCGACCTGGCTCGCAAAGGTGTGCCGGTGACGTTCTTCGGCGAACCCACCCGGATGCCTGCCGGTCCCGCGAAGCTCGCCGTCGAGACCGGTGCCGCGCTGCTGCCGGTGCACTGCTGGTTCACCGACGACGGCTGGGGGTTCCGGGTGCACCCGGAGGTCGACGTGACCGGCGGGCTCGAGGCGGCCACCCAGGCCCTCGCGGATCGATTCGCCGCCGACATCGCCGAACACCCAGCAGACTGGCACATGCTGCAGCCGCTGTGGCTCGACGACCTGTCGGCCGAGCGGCGCGCCCGGATGGAGGCGTAGTTGAGGATCGGCATGGTCTGCCCGTATTCGTTCGACGTACCGGGCGGAGTACAAGCACACGTCGTGGATCTGGCCCAGGTGCTGATCGAGCGCGGCCACAAGGTCAGCGTGCTCGCGCCGGCCTCCGAGGACACGGTGTTGCCGCCGTTCGTGGTCTCGGCCGGACGGGCCGTCGCCATCCCGTACAACGGCTCGGTGGCGCGGCTGAGCTTCGGACCGGTGTCCTACGCGCGGGTGCGGCGCTGGATCAACGACAACGACTTCGACGTCCTGCACATCCACGAACCGAACGCGCCGAGCCTGTCGATGCTGGCCCTGAAGGTCGCCGAGGGCCCGATCGTCGCGACCTTCCACACCTCCACGACGAAATCGCTCGTGCTCAGCACGTTCCAAGGTGTCCTTCAGCCGTTCCTGGAGAAGATCAGCGGCCGCATCGCGGTGTCGGAACTGGCCCGCCGCTGGCAGGTGACCTCGCTGGGTGGGGACGCCGTGGAGATCCCCAACGGCGTCGACGTGCCGTTCTTCGCGCACGCCCCGCTGCTGCCCGGCTACCCCAGGGCCGGCCGGACGGTGCTGTTCCTGGGCCGCTACGACGAACCCCGCAAGGGCATGGCCGTGCTGCTCGGCGCGCTGCCGACGCTCGTCGGGAAGTATCCCGACCTCGAGGTGCTCGTGGTCGGCCGCGGCGACGAGGACAAGCTCCGTAAGGAGGCCGGACCTCTCGCCAAGCATCTGCGGCTGCTCGGGCAGGTCAGCGACGCCGAGAAGGCGTCGGCGATGCGCAGTGCCGACGTGTACTGTGCCCCGAACCTCGGCGGCGAGAGCTTCGGGATCGTGCTGGTCGAGGCGATGGCGGCCGGGACCGCGGTCGTCGCCAGCGAACTCGACGCGTTCCGCCGGGTGCTGCGCGACGGTCGTGCGGGTGTACTGGTGCCGGTCGGGGACTCCGACGCGCTCGCCGAGGGCATCCTCGAGGTTCTCGGCAACGACCCGCGTCGCGCCGAACTGGTCGCCGAGGGCTCCGCTGTGGTCGGCACCTACGACTGGCCCGTGGTGGCCGAGCAGATCCTGCGGGTCTACGAGACGGTGACGGTCGGGGCCGGACGGGTACGGGAGGTCCGCTCGTGACACTCAGTGCGGTGACGATCCTCGTCCTCGCCCTGATCGCGGCAGTGGTCGTCGGCCTGGGACTGTGGGCGTACACGACCGCGAACCGGCTCGACCGGCTCCACGTGCGGTCGGACCTGTCGTGGCAGGCGCTCGACGCGGCGCTGGCCCGCCGGGCGGTGGTGGTGCGCAGCATCGCCGCGTCGGTACCGGCCGCGGACGGTAAACGCCTCGCCGCCCTCGCCGATCGGGCCGAACGCGCGGACCGGGAGCACCGGGAGACCGCCGAGAACGCACTGTCGTCCATGCTCACGACGATCGACAGTGAACGGTTGCGACCCCAGCTGGTCGCCGAGCTGGCCGACGCCGAGGCCCGCGTCATGATCGCCCGGCGATTCCACAACGACGCGGTTCGCGACACCCTCGCGCTGCGCACCCGCCGCCCGGTGCGGTGGCTGCATCTGGGCGGTACCGCGCCGCTCCCGACGTTCTTCGAGATCGCCGAACGCTCCGGCGCCGCGGCCCAGACCTCGCGGATGCCGGACGAGACCCGCACCTCGGCGCGGGTCGTCCTCTTCGACGACGAGGGCCGGGTGCTGCTGCTGCGTGGAAACGACCCGACCATCCCGGACGTGCACTTCTGGTTCACGGTCGGTGGCGCCGTCGAGGTGGGGGAGTCGCTGCGCGAGGCGGCGGTGCGGGAGCTGAAGGAGGAAACGGGGCTGGTGACCGACCCGGATCGGCTCGCCGGTCCGATGTGGCGGAGGGTCGCGGTGTTCCCCTTTAACGGCGAGGTGATCCGTTCGGAGGAGTTGTTCTTCGCATTGCAGGCACCGGTGTTCGTGGCCGGAGACGCGGGTTTCACCGACCTCGAGCGGGCGATGGGGCTCGAGCCTCGCTGGTTCACCGCCGACGAGATCCGCGGACTGCAGCAGCGCGGCGAACCGGTGTACCCACAGGACCTGGCCGATCTGCTCGGGGAGGCCCGGGACGTCGCCGTGCGGCGAACCGAGCCCGAGGTGCGCGCGATTCGGTGACCGGCCCCTCGGGGGACACGGTGACCGGGAGCACAAGGCCAGGTCTCCGCGACTGGCTATCGGCGACGTGCCGGGTGCGGTCATAGGCTCCTTCTGGCCACGGAACCCGTCCAGGCCCCATCGAGGACCATGGTGTTTCCGGCGGCTTCCGACCGACCGACCACACGTGTAGGAGTTCGTTGTGAGCACCCCCGAATCCGCCCCCGCCACCGGCACGGCCCGCGTCAAGCGCGGCATGGCCGAAATGCTCAAGGGCGGCGTGATCATGGACGTCGTCACTCCCGAGCAGGCGAAGATCGCCGAGGACGCGGGTGCCGTCGCGGTCATGGCGCTCGAGCGGGTGCCGGCGGACATTCGTGCCCAGGGCGGGGTCTCCCGGATGAGCGACCCCGACATGATCGACGGCATCATCTCGGCCGTGTCGATCCCGGTGATGGCCAAGGCCCGCATCGGTCACTTCGTCGAGGCGCAGATCCTCCAGTCCCTGGGTGTGGACTACATCGACGAGTCGGAGGTGCTGACGCCGGCCGACTACGAGAACCACATCGACAAGTTCGCCTTCACGGTGCCGTTCGTGTGTGGCGCCACGAACCTCGGGGAGGCGCTGCGTCGCATCAACGAAGGCGCGGCGATGATCCGGTCGAAGGGTGAGGCCGGGACCGGCGACGTCTCGAACGCCACCACCCACATGCGCAGGATCCGGCAGGAGATCCGCCGGCTCACGTCGCTGCCGGAGGACGAGCTGTACGTCGCGGCGAAGGAACTGCAGGCCCCCTACGACCTGGTCGTCGAGGTCGCCAAGGCGGGCAAGCTGCCCGTCACGCTGTTCACCGCCGGGGGTATCGCGACTCCCGCCGACGCCGCGATGATGATGCAGCTCGGCGCCGAGGGCGTCTTCGTCGGCTCGGGCATCTTCAAGTCCGGCAACCCGGCGCAGCGCGCCGCGGCGATCGTCAAGGCCACCACCTTCTTCGACGACCCGGACGTGCTCGCGAAGGTTTCCCGCGGTCTCGGCGAGGCGATGGTCGGCATCAACGTCGACGAGATCCCTCAGCCGCACCGGCTCGCCGAGCGCGGTTGGTGATCGCCCACCAGTGAGCGCACGGTGACGGTTCCCGTCACCGTGCGGTGGGGGAGGCGTTATAGCCTTGGGCCGCACAGTGGAAGGGGCGGGCATGGCGAAGATCGAAGAGATCCTGGCGCTCGAACAGATCGAGAAGGACATCTTCCGGGGCATCGCGACGGAGACGTTGCTGCCGCGGACGTTCGGCGGGCAGGTCGCGGGTCAGGCGCTGGTCTCCGCGGTGCGGACCGTCGATCCCGGGTTCGAAGTGCATTCGCTGCACGGCTACTTCCTGCGGCCCGGCAACCCGACGATGCAGATCGTCTATCTCGTCGATCGCATCCGCGACGGACGGTCGTTCTGCACCCGCCGGGTGACGGCGGTGCAGGACGGCAAGGCGATCTTCACGATGTCGGCGTCGTTCCACGTGGACGAGAGGGGAATCGAGCATCAGGACACCATGCCGCGGGTCCCGATGCCCGAGGATCTGCCCGACCCGGACCTGGTCGACGACCCGACGGTGCACTGGGCGCGGATCGAATGGGCCGAATGGGAGTTCCGGTTCGTTCCGCGGGAGCAGATGGACACGTCGAGCCGCTGGGCCTCTCAGCAGCAGGTGTGGTTCCGCTCTCGCGAGACACTGCCGGACGACCCGGTCTTCCATGTGTGCACCCTGGCGTACATGAGCGACATGACGCTGCTGGGATCGGCCAGTGTCGCCCACCCCGACGAGAAGGTACAGGGCGCGTCGCTCGACCACGCGATGTGGTTCATGCGTCCGTTCCGCGCCGACGACTGGCTGCTCTACGACCAGACGTCCCCGTCCGCCGGGTTCGGGCGCGCGCTGACGCAGGGCCGGATCTTCGACCGGAACGGCAACATGGTCGCCGCGGTCGTGCAGGAAGGATTGACCCGCTACCTGCGCGAATCGTGAACACATCCCGCCGGGGCAGCCGGCGGCACAACGAACAGGCAGGTAGTTTCCCGTGGGTACGACACCGACCATCGGCGTGCTGGCGTTGCAGGGCGACGTCCGCGAACATCGGGCCGCGCTCGACGCGGCCGGCGCGCGCACGATCGCGCTGCGCCGCGCGAGCGAACTGGACAGCGTCGACGGCGTGGTGATCCCGGGCGGCGAATCGACGACGATGAGCCGCCTGCTGCAGGTGTTCGACCTGCTCGAGCCGCTGCGGGCGCGGCTGCGGGACGGTCTGCCCGCATTCGGTTCGTGTGCGGGCATGATCCTGCTCGCCTCGGAGGTCCTCGACACCCGGCCCGACGCCGAACATCTCGACGCGCTCGACATCACGGTGCGCCGCAACGCCTTCGGCCGCCAGGTCGACTCGTTCGAGACGGATCTCGAGGTGCTCGGTATCGACGACGGTCCGGTGCGTGCGGTGTTCATCCGCGCGCCCTGGGTCGAAAAGGTCGGTGCCGGTGTGGAAGTGCTCGCGGCGGTGCCCGAGGGTCCGACGGCGGGGCGGGTCGTCGCGGTGCGGCAGGGAGTGGTGATGGCGACGTCCTTCCACCCCGAGGTCACCGGGGACCTGCGGGTGCACCGCATGTTCGTGGACGCGGTCCGGAAAGCCCGGTAGTCCCGGAGTAGAATCTCTGTTCCGACCTGTCGGTGCATGCCGACATCACCTCGCCGGAAGGGGCTCGAAGCGAATGAGCGGCCACTCCAAATGGGCCACCACCAAGCACAAGAAGGCGGTCATCGACGCCAAGCGCGGCAAGATGTTCGCGAAGCTGATCAAGAACATCGAGGTGGCAGCCCGCACGGGTGGCAGTGACCCCGCCGGCAACCCGACGTTGTTCGACGCGATCCAGAAGGCGAAGAAGAGCTCGGTCCCCAACGACAACATCGAACGCGCCCGCAAGCGCGGCGGTGGCGAAGAAGCCGGCGGTGCCGACTGGCAGACCATCACCTACGAGGGCTACGGCCCTAACGGTGTCGCCATCCTCATCGAGTGCCTGACCGACAACCGCAACCGCGCCGCCGGTGAGGTGCGCACCGCGATGACCCGCAACGGCGGCAACATGGCCGACCCGGGTTCGGTGTCGTACCTGTTCACCCGCAAGGGCGTCGTCGTGCTGGAGAAGAACGGCCGCACCGAGGACGAGATCCTCGAGGTCGTCCTCGAGGCCGGCGCCGAGGAGATCAACGACCTGGGCGACAGCTTCGAGATCGTCTCCGAGGCCTCCGACCTGATTCCGGTGCGGACGGCGCTGGTCGAGGCCGGAATCGACTACGACTCGGCCGACCCGGACTTCCGGGCGTCGGTAGAGGTGCCCGTCGACGCCGAGGGCGCCCGCAAGGTGTTCAAGCTGGTCGACGCGCTCGAGGACTGCGACGACGTGCAGAACGTCTACACCAATGTCGACGTCTCGGACGAGGTTCTGGCCGAGCTCGACGCCTGAGCCACGGTCTTCGTCCCGCCGGGGCTGCGTGTCGCACTGCCGACGCGCAGCCCCGACGACTATGCTCTCGAACAGATGTTCGTGGCGGTGAGAGGTGGTCGGGTGCGTGTCATGGGTGTCGATCCCGGCCTGACCCGCTGCGGACTCGGCGTGGTCGACACCGGACGCGGCCGCGAGGTCCATCCGGTGGCCGTCGGGGTCGTGCGGACCCCCACCGACCTCGATCTCGCGCAACGTCTGCTGCGGATCTCCGAATCCGCCGAGGAGTGGATGGACCGCTACCGGCCCGACGTGGTCGCCGTGGAACGCGTCTTCTCGCAGCACAACGTGCGCACCGCGATGGGAACCGCGCAGGCCGGTGGTGTCGTGGCCCTCGCCGCGGCCCGCCGGTCGATCCCCGTCATGTTCCACACCCCGAGCGAGGTCAAGGCCGCTGTGACGGGCAACGGCAGCGCCGACAAGAAGCAGGTGACCGCCATGATCACCCGCATCCTCGAGCTCGACGCGGCACCCAAACCGGCGGATGCCGCGGACGCCCTGGCGCTGGCCGTCGCGCACTGCTGGCGCGCACCGATGCTCGCGCGCCTCGCAGCGGCCGAGGCCATGGCGGCCGCTCAGAAACGACGATACGAAGAGCGGCTGCGTGAGCAGGCGGCCGCGCGGAAGGCAGGTGGCCAGTGATCGGGTCGGTGCGCGGCGAGGTACTGGACATCGCCCTCGACCATGTCGTGATCGAGGCCGGCGGCATCGGCTACCGGATCAACGCGACCCCGGCGACCCTGGGCACGCTGCGCCGGGGTGACGAGACCCGGCTGGTCACCGCGATGATCGTGCGCGAGGACTCGATGACCCTCTACGGGTTCGCGAACACCGAGGCCCGCGAGCTTTTCGGGCTGCTGCAGACCGTGTCCGGGGTCGGCCCGCGCCTGGCGATGGCCACCCTCGCCGTGCTGGAACCCGACGCGTTGCGCGCCGCGCTCGCCGAGGGCAACACGACCGCCCTCACCCGTGTCCCGGGCATCGGCAAACGCGGCGCCGAACGCATGATCGTCGAACTGCGCGACAAGGTCGTGGCATTCGCGGGTGCCGACGAGACGACGACGGCGGCCTCGGCGTCGCCGATCCGCGACCAGATCGTCGAGGCGCTGGTCGGGCTCGGATTCACCGCGAAGCAGGCCGAACCGGCCACCGACACCGTGCTCGCGGACGATCCGGGCGCGGAGGTGTCCACGGCGCTGCGCGCCGCGCTCAAGCTGCTCGGTAGGTCACGATGACCGACGAATACCGCGAATTCGACCGCGCCCACTCCACCGACCGGGACGAACCGTCACCGGTGACCGCCCGGCACCTGCCGTCCGACAGCGACATCGAGACGAGCCTGCGGCCGAAGAGCCTCGACGACTTCATCGGCCAGCCGCGGGTGCGGGAACAGTTGCAGCTCGTGCTGCGGGCGGCCAAGCTGCGGGGTGGCACCCCGGACCACATCCTGCTGTCGGGACCACCCGGCCTCGGCAAGACCTCGATGGCGATGATCATCGCCGCCGAGCTCGGCACGTCGCTGCGGCTCACGTCCGGCCCGGCGCTCGAACGCGCGGGCGACCTCGCTGCGATGCTCTCCAACCTCGCGGAGGGCGACGTGCTGTTCATCGACGAGATCCACCGCATCGCCCGGCCCGCCGAGGAGATGCTGTACCTCGCGATGGAGGACTTCCGGGTCGACGTCGTCGTCGGCAAGGGGCCAGGTGCCACGTCGATCCCGCTCGAGGTCGCCCCTTTCACGCTGGTCGGCGCGACCACCCGTTCCGGCTCGTTGACCGGCCCCCTGCGCGACCGCTTCGGGTTCACCGCGCACATGGACTTCTACGAACCCGCCGAACTGCAGCAGATCCTGCATCGTTCGGCCCGGCTGCTCGGCATCGACCTGCGCGAGGATGCCGGTGCCGAGATCGCCGGCCGGTCCCGCGGCACCCCCCGCATCGCGAACCGGTTGCTGCGGCGCGTCCGGGACTACGCCGACGTGCGTTCCGACGGCGTCGTCACCCGCGAGATCGCCCAGGCGGCGCTGGCGGTCTACGACGTGGATCCGATCGGCCTCGACCGGCTGGACCGCGCCGTGCTCGGAGCCCTGGTGCGCAGCTTCGGTGGGGGACCGGTCGGGGTGTCCACCCTCGCGGTCGCGGTCGGCGAGGAACCGGCCACGGTCGAGGAGGTGTGCGAACCGTTCCTGGTGCGCGCGGGAATGATCGCCCGCACGCCGCGCGGGCGGGTCGCGACGCAGGCCGCGTGGCTGCAGCTCGGTCTGACACCCCCGCCCGAGGCCGCAGCAGGCGGTATCGAGGTGCGTGCGCGCGAACCGCAACTCGACCTCTTCGACGGGGACTGACCGCGCGGCCCGGGTGACGGGCCCACCATCCGCACGGCGGGTGATGGCACACTGGTCTATTGCGTCGGCACGCGGAGGCCGCTCGTCAACCGATATCGAGGACTGACTTCAACGATGGAACTGCTCTTCCCGCTTTTGATCCTTGCACTGCTGGTGCCCACGTTCCTCGGAATCCGGCGCCAGAAGAAGGAAATGCAGAAGGTCACGGAGCTGCAGGATTCGCTGCGCATCGGTGACCGGGTGGCGACGACGGCGGGCCTGCACGCGACGGTCGTGGCGCTGTCCGACACCACTGTCGATCTCGAGATCGCGCCCGGTGTCGTGACCACGTGGGCGCGCATGGTGGTCCGTGAGAAGCTCGCTGACAACGCCGACAACACCGGCACCACCGGTACCACCGATACCGGTACGGTCTCGTTCGGCAAGGACGACGACACCGATCCGCCGGCGGGTCGTCCCACCGAATACTGATCTTCATCGCGGCGGCGGCACCCGGAGTGGTCTCGGGTGGCGCCGCGCAGCGGTCGCTGCGACCGCCACCACCGAACCACTCACTCGTTACGAGGAGACTGACTGACCGTGGCACCTTCCAACGGATCGGTGCATCCAGCGCGTTCCCTCGCCCTGTTCGGGGCGATCCTGGTGGCGCTGTATGCACTGGTCTTCTTCACCGGTGACAAGTCGCCGACACCGAAACTCGGTATCGACCTCCAGGGCGGCACCCGCGTCACGCTCACCGCCCGCACACCGGACGGCAGCAGCCCGAGCCAGGACAGCCTCCGGCAGGCGCAGCAGATCATCGAGACCCGAGTCAACGGCCTCGGCGTGTCCGGGTCCGAGGTCGTCGTCGACGGCGACAACCTGGTCATCACGGTGCCCGGCGACGACAGTGCGCAGGCCAAGACCCTCGGCCAGACCGCGCGGCTCTACATCCGGCCGGTCCTCGGTGGCCCGATCGCCAGCGCGAACACCAGGGACGAGAACCCCGAGGCGCAGACCCCGGAGACCCAGAACCCGACCCAGTCTCCCGTCGAGCCGGCGCCGGAGAACCAGGCGCCCGAGAATCCGGCACCTGAGAACCCCGAGCCACAGGGACGGCCGTTCCCGGCCCAGGATCCGACCGACACGCCGGTCGCACCGGAGCCCCCCGCCACCCCCGCACCCGCTCCCGAGGCACCGGCCGACGGTGATCTCGACCCGCAGGCGCAGGCCGCCGCGGACATCGCCGCAGCGAAAGCTGTGCGGCAGAGCGAGGATCCCGCGATCCAACAGCAGGCTGCGATCGCCCTCGACTGCTCGGTCGCCGATCCGCTCGCCGGCAACGACGATCCGGCACTGCCGCTCGTCGCGTGCTCGACCGACGGCACCTCCGTCTACCTGCTCGGCCCCAGCATCATCGACGGCCAGCAGATCACCGACGCCACGGCCGGCTTCAACAGCCAGCAGTCCCGCTACGAGGTCAGCCTGACCTTCGACAGCGAGGGCAGCAACACATGGGCGCAGTTCACCGCCGCGAACATCGGCCAGCAGGCCGCGTTCACGCTCGACTCGAAGGTCGTCAGCGCCCCCGTCATCCAGGGCGCGACGCCCGCCGGCAGCGCCACCTCGATCACCGGCAACTTCACCAACACCCAGGCCACCGAGCTGGCGAACACCCTCAAGTACGGTTCGCTGCCGCTCTCGTTCGTGGCATCCGAGGCCGAAACGGTCTCCGCGACCCTCGGATTCGCGTCCCTGCAGGCAGGCCTGATCGCCGGCGCGGTCGGTCTCGTACTGGTGCTGCTGTTCTGCCTCGCGTACTACCGCATGCTCGGACTGCTCACCGCGCTGTCGCTGGTGCTCTCCGGCCTGGCCGTGTACGCGATCATGGTGCTGCTCGGCCGCTACATCGGCTACACCCTCGACCTGGCCGGTATCGCCGGTCTCATCATCGGTATCGGCATGACGGCCGACTCGTTCGTGGTGTTCTTCGAACGCATCAAGGACGAGATCCGCGAGGGCCGCAGCTTCCGTTCCGCGGTACCGCGCGGTTGGGCGCGTGCCCGCCGGACGATCCTGTCCGGGAACGCGGTCAGCTTCATCGCCGCGGCGGTGCTGTACTTCCTCGCCGTCGGGCAGGTGCGCGGCTTCGCGTTCACTCTCGGCCTGACCACCATCCTCGACGTGGTCGTGGTGTTCCTGGTGACGTGGCCCCTGGTGCATCTGGCATCGACCTCGAAGTTCTGGTCCAAGCCGAGTGTCAACGGACTCGGCGCCATCCAGCAGGTGGCGCGTGAGCGTCAGCTCGCAGCGACCTCGGCGAAGGAGGCGTGACGATGACCGACACGACGACGGCACCGCACCACAGCGGACTGTCCCGCCTCTACACCGGCACCGGTGGTTTCGACATCATCGGGCGCCGCAAGTTCTACTACGCGCTCACCGGCGTGATCGTGCTCGTCGCGCTGCTGAGCATGCTCATCCGCGGCTTCTCCTGGGGTATCGACTTCGAGGGCGGCACGCGCATCCAGATGCCCGCGGTCGAGGGCGTCACCACCGAACAGGTCGAGACGGTCTACAGCGACACCCTCGGTTCCGAGCCGGAGGCGGTGCAGACCGTCGGTTCGGGCGCGGGCGCGACCATCCAGATCCGCTCCGAGGCGCTCGACATCACGCAGGTCAACGCCCTGCAGTCGGCCCTGTTCGAGGAATTCCAGCCGACCGACAGCGACGGCGTACCCTCCCGCAACTCGATCAGCGTCGCCGACGTGAGCGAGACGTGGGGCGGGCAGATCACCCAGAAGGCGCTGATCGCGCTCGTGGTGTTCCTCGTGATCGTCAGCATCTACATCGCGGTGCGGTACGAACGGGACATGGCGATCGCGGCGATCGCGGCGTTGTTCTTCGACATGATCGTCACCGCCGGCATCTATTCGCTGGTCGGCTTCGAGGTCTCGCCCGCGACCGTCATCGGTCTGCTCACCATCCTCGGTTTCTCGCTGTACGACTCGGTCGTCGTGTTCGACAAGGTCGAGGAGAACACCCGCGGCATTCTGCACCTGCATCGGCGCACCTACGCCGAACAGGCGAACCTGGCCGTCAACCAGACGCTGATGCGGTCGATCAACACCACGATCATCTCGGTGTTGCCGGTGATCGCGCTGATGGTGATCGCGGTGTGGCTCCTCGGCGTCGGCACGCTCAAGGACCTGGCGCTCGTGCAGCTGGTCGGCATCGTCGTCGGTGCCTACTCGTCGATCTTCTTCGCGACGCCGCTGCTGGTGACGCTGAAGGAGTGGCGCGGTCCGATCGCTGCGCACACCAAGAAGGTGCTCGCCAAGCGCGAGGCCGCCGCCGGTCGGGCCGCGACCGCGGCCGCTGCGGTCGACGCCGAGCCGGTGTCGGTCCCGGATCGCTCCGGCGCGCACGCGGTGCACCGGCAGCCGGCCGCGCCGGCGCAGCGTGCGCCGAGACCCGGCGCGCGACCGACCGGGAAGCGCGGCAAGAGAAGGCCCTGACATGGCGGCAACCGAGCGGACCCAGCGCACCCGACGACTTCGACGGTCGCTCCGGGCCGTGCTCACCGCTGCGGCGGTGACCGCGGTCGCGGCCGGAGCCGTGGCCTGCGGCTCTTCCGACGAACCGCTGCACTCGATCGGCTACGCGATCGACGGGACCGTCACCACCTACAACGCCAACACCGTCGACGGTGCGGCGTCGGGTGCGCGGCAGGCGCTCGCCCGCGTGCAGCCCGGCTTCGGCTATGTGGGACCGGCCGGCCGCGTCGTCGCCGACACCGACGTCGGTACCGCCACCGTCATGCCCGCCGATCGGCTCACCGTCCAGTACCGGCTCGCCGCGGATTCGGTGTACTCCGACGGAGTACCGATGAGCTGCGACGACCTCGTGCTGGCGTGGGCTGCGGCGTCCGGCCGTTTCACCGCTCCGGACGAAACCGGTGCCGTGGTGAACGTGTTCGACTCCGCGCAGCGCGGCGGGTACGCCGACATCGACCGGATCGACTGCCAGCCCGGCTCGAAGGACGCGACCGTCGTCTTCCGTGCGGACCGCTCCGACACGGACTGGAAGGCGCTCTTCGGGGCCACCGAGCTGCTGCCCTCGCACGTGGTGGCCCGGGCGTCCGGCGTCGCCGACCCGGTCGCGGCGATCAACGGCGGTGACCTCGACGCGGTGCGTCGGATGGCGGACTTCTGGAACACCGGCTGGAACCTGACCCCGGGAGCGCTCGACCTCTCGCTGCTGCCGTCGGCCGGGCCGTATCGCATCGAGTCCTACACCGCCGAGGACGGCCTCGTCCTCGTCGCGAACGAACGCTGGTGGGGCAACCGTCCGGCCACGGACACGATCGTGGTGTGGCCGCGTGGCACCGCCGCGACGACCGCGTCCGAGGACGGCCGGATCCATGTCGTCGACAGCGCCGACGGTGCCCTCGAGGGCATCGGCGCCGGTGAGGGTGCCACCGCGACCACGGTGCCCTCGCGCAATGTCGAGCAGCTGACGCTCGCCACCAAGGGCGTGTTCGCGAACCCGGCGGCGCGGCGCGCGTTCGCGTTGTGCATTCCCCGCGGTGAACTGTTCGACCAGCTCGGAACGGTCGCCGACACACCGGACTCGGGGCTCGGGACCGGACCGGTCGATTCCCGGATCCTGGCGGCGGATTCCCCGCTGTACCCCGGCGTGGCCGGGACCGCTTCCCGGTACGCCCGGGCCGACCGGGAGGCGGCGAAGAGCGAACTCGCCGCCAGTGATCAGGAGCGGATCACCGTCCGGGTCGGTTATCTCGGGCCCGACCCGCGTCGCGCCCGGACCGTGGAACTGATCGCCGAATCGTGCCGCGACGCCGGTATCGAGGTCGTCGACGCCGGATCCGAGACGTTCACGCCGTCACAGTTGACGGCGGGACAGGTCGATGCCGTCCTCGCCGGCACGGCCGCGGTCGCCGGGGCGGGCGGCGCCGCCGACATGGGTGACGCCCGCGGCGCTCTGCACTCCGGGACCGGCAGCAACCTCGGTGGCTTCGCGAACCGCCGCGTCGACGAGATCCTCGACGCGTTGCTCGTCACCTCGGACAACGCCGCGGTGGCCGCCCTGGCCGGTGAAGCCGAGACGATCCTCTGGAACGAGATGCCGACGGTGCCGCTCTTCGCCCAGCCCCGCACCACCGCGCTCGCGCCGGGCATGCACGTCGCGGTCGCGAATCCGACGACCGCGGGTGCGGGCTGGAACATGGACCGGTGGATACTGACCAGGTGAGTATCCACGGAATCGTCGACCCTGCCCTCCTCGAGCGCGCCGCGACCGCGGTGACCGAACGGACCCGGTGGGTCGACGACTTCCCGACCCCCGGTGTGCGATTCGCGGATCTCACCCCGGTCTTCGCGGACGGCCCGGCCTTCGGTGCGGTGATCGCCGCGCTGGCGGCCGTCGCCGAGGGCGCGGAACTGGTGGCCGGCGTCGACGCGCGGGGTTTCCTCCTCGGTGGCGGCATCGCCCGCGAACTCGGGGTCGGGGTCCTGGCGGTGCGCAAGGCCGGCAAGCTTCCGCCGCCCGTGCGCACCTGCGAGTACTCCCTCGAGTACGGCTCCGCGTCCATCGAGATTCCGGGTGATTCGATTGCGCTCGAGGGTCGCCGGGTATTCGTCGTCGACGACGTCCTGGCCACCGGCGGCACCCTCGCCGCGACCGTGCAGTTGCTCGAGGAAGGCGGTGCGGACGTGGTCGCGGTGTCGGTCGTGACCGAGATCGAGGCGCTGGCCGGACGAGCACGGCTCGCGAAGCACCCGCTGACGTCGCTCGTGCGGATCTGAGGACTACAGTTGGCGCAGGTACCCGGGCCGGACGGCCCCGGCGGGCCGAGCACGACGGTCCGGGCAATGCGGCGGGAGGAGTGGGTATGACCCAGAATCTTGATCGGTCGTCGAACTCCGGCCCCACCCCGACACCGGCATCGACGTCCGCGTCGCGCCGGGTGCGGGCACGGCTGGCCCGGCGCATCACCGGTCAGCGCGGAACCGCACTCAAGCCGGTGCTCGAGCCGCTGGTCACGATCCACCGCGAGCTGTATCCGAAGGCCGATCTGTCGCAACTGCAACGGGCCTACGATGTCGCCGAGGAACGCCACGCCACGCAGAAGCGCAAGTCCGGCGACCCGTACATCACCCATCCGCTCGCGGTCGCGACGATCCTCGCGGAACTCGGGATGGACACCACGACGCTCGTCGCGGCTCTGCTGCACGACACGGTCGAGGACACCGGTTACAGCCTCGAACAGCTCACCGCCGAGTTCGGTGAGGAGGTCGCGCACCTCGTCGACGGGGTCACCAAGCTCGACAAGGTCGTCCTCGGCAATGCCGCCGAGGCCGAGACCATTCGCAAGATGATCATCGCGATGGCGCGGGACCCGCGCGTCCTGGTCATCAAGGTCGCCGACCGGCTGCACAACATGCGCACGATGCGCTTCCTGCCGCCCGAGAAGCAGGCGCGCAAGGCCCGCGAGACCCTCGAGGTGATTGCCCCGCTCGCGCATCGACTCGGCATGGCGACGGTCAAATGGGAACTCGAGGACCTCTCGTTCGCGATCCTGCATCCGAAGAAGTACGAGGAGATCGTCCGCCTCGTCGCGACCCGCGCGCCTTCCCGCGACACCTACCTGGCGAAGGTGCGCGCCGAGATCAACGCGACGCTGGCGGCGTCGCGGATCGACGCGACCGTCGAGGGCCGGCCCAAGCACTACTGGTCGATCTATCAGAAGATGATCGTCAAGGGCCGCGACTTCGACGACATCCACGACCTGGTCGGGGTGCGCATCCTCTGCAACGAGATCCGCGACTGCTACGCCGCGGTCGGTGTGGTGCATTCGCTGTGGCAGCCGATGGCGGGTCGCTTCAAGGACTACATCGCCCAGCCGCGCTACGGCGTGTACCAGTCCCTGCACACCACCGTCATCGGTCCGGAGGGCAAGCCGCTCGAGGTGCAGATCCGCACCCGCGAGATGCACCGGACCGCCGAGTTCGGGATCGCCGCGCACTGGCGCTACAAGGAAACCAAGGGCAAGCACTCGGGCGACGCCAACGAGCTCGACGACATGGCGTGGATGCGTCAGCTGCTCGACTGGCAGCGTGAGGCCGCGGATCCGGGGGAGTTCCTCGAGTCGCTGCGCTACGACCTGGCGGTCAAGGAGATCTTCGTGTTCACGCCGAAGGGCGATGTGATCACGTTGCCGTCGGGGTCGACGCCGGTGGACTTCGCGTACGCGGTGCACACCGAGGTCGGGCACCGGTGCATCGGTGCCCGCGTCAACGGCCGGCTCGTCGCGCTCGAACGCAAACTCGAGAACGGCGAGGTCGTCGAGGTGTTCACCTCGAAGGACCCGAACGCGGGGCCGAGCCGCGACTGGCAGTCGTTCGTGGGATCCCCGCGCGCCAAGGCGAAGATCCGCCAGTGGTTCGCGAAGGAACGCCGCGAGGAGGCTCTCGAGGCGGGCAAGGACGCCATCGCGAAGGAGGTGCGGCGCGTCGGGCTGCCCCTGCAGCGGTTGATGAACGCCGACCTGATGCTCGCGGCCGCCAAGGAACTGCGCTACAGCGACGTGTCCGCGCTGTACACGGCGGTGGGGGAGCACCATGTCTCCGCGCAGCACGTCGTGCAGCGCCTGGTGACGATGCTCGGCGGTGTCGGCGGTGTCGAAGAGGAACTCGCCGAACGGGCGACGCCGTCGACGACGCCGACCCGGTCGCGGCAGAGCGGTGATTCGGGTGTCGAGGTTCCCGGGGCACCGGGCACCGTCTCGAAGCTCGCCAAGTGCTGCACCCCGGTCCCGGGCGACGAGATCATGGGGTTCGTGACCCGCACCGGTTCGGTCAGCGTGCACCGCACCGACTGCACCAACGCCGGATCGCTGAAGGAGCAGTCGGAGCGGATCATCGAGGTGAAGTGGGCGCCGTCCCCGTCGTCGGTGTTCCTCGTCGCGATCCAGATCGAGGCGCTGGACCGGCACCGGCTGTTGTCGGACGTCACCAAGGCACTCGCCGACGAGCGTGTAAACATCCTGTCGGCGTCGGTGACCACGTCGGGAGACCGGGTCGCGGTCAGCCGGTTCACGTTCGAGATGGGTGATCCCAAGCATCTCGGGCACGTGCTGAACGTCGTCCGCAACGTGGAGGGCGTCTACGACGTCTACCGCGTGACGTCGGCGGCCTGACCCGGCGAGATTCGGGACCGGTCAGCGGACGCCGGTGATCACCACCGGCGTCGTCGGGGTGCCACCGCCGAGGCGGCTGCTGCCGTCGTGACCGGCCGCCGCGGCCGCGTCGAGCAGCGGCAGGCCCGCCTCCCCGACGGTGCCCAGGACCGTGTACTCCGGATACAGCACCGAATCCCCGATGACCAGGAAGAACTGGCTGCCGTTGGTGTCGGGCCGGCCGGTGTTGGCCATCGCGACCGTGCCGCGCGGGTAGAGCGTCGGGGGTGCCTGGTAGCCGTCGGAGCCGTGCGACACGGTCACCGGCCACTCGTCCGCGAACGTGTAGCCGGGACCGCCGGTTCCGGTGCCCGACGGGTCCCCGCACTGGTACAGGCGGGCACCCTCGTCGGTGGACAGACGATGGCAGGCGACGTTGTCGTAGAAACCCTGCCGGGCCAGCGAGACCAGGCTGTTCACCGCACACGGCGCGTCGGCGCGATCGAGTTCGAGCGGTACCGCACCGATGCTGGTGTCGAGGGTGAGCTCCACGGTTCCGCTCGTGGGCACCGGTGTCGCGGCCGGGGCCGTCGCGGGACGTGCCGCGCTGCCGCCGGGGACGTACGAACACGACACGGTCGGCGCGTCGGGAACCGGTGGTGGGGGCAGCGGAGCTCCGGCGGGCATCGTCAGGGCCGGAGCGGGGGCCGGTGCCGGGATCGGCGGGGTGTCGGCGGTGGTGGCGTCGCCGGTGCTGCACGCTGTCACGACGACCGCGACGACCGCGAGCGTGCAGACGCGGGACCGGCGGACGATCCCCTGCATCGCGGATGAAACGGCTCTCACAGATCCGGACCGTAACCGAACCGGGCATTTCCGGACAGACCCTGCCGTCGTGACGGGCCCGTTTCACCCTCAGATCACCCTGTTGATCACCACCGGTGTGAGGGGGCGGCCACCGATGGAATCGGGGCCGCCGTCGTGTCCTGCCGCCGCCGCGGCATCGAGCACCGACAGTCCGGATTCGCCGATGGTTCCGAAGACGGTGTACTGCGCCGGCAGCACGCTGTCGCCGAAGAACAGCAGGAAACGGCTGCCGTTGTTGTCGGCGTGTCCGTCCGAGGCCATCGCCAGCGTGCCGCGCGGGTGCAGCACCGGCGTCAGGAACCCGTTCGTCTGGGAGGTCACCGTGACCGGGTATTCGTCGGCGAATCGGTAGCCGGGTCCGCCGGTGCCGGTTCCCGTGGGGTCGCCGCACGTGAAGACCCGCGTTCCGGGCTCGTCGACCAGCCGGTCGCAGGCACTGCCGTTGTAGAAGCCCTGCCGGGCAAGATTGATGAAGCTGTTGACCGCGCACGGCGCTTTCGCCCGCTCGAGCACGACGGGAATCGAGCCGGCCGTGGTGACGAGGGTGATCTTGACGGTCCCGGCTGTCGAGACCGTGGCCACCTGCGAGAACCGGGCCCGGGGCGTCGCGGGACCTCCTTCGGTGTACCGGCACTCGACGGTTGCGCCCGGCGGTGCGGGAACCGGAGGCAGGGCGGGAAGGGCCGACGCGTCGAACTCGTCCGGCGCCGAGGTCGACGTCACCGTGGGGGACGAGGTGAGCGCGGTCGTCGACGGGGTGCCCGCGGCGTCGCTGTCGGCCGCGCATCCCGCGGCGAGAATCGCGGTGGCGAGCAGCACGCTGCCCCGGCGCGCGCGGCGGCGGGGTGTCCGATCGCGGGTGGGCACCGTCGAGGGATGTGGGGTCACAGCAACGGCACGATATCCGATTCGCCGGGGTTAGGACAGGAAGCGGGAGTTGTCCCGCACCCGGACCGGGCGTGCGGTGACCGGCCACAGAGGAAGCCGGACGGGACGGTGCCTTCCGTTCGGAAGGCACCGTCCCGCCACCGCACTCGGAATGCCACTGCACTCAGGACGCGACGGTCACCGTCTCGATCTGCACCGGCAGGTTCGGGGCACCGCCACCGACGCTGCCCATCGAGCCGTCGTCGCCCGCGGCCGCGACCTTCTCGATGGTCGCGAGTCCGGCCTCGTCGATCGTGCCGAAGATCGTGTACGCCGGCGGAAGCTGCGAATCCTCGTAGACCAGGAAGAACTGGCTTCCGTTGCTGCCGGGCTGCCCGGTGTTCGCCATCGCGACGGTGCCCCGCGGGTACACCACGGGCTGGGAGAGCGCGGGATCGGTCGGTGCGAACGCGGTCTCCGGGTATTCGGTGTCGAATCCGTAGCCCGGGCCGCCCCGGCCGGTGCCGGACGGGTCGCCGCACTGCAGCACCTGCAGGCCGGGTGAGGTCACGAGACGATGGCAGGGTGTGTCGTCGAAATAGCCCTGCTCGGCCAGCGACACGAAGCTGTTGACCGTGCACGGTGCGGCGGCGGGATCCAGCGTCAGCCCGATCGGGCCCGCGCTGGTGGTCATCGTCACCGTCGGCGATCCCGCGGTGCTCACCCCGCTTCCCTGCGGCGGCGTCACGTCCTTCGCGGCCTCGCCGTCCGGCATGTAGCTGCAGTCGACGGGGTCGCCCGCGGCGGGACGTTCGGGCAGCGCGCCCGTGTACGTCGGCGCAGCCTGGGTGGCCGTCGCCGTACGGGTGGTGGTCGTGGCGGTGTCGGTGCCGTCGTCGGAACAACCGGCCAGCAGGAGTGCTGCGCCGGCGGCGACGACCGCGAGACGAGTTCGGGTGCGGGCCATCAGTCCATCCTCACGCTGGTCAGGGACGTCGCCAGGGCCGGCTTGCCGTCCGCGCCGCCGCCGGCGACACCTTCTGCGGCGATCTTGTCGAGTGTCGCCAGTCCGGTCTCGTCGACCGTACCGAACACCGTGTACTGCGGCGGCAGTATCGAATCCCCGTAGACCAGGAAGAACTGGCTGCCGTTGGTGCCCGGGCCGGCGTTGGCCATCGCCAGGGTGCCGCGCGGGTAGGTCATCGGCTCCTGCGAGGCCGGGTCGTCGGCCGCGAACTGGTCGGTGGGGAACTCGTTGGCGAACTCGTAACCCGGCCCGCCGCTGCCGGTTCCGGTCGGGTCACCGCACTGCAGCACCTGCAGCGACGGCGACGTCGTCAACCGGTGGCACTCGGTGTTGTCGAAGTATCCCTGCGAGGCGAGGGACAGGAAGCTGTTGACCGTGCACGGCGAATCCGAGTTGTGC
>Ga0182742_1001872_pt1 | contig 25228 bp, 24 predicted proteins | sample eDN5th37CBELigMG_FD_128880 | JGI IMG/M metagenome (GOLD analysis project Ga0182742, IMG submission 128880) | Enriched Miracle-Growth compost microbial communities from Emeryville, California, USA - eDNA 5th pass 37_C BE-Lig MG (version 2)... ...
CTCGCCGACAGCAAGGCCGCCGACGGCGTAGCCCTTGAGGTCCATGGCGGCCAGCGTCTGCGCCGACCGTACGCGCAGCGCCGCATCGTCGCCGCCCTGCACGATGCCGAACATCGCCTTGCCGGGCTGGTCGCCGAAAGCCGCCTTGCAGCGTTCGGCCCAGCGCAGCGACATCTCCATGGCGCGCTCGATCTCTTTCTTTTCTGCCGGCAGCGCCACGCATTCGTCGAGCTGCATCTGGATATCGCTGCCCAGCAGACCCTGGATCTCGATGGACCGCTCCGGCGACATGTGGTGCAGCGCGCCGTCGACATGGCTCTTGAAGGTGACGCCCTTCTCGTCGAGCTTGCGCAGGCCGGCAAGCGACATGACCTGGAAGCCGCCGCTGTCGGTGAGGATCGGGTGCGGCCAGCGGATGAGTTCATGCAGGCCGCCGAGGCGCGCGACGCGCTCGGCACCGGGGCGCAGCATCAGGTGATAGGTGTTGCCGAGGATGATGTCGGCGCCGAGGTCTCGCACCTGGTCGAGATACATCGCCTTGACGGTGCCCACCGTGCCGACCGGCATGAAGGCGGGTGTGCGGATCGTGCCGCGTGGCATGGAGACCTCGCCGCGGCGCGCCTTGCCGTCGGTGGAAAGGAGTTTGAACTGGAAGGTCTCGGTCATCGGTCGTTCCGGAAAAGCAGGCTGGAGTCGCCGTAGGAATAGAAGCGGTAGCCGCCGGCGACCGCATGGGAATAGGCGCCGCGCATCGTCTCCAGGCCGGAAAAGGCGGAAACGAGCATGAAAAGCGTCGACTTCGGCAGGTGGAAATTGGTCATCAGCACGTCGGCCGTGCGGAAGCGGTAACCGGGGGTGATGAAGATGCCGGTGGCACCGGACCAGGCTTTGAGAGTGCCGTCCTCGTCGGCGGCGCTTTCGAGCAGGCGCAGCGACGTGGTGCCGACGGAGACGATACGCCCGCCCCTCGCCCGGACGGCGTTGAGAGCGGTGGCGGTCTCTTCCGAGACATAGCCGATCTCCTCGTGCATGACGTGGTCCGTCGTGTCGTCGGCCTTGACCGGCAGGAAGGTGCCGGCGCCGACATGCAGCGTCACGAAATGGCGCTCGACGCCGAGCGCGTCGAGCTTTTCGAAGAGCGCATCGGTGAAATGAAGGCCGGCGGTCGGGGCCGCGACTGCGCCCTCCTGGCGAGCATAGATCGTCTGATAGTCACGCCGGTCCGCCTCGTCATTGGCGCGCTTGGAGGCGATATAGGGCGGCAGCGGGATATGGCCTACCGTGGCGATGATCCGGTCGAGATCGGGCCCGGACGCATCGAAATGGAGCGTGACTTCACCGCCCTCGCCTTTTTCCTCGACAACGGCGGAAAGGTCCTGCGTCGCACCGAAGGTGATGCGGTCGCCGCGCTTGATGCGTTTTCCGGGCCTGGCGAAGGCCTTCCAGCGATCACCGGCGATGCGCATGTGCAGCGTCGCGGAGACCTTCTGGCCACCCGCGCCATCCCGGTGGCGAACGCCTTCGAGCTGGGCGGGAATGACGCGCGTGTCGTTGAAGACCAGCGCATCGCCCGGACGCAGCAGCGAAGGGAGGTCGCCGACCGTAAAGTCCGCATAGGGCGCCTCCGCGCCGGGGCGCACGACGAGCAGCTTGGCCGCTTCGCGCGGCGTTACCGGACGCAGCGCGATGCTTTCTTCCGGAAGATCGAAATCGAAGAGATCGACGCGCATGGCCGGCTCAGGTGAAGCGGATCATCAGCGCACCGACGACGAGCAGCATGGCGCCCGCGATGCGGCCAAGGGAAATCTCGCGCACGGCCATGCCGAGAAAGCCGATGCGATCGAGAAAGATGCCGGCGAGCAGCTGGCCGGAAACGGCGAAAGCCATGAGGGCGGCAGCGCCGATGCGGGGCGTGAGATAAATGGCGGTGGTGACATAGAAGGCGCCAAGCGCGCCGCCGACCACATAAAGCCAGATCGCGGGTGCACGCCAGTCGGGCGCACGGCCCTCGACCGCGGAAGTTGCGAAAACGACGACGGCAAGGAGGATCGCGCCGGACAGGAACGAGATGCAGGCGGCCGCCACCGGCATGCCGAGCCCACGGCCGAGCAGCGCGTTGATGGGAGCCTGAGTTGCGATGCACGCGCCGGCTGCTATGCCGAGCAGCGCCCAGAGGAAAGCAGCCATGTCGACCCGTTTCTTGAAAAGCGCACAAAGAAAAACCGCGCCCGCCGGGGCGGGCGCGGTCGAAAACGAAGGGTTTTCTATCAGGCCGCGGCGTCTGCGGCAACCTTCATCGATACGATCGAGTCGGGATCGCGCACCGGCTCTCCGCGCTTGATCTTGTCGATGTTTTCCATGCCTTCGATGACCTGGCCCCAGACGGAATATTGCTTGTTGAGCCAGGGGGAATCCGTGAAGCAGATGAAGAACTGCGAATTGGCGGAGTTCGGCATCTGGCTGCGGGCCATGGAGCAGGTGCCGCGCACATGGCTCATATTGGAGAATTCGGCCTTGAGATCCGGCTTTTCCGAGCCGCCCATGCCGGCGCGGGCCGGGTTGAAGTCCGCACCGCCTTGCTTGCCGAACTTCACGTCGCCCGTCTGGGCCATGAAGTCTTCGATGACGCGGTGGAAGACGACGCCGTCATAGGCGCCTTCACGGGTCAGTTCCTTGATGCGCGCAACGTGGCCCGGTGCGAGATCGGGAAGGAGCTGGATGACCACCCGGCCCTTCGTGGTTTCCATGATGACGGTGTTTTCCGGATCCTTGATCTCGGCCATGGTTCTTCTCCTTCAAAGCATGTTGCGCAAAAGGTGTGTCGCCGTTTTGCGATTGCAACGGGCGACACGGCAAAAAGTGGATTACTTGCCGACGGTGACCTTGATCATACGGTCAGGATCGGTGACCGCGCCGTTGCTGGCATCGTCGCCGCGCTTGATCTTGTCGACATTCTCCATGCCGGAAACGACCTTTCCGACGACCGTGTACTGTCCGTTCAGGAAATCACCCGGGGCGAACATGATGAAGAACTGCGAGTTGGCGGAATTCGGGTCCTGGGCTCTTGCCATGCCGACCGTGCCGCGCTCGAAGGGCACGTCGGAGAATTCCGCCGGGAGGTCGGGCTGGCTGGAGCCGCCCGTGCCGGCCGCCTGCGGCTGGTAGCCGTCTTCCATATCGCCATATTGCACGTCGCCGGTCTGGGCCATGAAGCCCTCGATCACGCGGTGGAAGGCGACATTGTCGTATTCGCCGGCGGCGGCGAGCGCCTTGATGCGCTCGACATGCTTCGGCGCGACCTTGTCGTTCAGCTCGATGACGACCGGGCCGTCCTTGAGCTCGATCGTGATGAAATCGGCGGCCTGCGCGACGATGGCGCTCGTCGTGGCCGCAAGGAACAGGGCTCCTGCAAAGGCGAAACGGAGAATGTTCATGATAGCTCCCTAGAGGGGTTCAGGATGATGGGCTCAGCCCTTCTGGCGGGCCTTCAAAGCCGCAAAGACGGGCGCCGGGACGAAGGCACTGACATCGCCGCCCATGGCCGCGATCTGGCGGACCAATGTGGCGGTAATGGGCCGCGAGGCGACGCCGGCCGGCAGAAAGATGGTCTGTACGTCCGGCGCCATCTGGCGGTTCATGCCGGCCATCTGCATCTCGTAGTCGAGATCCGTGCCGTCGCGCAGACCCCGGACAAGCAGGTGCGCCTTGTGCGTTCGCGCCGCATCGACGACGAGATTGGAGAAGGAAACGACGCTGACATCCCCTGCCCGCTCCGGCAGCGCCTCGCCGATCGACTGGCGGATGAGCCCGGCGCGCTCCTCGAAGGAGAAGATCGGCGTCTTGCCGGGATGAATGCCGATCGCGACGATGACCTTCGGCGCCACGTTCAGCGCCTGGACAAGCACGTCGATGTGGCCGTTGGTGATCGGATCGAAAGAGCCAGGGTAGAAGGCAACTGTCATCGCGGAGTCCCGTTTGCCGCCTTTTGTCACGGACGGCCCTATTCCGCAAGAGCGCCGCCTGTCGCAGGCCATTCTGTCCCCTGCCAACAACATGAACCCGGCATGAACGGTTCGTTCAAGGCCATTTCAGGTGCGCCATGTCTAAATCGCGGCATCGGGGTCGGGAACAAACGTCGCGGTCGCGCATTTTCCCGGTCGACTACAGTGGAACAAGTAATGCGTTTCCTTAGGCTGGAAGGAACACGAAAATGGCACTGGCTCTACTTTGCATGACCATGTTCATCGCTCTTACTGCCGCAACCGTCCATGCGTTGCGCCAGGAGGACCGCCCTGTTGCGCCGAAGGTCGCCGTCCGCGGCAAATGGCTGCGTTGAACGGGTAAGGCATGATGGCACTTCTCACCATTCTCTTCACCGTCTTCGTCAGCGTCGTCTTCACTTTCGACTTCGCCCGCACGATCCTAGAACTCAAGCGCGAGCGCGCGGAACTGAAGACCAGGCTGAAAACAGAAGCAGGCGGCTTCGGCGTCTGAACGCCCCCTTGCCGCCACCCCCGCAGGTGGCCTTGCCTCCAGGTCACCTGCGACGAATGAAAAGCCGGACGGACCCCTGCCCGTCCGGCTTTTCCATGTCTGCTTGAAACAGGCCGGTTCACCGGACCTTTCCAAACTCTTGCTTCCACCGCTTTTCCCAATGCCAAAGCGATTTCGCCTCGGGTGGAAATGCCCTGCGCGCGAAGCCTATTCTTCGACCGCCGGCGGCTCGGTGCCGGCAGCGGCATCCACCTCGCCGTCGAGGATCGCGGCATCCGTCTCCTCGTCCTCGCCGTCCGGCTCGCTGATGCGCTCGACGGACACCACTTTCTCGTCCTTGGCGGTCGAGAAGATGGTGACGCCCTTCGTGGCGCGGCTGGCGATGCGGATGCCGTCGACGGGTACGCGGATGAGCTGGCCGCCATCGGAGACCAGCATGAGCTGGTCCTTTTCCTCGACCGGGAAGGCGGCGACGAGCTTGCCGATCTCGCCGGTCTTGGAGGTATCCGTTGCGCGGATGCCCTTGCCGCCGCGGCCGGAGGTGCGGAAGTCGTAGGAGGACGACCGCTTGCCGAAACCCTTTTCCGAAACCGTCAGCACGAATTGCTCGCGCGATCTGAGGTCCTGGTAACGGTCGTCATTGAGGTCGCCGACTTCGCCGACATCCTCGCCAACCAGCGCGATATCCTCCTCGTCGACACCGCTGGCGCGGCGTTCGGCGGCGGAGCGCTTGAGATAGGCGGCGCGTTCCCACGGCTCGGCATCGACATGGCTGACGATCGTCATCGAGATGATGCGGTCGTCCTTGCCGAGCGTGATGCCACGCACGCCGACCGAGTTGCGGCCAGCGAAGACGCGCACGTCGTCGACCGGGAAGCGGATGCATTGGCCGAGCGCCGTCGTCATGAGCACGTCGTCGCGCTCCGTGCAGGTCTCGACGTTGAGGATCTCGTCGCCCTCCTCCTCCAGCTTCATCGCGATCTTGCCGTTGCGGTTGACCTGGACGAAATCGGAAAGCTTGTTGCGGCGCACCGTGCCGCGGGTCGTCGCGAACATGACGTCGAGGTTTTCCCACGTCGTCTCGTCCTCGGGCAGCGGCATGATCGTGGTGATGCGCTCGCCGGGATCGAGCGGCAGCATGTTGATGAGCGCCTTGCCCTTCGACTGCGGCGTGCCGATCGGCAGGCGCCAGACCTTCTCCTTGTAGACGATGCCGCGCGAGGAGAAGAACAGGACGGGCGTATGCGTGTTGGCAACGAAGAGGCGGGTCGCGAAATCCTCGTCCTTCATCGCCATACCGGAGCGACCCTTGCCGCCGCGGCGCTGCGCGCGATAGGTGGCGAGCGGCACGCGCTTGACGTAGCCGGCATGCGAGACGGTGACGACCATGTCCTCGCGGGCGATCAGGTCCTCGTCGTCCATGTCCGGGCCGCCCTCGGCGATCTCGGTGCGGCGCGGCGTGCCGAATTCGTCGCGGATCGCGCTAAGCTCGTCCTTGACGATGGTCATGATGCGCAGGCGCGAAGAGAGGATGTCGAGGTAATCCTTGATCTCCTCGCCGATCTTGTTCAACTCCTCGTCGATCTCGTCGCGGCCGAGCGCGGTGAGGCGGGCGAGGCGCAGTTCGAGGATGGCGCGGGCCTGTTCTTCCGAAAGGTTGTAGGTCAGGTCCTCGTTGATGCGATGGCGCGGGTCGTCGATGAGGCGGATCAGGACATCGACGTCCTTGGCCGGCCAGCGGCGTTCCATCAACTGCTCGCGCGCCGTCTGCGGATCGGGCGCGCGGCGGATGAGGTTGATCACCTCGTCGATATTGGCGACGGCGATCGCAAGGCCCACCAAAACGTGAGCGCGGTCGCGCGCCTTGCGCAGGAGATATTTGGTGCGGCGGCTGACGACCTCCTCGCGGAAGGCGACGAAGGCGCGCAGCATGTCGAGCAGGTTCATCTGCTCCGGCTTGCCGCCGTTGAGCGCCACCATGTTCGCGCCGAACGAGGTCTGCAGCGGCGTGTAGCGGTAGAGCTGGTTGAGGATGACATCCGCATTGGCGTCGCGCTTCAGCTCGATGACGACGCGGTAGCCATCGCGGTCGGATTCGTCGCGCAGGTCCGAAATGCCCTCGATGCGCTTCTCGCGCACGAGCTCGGCCATCTTCTCGATCATCGAGGCCTTGTTCACCTGGAAGGGGATCTCGGTGACGATGATCTGCTCGCGGTCGCCGCGCATCGGCTCGATGGTGGCGCGCCCGCGCATGACGATGGAGCCGCGGCCGGTCTCGTAGGCCTGGCGGATGCCGGCGCGGCCGAGGATCAGCGCGCCGGTCGGGAAATCCGGGCCGGGGATGATCTGCATCAGGTCGAGCAGGTCGATTGCCGGATTGTCGATCAGCGCGATACAGCCGTCGATGACCTCGGCAAGGTTGTGCGGCGGGATGTTCGTCGCCATGCCGACGGCGATGCCGCCCGCGCCGTTGACGAGGAGGTTCGGGAACTTCGCGGGAACGACGACCGGCTCGCTCATCGTGCCGTCGTAGTTGTCGCGGAAATTCACCGTCTCCTTGTCGAGGTCGTCGAGCAGCGAATGGGCGGCTTTTTCCAGGCGGCATTCCGTGTAGCGCTGGGCCGCCGGCGGGTCACCGTCGACAGAGCCGAAATTGCCCTGGCCGTCGATCAGCGGCAGGCGGAGCGACCAGTCCTGCGCCATGCGCGCAAGGGCGTCGTAGATCGCCGCGTCGCCATGCGGATGGTATTTACCCATCACGTCACCGGTAACGCGCGCCGACTTCACGTATTTCTTGTTCCAGTCGACGCCCATCTCGTTCATCGAGTAGAGGATGCGCCGGTGGACGGGCTTGAGGCCGTCGCGCACATCGGGCAGTGCGCGGCTGACGATCACGCTCATGGCGTAATCGAGATAGGACCGCTGCATTTCCTCGATGATGGAGATGGGCTCAATGCCGGGAGGGTTCTTGCCGCCGGGTGTCGATTGTTCTGTCAATTTCGGTCACGATCGTTGTTCAGAATCAGATGGAATTTTATAGCCTACCGGCGTCCGAAGCGCCAATTTTGCCAGGGGTTTTGAACAGGCTTTTACAAGTAAAATCCGCCAATTTGCGCATTTTCATGGCTGTGCCGGCAAGACCGCCCGCCCGCCCTTCCCTTGCACGCGGCGCTCGCCTAACAATACGGATCAAAGGCCATAGAAAAACGGCGAGGGGAACGCCTCCATGCTCAATGTCGACCTTCTGGTCAATGCGATCACGACCCTGCTCGTGACCATCGATCCTCCAGGCCTTGCACCGATCTTCCTCGGCCTTACCGTCGGCATGACGCGGCCGCAGCGCAAGCAGGTGGCGCTGCGCGGTTCGCTCATCGCCTTCTGCATCCTTGCGGTCTTCGCCCTGACGGGCTCGGGCGTCCTGTCGCTCCTCGGCATTTCGATCGGCGCTTTCCGCGTCGCGGGCGGCCTGCTTCTCTTCTGGATCGCCTTCGAGATGATTTTCGAGCGGCGCAACGAACGGAAGGAAAAGACCAGCGAGGTGGCGATCACCCGCGATCACATCCACAATATCGCCGTCTTCCCGCTGGCCCTGCCGCTGATCGCCGGGCCTGGCGCGATCTCCGCGACGATCCTGCTCTCCGGCTCCTTCCCTTCCGCGCTCGAACGCAGTGCCCTCATCGGCGTCCTGGCGCTCTGCATCGTCATCCTGTTCCTGTCGCTGGTGATCGCCGAGCGCATCGACCGCTTCCTCGGCAATACCGGCCGCGCCATCCTGACACGCCTGCTCGGCGTGATCCTCGCGGCGCTGGCGGTGGAGTTCGTGGTGGACGGAGTGAAGTCGGCTTTCGCGTTCTGAGCGGGCGGCCTATTTCGCGGCGGCGGCCTTCCGCGCCCGCCATTCCGTCGCGAGAACCGCATAGATATATTCGCTGCCCCAGACGCCGTTGAAGCGGTCGTTCTCGACGAGATGGGCCTCGCGGCGAAGGCCAAGGCGCTCCACGACGCCGATGGAGCCGTTGTTACGCGTATCCAGCCGCGCAAAGATTCGGTGGAAGCCGAAGGCGGCGAAGCCGATATCGATCATCGCGGAAACCGCCTCGGTCGCATATCCCTTGCCCGCAAAGGCCGGATTGAAGACATATCCGATCTCCCCTTGCAGCGCCTGCCTGCTCGCCATCTTCAGGGCGATATCTCCGACGAGGATGTCGTCGTCCTTGCGAATGACGGCCAGCCGCCAGGTGTCGCCATCCTGTTCGAAAGGCGCCTTCAGCAGCGCGGCGAACTTTTCCTCCAGTGCCTCACCGGTCGACGGGTCCGCATAGAGATAGCGATAGACATCCTGCCGCGAGCGGTAGGACGCATAGGCGGCAAAGTCATTCTCGGCGAATTTCCGAAGCACGAGCCTGTCGGTCGTGACGGGCAGATGCAGGTTTTGAAACACCATTGCAAATCCCGGGCGGACCGCGTCGATCAGAAAACGCCGTGCGGTCCGTGCCGTTCAATCACGGCCTTTGCCGGCTCCTCGGGGCGCGGCGAAGCGCCTCAGAACGGGATATCGTCATCCATGTCGCGCGAAAGCGAGCCGCCTGAACGGTTGCCGTTGCCGCTGCCGCCCGAGGACGGACGCGAGCCGTAATCGTCGTATCCCCCGGACGCGCCGCCGCCATAATTGCTGCTGCCGCCGAAGTCACCGCCGCCCCGGCGCTCGCCGCCGCCCTCGCCGCGACCGTCGAGCATGGTCAGGGTCGAGTTGAAGCCCTGCAGCACGACTTCCGTCGTATAGCGGTCGTTACCGGTCTGGTCCTGCCATTTTCGGGTCTGCAGCGCGCCTTCGATATAGAGCTTGGCGCCCTTCTTCACATATTGCTCGACGACCTTGCACAGGCCCTCGTTGAAGACGACGACATTGTGCCATTCGGTCTTTTCGCGGCGCTCGCCGCTGTTGCGGTCGCGCCAGGTCTCGGATGTGGCGATGCGCAGGTTGGCGATCGGCCGACCGTCCTGCGTGCGCCGGATTTCCGGGTCCGCACCGACGTTCCCGATCAAGATCACCTTGTTGACGCTTCCAGCCATGCCGATATTTCCCATTGTCGCGACGGACGACAGGCGCCCGACATCATTATCACTACACGATTGCGGCATCTTATCGGCTGCCGGCCGAAGGCGCCGCCCCATGCGAGCGGTAATCCACAGATCAATTGCAAAAATTCGTTCTTTTTTTGTTCTAATAATTCCCTACACTCTTGTCAACCGAATCGGAAACGGGCACGGAATCTGTCGATCGCGCATGGACAGGCTCCAAGCAGTTCCTACATAGGGGCCAACTCCTTCTGCAATGCGCAACGACTTCTCACGCTGGACACCATGAGCGAACTCAAGACCATTTCCATCCGCGGCGCGCGCGAACACAATCTCAAGGGCATCGACCTCGACCTGCCCCGCAACAAGCTGATCGTCATGACCGGGCTTTCGGGCTCGGGAAAATCGTCGCTCGCCTTCGACACGATCTATGCCGAGGGCCAGCGCCGCTATGTCGAGAGCCTTTCGGCCTATGCGCGCCAGTTCCTCGAAATGATGCAGAAGCCGGATGTCGACCAGATCGACGGCCTGTCGCCAGCCATCTCGATCGAGCAGAAGACGACCTCGAAGAACCCGCGCTCGACGGTGGGCACGGTCACCGAGATCTACGACTATATGCGCCTTCTTTTCGCGCGGGTCGGCGTTCCCTATTCGCCCGCGACGGGCCTGCCGATCGAAAGCCAGACGGTCAGCCAGATGGTCGACCGGGTGCTGGACTTCGGCGAAGGCACGCGCCTCTACATCCTCGCGCCCGTCGTGCGCGGCCGCAAGGGCGAGTACAGGAAGGAACTCGCCGAGCTGATGAAGAAGGGGTTCCAGCGCGTCAAGGTCGACGGCCAGTTCTACGAGATCGCCGACGTGCCCGCCCTCGACAAGAAGTACAAGCACGACATCGACGTGGTCGTGGACCGCGTCGTGGTGCGGCCGGATCTCGCCTCGCGCCTGGCGGACAGCCTTGAGACCTGCCTGAAGCTCGCCGAGGGCCTGGCCGTCGCGGAATTTGCCGACAAGCCGCTGCCGATCGAGGAAACGGCGGCGGGTGGCTCGGCCAACAAGTCGCTGAACGAGACGCATGAGCGCGTGCTGTTCTCCGAAAAGTTCGCCTGCCCGGTCTCCGGCTTCACCATTCCCGAGATCGAGCCGCGGCTCTTCTCCTTCAACAACCCGTTCGGCGCCTGCCCGACCTGCGACGGCCTCGGCAGCCAGCAGAAGATCGATCCGGACCTCATCGTGCCGGAATCGGAACGGACGCTGCGTGACGGGGCGATCGCGCCGTGGGCCAAATCCTCCTCGCCTTACTACAACCAGACGCTGGAAGCGCTCGGCACCGCCTATGGCTTCAAGCTTTCCAACCGCTGGTCGGAGCTTTCCGAAGCGGCGCAGAACGCCATCCTGCACGGCACGAAGGAGAAGGTGGAATTCCACTACAAGGACGGTGCGCGCTCCTACAAGACCGTAAAGACCTTCGAAGGCATCGTGCCGAACCTAGAGCGACGCTGGAAGGAGACCGACAGCGCCTGGTCGCGCGAGGAGATCGAGCGCTACATGTCGGCCGCCCCCTGCCCGGCCTGCAACGGTTTTCGCCTGAAGCCGGAGGCGCTGGCGGTGAAGATCAACAAGCTGCATATCGGTGAAGTGACCAACATGTCGATCCGCGTCGCGCGCGACTGGTTCGATGTGCTGCCGGACCATCTCAACACCAAGCAGAACGAGATCGCCGTGCGCATCCTCAAGGAGATCCGCGAGCGCCTGCGCTTCCTCAACGATGTCGGCCTCGAATATCTCTCGCTCTCGCGCAACTCCGGCACGCTGTCGGGCGGCGAGAGCCAGCGCATCCGCCTCGCCTCGCAGATCGGTTCCGGCCTGACGGGCGTGCTCTACGTGCTCGACGAGCCCTCCATCGGCCTGCATCAGCGCGACAATGCGCGCCTGCTCGATACGCTCCGGCACCTGCGCGACATCGGCAACACGGTGATCGTCGTCGAGCATGACGAGGACGCGATCCTGACGGCGGACTACGTGGTCGATATCGGCCCCGCTGCCGGCATCCATGGCGGCGAGGTGATTGCGCAGGGCACGCCCGGCGAAGTGATCGCCAACCCGGCGTCGCTGACAGGCAAGTATCTTTCCGGCGCGCTTTCCGTGGCTGTTCCGAGCGAGCGGCGCAAACCGAAAAAGAAAAAGGAAATCAAGGTTGTCGGCGCGAAAGCCAACAATCTGAAGAATGTCACGGCCGCCATTCCGCTCGGTGTCTTCACGGCGGTGACGGGCGTTTCCGGCGGCGGCAAGTCGACCTTCCTGATCGAGACGCTCTACAAGTCGGCGGCGCGGCGCATCATGGGCGCGCGCGAAATCCCGGCCGAGCACGAGCGCATCGACGGCTTCGAATATATCGACAAGGTCATCGACATCGACCAGTCGCCGATCGGCCGCACGCCGCGCTCGAACCCGGCGACCTATACCGGCGCCTTCACGCCGATCCGCGACTGGTTCGCGGGCCTGCCGGAAGCGAAGGCCCGCGGCTACCAGCCGGGCCGCTTCTCCTTCAACGTCAAGGGCGGGCGCTGCGAGGCCTGCCAGGGCGACGGCGTCATCAAGATCGAGATGCACTTCCTGCCCGACGTCTACGTCACCTGCGACGTCTGCCACGGCAAGCGCTACAACCGCGAGACCCTCGACGTCACCTTCAAGGGCAAGTCGATCGCCGACGTCCTTGACATGACGGTCGAGGAAGGCGTCGAGTTCTTCGCCGCCGTGCCCGCCGTGCGCGACAAGCTGACGACGCTGAACCAGGTCGGCCTCGGCTATATCAAGGTCGGCCAGCAGGCGAACACGCTGTCGGGCGGCGAGGCGCAGCGCGTCAAGCTTGCCAAGGAACTGTCGAAGCGCTCGACCGGCCGCACGCTCTACATTCTCGACGAGCCGACGACGGGCCTGCACTTCCATGACGTGGCGAAGCTGCTCGAAGTGCTGCACGAACTGGTCAACCAGGGCAATTCGGTCGTCGTCATCGAGCACAATCTGGAGGTCATCAAGACCGCCGACTGGATCATCGACTTCGGCCCGGAGGGCGGCGACGGCGGCGGCGAGGTGATCGCCGAAGGCACGCCGGAGGACGTGGTGAAGGTCGAGCGGTCCTATACAGGCCATTTCCTCAAGGAACTGCTGGAGCGCCGGCCGATCAAGAGCGTGGCGGCGGAGTGATCCGTCAAGGGAGGACGACATGAGCACATCCGGCACCATTCGCACCGGCATCGGCGGCTGGACCTTCGAGCCGTGGGAAGGCACCTTCTATCCCGAAAAGCTGCCGAAGAAGCGGCAGCTCGAATTCGCCAGCCGTGAATTGTCGACGATCGAGGTCAACGGGACCTATTACGGCTCGCAGAAGCCGGAGACCTTTGCCAAATGGGCCTCCGAGGTGCCGGAGGACTTCATCTTCTCGCTGAAGGCCAGCCGTTTCACGACGAACCGCAAGGTGCTGTCCGAGGGCGGCGAGTCGGTGCAGAAGTTCCTCACGCAGGGACTGACCGAACTCGGCCACCATCTCGGCCCCATTCTCTGGCAGTTCCCGCCGACGAAGAAGTTCGAGCCGGAGGATTTCGAGGGTTTCCTGAAACTGCTGCCGGAAAAGCTCGACGGGTTGACGCTGAAGCACGCGCTTGAAGTGCGCAACGAGACCTTCATGACGCCGGAATTCGCGGCGCTCGCCCGCAAATACAAGGCAGCGATCGTCTATGCGCAGCATGCGGATTATCCGGAGATCGCCGACGTGACTGCCGATTTCGTCTATGCGCGGCTTCAGAAGGGGTCCGACGACATCAAGACCTGCTATCCGGAACCGGCGCTCGACGAATGGGCGGCACGGCTGAAGGAGTGGGCCGGCGGCGGCGAACCTTCGGACTTGCCGAAGATCGATCCGAAGACCACGCCGGAGAAGAAGGCGCGCGACGTTTTTGCCTTCTTCATCACGTCCGGCAAGGTCAATGCGCCGAACGGCGCGCGCGAATTGAAGGCCCGGACGGGTTGAGGCGGAACGCCGGCATCAAATAATGCCGTGCTGCTTCAGTAGCGCCTGCTCGTCGCCCGAGACCCAGCCGAAAACCTTCGGCTCCCCGTCCAGCATCTGGACGAAATAGTGCACGTCGAAATCGATGGAGATGTCAGGCCGGTCCTTGCGCGCATAGATCGCCGTCCAGGCGACATGGGCCATGCAATGGTGTCCGTCTATCGGCGAGAGGCGGATATGGCGTATGCGCATTTCCTTTGTGCCGATCGCCCGGTAGCGCTCGTAACCCTCGGCCATGACCTGCCCGAGATGTTGGTCGTTCTTTCCGGTCGTCACGCCGGCGGGTGAAGCGGCGATGAAGGCGGTTGCATAAAGCGCGGCGATCGCGTCCATGTCCGCTGGGCCGCCAAGTGATTGATTGAAAAGCCGTTCGTATCGTTCGAAAAACGCCCTTACGCTGCTTTCCATCGATCATCCTCCTGCATGTCTATTCCGGCCAGGGCGGAATCGCGCCCGGCAAATCCTCTGCGATCAGGCCCTCGCCCGCGATGCGCCCGGCTTCCCCATGGCGCCAGACGGCACTGGCGGCGGCCTCGAAGGCCGGCATGTTCTGGGCGAGGTGGGCGCCGGCAATACCGGCCAGAACGTCGCCGGAACCTGCCGTCGCGAGCCACGGCGGCGCATTCTCGTTGACGAGGGCGCGGCCGTCCGGCGCGGCGATCACCGTGTCGGCACCCTTGAGGATGACGACGGCGTTGCTGCGGGCGGCCGCCTGCTGTGCCCGTTCGATCTTCGAAAGCGCCTCGTCACGGGCAAGATCGGGGAAGAGGCGGGCGAACTCGCCGTCATGGGGCGTCAGCACGAGCCGCGGCTCTCCTCCCGCAAAGAGGGAAAAGAGCGCAGCCGGATCGTCACGAAATGCGCTGATGCCATCAGCGTCGAGCACGAGGCGGCGGTCTCCTCTGGAGAGCAGCCGCACATAGTCCCTCGCCCTGACGGCATCGCCGAAGCCTGGGCCGAGGACAAAGGTTTTCAGCCGTGCGTCCTCCAGCAGGCGCGCAAGCGCCGTCTCGTCCTCCATCGGCTTCAGCATCGCTGCTGTCAGGTGAGCGGCATTGGCGGCGAGCGCGTCGCGCGGCGACAGCACGGTGACGAGGCCGGCGCCGGCGCGAAGGCCCGCCGTCGCGGAAAGCCGTGCGGCGCCCGTGGCCGTCGCCGGGCCGGAAAAGACGGCGAGATGGCCGCGTACATATTTGTGGGCCGCCCGCGGCGACGGGGCGGCAAGACGCCAGACGGCGGGCGTGTTGACCCGCATATGCCGCGAGTGGTGGGCGAGGATCCGCGCGGGAATGCCGATGTCGAAAATCTCGACCGCGCCGGCCATCGTCCTGCCGGGAAGCAGCAGGTGGCCGGGCTTGCGGCTCATGAAGGTGACGGTGGCGATCGCCTCGAAGGCCGCCCCCCTCACCTGCCCGGTGCGACCGTCGATGCCCGACGGGAGGTCCACCGCAAGGACGGGAAGCGCCTGACGCTCCACCGCCTCGATGACTCGCACCGCCTCCTGCGGCAGATCGCGCGCAAGGCCGGCCCCGAACAGCGCATCGACGACGACATCGCCGAGCGCCGGCGCATAGCTGGAGAGCGTTTCGACGGGGCCGGAAAAACTGGCGAAGGCCAAGGCCGCGTCGTCCTTCAATGCGGTCGGTTCGCCGAGCGCGTGGAGGGCGACCGCGGCTCCGGCCGCGCGCAGGGCCCGGGCCGCCACATAGCCGTCACCGCCATTGTTGCCGGGGCCGCAGAGCACGACGAACCGCAGGGCGCCGGGAAAGCGGCGAAGGGCGGCGGCGGCGACCGCCTGCCCCGCCCGTTCCATCAGCCCGTAGCCGGAAAGGCCCGATGCGGCGGCGGCGCGGTCGATTGCGCCCATATCCTCGGGGGTGACGATCAGTGTCTCGATATCCTTGTGCATGTGGCCAGCATGCCCGCAAAGACGGGTCGCGGACAAGCCCGGCCGGATGAAGCCTGTTTTTTGTGCATGTGCCTGTTCGGAGTGCTTGTTTTTGCGGCTTTTGGCAGGGCTGCGGGACGGCGTGCCGCTCGCATAGGCATATAGGTGCGGAAAGGGTCGAAATTCCGCTGGCCCTTTTGCCCGGAAAGTCCCATCATCCGCGGCGTGAGAACGGGCAGGATCGCCAGGAAAAACGGAATTCATCCGATCTGGCATGCATCCTGCTTCCATTTGGCATGCTACGTGCATTTAACGTGAAGAGCGGGCGCAGTCCGCGCAAACGGGAGAAGCGGAGAAACATCTTCTCATGAAAAAGATCGAAGCGATCATCAAGCCTTTCAAACTCGATGAGGTGAAGGAAGCCCTTCAGGAGGTCGGCCTTCAGGGTATCACCGTCACCGAGGCGAAGGGCTTCGGACGCCAGAAGGGCCATACGGAACTCTACCGTGGCGCCGAATACGTCGTCGACTTCCTGCCCAAGGTGAAGGTCGAGGTCGTGCTGGCGGACGAGAACGCGGAAGCCGTCATCGAGGCCATCCGCAACGCGGCCCAGACCGGCCGCATCGGCGACGGCAAGATCTTTGTCTCCAATGTCGAGGAAGTCATCCGCATCCGCACCGGCGAAACCGGCATCGACGCCATCTGATCCCGCCTGGCTCCCGCCGGGCATCCATCTCGTCTCACACAGGAAAACCATACATGACGACTGCCAATGAGATTCTCAAACAGATCAAGGAAAACGACGTAAAGTTCGTCGATCTGCGCTTCACCGATCCGCGCGGCAAGATGCACCACGTCACGATGGATGTGGGCTGCGTCGATGAAGACATGTTCGCAGACGGCGTCATGTTCGACGGTTCCTCGATCGGCGGCTGGAAGGCCATAAACGAGTCCGACATGGTGCTGATGCCCGACCCGGCGACGGTTCACATGGACCCGTTCTTCGCCCAGTCCACCATGGTCATCATGTGCGACATCCTCGATCCGGTCTCGGGCGAAGCCTATAGCCGCGACCCGCGCGGAACGGCCAAGAAGGCGGAAGCCTATCTCAAGGCATCGGGCATCGGCGATACCGTCTATGCCGGCCCTGAACCGGAATTCTTCGTCTTCGACGACGTGAAGTACAAGGCCGATCCGTACAATACCGGCTTCAAGCTGGATTCTTCCGAACTGCCGTCCAACGACGACACCGACTATGAGACCGGAAACCTCGGCCACCGTCCGCGCGTCAAGGGCGGCTATTTTCCGGTCCCGCCGGTCGACAGCTGCCAGGACATGCGCTCCGAAATGCTGACGGTGCTCACCGAGATGGGCGTCACCGTCGAGAAGCAGCACCATGAGGTGGCCGCCGCCCAGCACGAGCTGGGCGTGAAGTTCGACACGCTGGTGCGCAGCGCCGACAAGGTGCAGATCTACAAGTATGTCGTGCACCAGGTGGCCAATGCCTATGGCAAGACGGCGACCTTCATGCCGAAGCCGATCTTCGGCGACAACGGCTCGGGCATGCACGTCCACCTGTCGATCTGGAAGGACTCCAAGCCGCAGTTCGCCGGTGACGAATATGCCGGTCTTTCGGAAAGCTGCCTCTACTTCATCGGCGGCATCATCAAGCATGCCAAGGCGATCAACGCCTTCACCAACCCGACGACGAACTCCTACAAGCGTCTCGTCCCGGGCTATGAGGCGCCGGTGCTGCTGGCCTATTCGGCCCGCAACCGCTCCGCTTCGTGCCGCATTCCGTTCGGCACGGGTCCGAAGTCCAAGCGCGTCGAGATCCGCTTCCCGGACCCGCTCGGCAATGCGTATCTCGGTTTCGCCGCCATGCTGATGGCCGGCCTCGACGGCATCAAGAACAAGATCCATCCCGGCAAGGCCATGGACAAGGATCTTTACGATCTGCCGCCGAAGGAACTGAAGAAGATCCCGACCGTGTGCGCCAGCCTGCGCGAAGCGCTTGAAAGCCTCGACAAGGACCGCAAGTTCCTGACGGCCGGCGGCGTCTTCGACGACGACCAGATCGATTCCTATATCGAGCTGAAGATGGTGGAGGTCATGCGCTTCGAAATGACCCCGCACCCGGTCGAGTTCGACATGTACTACTCTGCCTGATCGGCTTCGTTCTCCACGAAAAACCCGGCTTCTGGCCGGGTTTTTTGTTGTCCGTATCGGTACCGAAAGCGTTGTCGGCCCTATTGCTGCAGCCGCTGCTTGAGGAGGTTGAGATATTCCTCGTTGCCGTCGTCCGGGGCGTTGGCGGCGGCGGGCTTGCAGGCCGGCCTGTAGTCCAGCGCCATGCCGGCCTTCACGCAGACGCCGACCTGCCAGCCGGGCGGCAGCGCGGTCAGGTCCACCGTCTTCCACTTCGGATGGCCGGTCGTCTTCAACTTGTCGAGGCCGCCGATGACGAGGCTCGAGAAATCGGCGACCGTCTTGCAGCTGTCCCGGTGATAGGCGTTGCGCCCGACGTCGTAGTCATAGGTCATCATCACCGCCTTGACGGCGACGAGGTCGACCGGCTCGTCCTGGAAGGAATAGGTGCCGGCCTCGATGCGAGAGGGCGTGTAGGTGGCGAGCAGCGGCGCCGCGGTGATCGGCAGGAGATGGACTTTCGACTTGTCGATCGCGTTGCCGGAAAACAACGCGGCCGGCGCGCCGGCAACGTAGAAGAACGCGTCGATCTCGCCGGAAAGCAGCTTCGGCAAAGCCTCGTCGGGATTGATGTCCATGCGCTCGCCGGCCTTCACCTGGAGGATGTCCATGATGAGCGTGGCGGTGAGGAAGGTGCCGCTGTCCTTCTTGCCGACGGCGACCCGCTTGCCGGTGAGGTCCTTCAGGCCGGCAATGTCGGTGCGGGCGAGGACGTGGATCTCCTCGTTGTAGAGCGGGAACATGATGCGCACGCCCTTGACCGCCTTCTGCACTTCGGGATCGTTCTTCTCGAAGGTCTTCAGATATTCGAGCACGTCGCTCTGCACGATGCCGAACTGGGTGTTGCGACGGTTGCGCACGCCGACGAAGTTTTCCAGCGAGCCGGCGCTTTCCACGACGTTGAGCGCAAGCCCGCATTCGGCGCCGAGCGCGGCGATGTCGCGGCCGATCTTGATATAGGTGCCTTGCGGACCGCCGGTCATGATGTTGCGCTCGAAATCGGCGCCCGTCGCGCCTGCGGCGGAAAGGGCAAGGCCGATTGCGGCCAAAAGAACAGATCGTTTCATTCCTGTCGTTCCTTTCAAGGCAAATCGCGTGCCGGCGATCAGCAGTCGGCGTCGAGGTCGCGCATCAGGTTCCGCAGGGCGAGAACCGGAATACGCCGGAAGACGCCGCCAAGGGCATTCGTCACGCATTCGCCGGATGCCAGCGAGCGTTCGAGCTGGTCGCGCTGCACGCTGGTCAGCGCATCGAGGCCAGGCGTCTGCCGCATCGCCTGTGCGACACGCGCGGTGTCGCGCGGGCTTGTGGAGCGTGCCGGCGGGGTATCCTCTTCCGCCTGGTTCGGCTGTGCGGCGCAGCTTGTGGCCCGCAAGGTCTCCATCTGTTCCGCGAGCGCCCGGGTACGCGTGCCGAGGGCGGCGATTTCCCTGTCCTTGCGGGCGATCTCCTCCTTCAGGGCCGGTACATCGCGGGTGCGCAGCGCCGATTCCGCCTGACGGGCTCTTTCAAGGTTGGCGGCAAGGGTCGCTACCTCCGCCTTCAGCCCGCCCGTCTCCGCATCCTGCCGGGTGCAGGTCTGCTGAAGGCTGGCGATCCGGTCCGCCTGGAGAGAAAGCTGTCGTTCCCGATCCTTGACGGCTTCTTCCGCCCTTTCTTGCAGAGCTTCCGCATCGGCGGCTCGCTGGCCGAGCAGTTGAAGATCGTTCTCAAGCTTCGGCACGATCTCCTGCGCAAGCTTGCGGTGCTCGGCCGCCAGGGCGATCATATCCGGATCGGGAGCGTCCGCACCCTTGCGCAGCGTCTCGATCTCGCGCTTGAGCGCGCCGTTCTCCGTCGAAAGCGCCTCGGCCTGCCGCGTGCTTTCGTCCAGCTGCCCAATGCGCTTGTCGAGTTCGCGTGCGAGGTCGGTGATGCGCTTGTCGCGTGCTTCGATCTCGCCTTGCGGGGCGCTGCCCATCAGCCGGAAGGTGCCATAGCCCGCGCCGGTGCCCAGCGCTAGGCAGAGGATCGAGGCGAACAGGATCCCGCCGATGCCGCTTCCCGTCTGCGACCCGTTGCCGTTCCTGCCCCACTGATTGCTCATGCATCCGATCCGCTTGCTGTGCTGTTTTTGGGGTAACCCTAAACCGGCGCGCCTGCAAGCGCCGGACATCCCCGGATAAAGACGCGCGGGATGGACGAACTATTGATGTTTTTGCGTATTTACCCAAATATAAGTGGAAAGGTAGGTGTGCAATGAAGATGCGTAACGCGAAATTTTCCATTGGCGACGTGGTTCGCCATCGGGTTTTCCCCTTCCGCGGCGTGGTCTTCGATGTCGATCCGGAATTTGCCAATACGGAGGAATGGTGGAACTCCATTCCGGTCGAAATACGGCCTTCGAGAGACCAGCCGTTCTACCATCTCTTCGCGGAGAACGAGGAAGCGGAATATGTCGCCTATGTCTCCGAGCAGAATCTCGTCGCGGACGACAGCGGCAAGCCGATCCGCCACCCGCAGGTACACGCCCTGATGGACGTGGAGAAGGGACATTATCGCTGGAAGGAAGAAAGCGGCATCTTCCACTAGCGCGGCAGATCTTTCCCGCCTGCACACAAAAAACCCGGCCACTGGCCGGGTTTTCTTGTTTTACTAACGCACCGCTTACTGGCTCTTGGCGGCCTTCTGGGCCTCTTCCAGCTTCTTGCGCGCCTCTTCCGCCTTCTTCTGCATTTCTTCCTGCAGCAGGCGCTGGCGCTCTTCGAGCTGCGACTGTTCGATCGGCTCGCCGTCGAAGACGCCGGTGAAGCCTTCGAGCGAGATCTTGATCGGGTTCGGCGCGCGCTGGAAGTTGACGGAGGTGAGGACCAGTTCGCCGCCCTTCTTGAGGCTGCCGATCATCTGGTCGGTCAGCGGCACTTCGGCGACGCACTTGTCGGGCATGCAGATGGCGTAATCGAGCTTCTGCGCCTTGCCGCCGTCGATCTGCATCTGGACGCCCGGCGGGATGAGGCGGGCGCTCGGAACCGAGACCTGCATGAGCTTGCGGTTGGTCTTGCCGCTGACGGTGATGAGACCGACGGCCGTGATGAGCTGGCCGCTATTGGCCGTCAGCAGGTTCTGCACGATGCAGACGTCGTTGTCTTCCTGCTTGGTGCAGACCTTGAACCAGCCCTTCGGCGGCGCGGCCTGCTGCTGTGCGAGCGAGGCGGACGGAGCAGCCGCCAGGGCAACGGAAGCAGCGAAGGCGGAAAGCACGGTCCGCTTGATGAGGTGCGATGTGAAGATCATAACGATTTCGGTCTCCTGAAAATCCGGTGCCGGAGCGACGGCGCCCCTCTTGCGCGTTTTGGTCTGCCGTGCGCTCTCCTGTCGGCGAATTGAGGCATTTGCATGACCCGCTTCGGGGAACCCTGTTACAATGGGCCGCGCCCGATATCCAGCTTTTCTTGCGAAATTCACGCGCAGTTCCGATTTCCCGCACACGCCACGCTGCCGTCCCTTTTCGACGGAGTATAATGGAAGAGAATCATCCCGCCTTACGAGGAGACACCCTTGCGCCCCTTCCTGACCGCCCTTGCGGCCTGCATGCTCGGTCTGCCCGCCACGCTTGGCCATGCAGCGCCGCTGCACGGGATCGCGATGCACGGCGAGCCTGCCCTGCCCCCGGACTACAAGCATTTCAGCTATGTCAATCCGGACGTCAAGAAGGGCGGTCATATCTCCTATGGCGTCGTCGGGACCTTCGACAGCCTCAATCCCTTCATCCTGAAAAGCATGCGCACCACCGCACGCGGCATGTGGGATCCCGAATTCGGCAATCTCGTCTACGAATCGCTGATGCAGCGCTCCCGCGACGAGGCCTTCACCATGTACGGCCTTCTGGCGGAAAGCGTGGAGTGGGACGACGACCGCAGTTTCATCGAGTTTCACCTCAACCCCAAGGCGCATTGGGCGGATGGGAAGCCGGTGACGCCGGAAGACGTGATCTTCACCTTCGAACTGCTGCGTGACAAGGGGCGCGCGCCCTTCAGCATCCGCCTGAACGGCGTGGAAAAGCTCGAAAAGACCGGCGAGCACAGCGTCCGCTTCACCTTCAACGACAAGAGCGACCGCGAAGCGCCGCTGCTCATCGCGCTCTCTCCGGTGCTGCCGAAACATGCGATCGACGCGGACAGCTTCGACCGCACGTCGCTCGCCTTGCCGCTCGGCTCCGGCCCCTACAAGGTCAAGGCTGTGAAACCCGGCGAGCGGATCGTCTACGAGCGCGATCCGAACTATTGGGGCAAGGACATTCCCTCCAAGGTCGGCTTTGACAATTACGACGAAATCTCGGTGGAATATTTCCTGCAGGACAATTCCCTGTTCGAGGCTTTCAAGAAGGGCGTGGTCGACATCTATCAGGAGGGCAATCCCACCAAGTGGGCGCGCGGCTACGATTTTCCGGCCGTCCAGTCCGGCGCCGTCATCAAGGACGCCGTGAAGTCGAAGCTGCCGCCGGTGATGTTCGGTTTCGTCTTCAACACGCGCCGGCCGGTTTTCCAGAACCTGGAACTGCGCAAGGCGCTGTCGACGGCCTTCGATTTCGAATGGGTCAACCGCACCCTGTTCGAGAACGCCTACACGCGGACGGAAAGCTTCTGGCAGAACACCGAACTGTCGTCGATGAATGCGCCGATCGACGAGCGCGAGCGCGCGATCATCGGTGATGCGGTGGGCAAGATCGATCCCGCCATCCTTGCCGGCACCTATCGCCTGCCCGTGACCGACGGCTCGGGTCGCGACCGCAAGGTGCTGCGCGAGGCGATGAACCACTTCAAGAACGCGGGCTATTCCATCAAGGGTGGCACCATGGTCGATGCGTCCGGCAAGCCGCTCGCCTTCGAGATCATGACGCAGAACGCCGACCAGGAAAAACTCGCCCTCGCCTATCAGCGCTTCCTCGCCGCCCTCGGCGTGCGGGTCAGCCTCCGGACCGTCGACGATTCGCAGTATCAGAGCCGCAGCCAGACCTTCGACTACGACGTCATCATGAAGGCCTTCCTTTCCTCCCTGTCGCCGGGGCTCGAACAGGTGCGGCGCTGGGGATCCAAGGCACGCGACACCGAAGGCAGCGAGAGTTTCGCCGGGGTCGCCGACCCAGACATCGACCGTGTCATGGCGGCCATTCTCTCCGCCCGCACGGCAGAGGATTTCCGGTCGGCCGTCCGCCTGCAGGACAGAATGCTGCTTTCCGGCAACTATGTCGTCCCGCTCTATCATCTCGGTGAGCAGTGGATAGCGCGCAACAAGCATATAGGCCGGCCGGAAGCGACGCCGCTCTGGGGTTTCCAGCTTCCCGCATGGTGGGACGAGCGGGTACAATAGAAAGACGGCCTCGAAAGCGGGATTACCGTGCGTACCTGTTGAAAGCCGCAGTCCGCCAGCCTATCTCGGCGGTTACGCAGCCGGCATGACCGGCCCTCGAAAGGAAAACCGGATGGAAGCCCTCACGATCGACGTCGTCTCGGATGTCGTCTGCCCCTGGTGCTATCTCGGCAAGAAGCGGCTCGACAGGGCGATCGCGAACGTTGCGGACGATCTTGCCGTCGCGGTGACGTTCCGTCCCTATCAGCTCAACCCCGACATGCCGCCCGAAGGGGTCGATCACAAGAAGCATCTGGCCGACAAGCTTGGCGGCGCCGAGGCCGTGGACCGCGCGCATGCCACGCTCACGGGTCTCGGGCGGGAAGACGGCATCGAATTCGATTTCGCCGGGGTGAAGATCAGTCCCAATACGCTCGACGCCCACCGTCTCCTGCGCTGGGCGATGATCGAGGGACCGGAGGTGCAGAACCGCGTCGCGCTCGCGCTCTTCAAGGCCTATTTCGAGGAAGGCCGCAATGTCGGCGACCGCGTGGTGCTGCTCGATATCGCAGAGAAATCCGGCATGGACCGGGCGGTCGTCACCGCGCTCTTCTCGGCCGGGGCGGATGTGGATTCGGTCAAGGAGGAGATCGGCATGGCGCGCGAGATGGGCGTCACCGGCGTTCCCTGCTTCATCATCGACAACAAGTATGCCGTGATGGGTGCGCAGTCGGTGGACGTGTTGACCAACGCCTTCCGCGAGATCGCGGCCTTGAAGGTGCAGGAGCGCATCGGGAAGAACTGAAGCGCCTCACGCTCCGGTGGCGATGATGGCGGGGCGGGTCTTGATCCGCTCCCACCAAGCCTGGATTTTTGGAAAATCCGCAAGGAGCGCAGCGCCTTCCGGCGCCTCTTCGAACAGGGCGAACATGGGCGCGGCGTGAAAATCGGCAAGCGTCGGTTCCGCTCCCGTCAACCAATGACCGGCGACGAGAATGTCTGAAAGGGCGGAGAGGAAAATGCGCGCCTTTTCAAGCCCTTCAGCAACGCGCGCCTCGTCGGCGAGCCTTGCTTCCACGCGCTGGACATAAACGTCCCACACCATCGGCCGATAGGCGTAATTGTCCAGCATGGCGATGATCTGGTTCATCCGCGCCCGTTCGCGTGCATCACGCGGCTGGAGCGCGGGGCCGGCAAAAGCCTCGTCCACATAGCGGGTGATGGCGCTTGTCTCGTAGAGGCGGAAACCGTCATGCTCGAAGGCGGGAATACGCCCGAACGGATGACGTGGAAGATAATCCGGCGGAAGCCCCTCATCCGCGAAAACATCGATCGGCACGAGGTCATAGGGCACGCCCTTTTCATGCAGGGCGATCCGCACGATCCGGACATAGACGCTGTAGGTTGCGCCGTAGACGGTGACGGATACATTGGCGGCAGACATCGTCATCCTCCTTCCGGCGCGCCGCGCCCGCTATTGCTTCGCGAGCCCCGCAAGCTGCGTCATCACCTGCGCCGCGCCCGTCAGGCGCCTTTCCGGCGTCGGGTAGTCGCGCGAAAGGAACAGGCTCTGGTCCGCCCTGATCTTCACCAGCGTGCCCTGCCTCGCGATATAGCCGACCAGCGCCGCCGGGTTCGGGAACTCCTTGTTGCGGAACTGCACGACGACGCCCTTCGGGCCGGCATCGAGCTTCTCCACATTCGCCACGCGGCAGAGCGACTTGATGTAGACGATCTTGAGGAGATGCTGCACCTCGACCGGCAGCGGGCCGAAGCGGTCGATGAGTTCGGCGCCGAAGGCGTCGATATCGCCAAGCTCGGTGATCTCGCCGAGGCGGCGGTAGAGGCCGAGGCGCAGGTGCAGGTCCGGCACATATTCGTCGGGGATCATCACCGGCGTGCCGACGGAGATCTGCGGCGACCAGCCGCTGTCGGCGACCTCCTCGTCGCCCTTGATCTCGGCGACGGCCTCTTCCAGCATCTGCTGGTAGAGCTCGAAGCCGACTTCCTTGATGTGGCCGGACTGTTCCTCTCCGAGGAGATTGCCGGCGCCGCGGATGTCGAGGTCGTGGCTGGCGAGCTGGAAGCCGGCGCCGAGCGTGTCGAGCGATTGCAGCACCTTCAGGCGGCGCTCCGCCGTGCCCGTCAGCGTGCGGTTGACCGGC
>Ga0182742_1001873_pt1 | contig 25207 bp, 24 predicted proteins | sample eDN5th37CBELigMG_FD_128880 | JGI IMG/M metagenome (GOLD analysis project Ga0182742, IMG submission 128880) | Enriched Miracle-Growth compost microbial communities from Emeryville, California, USA - eDNA 5th pass 37_C BE-Lig MG (version 2)... ...
CAGCCCGCCGAGCTCGGCCGACCACAAACCCAGCATTTGCTCCACCGAAGCCCCGGACATCGCCACCCCTCCGCTTCAGACGCAGAGAAATGGAGGCTTGAGGATGCAACTGTAATGCTAGCCGAACGGGTTGATACGGCGAGTCACACGGACCTCTCGGGATGAGGAGCAAAACCTGTCGCGGTCAGGTAGGCGCGGCAGCGCGCTCGGACGAGGTCTGGAAGGTACGGGACGGCGGCTTGGCCCAGAATATTGCGCCGGGCGCCGAGGCAATCCCGGAAGCTTGAGGCCGAGCTTGGCGTAGGTCTTGGCCAGGCCGAGGAAGGCATCGCGGCAGTTGTGCCCGGCCTTGCTGCGGGTGCCGTCGCCGACCTTGCGCCGGGTGACCTGGGCGCGGATGTCGTTCTCCGAGCCATTGGTGTGCAGCCGGATCTCCAGGTACTCCAGCACCCAGAGCGGTTCGGATTTGTCGGCGTGCAGCCGCTCGAGCAGCCGGTCCAGGACGGCGAAGCCGGTGCGGCGGTGAGAGAGGCGGTCGAAGCGGGCACGCAACTCGGCCAGGCGGCTGGGCTCGGCTCGGCTTGGTAGGCCTTCAGGTCGGTGTAGAGCCACCAGATCAGCGCGCGGATGTGCGCCTGGGCCGCTCGGCTTGGTCGGCGGACGGCCCATCAGGCCTTTGAGGCGGGCGATCTCTTCACGCTACGCCGCCACGGTCCGCTCGAGATCCGCCACCTTGCCCGGCAACTCGATTACCAGCGCCGTGAGTGTGGCCGGGGATAATGCGTCAGGGTCTGCGGCCAGGGCCATCGCCCAAGGGAATCAGAGCCCCGAGCTCCCGGGAAGGGAAATCCGCGCCGCCGCCCCGGCTTGCCCCGCTTACGATCTATCGGGCTAAGCCGCTGGTATCCGGCCTGGACGATCAGGACCAGCGCGCGCGGAGCGAACCGGCGCGCAGCAGTGCGGCCGATACGGGCGAGCGGAGCCACGCCGGGAACATCGAGACCCGGAACTTCGCGCGTGCAATCAAGGAGCGCTGTTGGGCCGGCGGCAACTCCGCGTAGATCGCCCGTACGGCATCGAAGTCGCTGCGCGCGAAGGCGGTATCCAGCGCTGCCCTGCACCGGGCAGCGATGCTGGCGCGGATCTGGTCCGCATAGGGCGCGAGTGAGGGACGGGTGGCCAGCACATGCCGCAGTACCCTGCTGTCCCCGAGATTCATCTTCTGCACATCGGCAGAATATCCCCCGGCATGCTTGCGGATCCCGACCAATGGCCGCCGCACGACACCAAAGGGCACATGCTCGGCCATACGCAGCGTCGTCGCGAAATCCATGCCTACTATCCGGTTGACCGCTTCGTCCCAGCCACCGACGCTGATGAAAAAGTCGCGACTCACCATCATGCAGGATGGAAAGAACGGCTGGAATGCGATGAGCCTGTCGACGATCGGGTGATCGAAAAAGGCCAGATCCGGCCCCGCCACGCGCAGTCCATCCCAGAAGCCTGGGGGTGCGGCGGCGAATTTACTGGCCTCGCCCCAGGTCCCGTCGCGCAGAATGACGAAGTCGGAGTACCCGACAGCCGTGCGCGGCTCAACCTGCCAGAGTGCTGCGAGTGCAGCGAGAAAGCCAGGGCGCCAGAGGTCGTCGCTATCACAGAACGCTACGAGATTGCCGGACGCCGCCCGCACCCCGGTATTGCGGGCGACAAGTTCGCCGGAGTTGGGGATTCGGAGGTGGCGTACCCGCGGGGCATAGCTTCGGAGCACCTCCTGCGTTTCGTCCTCCGATCCGTCGTCAACGACGATAATTTCGTCCGGCGGCAGTGTTTGTGCCAGCACGGCGTCGAGGGTGGCCGGCAGGAAGCTGGCACGATTGTAGGTTGGAATGACGACGCTGATGGTCATGTCCGCCCCTATGGGATTATCCGCGCGGGCAACAGCAGCAAATCTGCGCTGATCGCGGCGACTTCGCGCGAAATCTAGCCTCATTCCAGTTTCGGTGCAAAGACACTGCTCCGTTGGCCGCAAAGCATCCACCGGGAATAATGCGCTGCCGTCCGTCGGCAGAGCGCGGTTGCCAGTGGGCACCAGCCATCGACACTCGGGCGGAGTCACTGCACAGGATGGCACTAGGATCTACGCGCCGATCGCCACGGCGTGTCTCTCTTGCCTCCTATCCGCCTACACCGAAGTTGCGGTTGCTCGAACCGGGTGATGTCAGCAGGGAGGCCCGCGGCATACTTGTGATCCAGGGGCGTTCGTGCGGCTAACGATGCAGGGTCTCTCATGGACGACGTACACGGGCGTCACATAGTCCGGGCGCACTAGCGTTTGGAACGCTGGCAAAAATTCCAATTTTCTCCAACAGCCAGCGTAGTGCTGACCCCAACTAAACTTTGCGCGAGTCTCACGGCGGGATTCCATGCCGATATCGAAGTCCGCCGAGGCGCCTCGGTAAGATGCTGACTTTTAACCGAATATGGTCGTGACGGCCGTTTCTGGTCATCACAGCAGGGCTCGATCAACCGTAATTTTATCGAAAGGGAAACGGCATCACGGTATAAATGCTGCGATGGTTTTCGCGCTCATTGTCGTGGCACAGGCGGTGCGTGCCTCGACCAGCGGAGGGACGGATGCCCACGCTATCCACCTATCTGGTGACCGGCGGCTGCGGCTTCATCGGCTCACACCTCTCAGCTGCGCTGCTGGCCCGCGGCGATCAAGTGCGGGTACTCGATGATCTCTCGACCGGATCGGAGGACAACCTCGCCCCCGGCGCCACGCTGCTGCGCGGCGATGTGTGCGATCCGGCTACGGTCCGCGCGGCAATGGAAGGGGTGGATGGCTGCTTCCATCTTGCCGCCATCGCTTCGGTCGAGCGCGGCGTGCGGGAATGGCTTGCCACGCATCGGACGAACCTGTCCGCTACCATCGCGGTGTTCGATGCCGCCCGGGCCGGCAAGGCTGGTCCGGTTCCGGTGGTCTATGCGTCCTCAGCCGCCGTCTATGGCGACCATCCAGTTCTGCCGCTCGAGGAAACGATGCCTGCCCGGCCGCTCTCGGCCTATGGGGCGGACAAGCTCGGCTGCGAGTTGCATGCCCGTGTCGCCGGGCATGTGCACGGCATTCCGACGTTCGGCTTGCGGTTCTTCAACGTCTTCGGCCCACGGCAGGATCCGCGCTCGCCCTATTCCGGGGTGATCTCGATCTTCTGCGACCGGCTGTCGCGTGGCGAAGCCCTGGATGTGTTTGGCGACGGGCACCAGACGCGTGACTTCATCTTCGTCGCCGATGTGGTGGCGGCGCTGCTCGCAGCCATGCGAGCGGCATCACCGGAAGCGCCGGTGTTCAATGTGTGTACTGGCCAGCCAACCTCAGTTCTGGAGTTGGCGGGCATCGTAGCGGAACTGTGCAACGCCCCCCTGCGGCTGCGCCATCAGCCCGGCCGTGCCGGCGAGATCCGCCACTCCCTGGGGTCGCCACGCCTGGCACGCCATGCTCTCAACCTCGGCGCACCGCGCGACCTGCGGACTGGCCTGAGGGAGGTGGTGGCCTGGATGCGGGATGGCCGACCCGGTCTCGCCGGCGGCAGGACCAGGCTGGAACATACCCTACAAGCCGCCGGCGATTGAGATGATGGCCCCGATCACCAACCAAAGCGCCACCGACGAACCAAGAATGATCAGGGCAGCAAGAGGCCATCCAAGCCGCCCTTTCACCCCGGTATCGCCGGGCTTGCGGGTAACGGCCTCGGCGCGGCCACTGTGGCGTGCATCGTCTAGCGAAGCCACAATCTGTACCTCCGGATCAGCTTGCCCAGGTTGGGCACCTCGGCGGATCGAGCGGCGGAAGAAGCGGAAGCCGATCGCCCGGATATGTAACGCTCAAAGGCTTTCCGCAAGCCTGGACTTCCATCATCACCATGCCGCGGTCGCTCGGCCCAGCCCTGACGGGCGGGCGCTGCGGTGGCCTTTCCGCCGCGACTGGGCGGCCCAGCCATGTGCGGCATAGTTGGTCTGTTCCACCCCATGCGCGACTCCGTGCCGGAGCCCAAGCTGGTCCGGCACATGGCGGATGCGATTCGCCACCGTGGTCCGGACGGCGAGGGCTACCATGCCGAACCCGGCCTCGCCCTCGGCCACCGGCGGCTAGCGATCGTGGATCTCGCCGGCGGGGCGCAGCCCATGGCCAGCGAGGACGGCGGGCTGGTCGTTTCCTTCAATGGCGAGATCTACAACCACGAGGTACTGCGGCGGGAACTGGAGGCCGCCGGGCACCGCTTCCGCACTCGCTCCGACACCGAAACCCTCCTGCATGGCTGGCGCGAATGGCAGCTGGGCTTTCTGCAACGGCTCAATGGCATGTTCGCCTTCGCCCTCTGGGATCGCGGCCGTGGCGAGCTGCTGCTGGCGCGCGACCGGCTCGGCGAGAAGCCGCTGCATTACACTTGGCTTCCCGACGGGACTTTCGCTTTTGCCTCCGAACTGGCCGGCCTGCTTGCCCTACCCGGATTGCCACGCCGCCTCGATCCGGCCGCCTTGGATGATTTCCTGGCGCTCGGCTACATCCCCGACCCGCACACCATCCATGCCGGCATCCGCCGGCTGCCGCCGGCGCATATCCTGCTGTTGCGGCGCGGGGCGGCGGAGCATCCGGCACCACGTCGCTACTGGCAACCTCCCACCGCCGCCGTGCCGGTGCCCGAAGATGCCGCGGCGGAACTGGCAATGCGGCTGGACGCCTCGGTGCGGGCCCGGCTGATGTCGGATGTGCCGCTCGGCACCTTTCTTTCGGGCGGCGTGGATTCCGGTGCCGTCACCGCCCTTGCTGCGCAGGCGACGACCGGCCCGCTCGCCACCTTCACCATCGGTTTTCCGGGGGAGGGGGACGAACGTCCCCAGGCTGCCCTGGTCGCCGCCCGCTACGGCACCGCCCACCGAGCCGAGGCGGCGACCGCCGACTATGTGACCGCGGCACGCGACCAAGCGCGCATCTTCGGCGAGCCATTCGGCGACCATTCCGCGGTGCCGACCCTCGCCGTCTGCACCATGGCCCGACAGCATGTCACCGTCGTGCTGTCAGGCGACGGCGGGGACGAGGTCTTCGCTGGCTATCGCCGCTACCGTTGGCACCTGCTGGCGGAGGCGATCCGCACCGTCATCCCGCCAGGTGCCCGCCGCCACGTCATCGGCGGCCTGGCCCGCATCTATCCGAAGCTTGACCAGGCGCCACGCTGGCTGCGCGCCAAACATACGCTGACCGAGATCAGCCTGGACAGCGCACTCGGCTATTACCGCACCCTCTGCAAGCTGCAGCATGACCGCCGTCGTGCGCTGTTCTCGCCAGCCATGCGCGCTGCCCTCGACGGGCACGATCCGGCGGCGCGGATCGGCGCGCTGATGGCCGAATGCGACCCCGATGACCCGCTGCTGCAAGCGCAATACGCCGATCTGCACACCTACCTGCCCGGTAACATTCTGGTGAAGGTGGACCGCACCAGCATGGCCGTATCGCTTGAAGTGCGCCCGCCGCTGCTGGATCACGAACTGGTCGCCTGGGGCATGGCGCTGCCGGCGCGGTTCAAGCTGCGTGGCCGTCAGGGCAAATGCGTCCTGCGCAAGGCCATGGCACCCCACCTGCCGGCTGAGTTGCTGCACAGGCGCAAGCAGGGCTTTGCCGCGGCCATCGGCGCCCAATTCCGCGCCCGGTCGGAGGCAATACGCGCCCGGCTGCTCGGCCAGCCGATGCTCGATTCCGGCCTGTTCGATGCCGCTGCGCTCGGCCGTTTGGTCGAGGAACACGCCTCCGGCCGATTCGACCACAGTCAGGCCCTCTGGCAGCTTCTGGTGCTTGAGGGCTTCCTCGCCGAAGGCGGTGCCGTGGAGAGCCGCCGCCCCGAGACAGGGCTGGTCCGGGCCTGACCCATGGGTGGCACCGCCACCGGTATCCTGGCCCGTACGGCCCGCGGCGTCGGCTGGGTGCTGGCCTGGCGGCTGGTGACGCGGATGCTTGGCCTTGCCAGTTCACTGGTGCTGGTCCGGTTATTGGCGCCCGGCGATTTCGGTCTGGTCGCCTTGGCCGCCACCCTCGCGACCGCGATCGATATATGTCTTGCACTGGGTGTCGAGGACCAGATCGTGCGTGCCCGGCATCCTGGCCGCGGCCTCTACGACACTGCCTTCACGTTGAATCTCCTGCGCGCAGCTGTGGTCGCGATCCTGGTGGCTGCCGCTGCGGCGCCCGCTGCGCGGTTCTTCAGCGATGCAAGGCTGGAGGCGGTGCTGATCGCCCTTGCCATTTCGGCGGCGGTCAGCGGGATCGAGAATATCGGCACGGTGGACTTCCGCCGCGACCTGGATTTCGACAAGGAGTTCCGCCTGCTGCTGCTGCCGCGCCTGGCCGGCATGGCGGTGACGCTCCTGGCTGCCATTACGCTGCACAGCCACTGGGCACTGGTCGCCGGCATCCTGACCGGCCGCACAGCCAACTTGGCCATGGGTTACGCCATGCATCCCTATCGCCCGCGACTCACGTTCGCAGCATGGCGGGACCTTGCCGGGGTGTCGTTCTGGACCTGGGCGGTCGGGATCACCTCGGTGGCGCGGGACCGCATGGACAGTCTGGTGATCGGCCGGGCGCTCGGTGCGGCGCAGGTCGGCATCTATGCCGCAGGGGCCGAGGTGGCGACGCTGCCGACCTCTGAGATGGTGGACCCGATCTGCCGCGCTGCCATGCCCGGCTTCGCCGAAACCGTGCGCACCGGCACTGCCGGCACTGCCGGCGAGACCTTTTTGCGCATCCTCGGCTTGACCGCCCTGCTGACCTTGCCGGCCGGACTGGGCATCTCGCTGGTCGCTGGGCCGGTCGTGGCACTGGCCTTCGGTCAGGCCTGGGTGGAGGCGGCGCCAGTGGTCGCGGTGCTCGGCCTGGCTTCGACCCTAACGCTGTTCGGCAATGTCGGCGGTGCGCTGCTCAATGCACAGGCCAGGCTGCGGACGCTGCTCGGCATCACTCTTGCCGGTGCAGGCTGCCGCATCGTTCTGCTGCTTGGCCTCACGCCCCAGCTTGGCCTATTCGGGGCAGGGCTGGCAGTCGGGCTGGCGATCCTGACCGAGCAGCTCCTCCTGATGTTCGCTGCGCTTGCGGCACTACGGTTGCGGCCGGGAGCACTGCTGGCAGGGATCTGGCGCCCGGCCCTGGCGGCTGCTGCCATGGCGCTGGCACTCTGGCTGGCCGGGCTCGGCTGGGCGTCGGTACCCACCGCCGCAGCGGATGCCGCGCAACGCCTCGCGGCCGGCATTGCCCTCGGCGTCACTACCTATGCCGGTACTCTTGCCGTCCTCTGGATTGCCTGTGGCCGGCCGGCTGCGGCCGCAGAGGCGGATATGCTGGTCCTGCTGCGGCGGATCGCTGACGCCATCGGCGGGCGGCACCGGAATCCTGCTGCGCGGCACGTCCCCGGCGCGCGGAAGCTCCGCCCTGACTGGTTCGCTCGGCGCGGCGGCTAGGCCGGGCCTGCCTCGTCAGGCACGTTAGCCGGGGCGAGATGCCATCAGCCGTTGCCGCGGCACATGCCGGGACGCAACATCGGTATGCTGCCGCATTTGCAGGTTCAACACCAAGGGCTTGGCGACACCGGAGAATCATCATCCCGGCCGTATGGCGACCCACTCGGTCGTGGAGGTTGCCAGCGTGATCGCGGCCGTGCTGACCGGCCCCTGGAGCCTCGGCTTGCCCTTCGCCACATGGGGGCTGATTCGATTGACCGTGCACCGGCTGGGGCACAGAAGGATCACGATGCGGCGCAGCCGGGCCGGCGAGATCTCGTCGCCGAAGACTTGTGCTGGTACAGGCAAGAAACCTCCTTCGGGAACGAGTCGGCCCTGAGTTTGCCGAAGAAGGCGGATCGAGGCGCTCTACACCGCGCCGGCGCCTTTGGCCCTATCTCAGTGGACTGCTTGCCCCGCGCGATCGCGACAAGAGGGATTTCCCATCCAAGGCGATCTCTATGGCGGAGGCCGTCTTCGGCAACCGTGGACCTATCGGGTCTCGGCCGGCAACAGCGCGTCGAACAGGTGGCGCCAAGCGCGGATCATGGCCGCCTGGTCATAATCGCGGGCTGCCCTGGCGCGATTGGCGGCGCCGATCGCACTCCGCAGCGGCGCATCTGCAAGCAGCCGGAGCATTCGGTCAGCCAGCGCGGCATCATCCTGGGGCGTCAGGAAGGGCAAGTTCTCCGGAGAGAGCATGTCGCGGACGTCCCCGACCTCCGTGGCTACGACCGCCAGCCCGGCGGCCATCGCCTCCAGCACCGAAAGCGGCATCTGCTCGGTGTCGGAGGAGAGCGCGAACAGGTCGAACCCGCGATAGAACGCCGCAGGGTCCTCATGATGGCCCGGAAATGCCACCCGGTCACCAAGGCCGAGTTCCACTGCCAGCGCTCTGAGCCGTGGGGATTCCGGTCCATCGCCAACGATCACCAGCCGCGCCGCCATGCTGCGCGACAGAATCGCGAAGGCCCGCAGCAGGCGCGGAATGTTTTTTTCCGCGCGCAACGCGGCAACAGTACCGATGACCGGACCTTCGCCGGGTGGGCTGAGGCGCGGTCCCTGCACGAAACGGGCGAGGTCTATCCCATTCGGGATGTAGCGTAGCCGCTGCTCTGGCAACCGCCACACCTCGTGGGCGATGCGCCAGAGCGTGCGCGACGGCACCACCACCGTATGCCGGCGAAGCAATGCGCTGCGCAGCAGCACGCGGCGGCGAAGCTGGGCGGAGCGCTCCTGGGGGCCGAAGCCATCCTCGGCATGAATGTGGGGCACCAGCGGCAGGGCATTCGCCAGGGCCCACTCGATGGACCCCCAATTGCTGGTGACCAGCAGTGCGGGGCGGAGCGTCGCGAGTGCATGGCGAAACCGCCAGGCGTTGGCGAGCGTCCTGCCCTTCCGGATGTCGAGCTCCGGGTAGGTCACGTCGAGGTCCGGCGACAACCGCTGGGCGCAGCCCAGCTTTCCGTCCATGGCGACGATTGCGTGACGGAAGGCCCGCCCGAAGCTGTTGGCGAGGGTGGCGAAGCGAACCTGCGGCCCTCCCACCTCAAAGCTCGAGAAAACGCTGAGGATCAGCGGCGCGGCATCAGATGTCATGTGGCGTGGACCGCGATGGCCTTGGCAACGAACACCGCGGGATCCGCAACCGGTTGCCAGCCGAGATCGCGTTTCGTATCGCTGCAGTCGAAGGTGGCGCAGAGCCCGCGCGAAAGGATGTCGCGGTAAGACGGCAGTGGTAATGAGTGGCCGCCGGCACACTTGATTAGCCACTTGCCAAGTTCCTCGGCCCACAGCGCGCCGGCGCGCTTCGGATGGAAGCGCAGCGGCCGGCCGAGGGCGAGCGCCAGGGCCGCGACATAGTCCCGCGCGCTCATACGCACATCGCCGACCAAATTGTAGCATCTACCGTCCACACCCGAGGCACGCAAGGCAAGAAGGATGGCATCCGCCACATCGGTTACCAGCACGAAAGGCAGCGGGTTGCGGCCATCATTCCAGCCGATGCAGTGCTGATCGTTGTTGAAGAAGCCGAGGCCACTATGGAAGGGCGAGCCGCCTTCACCCACGACAAGGCCTGGCCTCAAGATGCATACCGGCAGGCCCTCCCGCGCGTGCAGGTCCAGCAGCAGGCGATCACAGAGTGCCTTGGCGCGCGCATAGTCGGCGCGCCGACTGGCCATCGGGTCGGGTGGTGTCATGCCGGTGATGGCGCCCGGCTGTGGGCCGAGATAGAGCGAGGCGATTGAGCCAATATGAACCAATCGACGTACGCCATGCGCAAGGCATGTGTGCGCAACCGTTTCCACGCCACTGACCATAGCTTGGCGTACCGCCTCGAAATTTCCGCTGCCGCCACCATGGGCTAGGTTAACGACCGCTGGTGCTTCGCCGATTGCCTGTGCGATTGCCTCCCTGTCGCGGACGTCACCACGGTGGAGGACAACACGCGGATCGGCGAACACGCCGGGCAGGTTTCGGATGGAACGCGCCATGACCGCGACGCGCAGCCCTTCACGTAGCAAGCGAGCGACGGTGGCCGTGCCGATGAAGCCAGTTCCGCCGAGCACAGCAACATCGCAGGCCATTGAGGATAGCGCCGGGGCCGCCGGCCGCGCGGATAAGGCGGGCAGCGACCCCCCAAAGGCCGCGTCGCGGATGCGCTCGCAGGTTCTGACCAGCATCGCACCGAAATTAGCATCGCTCTCGAAGGCGGGACCGCCGCAGAGTGCGCTGTGGAAAGCCCCGATGCTGCCCTTCATGCTGAGGAAGAACGGATCGCTGCGTCCCCTGAGGCGCAGCGTCGAGAGCGCATACCGGATGGCGTTGCCAAGGCCGGCGCCAAAAATTCCAGCAGCGGTGCGTGCTCCGGATAGAACACCGTCCAGGGCCTCAATCCATCGCGTGCGTGCATGGGAGAAGACCCGGTTCGCGAGTATATCGGCGACTACCACACCATCATCGCATACCACCGAGAGCTGCCAAAATGGAAAGGACTGCCCCACCGCGAAGCGGAGCTGCGCCGGCAGGGCAGCGCAGGAGAGGATCATCGTTGTTGTCGGGTGGAAGGCGAGACCTGGGGCGATTTCGACAGGTGGGCCTGAGATGGCACGGAGATCCTGAACGGGGCCGGCGAGGGCGGTGATTTGTGACAGTGGATGCACCGCCTGCTCCAGCAGGATGTTGCCGGGCGCATGGAACATCCAGTGCCCGAGCTGACGCGCGGCAAGTTGGCGCAACGGCAGATTATAGATGCAATCCACAAAGCGGGGCCGCCCGTAGCGGCCGGTGGCAATCGCCCGGCGTAGCCGCAGGAAGGCTGGGTGAAACAGAAAATTCTGATTGACGCCGAGCATTGCTCCGGATGCGCGGCTGGCTGCAAGCAGGGCATCACACTCGCCCAGGCTTGCCGCCATCGGCTTCTCGATCAGCACAGGCACGCCGGCCTCGAGGAAGGGCAGAGCGGCTTCCGCATGGATATCAGGGGGAGCCAGGACATGAGCCGCGTCGAAGGTGCCGCTCATCAGGGCCTCTCGGATCGAGCCGTACACCTCCGTCACCTGCCATGTCACCGCGAAGCGGCGCGCGGCATCGAGGTTGGGATCCACGACCGCGGCGATGCTCAGCCTGGGGAAGGTTTGCAGTGCCGCCGCGTGAGCCTGGGCGATGCTGCCCGCGCCGACCAGACAGATGCGCTTCACGTCAAAGTCCTTTCAGTTGCAACACACGCCGGGATGTACCCGCCTTGCGAAGAGGTCAGGCCGCCAGGATCGGACGCCAGAGATGGAAAATTCTGCAACCGCGATTGCACGGCCGGCAAGCGCTTCGGCTACAGGCAGCGCGCGATCGGCGCGGCACCAGACGAAGCCTGCGGTCGCACAAGCCAGCCGCCGCAGCGTGTGCACTGCCCCCGAAAGGAAGGCGCCAACCTCCAGCAGGAAGGATAGATTACGCTGGCGCGCCAACACGGCGTCAGCGAAGGAAAACAGGTTGTAATGCTCATGGATGACGTCCGGACTGAACTCCCGCGCGGCCCGGGCGAGCCGGGTTCGGGCCGGGATGCTGTAGGCTAGTTCGGTCAGCTCTGTCGCGGATGCGGGCTGCAGGCGGCAGACCATCGTGGTGCCTCGGTTCTCGCTGCCCAGGCCTGCACGCTCGTGGCTCGTGCGGAGAATTACGCGCACCACATGCTTGGTGGCGCAGGGTGCGGCCAGTGTGGCATCGAGATATACGCCCTGGCTGCCGCGTGACTGGCTGCGCTGGCTATGGAGGATCCTCATGCGTGAAGATTATCCGGCCTGTTTCCTGCACGCCTGAGCCATCTTCGAACGCACCGCGTGCCCTGTCCTGCCGCCTGGCGTGCAAGCACAAGTGCTCCGCCGGGAGTACGTGGATCGGCGAGGATCGTGCCGTACCGCTGTCGGCGCCGCCCGACCCAAAGGCGCTTGTAGGTGTCGTCGCCACGTCCGAAATCCAGCTCCTGTACCCGGTCCTCCTCCAGCAGCAGGCGTATCATCATGGCAGTCAGCACGGTGCCTGGAGAAGCTGCACGGCTTGCTTCCGCATGTGCGAGCTTGAGCAACCAAGCGCGCCCGCCGGAGGTGATCCAGTATTGGGCCGCTACCGCCCTGCCGTCCTCCCGCCCGCGCAGCACGCCGAGGCGCAGCAGGCCGAGTGCGGCCGCCCTTCGCATCAGAGCGGCATCGAAGTCCGGAAACGGCTCGAACGGCTTCCAGCTGCGGGCACGGACGTCAACATAGGCGGCAATTCCGGCGTCAAGTGCGGGGCCGGGCGCGGTGATCCGCTCGAACCACATCTCGCGCGCCGCACGGGCGAGCTTTCGACGGATGGTCGTGCGCAATGCCGGCGGCCGTGAGGCCAGATAGTCCTCCCAGCTGAGATCCGGCGTCAGTACCTCGTGCCAATTGCCAAAATGCCGATAGCGGACGGGCACGAGGCCGGCCTCACGCACACCATTCAGGATGGCACCGAAATCGGCTCTTCCCTCCTCCAGCGCTTCCAGTACTACCGGTGGCCGCTTGCGCAGCAATCGGCCGAGATCACGTCCAGCGGCGGCGAGCGCCGCTGCATCACTGCCAGGTACCGAGAGCGGACGCCAGGACAGGCTGTAGGGAGTCGTAAGGCTGGTTAGCCGGCCGCCGAAGCGGAGCAGGGGCAGCAGAACTGTCTGGCCGGCATTACAGAGGACAGCCAGCGGCTCCGACCCATCCGGCAGGGCATGGGCGAGGATGGTATCGTACCAAGCGCGCGTGGCAAAGAAATCCCCCGCATCGGGTACGGCAAGGAAGCGGTCGCACCAGGCCGGCAGGCCGGCGCGGGGGATCGGCATCAAGCGGGCGCCAGTCTCAGCCGCGAAGCGCATAGGCCAGTCGCCCTGCCCATTCGCGTAATGCCCACCAGCTCCATCCAAGGTGATCTGCGCGTGGTAGCCAATCCGTGATGCTGCCGTTCGGCACCCAGTTGATGCGCACGGGCGCGGCAATGGCAAGGATGCCATTCTGCGCGAAGGCGGCCCGGGCGCGCGGCATGTGCCAGGCATGGGTGACGAGGAGGACGACGCCGATTCCAGCCGCATCGAGCAGCGCAGCACTGTGCGTCGCATTCTCCCGGGTGTCGCGTGCCTCCGGTTCTACCCAGGTCGCGACGATGCCGAAGTCGGCGACGAGGCTCCGTGCCATCAGCACCGCCAGCGGCGGCTCGCCGGGCGTCAGTGGCCCACCGGTGACCAGCAGCGGCAGTCCGGTGGCACGGTGCAGCGCGGCGCCGGTGCGCAGCCGTTCTAGAGTAAATGGCCCGACTTCTGGTCCCTGCCGGCTATGCGCCACCTCGGCGCCGAGTACCACGATGGCGCTGGCGGCTTTTGCCGATGCCGTCTCCTTCTCTGCCTCCCGCTCCAGCGAGGCGATTAGCAGCCCCGCGCCGAGCGGAGTGGCAAGGAACAGCAGCGCGGCGGCAGCAAATATGGCGAGCAGCGCTCCGGGCCGCCAGCCGCGCCAAGCAAGCACGGCGCCGCCGAGCCCGGTGAGAACGAGCGCGAGAGGAGGCAGGAGCAGTGCCGTCAGCAATCCCTTCACAATGGGCACGACATCGGACGGGTCGGGCATGATCGCGACATCCGGAGTGTCCTGTATCGCGCGGCAGATGATCCAGCGTGGCGTCTGCGAGAGCGGTCTTGTGGTTGACGATCCGCGCATAATGTTTCTGTACTATAACGGGTGGTGAGGCGATGGAAACGGTCAGAGGCGTAGCTGCGGGATCGCGAATGCGTCAGCCGGCCGGCCGTGACCGACCGGAGAGGCCAGCGACGGCAAGTGATGCGCCGTGGGGACCGTGTGCTGCGTATTTCGCCAATCCACGTGCAGCAGTGTTGCGGGCGGGGCGGCCCATCTGCGGCATCGCCATCGATGCCGAGGAGGAGTTCGACTGGCAGAGTCCCGTCCGTGGCACGGGCCATTCGACCGCTTCCATGAAGAACATCCCTCAATTGCAGGAGATCTTGGGCGCCTATGGCATCGTGCCGGCCTACCTGCTGACCTACCCGGTCCTGGAAGATGCGGAGGTGGTGCGGATTCTGCGAAAGCAGATGGACCGAGGCGAGTGCATCGCCGGCGTACAACTGCATCCATGGGTGAATCCACCCTTCGAGGACGATATCGGGCACGGAGCTTCTTTCTCGGGCAATCTCCGGCCCGACCTGGAGGAACGGAAGATCCTGGCGCTTCGGCGCCGCTTCATCGCCTGCTTCGGCCAGGAGCCACGTATCTACCGGGCCGGCCGCTATGGGCTTGGGCGCAGGACGGCCGACACGCTCGAGAAGCTTGGCTTTTCGATCGACACCAGCCTTGCACCTCGGACGGATTTTGGCGCCGAGGGTGGGCCCGATTACAAGGACGGCGACTACCGCCCGTTCTGGTTCGGTAAAGCGCAAGACCTGCTGGAATTGCCACTCTGCCGCAGCATCATAGGCTGGAGCGGCAAACTGGCTTCCTGCCTCTACCACGCTGCCTCCGGGCCGCTCGCGAAGCGGTGGCACCTGCACGCTCTGCTCGCCCGCGCGCGCTGCGCGGAGCGCATCACCCTGTCGCCGGAAGGTAATGACACCGCTGCCATGGCCCGGCTGCTGCGTGGGCTCCTGCATCGCGGCGAGCGAATCTTCGTGCTCAGCTTCCATAGTTCCTCCCTGGCACCGGGGCGCAATCCCTATGTGCAGACCAGGGCGGACCTGCATGCCTTCTATGACCGGCTGTCGGGCATCCTCGACCGGATGAGGACCCGGTACGATATCCGCTTCGCCAGCCTGTCCGAAATTCCCAGCTATCTGGAGGCGCCGCCGCGATGACGCAGGATGGTCGGATCCTGCTGATTGCCAATAACTTTCCGCCTGTCCGCGGCGGCTCTGCAACAGTCTATGCCAATCTCGCGCGCTGCGCCCACGGCCGGGTGATCGTGCTGGCGCCGCGCATCAACTACCTCGATGGATTGCCATTCATCGGCTGGCGTGAGCATGACCGGCATGCGCCTTACCGGGTCGTGCGCCTGCCGCTGCTGCGGACGACAAGCGGCGACTGGCCCCGTGCTGGAATCGGCCGGCTGCGTTTTGTCATCTGGGATTTGGCGATCCGGCTGCGCGTGTTTGCCATGCTGCTGTATCTTGTGCTTACTGAGCGGATCCGGACAATCTGCATTGGGGAATTGCTGGCGAGCGACTGGATCCTGCGATTGGCACGCTTCATTCCCGGATTGCGCGGCATTGCCTATGTGCATGGCGAGGAGATCACGACCAGCGACTCCTATGATCGCGATCACCGCCGCGCGAGTAGTGCACTGCTGCTGAGCGATGCCGTCATCGTCGTCAGCCGTTTTACGCAGGAGGCTGCCGGGGGGCTCCTGGGGCCCGTGGCTGCGCGCAGAATCCGGCTGATCGAGAATGGCGTGGACACCGCACGTTTCCGTCCGGCTCCGAAGTCGGAGGTGTTGCTGGCCTTGTACGGACTCGAAGGCTGCTTCGTCTTCGTTTCCGTCTGCCGGCTGGTGGAGAAGAAGGGCATAGACAATGCGATCCGTGCCTTCGCCGAGGTGGTGCGCCGCCTTCCTGATAGCCGCTATCTGGTGGTGGGCACCGGCCCGCAGGCGGAGGCCCTGAAGGCCCTGGCAGAGGCCGAGGGCGTGATCAGCCAGGTCCGCTTCACCGGCCTGGTCGCGGAGGAGGAGTTGGCGGATCACTACCGGCTGGGTGATGTGTTCGTCATGCCGAACCGCCGGATGCCGGATGGCGACACCGAGGGTTTCGGGCTGGTGTTCCTGGAAGCCAATGGCTGCGGCCTGCCGGTCATCGCCGGCCGTGACGGCGGTAGCACCGATGCGGTGCGGCACGGTGTCAATGGGCTGGTGGTTGACGGGCATTCGGTGCCGGCGATCACCGAAGCCATGCTGGCGCTGCGCGAGGATCCTGCGCTCTATGCCAGCATTCGTCGCGGTGCGCTGGACGTGGCGGCGGGAGCCGGCTGGGAGCGCAGGACCGAAGCTTTCCTGGAAGTCTGCCTCGGGGCGCCAGTGGTAAGTGGGCTGAGGGGCGTCGGCCCGGCGGCATGACCGGTCCGGTACCCTGTGTTTCTGATGCGGAATCCGGTGACGCATGGCTGTGCGGATTTATGCTTCGCCCGTCACCAGCTTCGCCGCGCTTGGCAAAGCTTGGCGTCGGCTTGAGGCGAAGGCGGCGGAACTCTCCTTTTTCCAGTCCTGGACCTGGGTTGGATGCCTGGCTGAGGAACGCTACCCGGACCCCGTGCTGCTGCAGGCGGAGGAAGGTGGGCACATCGTCGCCATGGCGCTGTTCAACCGCCGGCGCGGGCGGATTTGCCTGACCGAGAGCGGCGAGGCCAGGCTCGATGCGCCTTTCATTGAGCACAACGCGCCACTGCTCGCCGCTGGAGCGAATCCGGAGACGCTGCATCGCCTGTTCGAGGCGGCTTGGAGGCTGCCTGGCACACGGAGGCTGGTGCTGAGCGGGGTAACGCCCGATCTGTTGCGGGTAGCCGGTGGCACCGTGCTCCGGCGGCAGGAACGACCATCACCCTTCGTGGATCTGGATGCGGTGCGCGCCGCCGGCGGCGACTACCTCGCTACTCTCAGCGCCAACACACGCTACCAGATCCGCCGCTCGGTCCGGCGCTATGTGGAGCGCGGTGGCCTCTCCGTGAGGCAGGCAACGACCGAGGCCGAGGCGCTTGCCTGGCTCGATGCACTGATGGTTCTACATAGCCGATGGTGGTCTCGTCGCGGCCTGCCGGGTGCCTTCACGGATCCATTCATTGTGCGCTTCCACCGGGCTCTGGTAGCGCAGGCCATGGCAAGCGGTGAGGTGGAACTGCTGCGGATAGACGCCGGCGATCAGGTGATAGGCTATCTGTACAATTTCCGGCTGGGGAGGCACGTCCATGCCTATCAGAGCGGCTTCGATCTGGAGGGCGCTGGCCTCCATGAGAAGCCTGGACTGACATGCCATGCCTTGGCAGTGCAGCGCGCCCTGAAGATGGGCGAACGGGTGTATGATTTCCTGGCCGGTGAGGCCCGCTACAAGCGCAACCTGGCCAACGCGGCCTTGCCCCTGGTTTGGGCTGAACTGGTACCGTCCAGGTCGATGCCGGGCATCGCGGTGCGGCTCCGTGACATGGTCTGGGGCCGGCCCTGCTAGCATGACAGTTGGGCCTTGGTTGGCCGTCGCCGGTGCTGCGCCGCGGACATCGGCGGGCGTGATCGCCGCGGCAGAATATCAGATCTGGAATCAGCGCGGCCAGCGCCGCCGTGGCCGGGCCGATCGCCTCCGTCTCAAGGCCGATTCGCTCGACGCCAGGCAGCGTTCCTCCCAACGGCGCCGCATCGCTGGCGTGTCCGGCCAGGATCACGCGGCAGCCCGCAGATCGTCCTTCCAGGGGTGGCAACGCCGCAGTGGCGCCTCGAATTCTGACATGATCGTGATGCGAGATGACCTAGGGGCCGCTGAGGGGGCGCCGCCACAAGCAAGTCTACCTGGGATCACCCGGCCCGTGGTGCTTGGCACCGAAGCAGGTCGAAGCCGGCGCGCCGGGCTTCGCACCCCATGCGTGAGCCAGCGTCAGCGGGACCCGATTGTTTGCCGGCGCGGCGTGGCCCTATCCTCCTGCCCAATAAGGGAAACCAGGGAGGAAACTATGCCAGGGCGCAGGACTATTCTGGCGGGGGCAGCAGGCCTCGTGACAGCGGCGGCCATGAGGCGAGGAGCGCTGGCGGCCTGGGAGCCGGCACGGCCGGTCCAGCTCATCGTCGGGTTCGCGCCGGGCGGCGGCGCGGATCTCGCCGCGCGCGCCATCGCGGAGGCAGCATCACGCTTCTTCCCGACACCGTTGGTCGTGCTGAACCGCCCCGGTGCCGGCGGCGCCATTGCCGCGCAGCATGTCGTGGGCCTTGCCCCGGATGGGCTGAACCTGCTCGTCGGCGGCGGCAGCGAGAGCACCTCGCTTCCCGCCTTCCGTGACCTGCCCTACGACCCCAAGCATTCCTTCCGCGCCATCATCCGGCTGACACGCCAGCCGCTGCTGATCGTCGCCAGGCGCGGCGGCCGGTATGCCGACCTCCACGCAGTAGCGGAGGCGGCACGGCGCGCGCCGGGTACCATCTCCCACGCTTCTTCGGGGCAGGGCTCGATCTATCATGCCGTGTTCGTGCTGCTGTCGCAGGCAGCCGGGATCGAGCTGCTGCATGTGCCGTTTGCCGGCGGCGCGCCATCGCTCCAGGCGCTGCTGGCCGGCACGGTGGATCTCGCGGTGCTTGCGCCCGAGGAGATGGCGGGCCTCGCCCAGGCGGGGGAGGTGCGGCCGCTCGGCGTCGCCTCCGCCGAACGCCTGCCCGGTTTCCCCGAAGTGCCGACGCTGCGCGAGCTGGGCTGGGATGTAGTGGTCGAGAACATGAAGGGGCTGTGCGCCCCGGCCGGCTTGCCTGACCCGATTTATGTCTCGCTGCATGACCGGTTCCGGCGCGGCATGCAGGAGCCGGCCTGGCATACCTTCCTTCAGCGCACCGGGGCGATGGACGGCTATCTCGACGGACCGGGCTTCCAGGCGGCGATGGATGGCGTGCTGGATGCACTGCGTGCCAGCGTGAAGCGCGGTGCCTAGCGCGGGTATGCAGGATCCGGATTGCGCGTCGGCGATTGGCGAGGCTGGATGATGGGCCTATCCTACTCGTCGCCAATCATCGGGGGACGCCAGGATGATCCATGTCATCGCCATCATCACCGCCAAGCCCGGCATGCGGGATGCCGTTCTGAAGGAGTTCCGCGCAAACATGCCGGCGGTCCACGCCGAGCCGGGCTGCATCGAATACGGCCCCGCGATCGATGCCGAAGGTATGGGCAGCTTCCAGACGGCCTTCGGCCCCGACACCTTCGTGGTCATCGAAAAATGGGAGAGCAAGGAAGCGCTGAAGGCGCATGCCGCCGCGCCGCATATGGCCGCCTACGCTGCTAGGACCAGGGACATGATCGCCAGCCGCATCATCCACGTCCTCTCCCCGGCTGCCTGACACCATGAAGATCGTCGACGCGCAGGTGCATATCTGGTCCAGCGGCACGCCGAGTGGCCATCACCGCAAGGTCCCGGTCTTCACCGCCGAGGAATTGCTGGCGGAGATGGACGCGGCCGGCGTGGACGCCGCGATCATCCATCCGCCGGTAAGCTGGGATCCGGATTCCAACGAACTGGCGATCGAGGCGGCGCGGCGCTACCCGGACCGCTTCGCAGTGCTCGGCCAGGTGCCGCTCGATCGGCCGGAGGAAAGCCGCGCCCGCCTCGACCGCTGGCGGGAGTTGCCGGGCATGCTGGGCCTGCGCTACCCGCTGGTGCGGCCGGAGCAGCAGAGCTGGCATATCGACGGCACGATGGACTGGCTGTGGCCGGCGGCCGAGCGTGCCGGGCTGCCGGTGGCCATCATGGCCTGGCGCTTCCTGCCGGTGTTCCGCGGTATTGCCGAGCGGCATCCGGCACTGCGCCTCATCATCGATCATTGCGGCCTGGTCAGGTCGGCGCAGGACGACGCCGCCTTCGCTCATCTCGACGAGCTGCTGGCCCTGGCGAAGCTGCCGAATGTGGCGATCAAGGCGACCGGCGCCCCGGGTTATTCGACAGCACCCTACCCCTACCGCAACATCCATGACGGGCTGCGCCGCATCTTCGACGCGTTCGGGCCGCATCGCTTCTTCTGGGGCACCGACATCACCCGCATGCCGTGCAGCTACCGGCAATGCGTGACCATGTTCACGGAGGAGCTGCCCTGGCTGTCCGGCCAGGATCTCGAACTGGTGATGGGCCGCGCGGTCTGTGAGTGGCTCGGCTGGAAGCTGCCCTTCGACTGACGATCCGGACTCCGCGAAGCGGCACTTGAGCGCCACCGGCCGTCCATGGTGCCATCCGGTCCCGTCCTATAGGCTCCGGCAATCGCATATGCGTGCCAATCACCAGGAGCACCGGGCATGAGCAACCTGCAGGAATACACCCCACCCAAGGTCTGGACTTGGGACAAGGCCAATGGCGGCCGGTTCGCGAACATCAACCGACCAATCGCAGGCCCGACGCACGAGAAAGACCTGCCGGTCGGCCGGCATCCCCTGCAGCTCTATTCGCTGGGGACGCCGAACGGCGTGAAGGTGACGATCATGCTCGAGGAGCTGCTGGCCCTCGGCCATCGTGGTGCGGAATACGATGCCTGGCTGATCCGGATCGGCGAGGGAGAACAGTTCAGCAGCGGCTTCGTCGCCGTGAACCCGAATTCCAAGATCCCTGCCCTGGTGGACCGCAGCGGTCCGACGCCGATCCGTGTCTTCGAGTCTGGCGCGATCCTGATGCACCTGGCCGAGAAGTTCGAAGCCTTCCTGCCGGCCGAGGGGGCAGCGCGCGCCGAATGCCTGTCCTGGCTGTTCTGGCAAGTGGGCAGCGCGCCCTATCTGGGCGGGGGCTTCGGCCACTTCTACGCCTATGCGCCGACCAAGATGGAATACCCGATCAACCGCTTCGCCATGGAGGTGAAGCGCCAGCTGGACGTGCTCGACCGCCGCCTGGCCGAAACCGAATATGTGGCCGGGGCCGACTACACCATCGCCGACATGGCCATCTGGCCCTGGTACGGTGGCCTGGCGAAAGGCTGGCTGTACGGCGCGGCCGAATTCCTGCAGGTGCAGGACTACAGGAACGTGCAGCGCTGGGCCGACGCGATCGGCGCGCGGCCGGCGGTCCAGCGCGGGCGAATGGTCAACCGCGTCAGCGGCGAGCCCTCCAGCCAGTTGCACGAGCGGCACGACGCCAGCGACTTCGACACCAGGACCCAGGATAAGCTGGCGGCCGGTGGCTAGGGAGCCCTCTTGGGGAGGCATTCAGGTCGGGCCCGGCGGCCCTCGCGATGTCGCCGGGCAACCACCGTCCTGATGGAACCGGACCAGCAGGTTGAGTCTCGGCGGTCCACCCGCGCCAGCCTGTACGGCACGGGCGATCCTCGGGAGGCATGATGCCTCCGCCACCAGACCCAGGAGGAAGCCGTATCTGGTGAAGGCGGCGTTCGCCCGGCGTGGAGGCATGCCACCAAGTGCTGCCTGCTACTCCATTCCCACGGCTCGGATCGCAAGCCTGCTTCCGGAAACCCTGCGCAGCCAGACGCCGGAGCCGGTCACGGGCTGCTCATCCTTGCCAGGGATCGCCTGCCAGGCCGCGATGCTGGAGAGTGCCGACCACGAGAGGATGACCCTCACGCTGAGCCTGGAGCGTGACCATATCTGCCCTGCCTGCCGGTCAGTCGCCATGGGAGGTCATCATGCCGCTGCCGATCACGCCGCCGCTGCCCGGCCGTCGGACCATCGTCTCGGGCGTCCTGGCGGCGGCAACGGGGCCCCTGTGGAGCCCGGCGAGGCTTGCCCAGGCCACTCCGCTGCTGGCGACTCCGCGCCAGACGGCCGGTCCGTTCTATCCTGTGGACTGGTCCGGCGATGTGGATGCCGACTTGGTGCGGGTGACCGGCGAGTCGGCACGGGCGCAGGGCGTGGTGACGCATCTGCGTGGCCGGGTGCTTGATGCGCGTGGCGCACCCATGCCCGGTGCCGTGGTGGAGATCTGGCAATGTGACGCCCTCGGCCGCTACCGCCATCCGCGTGACCGGCAGGACGGCCGCGATCCCGGCTTCCAGGGGCGTGGGCGTCTCAGCACTGGGCCGGATGGCTCCTATGCCTTTCGCACCATCCGGCCGGTGCCCTATCCTGGGCGCACGCCGCATATCCACCTGGCCGTGGCGGTGTCCGGGCGCGAGCCGCTGGTGACGCAGCTCTATATCGCCGGCGAGCCACTGAACGAGCGCGACGGGTTGTTCAACGCCCTGCGCGATCCGTGGCAACGCGAGGCGGTGCTGCTGCGCCTCGAGCCTGCGGACCGGATCGAACTCGGCGCCCTGTTGGCCAGCCGCGACATCGTGCTGGGATAAGGCCGCCATGGCCGCTGGACTGTCGGCGGCCGCGGAAGCTGTCGTGCATCGGTCCGTGGGATGGGCTCGGAATAGCCGGCCTTGGGACGAGTGCCACAGGCGCACCTCGCCGCGGTAGCTGTGCCTTGCTTGCTCCGCATGGAGCGGAAGCGGCGGACAGCCTGCCAGATTGCGGTCTCTGTGGTCACTCTCAGGCCGGGCGCTCGCGCGGCGTCACGGCCAGCCGCTCGATCCGGCCGCTGCGCAGCACGGTCAGCTCGACGGTGCGCCCGATCCGCTCCGCTCCCAGCAGGCGAATGAGGTCGTCCGCCCCGGCTACCGGCATGCCGTCGAGCGTCAGCAGGATGTCGCCGGCGCGCAGCCCGCCGAGATCGGCCGGCTCGCCGGACATTACCTCCTCGACGCGCACCGCCCGGGGCTCGGCGCCGGCGGCCAGGGCGACCCGGCGCGGCAGAGGGATGGTCTGTGCCGCCAAGCCGAGATGGGCACGCCGGACCCGGCCATGCGCGATGACCTCGCCCAGCACGAACAGCGCCGTATTGCTGGAGACGGCGAAGCAGAGACCCTGGGCACCGCCGATCATGGCGGTGTTGATCCCGACCACCTCGCCGGAGGAGGCTACCAGCGGCCCGCCGGAATTGCCGGGATTGAGCGCCGCATCGGTCTGGATGACGTCGTCGATCTGCCGTCCGCTCCGGGACCGGAGCGACCGGCCGAGCGCAGAGACGACGCCGGCTGTGACGCTGGACTCGAAGCCGAGCGGATTGCCGATCGCCACCACCAGATGGCCGCGCCGGAGCTGCTTCGAGTCCCCAAGCGCGGCCGCCACCGCGCCACGCGGCAGCCCGGCGCGCAGCAGGGCGAGGTCGGTGTCCGGGTCGTCGCCCAGCACCTCGGCTTCCGTCATGCCGCCCTCGGGCAGTGCCAGGCGCACACGCCGCGCGCCCCCAACGACATGGCTGTTGGTCAGCACCAGGCCGTCCGCGGCAATGACCACGCCCGAGCCAAGGCCGCCACGGCGCCCCGCTCCGCGGCTCTCCACGCGGAGGACGGCAGGCCCGATACGGTCGGCGATGCCGGCGACGACGCGCGAATAGGCGTCCAGCGGCGCTTCCGCTTCACCTTCGTGGCGGGGGTCAGCAATGGTGGAGTCGAGCATGAGAGGCGTCCTTCAGAGATGGATGACGCCGCGCCGCGCCGCATGGGTGACGGCATCGGTCCGGCCCGTGGCGTCGAGCTTGTCGAGCAGCGAGCCGGCATGGAATTTGGCTGGATGCACCGAGATGCCGAGCCGCCGGGCGATGGTCTTGTTGGAAGCGCCCTCGGCCAGCAGGGCAAGGACCTCCAGCTCGCGTGGGGTCAGCGCAGCCTCTGCCGCGGGCGGTGCCGGCTGCGCCGGTGCGGTAAGGGTGGCATCGGCCCGCTCGCCGCGCCCAACCAGCCGCACCCCCGGCAGCGCCGAGAGCAGGTCGGTGAGCCGGGCGGCGGAGCATCAGGTCGAGTTCGATGCGGGCGCTGATCTCGCCGCCGCGCAGGCTGCGCCAGGGCGGCCCTGCCATCGCCACGAGGCCGAGCGCCGCGACCGGGGCGCCCTCCTGCACCCCGATGGCCAGGGCGAGCGCCCCGGCCTCGGCCGGCGCAGCGTCGAGCGGGGCCGGGGGCAGTCCGGCGGCATCGACCCGGAGCAGGGCGATGTCAGTCGTCGGGTCGCGCCCGATCAGGCTTGCCGCGGCCTTGTCGCCACCCGGCAGGGTGACCGCGATCTCGCCCTCCTCGGCGAGCGCCTCATCGGCAGTGACGACCAGGCCGGGGCGCCAGACGAAGCTGCTGGACCGCGCGCGGTGGGAATGGATGCCGACGACGCTTCGTGCCGCCTCTGCCACCAGACCGGCGAGCGCGGCGGAGAGGGGCTGGAGCGGTGAGGACGAGGGGGAACTGTCGGACATGCGGGCCTCCGGGGTTGCCTTCCATTTGTGCAGGCCCGGGCGCGTCGCCCACTGCCCGGATGGGCAGGCGAGATCTGCAATGGATTAGCCCGCGCAGGATCGTCGCCGCCAGCTCGGGAGTGCCGTCAGGGGAGGCTCCTCGCCAGCGATGCCGAGATCCATCCGAACGCTTCATTCCCGTCCGGCGCCGCTTGACACGCCGTTCCGTGAGCATTGCGATGGGTAAGCTAGGTTTGCTGCAAGCAAGAACGTGGCGGCGAGGGAATGGAGGGACGTCCGATGCTCGTCGACATCCACGCGCATATCGTCCCGCCGGATTGAAAGGACTTCGCTGCCCGCCATGGCGGCGACCGCTGGCCGCGGATGGAGCGCATCGATTCCTGCTCGGCAAATCTTACGCTCGGGCAGAAATTCTTTCGCCGGCTGACGGATCAGAGCTGGGACCGGGACCGCCGCCTCGCCGACATGGAGCAGACGGGCGTCGCGCATCAGGTGATCTCGCCGCCGCCGGTGATGTTCTGCTACTGGGCCCCGCCGGAACACGGTCGCGATTTCGCGCGCATGCTGAACGAGCACACGGTGGCCTTCTGCGCCAGGGCGCCGCAGCGCTGCTCCGGCATGGCAACCGTGCCGCTGCAGGCGCCCGCCGTGGCGGTGGAGGAGCTGCGCCATGCGCGGCAGGCGCTCGGTCTGCGCGCTGTCGAGATCGGCACCTGCCTGGGTGGGCGGGATCTGGACGATCCGGCGCTGCAGGAGTTCTTCGCCGCCTGCGTCGAGCTGGATGTCGCCGTCTTCGTCCATGCTGGCGCGCCGGTCATCGGCAATGCGCGGCTCAACCGGTTCTATTTCAGGAATCTCATCGGCAATCCGTATGAGAGCGCGCTGGCGGCCGCCTCGGCGGTTTTCGGTGGCGTGCTGGAGCGCTATCCTGGGCTGCGCATCTGCTTCGCGCATGCGCTGCGGCGCACTCTGTGCCATCCTCGGGCGCCTGCGGTATGGCTGGAAGGTCCGGCCCGAAGCAAAGGCGGTGCTGTCCTGCGATCCGGTGGAGCCGTTCCGGAAGATCTATCTCGACACGCTGACGCATGATCCTCTAGCATTACAGTTGCACGCTTTGCTTGAGATGGGCCTGCTTTGCTGTGGCCTGGTGACATCGTCGCCAAGTGGACCAGGCGATGACGAAGGCAGGCTGGATC
>Ga0182742_1001874_pt1 | contig 25199 bp, 17 predicted proteins | sample eDN5th37CBELigMG_FD_128880 | JGI IMG/M metagenome (GOLD analysis project Ga0182742, IMG submission 128880) | Enriched Miracle-Growth compost microbial communities from Emeryville, California, USA - eDNA 5th pass 37_C BE-Lig MG (version 2)... ...
ATCTGTTCACCAAATAGAAGAGTAGAGGGTTGTTTAGTTAGCTGGCAAGGCTTTTTTCATATTCGGAAATGTTCTGCACTTTTCGGTTGCCAAAGTGTGTACTTTTATTTTGCCAAACACACTTATAAGCTATAACCTTGCTTAATTTGAATAAAATGATTAAAATAAGTTTGGGCAAAGGATATAAAAGCTCTTGCCTTATATGATTGCGTCAATACAAGACAGATTCAGATAAGAATAATGACCAAGCTTTGGCAGTAATGAACCAGAGAGAGCGCTGGACATAAGCCTAAATAAAAGTTTGCGGAAGCAGCTTTTATTTAGGCTTTTTCTATTTGCATAAAAAGGAAATCTCGATATGACCCGTGGGTAAAGCGATAAACGTGGTTTCGGAGGATGTACAATACTATTGTGCGATATCCTGACAATGAAGGTAAAGCCGATGCAGGTTTACCTAGACTGAGGATGAATTTTTTGAGTAAATATGAACCCCATTTCCAAAATGAAATTGCAAGCCATATAGGAAAACTGCTTAGAGATGCTTTTGGGAAAGGCCCTCAATCCATTTATGTGAGTATCCACCATCCCTTTATTGTGATTTATTTGCGAAATTTTGTAACGCCAACCGAAAAAATACTATTGGAGCAGGGACAGATAAGCGCTGTCAAGCATACAAGGGACTTGGTGATGAAGTCACTCATTCCCAAAATCAAAGCTTATCTGTTACTGTTGACAGGAACGGAACTATTGGAATTTTATTACGACTGGGAATTACATAATCATTCCGGAGTGTTTGTTGGCCGGCAATTAGAGGACCCCAAATGGATCGTGGAATCGCTGGAAAGGTATGAAGGGAAAGAGGAAATCCATCGTGAGCTGGAACGTATCAGTGAACGCGTGCAAAAAAGACCGGACCAAATATTTTCTTACATGATCAATAAACGAACACTTCTTGTCGTGCGTAATGGCATCCTTATAGATGTAAGTGCAGAATTGATCCGACTTGGTGATGAAAAAAATGTAAGAGAAGCGTTACATAACCTCGAGAAAGAGGAATTGCAAAATAACTCACGGTTTCAAAAAATATTACATGCAACGATTGAAGATGTTTTCGTCGACTGGAATTTTCAACTTGATAGAAGTGTGATCGTGTTTATTTTACGTCCGGTTACATTCTAAATTCGGAGGGATGTCTTGGGTGATGAAGCCATTTCCGGGCTCACGCGATGGTTTCCAGCCAGCGCGGTGAGCCTTATCACAAATAAATGGATTACGAATCTATATAGAAGGGACGGAAAAAAGTGGAATCAGCGCAGGGAGTGGACATGCTGGAGCGGGTACGGAACATATGCAGGCCGTTGCCGGAGGTGGAGGAGTCGATTGATGGTTTCGGTCATCATGTGTTCAAGGTAAAGGGAAAATCGTTTGTCATGATGGGTGAGAACGATGGCGTGCCTGGCCTATCCATAAAATCCGATAAGGAACAGCAATACTTGCTTCTACAGAAAGGCGGTTATGTCAAAACGCCTTACATCGGACAGCACGGCTGGGTTTCGCTTGATCACACGGCTGTTCCTGATTGGGACGAGTTGGCTGGCTTGATCAAGGAAGGGTATCTGCTCGCAGCACCCAAGCGGCTCGTAAAACAGGTGCTTGAAGTAGAGTAAACGGTGACAAGGCGCAGTGGGGCAATGTCGCTTTGCCCAATCAGGCCCTACCTGGAATTGACGTGGCAGTCCTGAAGGAACTAATATTTGGAACACACCACCAGACGTTACCTAACCTTTCTTTCAGGAATCGCTTCCTCAAACGGAGCGGCTTCCTTCCTCTTTCTATGAAACACAATTCCAAGTGAGATATGGGCGATAAGGGTGGCCAGCCAAAATACCGGGATAAGAACGAATGGAAATGTGAATCCGAAAAGATTTGAAAAAAAGACCAACATCATGATTACTGCGGATACAATATATAAAACATGAATATACATCGGAACAACCTTTCGAGCCATAAGGAAAAATAACAGGATTCCGATTCCCCAGAACAAATTAGCCACATCAATCCTTGACTCAACAATTTGGAATACGGTCATTTGAATTTGTTGGAGGAGTTCCCGCTGTTCGTCTCCAGCAGCAATACTATACCTCTTAGCCAAGTCCATAGAGGCCGTCCAATGGAGATTTCCTGCCGACATTGGAATGAAAAACCCAACCCCAATGGCCGACAAGAACGTACTTTTCATCGGAAATTGTTTTCGGAAAAGTTGGGCTAATGCAATGAAGAAAACGGCAACAGATCCCCACTGCAAAATAATGGCGAGTCCTGCCAAATGTAGCCCCAGAGGATTTTCTGCCGCTGCAATCATGAAGGACAGCTCGATGGGGGCATTACCGCTCGCGTTCACTAACAACCCGATGGAAAGAAACAGAAGGAGGGCGGGCAGGGGTAAAAGAAACATCCACCTCGAAAGAAAAGTCAGCCATCGTTTTTCTTCGGTTACTTCCATTTGTATTTTCCTCCAATCGAATGTGGATTTTTACCTGATTATCGTAATGCATTGTATCCTGGAATAAAATGATACCTGAGTATAATTTTTATTCTATGGGGGTTATGGGAATGATTCTGCGATCCATAGAAGATCAACGAAACAGTTCGATTCGAATGCGGGAGCGCAAACAATTTGAGGAATTTCTCCGGCAGAATACAGAGGAAAGTCAAGTTGGCGGGTTGTTGTATCTCCAGGGCATCAGCGGGGTAGGTAAAACTACATTATTGGACCAATTTTCCAGCATTGCGAAGGAATTGGGTTTTGAATGGATTTTATTCAACGGGAAAGATACAATGCATTCCGAAGGTTTGCTTGTTCAGACCTTGTTTCGAACCCTGGGTAAGGATGACAAACAAAATGCTTTACTGGCAATGGAGTCTCTCCAGCAGGCTGCTTCCATGATGAATGAAATCGCAAAAAACAAATCAGTCGTTTTTGCGATAGATGGTTACGAATATCTATTGGCTCACGATGTATTGATTCGACAGCATCTTATTTCTAAATTAGAGGCTCGTGTACGGGTGGTTATAACGAGTACGCAGATGTTTCCGGCGCATTGGATAACCGATTTACAACCGAAGCGGCTCATTACATGTACGAAAGTCGAGCCCTTTTCCTACGAGGAGGTGATGACTCTCCTCTCGAATTATCACCTGGAGTTGAATACTCGAGATACGATATGGAAAATTACCCGCGGTCATGCCCTCTCTATTGCCTTAGCACTTTCTATGATCCAGTCGAATTCGGCGTTGTCATTGGAGCAAATAAAAGCTGGTATTACAAACGAGATGAGTCGATATTGGTATCGGGGCATCCCGAACAGTAAGCTTATGGACTTGGTTGCCGTCTCCTCCTTATTGTTTCAATTCAATCAAGAAACATTGGAGTATGTATTGCAGGAGGAGATTCCGTCTTCGTTATTCCACCAACTGACGAGTTTACCTTTTTATCGATCCCAGGCAAAGGGTTGGGACGTCCATGATCTTGTACGAATAGCGGTTCAAACCGATTTTCAACGCAGGCAGCCGAACCTTTACCGTGAGTACATGAAGCGGTGTGCTTTTTATTATTATCATCTGTTAAAGACTTCTTTCCAGAAACAACCCGATGGACTTATAGAGGAGTTTTATCATTTTTATTACTACACAGGGAACGAGAGTTTACGAGACCTCTATTTTAAAGGCAAGGTACAATCGACAAACTATTATGAATGGATGAGTCCGTCGATGTATGAGGAAGTAGAGGAGTATATACAAAGACGCAAACAAACGGTGACCGCTTCTGCGGAACAAATAGAATTGGACGGTATGACGGAGGAACAACATGTAACACTGATCGGTAATGAGTTTCACTTGATTAACCCTCGGGAGCTTCTTGAGTTTGGCAGCGATAGTGTTCGTATACTGAGGAATGAGAGAAAGGAAATGATCGGTTTATCGATTGTGTTACCGATTCACCGATATTTCGAATATTTACTTGAGCAGCCCGTCATACGCCATTACCTTCATTATGATTCCCAAACAGTATCAGAGGGAACAGAAGGATCCAAATGGTTTATTCGGATGATAGATTCAATTGTTCCCATGTCCGACGATACAATCCGCTCGGATATTTTAAAATGCTTTTTGTCGTACGTAGGACCCAATCGTCTTCTCGTTATTTCGACCGCTTTCCCTGGACTATCCACGGTACTTGAAAGGATCGGATTTCAACGAATTTCCCACCTCACCCATTATGATTTCGGCGAGGATTTTCCGGCGTCCACCTTTGTACTGGATTTGCGGGGTAATCACTTTTATTCTTTTTTGGACAATAGAATGGAGCAGGCAGGGTACACCTTGCCGTGTTCGAACATATACGCTTTAACGAGACGGGAACAAGAGTTAGCGGAACTTATATTAACTTGTAAAACCAATGAGGAAATTGCGAATGAATTGCACATTAGCGTAGTCACTGTTAAAAAACACATCGGCAATATATTTCGAAAGACTGGTGTAAAAAACAGGGCCCAGTTTATACGTCTAATGCTGGAGAATTAAGGGTTTCCTATCACTAAAAATCAGAATTTTTAAAAAGTAATTGTATGACTGTTGGGGAAATGATATATACTGGATTTATACTGCAAGAAATTGGAAGATCGATGCGCAACAAATATCCAAACGAGGGGGAAGAACATGAAAAAGGTAATTCGTATCGCGGCTGCTCTCAGCCTTGCCGTTCCACTTATGAGCGCATCGATGGTATCAGCGGCGCCTGCACCAACTGCCCATGACTACAACAAGGAAATCCAGGTGAATCAATTCCGTCCACATGGCGGGGACCAAGCGGAAGTGCAAGGCTTTTTTGCGGAGTTTGTTAAGAATATTGCGAATCCAAAAGAGGTGGAAAAGCTTCTGGCGGCTGATTCTCAAACGAGAGCAGCAGTGCAGGAATACCTAGCGGGCTTGTCGCAATTCAAGGAAGTGAAGGTCGTGCAAGCGAAGGTAGAAAAGCTGTATACGGTTGCTGATTACGATGCTTTCACCAACTATCGTGCCATTGCCAAATTCAAGTACCTTGGCTACACGAAGGACAATAAGACTATCGAAAAGACGGATTACATAGGATTGGCGAAGTTGGGCAAGGAAACAACGGATTGGAAGCTGTGGGGACTGGTTTGGCAGGATACCGGAATCGATGTCTCGGATGTGAAGCTGTTCCAGCTCGAAAAGCCGGCCAAGGGTGAAGAGATCTGCGTCATCACGACCGATGCAGGAGTGATCAAGCTGAGGCTGTTCCCCGACAAGGCTCCGAAAGCAGTCCAAAATTTCAAGGAGCTTTCGCAAAAGGGGTTCTACAATGAGCGTTTGTTCCACCGCGTGATCAATGATTTCATGATCCAAATCGGCGGCAAAGAAGAAACGCCGGAGGAAAACGAGACGATCTTTGGTGGTGCGTTTGAAGATGAGTTCAACCGGGACCTGTTCCACTTCAGAGGGGCGATCAGCATGGGGAACGAAGGACCGAACTCCAATACCAACCATTTCTTCATCGTACAAAGTCCGAATGTAGATCAGCAGTACCTGGATCTGGCTGCACTGCCGTTGAATGCGGAAGCGAAGTATCAGGAGATTGGCGGCCGCGCCTATCTGGATAACCGTCACACCGTATTCGGACAAGTATTTGAAGGAATGGAAGCAGTGGACAAGATCGCTGCTCAGGAGACGGATGAGAACGGAATGCCGCTTAAGGACGCGATGCGTATCTTGAAGATTGAATTTGTAAAATACGAATAATGGATAAGGAGGGGCTTGGCACGTGGTGTCGAGCCCCTCTTGACTCCATACGTTAAATCGGCAAATAGACGGTGAACACAGAACCTTCGCCTACCACGCTTTCCACCTCAATCCACCCCCGATGAGCAAGGATGTTTTGCCGCGCAATCGCGAGCCCCAGACCGCTCCCACCACTAGGACGAGCCCGCGAATGATCAGCCCTGTAAAATCGGTCAAAAATATGGGGCAAATCCTCTTCGGATATGCCGGCTCCATTGTCCTCAACCCGGATTCGCGCATAAGGCTCCTGCTGATTTGGCAGGCGCACGGTTTCCACATGAAGGCGAATTTGTCCGCCGGGATTTGTATAGTAAATGGCATTGGTCAGGATATTATAAAGCGCTTGAAGAATGCGGGATTTATCCACCGAAACGGGAATAAACTCCTCCTTGGCATGCATGGAAAGCTGTATTTGCTTATCCTCAGCCATAAACAGTGTCTTCGAAACGACATCCTCCAACAGAACAACCAGGTTCTCCGTTCGCGGGTGCAGTTCCGTCATACCTGACTCGAGCCTGGACAAATCCAGTACCTCATGCACCAAACGCGACAGCCGCAATACCTCATCGAGCAAAGAAGCTTGCTTGGCAGCAGAAAGAGGCGTTCCCGTCTCGTGTGCCAGCTCCAATTCCCCTTGAATGATCATCAGCGGAGTTTTCAGTTCATGAGCGACATCGGACATCAGCTGCTTTCGTGTCCGTTCCGCTTCGGCCAGCGAGTCGTTCATTTCTCGAAGAGCCTTGGAAATCGCTCCGAATTCATCTTTCCTTTGCTCAGGATAGACTGCTTCCGCGTCGCCTTTTTTGATAGACTCAATTCCTTTGATTATTTTGCGTATTGGGATTGTCAGCCTCCACGACAACAAGAAGATGGTCAGCAGAGCTGCGATGCAGGTGAAAAGCAGTGAAGCAATGCCGATATTGGGCAGCATTTGGTACCACATTGTCTTGAACTCGTAGGTCTTGTACTGCCTGTCATTCATCACGTATAGTCTGCCGATCCTCTGGTCATCTACGGTAAGCACCAGCTTGTAGCCATCCTTGAGAAGTTCATCCGCGCTTCGTTTTCCTTGCCGGTACAAGACTTCTCCGTCCGCAGACAAAGCAATTTCGGCGAAGGAGCCAGAATTCTCAAATCTTGAGCTGCCGACGCCTTCCCAAGAATCCCCGTGGTTTCTGTAATATTCTTCGAACTCCTTCTTCAAGGCTTCAAAAGGTTCCTTATTCTCCAGATAGGCAAAATCGCGGAAAATATAAAACTGAACATGCGTGACGCCAAGCAGAAAAAGCATGACAAACACGAGCAATACGCTCATCGACAGGATCAGCTTGGTTCTAATTTTCATGTTCCGCACCGAAGCGATAACCGAATCCGTAGACCGTTTGAATATATTCGGAGGTCCGGCTGTCGCTCTCGATCTTTTTTCTAAGCTTGCTGATATGGGAATCCACCGTCCGTTCGTCAACGATAAATTCCTCCTCAAAAGCGTGCTGCAGCAGCTGCATGCGGCTGTAGACCCGACCGGGCTTCGACGCCAGAAGGTGCAGGAGCTTGAATTCGGTCGGAGTAAGGTGCAGCTCTTGAGCCCCTTTAAATACCTGCAGACTGTCCTCATGAATCGTCAGTTCGCCTCTTCGCAGAACGTTTCCGGATCCGTCGCTGTCGTTTCTGTTCATTCTCCTCAATAGGGAACGGATTCGGGCGGAAAGCTCTCTCAGGCTGAAGGGCTTCGTCAGATAATCGTCCGCTCCCATTTCGAGGCCGATGATCTTGTCGGTTTCCTCGGATTTGGCCGTAACCATGATGATGCCTGGAGTCCCTATCTGTCTGAGCTTTTGGCATATGTCCAAACCGTTCATGTGCGGAAGCATCCAGTCCAGGATTACGATATCCGGCTTGTGTTTCGTAAAGAGCTGCAAGGCAGTTTTGCCGTCCAATGCTGTCAGGACATCGTATCCTTCGGTTTGCAGAAACGATTCCATGAGCGACGCGATTTTGCTTTCATCCTCCACGATCAGAACCTTGATCCCCATTCCAACACCCCAAGCATTTCCATTTTGATACCCACCTAAAAGGATATCGAAGCCTCCACAATCTGTATAGAGGTTCACCACAAGTTCGCAACATTTCATTGATAGGATAGCAAGCAAAGAACAGGTTGAGGAGGATTTACACATGAGTTACAAATTATCGATCAAGAAAAAGCAGTTGATCATCGTCATCCATGTGCTGTCGGTGATCTGCTGGCTGGGTGGAGCGATGGTCATGCTGCTGCTAGGCACCTTTATGCTCAATTCAGAGAATGGTGAGCAGCTTTATTACACCGTGGAAAATTTGCATTTGATTGATGTCGTGATGATCCGGTATACCGCTCTTGTCACGCTGATCACGGGCATTCTATTATCCGTTTGGACGAATTGGGGACTTCTCAAACACTACTGGATCGTGATTAAGCTGATTTTGACTATATTGTTGATTTGTTTCGGGATCGCGTATATGAGCAGCTGGTTATCTCAATTGGTAAGCATCGTCCAACAGGGGAGATCTCTTGCGCTGAGCGATGCCGCCTTTCTAAACACAGCTTACTCATTAATTGGAGGAGCAATAGCCAATATCGTCGCGCTGATCTTCATGACGGCAATCTCTTATTTCAAACCGTTCGGCAAAATTGGCAAAAAGGGTCAGAAATCAAAACCGGGTGCGGCCTGATGAAACATCGAATGACGAGGAGTGGATATCATGTTCGAAACCATAGCCAGCCTCATGTTTACGGTCGGTAAGACCTTATTGTGGGGGATCGCAAGCGTCGTTGCGACCGTCCTTCCTTACTCCATGACCAACCGAAGCTTATATAAGAAGAGAACCGTCTTGGTAAGGGTGGCTGGCGCTGCGATTTTTCTGAGCGCTGCTTGGTACGTAACGATCGCGCTCCTATTCATCAATAGCGGCTGGCCGTTTGTGGAGGGCACAGTCAAAACACTCGTACCACTGACGTTGGTTCCTCCATTATATCTGGCGGTAAAGGTACTCCCTCGGTTAAAAAGCCTGCGGGATTCCGAGGGGGAACCACTGACACCGGAAACGCTACGCACGGTGACTCATCCTTCCGTACCGCTTTCCTTTTATGCGGCAGCGCTCACTTCCGGCATTTCCGCTTTCAGCTTCATCTTTGCACAGCCGGTTCTACCCGGACCGATTGAGATTGCCCAGCGGTTCATTTTGGTTGTGCTCATCTTGCTTGTGCCAGCGATTTTTGTAAGACGAAGGTATTTGAAGGTGATACGAGGGGAACAGCTTTCACACAGGCTTGCTGTCAGGCTGCTACATCTCCTTTTTGCGGGCATTCTTACAGCCGGAGTAGCAATCATTATCCTTGTTTCAAACGTACTGGTGGGAGTGAACACCTCCAAGCTGCCGGAAGCATCCGATATGATGAATCACGACTGGATTGACGAAGGAGGTGGCACGCCTACCCGGATGTCCAGCGGTACCGATCATCACGGTCAACATCAGCAAGCCGGTCATCAAACCGATGCCGTAGAAGTAGCTGCTCTCACAGGAAATATAGCGGATCCTCCGGATGTGAAGTTTGAACTGGTGGCACAGCGGAAGAAGATAACGCTTGCTTCTGGAGCCGTCATCGATGCCTGGACCTATAACGGGGAAATTGCCCCCGAGCTTAGGGTGAAGCATGGCGATATGATCGAAGTGAAGTTGGTCAATCAAGATATTGATAGCGGGGTTACGATTCATTGGCATGGCTATAACGTGCCGAATGCGATGGATGGCGTGCCGGGGATGACCCAAAATGTCGTGAAACCGGGACAGTCATTCACATACAAATTTCGAGCCAAGCAGGAGGGCACCTACTGGTTCCACTCTCATCAGCAAGCGTCGGAGCAAGTGGTGAAGGGGCTTTTCGGCACACTGATTGTGGAACCTGCACAGGATGTTGAGGCCAATGTTGAACAATTCACCGTGATTAACCATCGATGGATGACAGACCAAGGATATAAAAAAGCGTTTGGATACGACGACGAATTGCAATGGAAGCAGGTAAACCCAGGAAAAACAGTAAAGCTTAGAATCATCAATTCGCATAACCTTTCGGAAAAATTCCTTCTGCAAGGAACCGAATACCGAATCACAAGCATAGACGGGATGCGGATTCAAGACCCGCAGCCATTGTCTGATCAAACAGCGTTTCGGCTTGGTTCGGGCGGCAGACACGACGTGACCTTCACGATGCCCGACCATCCTGTCTTCTTTAAACTTGGCGATTACAATAACGAAAGCAATCCGGGAATCATTTTTTATACCGGGAAACCACCAGAGAAACCGATCTTCAGAGCGGAATCGACTATGTTTGATCCGTCCGATTACGGCAAGCCTGTGGCAAACGAAGTAACTGCAGACATAAAATTCGACCGGGAATTCCTCATGATTCTTGGTAACAATATGGGATTTTACAACGGCACGCTTCATTTTCTATGGACAATCAATGGGGAGGTTTATCCCCGGGTTCCCACTTTCGTAGTTCGGGAGGGCGATAGGGTCAAAACGACGTTTGTGAATAAAAGCTTGTCCGAGCATCCCATGCACCTGCACGGGCATCATATGACGGTTTTGAAGAAAAACGGCGAGACAGTGAAAACGCCTTGGCTTACCGATACGTTAAACGTCATGCCGGGTGAATCGTATGAGGTCGCATTTCTCGCGGATAATCCGGGCATGTGGATGGACCACTGCCATAACCTCGATCATGCGGCGACCGGGATGATTCTGCATCTCATGTACGATCACGTGCTTCCTTCTTATGAAGTAGGGACACGGTCTGGAAACTTGCCTGATTAAAAAATGGCCCCCTTTCTTGTCACATTCTGCTCCCCCTCCCCGTCATACCGGTACAAAAAACGAAAGGGATGATTCAAATGGAAACATACGATGTGGCCATTGTCGGCGGGGGAGTCGCGGGATTAACAGCTGCAATCTATGCAGCCAAGGCAGGGAAGAAAGCGATCATCATAGAAAAACAGGATCGATTAGGCGGTCGAGCGATTACGAATAAGAATAATGGGGCTTACTTCAACCTGGGAGGGCATGCCTTGTATCGTGGAGATGCTCTTGCTACGTTCCGTGAATTAGGATTGAACCTGCCAGGAAATCAACCTTCCATCGATGCCTACGGGATTTGGAGGGGAAAATTAAGCGTTCTGCCTATGGGAGTTGCATCCTTATTCACCACCCCCCTCTTATCCTGGAAAGGGAAAATGGAGGTCGTCGCTTGGCTTGCGAAATTAGGAAAGCTAAATACTCATCCATATGATCAAATCAGTCTACGCGAATGGATTGAAACAAATTTGCAGGATCCCATGGTTCGAAATGTATTTTACTCCCTGCTGCGAACAGCAAGTTATGCGATGGCGCCTGACTTGCAAGCTGCCGGCCCAGTTTTAAAACAACTTCAAAACTCCATGAAAGGTGTCTTGTATCTAGATCGTGGCTGGGGCACACTGGTCGATGAATTAAGGAAAAAAGCAGCTGAATACGGGGTGCGCTTTTTAACCAAGAACAAGGTCAATCGTATCGAACATGAGAACGGAAATGTACGACATGTCCTTTGTGAAGACGGAATGAAAGTAGGGGCGAGAAATATCATCCTCACAACTTCACCCGCGATCGCTTATGAGTTGGTGCCCCATGCGGAAGCGACCGCTCTCCATACTTGGAAAGAACAGGCGATTGAAGTCACGGCAGCTTGTTTAGATGTCGCTTTCCGCCGACTTCCACGGCCGAAACAACAATTTGTATATGGAATCGATCAACCTGTTTTTCTCTCCAATCAATCGCGTGCAGCTTACCTAAGTGAAGATGGTGCACAAGTCATATCGTTGATCAAGTATCAAGGAATGGAGACAAACTCAGAAAAGGATTTACAGGACCTGGAACAAACCTTGGATTTGGTGCAACCGGGTTGGCGGGATGAATTAGTTGCTAAACAATACCTTCCCAAGATCACGGTTTGCCATGATTTTATGCATGTAAAACGTCAAGAGAACCCAGGGCCTGCCGTCCCGGAGATTAATGGGTTATATGTAGCAGGAGAGTGGGCTTCCCACGGTGAACTACTGGTCGATGCTGCGACAGCAAGCGCCAAAAGAGCCGTACAGCATATACTCTCGCATGAAGAAATGGAGAGGACCCCCTATGAGCATCGAAACATTGTATAACTTGTACAAAACGCCTCTGTTTTCATTAGCCTATCGGATGTTGGGCAGTGTTATGGATGCAGAAGACATTGTACAAGAAGCCTTTCTTGCCTATGATCAGTTGCCCGATTCCTCTGAGATTCAAAATGAGAGAGCATTTTTATACAAAATCGTTACGAACCGATGCCTAGACCTTCTCCGTTCGTCGGCAAAGAAACGAGAACTATACGTTGGACCTTGGCTTCCAGAGCCCTTGATCGAGAAGAATGCTCTGGGAGCAGATCCATCAGATGCGTATTTACAGCACGAATCCATTTCCACGGCGTACCTTTTGCTTTTGCAGCAGCTAAACGCGGTAGAAAGAGCAGTATTCCTGCTGCGCGAGATTTTTCATTATTCGTACGACGAAGTGGCGGAAATGATCGGGAAAAGCAGCACAAATTGCCGTCAAATCTATCATCGAGCCAAAAAAAGCATTCATTTCGATCCTGATCAGCCCCCTTCGATCCCAATGGCAGAGGAGCAAATAAAGGAGTTTGTGAACTCGCTCATACAAGGAAACACGAGCAAACTGCTTGAGCTAGTCAGTGAAAATGTGGTTTTCTATTCAGACGGCGGAGGCAAAGTAAGAGCTGCGCAAATTCCGATCTTTGGCTTTGATAAAGTCATCCATTTGCATCAAAATCTGCTCAGAATGTATGAAGGGAAGTATACTTTTTCGTTCCTTACAGTAAACGGGTTGCCGGGGATTGCAATCAAGATGGATGAAAAAATTCAGTATATTTACTCATTTGCTTTTAACAATAATCAAATCCAAACGATCTATGCCGTATCAAATCCGGATAAACTACGACATGTCTAATAATGAATTGCCCACATTCAAAGCTCCTCGTGAAGTCCATGGGCAGTGAAAGCGGTTCGATCCCGCCTGAATATCCCACACGCTTTATTTTCCAATAATTTACTAAATAGGTAATTGACTAACATATTGGAAATTCATAGAATATACAAAAATGTAAATGGTGGTGTCTAAATTGAAAAAAAGTATCTTTTTGCTTCTATCTCTATCACTATTTTCCGTTTCAGCCTTAATCCCAACAAATTATGCACATGCTAATGTTCAAGTTGATCCAACTTTTGACGAAAAGTCTTTTTATGAAGAGCTACAAATAGACCCAGAGGCTAAAAAGGCTTACCAACAACTAAATGATATTTTTGAATCTAAGGAATTTAAAACGATACAAGAAGCACTTAAACAATATGGTGATCTCATTTATTCAGATGAAACTGGTTATCATTTCAAAGAAGGGGCAGAAAAGGAAATTCCAGAAGAAACCTATGTTTTGTTAGAAGAAGTCTTTAATTCTGCTAACGAAGAGTTTACAAATGAAGAAAGAAGGACTCTAGAAAACCGAGTAAGTCCCCTGGGTGTAACTGAGGATTATTATTATGGACACGACGATGATACATATGTATATTCAAACGGTGATTGGGATGTTGGCGAATGGTGGTACTTTAGTGATGACGATACCAGATGGCTAGTTGAAAAATTAGCGATTGCTGCTACAATTTCATGGTTTGCAGGAAAAATACTTTCTCTATTCCCAGCAACCAAGGGTTTAGGCTTGTCTCTCGAAGTTGCATCGGTTCTGTTTGGGCTTGGAGCGACCTATATAGCCAATAAAAATAAAGGTTATGGTATTTACGTCCGAATTTACAGCGGAGGAGTTTACATGCGTGCAAGAACGTATTGAGAAGTATAATTAAAAAACAAAAAACACATGTTGCTAAATTAGATAGCATGTGTTTTTTTAATCCAAAAGAAAATGGCATAATAAAGGGGGAATTCATATTGAATAGCTTGTTTCCATATTTTGTTTTGAGTCTTATGCTTTTAACATATATATATAGCTTTTTAAAAAAAGTAAGCATATTAAGAGACATGAATGGGGCCGTTTTAGCATTTCTCATTTATACAATTACAGACCAGCTCTGGTGGCTTAGTCTTATTGTTTTAATAGCTGCCTATATCTTTGCAATTATACAAACATCCAAAAAAGTCCGATGATAGCTCGAGACCAAACTACCAACCAATAGGAGGCCCGATAATACACATTATGTAAAGTAACGTCCGAGTCCTCATTTTCGGGCGTTTTTCGTCGTTTTCAGCGATTACCGATTTTCGATCCATCCCATTTGTCCACGTAGAGAAGACAAACTGTCCTTTTCCTCCAAAAACACGATCTCGCTCTTCCTCTGGTTTTCTCTTTGTTCGGATTCCACGAAAAAATGCACGATGCAGCTCGTTGGCCAACCAGAAATGCAGCCATTAAATCCGAATGATTTTTTGAGCATCGGGCTTACTTTTATGCTCCACTACGAAAATCCCGCACTAGCGAAAGTGCGGGATTTTAATCGTTGATTATTTTTTGAGACGTTTAGCTTTCTATTTTTTTCGATAGGTGTCTATCGCCTTACTGATCCGTTCATTAAGTAACGTCAAATCAGGGGGATCGAACGGCTTGTCCTCCAGATTGAACTTGGTTTTCAGCTGCAGAATTCTCCGGACGCTTTCGTCAATCCTCTCTTCGGACAGCGTGCCATCCGCTACGCTTTGCTTGAGGGCGGCAATCACTTTATCCACATTAGCGTATTCATGGGCAATGAGAACAATATCGCTCCCCGCCTGCACTGACAGAACAGAGGCCTCTCCGATTCCATACCGCTTCGTAATGGCTCCCATGGTCAGGTCGTCCGTCAAGATGACGCCCTCGAAACCCAGCTTATCGCGTAATTGGCCCGTCACTACCGCCGGCGATAAGGAAGAGGGATATTGCTCATCGATTTGCGGAAACAAAATATGGGCCACCATAACAGCGTCCGCCCCTTCCTCAATGGCACGGACGAAAGGCTGCCACTCCAGTTGGGTTAAATCCTTCTCGTTCTTATGAATAACCGGCAGATCCAGATGGGAATCCGTCTCGGTATCCCCATGTCCCGGAAAGTGCTTCACGACCGGGATGACACCGGTCTGCTTCATTTGCTTCATTACTGCTATGCCCAGGGAGGATACGATATCGGCTGTCGGTCCAAATGAGCGTTCTCCGATAACCGGGTTCTTCGGGTTGTTGTGAATATCGAGCACCGGAGCAAAGTTCATGTTCAAGCCCATTCCCTTTACCTCTTCTCCAAGGATACCGCCGATCTCCCCGGCCGCTTCCTGGCTGTTCCATTGCCCGATTTCCTGTGCATTCGGCAGACGATCAAGCCCTGGCAAACGACTGACTCGCCCGCCTTCCTGATCTACAGAAAGCAGCAGTGGGACAGAATGGCTCTCGTTCCATTGCTTGAGCTGGTTTGTAAAACGAACGACCGAGGCCGGATCGGCCAGGTTATTTTTATAAAAGATAATCCCTCCGACATGCTGTTCCTTAATCAATCTTTCGTCCTCGGCTGAGGCAGAAGTACCTTGTACACCGGCAATGATCATCTGCCCGATTTTTTCCTCCAGCGTCATCTCGTCTATTCTTTCACGAATCGCATCCTTCTCCACGATAGGTGCGGATGGACTCGGAGACGGCTCGGAACCCGCTTCAGGCGCAGGAACAGCCGAAACAGGAGGGGATGGATGGGCAGGAGAGGCCGATTGGTTCCCGGAACATCCGGATAGAACCGCGATGATTAACATCGACCATAAACCTGCTAGCATAGACAGCTTCTTCATGTTGTTTATCACCTGCTTGCCTACATGTATTTGTTTATCATACCATTTTTCGTACATACTGGAGGTTGCCTATCAAATGTGGGATTTATCCACCGCAACAGGAATAACATCCTCCTTATCGTATAATCCGTGTTTGACGAAGCTCTGTAGTAAAAGCACGAAACCCCAGAAGGAAAAGCAGGAAGATTTGGATTCTTTTACAGGTATATTGTATTATAGTATTATAAAAGTAAAATTTACCAAATCATAAGGCTTGGCTTATAAGGGGAACAGCATGAAAGCGATCTTAATTGACGATGAACAGTTGGCGTTAAACTATTTGGAACATCAGTTAGTTCATGTCGCGGACGTCGAAATTATTGGAAAATTTACGGATCCCATAGTCGGCAGGCGAGCGATTGAAAAAAATGAGATTGATATTGTTTTTTTGGATATTCAAATCCCAAAGCTGAACGGAATCGAGTTGGCCGAGCAGCTTTTGGAAATGAAGCCTCAATTACAGATTGTCTTCGTAACCGCCTATGAGAGATACGCGATTAAAGCATTTGAGCTGAACGCTCTTGACTATGTCTTAAAGCCGGTTGGCAAACAACGTCTGCAAACGACAATGAAACGAATTCAATCCAGGCTGGAGGAACATGCTGCCTTGTCCCTTCAGAAATCGGAGAAATTACAAATGAGTTTGTTTCAACAAGTAACGATTGTAGATGGCGGCCAGGAAATCCCACTTCGATGGCGAACGGCCAAGGTGCAGCAGTTGTTCTTGTATCTGGTACAACATAGGGGGACAGCGGTTAACAAAACGGCAATCATTGAATTGCTCTGGCCAGAGCTTGAACCGGAAAAGGCCTATCATCAATTGTATACGGCTATCTATCATATTCGCAAAACCTTGGCACCTTTTGAAAAATATTTTCGAATTACCAATACATCAGAAGGGTATCTATTAAAACTAGAACAAATCATCCTGGATGTGGATCAGTTCGAGCAGTTTTTCCGCTCTGATGTAGTATTATCTGCGGAGACGATTGGCGAATATGAACAAGCCATAGCTCTGTGCAAAGGAGATTTTTTGCAAGAGCATAATTACGTTTGGGCAGAAAGCGAGCGTCAAAGATTACAGCTGCAATGGGTGCAAACTGCCTTGAAAATGGTGGATTGGTATTACGCCAATGAGGAATGGGACAAAGCCATGACGTTAGGCTTGGACATCTGTCAGCGTTATCCGCTCGAGGAAGAAGCCTATTTTTACCTTATGAAAATCTTTGCTGACATGGGCAGACATACGTCTGTGCATAGCCAATATGATCAATTGAAGAATGTGATGCAGACAGAATTACAAGAACATCCTAATCCGGCAATTACGGAATGGTATCAACAATGGCAGCAGAAAAATAAGGAATAAACCACGTGGTTTATTCCTTATTTTGGTATTCGGAAAGTGACGGTAGTACCTTGTTCAGGTAAGCTATCAATCGTTAATCCTTGGCGATATAGTTGTTTTAGTCGTCGTTCGATATTTCGCAGACCTACGCTTGCTCTTTTTTTGGTATGCCCTGTTTGGTTGAAAAGCTGATTCCGAACTTCCTCTGTCATCCCTTTTCCATTGTCCTGGATAGAAACTTCGCAATGCTCCCCTTTGTCTTTGATGTGAATCCAGAGCGTTCCCCCGCTTGTACGCTGCATTAAACCGTGTTTGATCGCATTTTCTACGAGCGGTTGAATGGTTAGGGGCGGCAAGCAAAAATCGAGCTCAGGGTCCATATCCCATTCCACCTGCAAACGATCGCCAAATCGCTGCTTTTCAATATATAAATAGGAACGGACAAGAGCAAGCTCATCGTGAAGCGAAATCACGGGTTCAGAATTATGAAAGTCGAAGCTTAAACGCAAATAGTTGCTGAACTCTTCAAGCAATGCCTGCATTTTCGTAAAGTCCTCAAGTCCCAAGGCGGCAATTGAATTTAATGTGTTAAATAAAAAATGGGGCTGGATTTGTGATTGCAGCCATGCTCCTTCCATACGCAATCGTTCGTCGAAGGATATTTTCAACTCTGTTAAGGCTTTTACCCTTGCTTTTAAATCCCAAGCATCGACCGGTTTCTTGACATAGTCGTTCGCTCCTGCTTGAAAGCCGGTCACAATATCCTGGGAGCGATTGCGTGCGGTCAAGAGCAGGACAGGCAGTTCCAAAACAGAGAATCGTTCCCGGATGATGCGGGTTAATTCATAGCCGGATACGTGAGGCATCATGACGTCGGAGATGACCAGATCCACCGATTTACGATCCAGTATGTCCAGGGCTTGCTGAGCGCTGGTTGCCGTGCTTACTTCATATTGATCCGATTCAAGCATTTTGCTAAGGATGTTCAGGTTGATACTGTCGTCATCCACCACGATAATTTTTGCTTTTCTACGAGAAGAAACCGTTTCCGTCGATGCAGGCATTCGATCAGTCGTTGCAGCCGCAACTTCTAGTGAAGTCTGCATCAAGGTCGGAGCGCTGATTTCTTCCATTGATACGGAATCTGCAGCTAGTGGGAGTGTAAAAGTAAAGACAGAGCCTTCACCCGGAGTGGACTGAACCGATAGAGTCCCGCCGTGCAGCTCGACCAGCTGCTTGGAAATATGCAAGCCAAGCCCGAAGCCGCCGCTTGCCCTGATTGCATTCCGTTCTGCTTGTTCGTAAGGTTGAAAAATGGTTTGCAGAGCCTTTTCCTCGATGCCGACCCCCGTATCCTCCACCTGGATAGACGCAAATCCATCAGCGGCAGTAGCGCGGATCGTGATGGTTCCTTCATCTGTAAATTTAATGGCATTATGCACCAAGTTGAACAGAATTTGAATCAGCCGGTTTTCATCTCCCCGAACAGAAGGAAACGAATCGTCGATTTCCGCTTTTAAAGCAATCGGTTTTCCGTCCAGCATCAGTCTCGCCATATCGAACACACCAGCGAATATGGACCGCAGGTTTATTTTTTTCTCATGCAGGCGAATGGTGTTCTCCTTTAATCGTGTCACATCAAGCAAATCATCCAGCATGAGCGTCAAACGTTTGCTGACATGGAGGAGAATATCCAGCCGCTTTTTGTGTTCATCATGAAGGGGATTGTCTGTATCCTCGATAATCGCTTGTGTGATATTGATGATGCCGTGCAAGGGATTTCTCAGTTCATGAGACGTATTCACCAAAAATTCATCCTTGCGCTTATCCTCTTGCTGCAATTTCTCGGCAAGCTGTTTCGTCTCGGTCGTTGCCCGGAAAAATCGTCGGAACCAATAGGCCGCAAAAGCAAGTACGGCAAAGATCAGGTTGAAGGGGTAGTGAACCACTTCCAATCCCAGTATGGCATAAACGATCGTCCAGACCACATTAACCCCAACAAACAAGCAAGCGAGCAGAAGAAAGATAATGTCTTCCTTGTCCCGAATGGCTTTCCAGAGTATGTAGGCAGAAATGATGACGGACAGGAGCATCACGATCGAGAGCATTCTGCTCATCGCTAAGATCGTTCCAGCGGGTACGCAGAGGATGAACAGTGCGTATAAGCTGCACAAGCCACCGAACCCTTGCAAAATCCTTCTGTTCAGATAAGCAGGAAGCAAATAATGAAACAAGGGAGGTATGAAGGCGACCGCACCAACATAGACGAGATACGTCATCTTCAATATCCATTCATAATCCAACTGCAGCCAGACAAATAATAGCTTGTCATCGGCGGTCACTACAATAAAGATTCCACAAATCATGACCAAAGAGAAATATAGCAAGCCTTTATTTCTGGAACCCAAAAAATACAGGAGCAAGGCATATAAACTATGGATCAGAAACACGACGAGCAAAAATAGCTGCAAGCTGATGGAGAGCATCGTCCGGAACTGTACGGCTTCTATCGTACCGAAGCGAATCGGTTTTGTGATTCCTCCTGCCCCGGCATCATTGGAAGCATGGATCAGCAACTCTACCTGACCTTGTTCTGGCGTTAGTTTGACCGTATAGGGAATATTGCGTGCTTGGTGCTCGCTGACGCTGATTGCCGGTTGTCCCGCCCAGTCGACCAACTGCCCATTGGCATAGACAGCCGAGGCGGTTCGAAGCTCATTGATTCTAATGCCAAGTGTCTGTTGCTGTTTCGGATCAAGCAAAATGCGTAATCGATACGTGCCGAAGCGGAAGGAGTCCGATGTACTTTCCTCATGAACAAACGCCTCATCCCACCGCTTGGGCACTTGAAGGTATGTCTGTTCCTCAGGTTTCTTCTGTTCGTTCCCCTCTATGAACTGGGAAGGGAAGAACTCCCACTCTCCATCCAACCGCAATGTCTGGTAGTCCGAGAATTCCCATCCGCGTAAATCAAGAACTCCTTTTACAGCCACTGGTTTTTCAGCGTAGTCAAAGGTGGTGAGGAAACTTATCCAGAGTAAGCGAACAGCTGTTACTGCCAGTAGAGCAACAATGATTATTTTCGTCCATTTCCAGGCGACTGTTTTCATCTAATAACCTCAATTTGTAATAGTAAGGAGCCTCTTAAGCTCCCAAGCGGGATGTAAGTTATGCTCCTCTATGTCTTGTCCGTTTCTCAAATGATTACTTTTCGACAAGATGTTCAGGACACCTTTAAAAAAATCGATCGGGTGTTTCGTAATTCATGATGGATAAAGGAATTTGTAGAGTTTTTGTAGAGGTGGGTTTGTTAACATCTGATTCAATGGGGCTGCAACGATTTTTGCAGCAGGGAATATCTGACATGAGGGAGGCGATCAAAAAATAGGCCCTTTTCATCTCAAAAGGTCATACGGAATTGGTGTGACAAGTTGAAGCGGGCGGAGGGGTGGAGAGTGGTTATTTTTGTTGCTGGTAAAGCTCCGGGGAGCGAGCCAAGAGCCGTAAGACGGATGTAATGGAGGTACAAAATGAATAGGAGGATGAGAAAGCATGTTTGTTCGAAGTAGCAAACTATATTGGAAGAAGCAGCTTATTATGTTGCTTGTGATTCTTGTCATAGCAAGCGGCTTCCCTGCTGCGTTCGCGCCGAACGTAGCGAAGGCAGCAGAAGTCAATTCAGCTCCGGGCGGATTGACTGATGGCTTGGTATTATGGCTTAGACCGGATGCAGGAATCAACGTTGCAAGCGGCGAGTCAGTCTCTAATTGGGAAGACCAAAGCGGTCAAGTTAACCATGCGAGTCAAAGTGATGGAACTTCCCAGCCAAAATATTGGGATGAACCGAATCACAATGTCAACTTCAATCCGATGTTAAGGTTCGACGGAAACGATTATCTTGTGCTTGATGATAAGAAATTGCCTTTGGGAAAAGAACCAAGGACGATTGTTTCCGTTGCTGCAACAGAAGTCACGTCAGGAAACCATTATATTATCTCGTGGGGTACCGCTAGTTGGTTACAAATGATGGGTATGTTGCAAATAAATACCACGGGCTCTTTAACGGCATATTCGGAGGAATTCACAAGTCCTAATGGTTTCTGGACTGTAGGAGTACCGAATGAACTTTTTGGTACTTATGATGGTAGTACTGGAGCTTTGTACAGTAAAATGAATCAAATTGGTAACGCGTCCAGAAACTGGGACACCCGATCTGGTTCTGCGAATGTCGGTAAAATCATTGGTCGCTCTGAACAATTTTGGAATGGAACTATCGGTGATCTGATCGTCTTCAATCGTGTTCTTGACGATACAGAACGTCAGCGTATCAGTACGTACTTGTCCCTTAAGTATGGATATACGCTGGAAAATACCGATTATCTGGATGCCAATGGAGCAAAAGTATGGGATGCGACGGAAAACTCGAATTACAACCATAATATTGCCGGAATCGCTAGCGACACCAAGGGTGCATTGCTCCAAAAGCAAAGCCGTAGTACGAATGTCGGGGATCAAGTGATACTCGGCTTGGGTCAAATTGCCGAGAAGAACTCGGATAACTTTGCATCGTTTACTACTGATAACCAGTATTTAATTTGGGGCGATAATGGAAAAGGTCTTATTTTTGACCAGCAGATCGGTGAAACAAAGGAATACCGAGCGCAACGCGTGTGGAAGGTACAGAATACTGGCGGAGTGGGTCAAGTTCAAGTCGCAATTCCTGTAACGGATATCCCGGCTGGGAAAAAGCTGCTTGTAAGCGATAGCGACACCGACTTTACTTCTGCCACCGGATATGATTTAGAGATCAAAGATATTAACGGTGTTACGCATTACGTGGCTACGGTATCGCAAGGATTAGCAGACGGACAGTTCTTCACATATGGAGTGCTGGCTCCGGAACCTGAAGCCGTAACACTTGAAGAAGCTACAGCTGGCGGGAATGAGATTGTCATTACTTTTGATCAAGAGATTACGACAGGTGCAACTTCAGACGGATTTGTAGTTACGGTCGGTGAGCAACAAGAAGTTGTCGAGATTAGCGAGATTGTCGTAGAAGGCAACAAAGTAACCCTGAAACTGTCTAAAGAGCTTAAGTCGAATGATATCGTGAATCTGAAGTATACGAAACCATTGGAAGGTAACGTAAAAGGAAAGAATGGTGCATTTGTTCTTGACTTTGACGAGGTAGTAAAAAATAATCTTATCGGACTACCAACAGCTTCGGATGTTTATGTATCCAGCAAATATGGTGATGATGCCACAGGTGATGGAACCCGAGCCAAGCCTTATGCTACATTGAACACGGCCTATGCAAAGGTTAAAGACGGGGGAACGATATATATCCTGGACAATATCACCATGACAGGTGGTGTTGATGTAGTTGTTGGAATAAATGAAGCCAAGCATATTACGATTTCTACTGCCCCTGATGTCGAAAAGGCGGTGATTAAGCGTGGCCAGCCAAGCGGTAAAGTACTATTTCAACTAACTGATAAGAGCCAGCTAACATTAAGAAATATTATCATTGACGGCAACCTCGAAGGAGGGGCACTCGATGGGAGATTATTTAATGTCTACTCTGGTTCAAAACTGATCATTGATGAAGGTGCTATTTTACAAAACAGCTATTCCCAACATCAAGGAAGTGCGATATATACCAATAGCACCGATTCTGTTGTAGAAATGAAAGGTGGAGAAATTAGCGGCAATAAGCGTGATTCGATAGGTGCGGCGATATTGGTTGATCCTGGAGCAAAATTTATTATGACCCGTGGCCATATCACGAACAATATTGGCGGAGGAGTTCAATCCCGCGGTGGTCAGATCATTCTTTCGGGTGAAGCAAATATCACGGGAAATACATCTGCCGGAAAAGCGGTAAACGTTAACCTGGATGTTTATAAAACTCTTAATCTTAACGATGCGTTTACTGGAGAAGCAGGTATTACCACCAAGAGTATGGTACCAGGGACGCAGTTTGGACAAGTAACAGAAGCGGGTTTGGGCAGTATCGAGAATTTGATTGCCGACTCTGGCTCTATTCTTGCAAGTTATGATGCAAATAATAATTTGGTATGGCGAGTATTCAAGAATGAATTGAGCAAACCGAGTACCGATGGTGAGATATCGGGGAAAAGGCCGACGCTGAGCGGGGTAACAGAACCTTCTGCGAAAGTAACGATTAAGATCGTTAGTGCAGCAGACCAGTCTATCGTCGTTTCTGAAGAGGTAACCGCTGACGAGAACGGGAACTGGGAGCTTCCAGTTGCTAATCCCCTGAGTATAGGTGCATATACGATCGATGTTACAGCCAATAAAAATAATACACAGTCGGAACCTGTAACTAGACAATTTGCAGTTTCATCGGATGTTTATGTATCTAGCGGTGGCAACGACACCACAGGTGATGGTACTCGAAACAAACCCTATGCTACATTGTACAAAGCCTATAAAGAGGTGGAAGACGGGGGAACGATATATGTCATGAACAATATCGATTTGTCGGTTACGGCCGATAAAAAGTACCTTCATCTTGACCAAAACAAGAGTGTTACGATTTCTACAGACCCTAATGCAGTAGATACCGCTGTGATTCAGCGCGGCTCGGGAAAGGATGCGGCAAGCGGTGAGTCAGGAGATTTAGATACACCTATTCGTCTTGAGAAGGGCCAGCTTACATTAAAAAATATTATTATTGACGCCAAGCTGGGGGAAGATTTCTACAGAGGAAGAATAATAAATGTCTATAATGATTCAAAACTGATAATTGAAGAAGGCGCTATTTTACGTAACAGTTCTTCCTCATTTGGAGGAACCGCAATCTATCTCAAAGGTACTGCCCCCCAAAAAGCGGTTATAGAAATGAGAGGTGGAGAAATCACAGGTAATAAGCATTCGACTTCAGAACACAGTGCGGTCTTAATTGTTGATAATGCACAGTTCATTATGACCGGTGGAAAAATCACTGACAATAGTGGCGGAGGGGTTGATCTGAGTACGAATACTAATACTCAGTTCGTTCTTTCCGGTACAGCACAGATCACAGGGAATAGAGGATTGAACAAACCCGAGCGAAACATTATTTTACAAGGCACTACGCTCCTTACTCTAAACGATGATTTTAGCGGAGAAGCAGGTATTACAGCGCATAATCGTATGAATGCGGGGAATCAGTTTGGAGTAGCAGCCAGAGCCGGCTTGACAGGGTTGGAGAATCTGTTTTCCGATAACGGTCACCTTCTTGCAAGTTATGGTGAAGGCAATAATAATTTGGAATGGAAATTATTTAAGAATGAATTAAGCCAACCAAGTACCAATGGCGGGATAACAGGGACGAATCCGACGCTGAAAGGTGTAACAGAGCCTTTTGCGAAAGTAACGATCAAGATCGTTAGTGCAGATGATCCATCTATTGTTATTACTGAGGAGATGACTGCCGACGAAAACGGGAACTGGGAGTTCCCAGTTGAAGAGGCCTTGAGTTCAGGTGCATATACAATCAATGTTACAGCCAGCATAAATAAAAATCAGTCGGAGACTGTGACTAGACAATTTGTAGTAGTAGATAAAACGGCACTGCAAAACAAGTATGACCAAATAACAGCCGAGAACCTGGTAGAAACTGAGTATACCGAAGCGAGCTGGAAAACCTTTCAAGATGCCATGACGAAGGCGGAGGAAGTGCTGGCTAATCCAGACGCAACACAAGACGAAGTAAACGCAGCGCTGGAAGCACTGACAACAGCCAGAGAAGGTTTGGAAAAACCAGGCGAGCCTACGCCTGAAGTGGACAAATCGAAGCTGCAAGCCAAAGTGGTAGACATCAACAACGAGAACCTGGTAGAAACCGAGTATACCGAAGCGAGCTGGAAAACCTTTCAAGATGCCATGACGAAGGCGGAGGAAGTGCTGGCTAATCCAGACGCAACACAAGACGAAGTAAACGCAGCGCTAGAAGCACTGACAACAGCCAGAGAAGGTTTGAAAAAACCTGACCAACCTACGCCTGTAGTGGACAAAT
>Ga0182742_1001875_pt1 | contig 25191 bp, 20 predicted proteins | sample eDN5th37CBELigMG_FD_128880 | JGI IMG/M metagenome (GOLD analysis project Ga0182742, IMG submission 128880) | Enriched Miracle-Growth compost microbial communities from Emeryville, California, USA - eDNA 5th pass 37_C BE-Lig MG (version 2)... ...
AAAATGCCCGCATACGCCTGCACCGGCACGACGGCCAGCTCGTACAGCTGCTGTACGGTTTCCGGACTCGTCGACGGATTGGCGCCTAGCTCCTGTCCTGCCTTCAGCAGCGGTGTTTTGTAGTTGTTCAGGACGAAGATGGCCATCGCGTACAGCTTCTCGGTCGCCGTCTTGTATTGGGCGGATACCGCCTCCCACTTCTCGCCCCACTGCCGCATCGTATCTTGCGCAAGAAAGACGAAGAGCTTCTCTTTATTCTCGAAATGATAATAAATATGCCCCTTGCTGAACCCCGACTCCCGGGAGATGTCCGCGATGGACGTACCGAAGAAGCCTTTCTGTGCAAAAAGCTGCGCCGCCTTCTCCGCAATGATCTGCCGCGTCTGTTCGCTGTCGTAGTGCCGTTTCATCTGCTCAGTTCTTCCTCACATTTCCTGAACGATCGTTCTAATGTAGATTATATCTCGCCCGGATCGGCGAAATCAAGCCGATCCGGGCGCAGTTACACATTAATACAGTTTGCCTTGCCGATACAGCATACTCGACAGCTTCATCACCGCATGGATGTAACAGTTCTGACGCAGTGTGTATCGATCGGCGAAGAACTCTGGCAGCACGGCATCGAGCGTCGCCTGCATCCGTTCGAACAGCAAGCGGAACACTTCCGCTTCGCTGTAGAACTGAGTTTCGCGGCCCTGCAGCCACTCCAGGTACGAGACGATCACACCGCCGGCATTGGCAAGAATATCGGGGATGATGAGGACGCCCCTGTCGTTCAGAATGGTGTCTGCTTCCCCCGTGACCGGCGCGTTCGCCCCCTCCACAATGATGCGGGCCTTCACCCTGTCCACATTGCTCGCATGCACTTGATCCTCCAGCGCCGCGAGCATCAAGACGTCGACGTCCAAATACAGCACTTCCTCGCGTCCGAGGATGGTTGCTTCCACCTTCGCTTGCGTAAGCTGCGCATCGGTCGCCGGCAGATCGCCGCGGTTCGCTCTCGCGAATTCCGCAAGCTTTGGCACATCCAGCCCTTCTGCGTTGTACAAGGTGACGTTCCGGTCGCTGATCGCGACGATGCTGTTCTGCATATACGGGCAGTTGTACGCCTCCAGCGCGGCGGAGGAGCCGACGTTGCCGAAGCCCTGCAGCGCAATCGTCAAGGGGCGGTCCGAGAGCGACAGCATGGTTCTTGCGAATGGATGGTTAAGCGCGGCCATCTCATCCCGGTGCTCCCGCAGGTAGTTATGCATCATGTAGCGGAATGTGAAATACACGCCGCGCCCCGTTGCTTCCCTGCGTCCGAGCGAGCCGCCGTTGACGACGCTCTTCCCTGTAAAGCTGCCGCGGTACGGCTTGCCCGGATTCATGCTCTTGTACTCGGCCATCATCCAGTCCATCTCGCGCTCGCCGGTGCCGACGTCCGGTGCGGGAATATCTTTATCCGGTCCGAGGATGTCCGCAAAGTACCGCACATATTTCTCACAAATCTGATGCAGCTCCCGAACGGTGTAATCCCGCGGATTGATGCCGATCCCGCCTTTGCCGCCGCCGAACGGCACCTCATGGAGTGCGTTCTTCAGCGTCATCAGCGCCGCGAGGTTCACCACCTCCTCCTCGTTCACCGACTCATGGAAACGAATCCCGCCTTTGTACGGACCCAACGCATCGTTATGCTGCACGCGGTAGGCCGGGATCCGGATGACATTGCCATTTTCGAGGGAAATACGCAGGAAAGACTTATGAATATGGTTCGGAGTCGAAAGCAGCGCGCCGAGCGACGTGAACGCCTTCTTCCGCACCTCCCCCTCCAGCTCCGGAAGGAACGCGCTGTTGTTCAGCAACGCGTCTAACGATCGTTCGATAATGACTTCTGTACTCTTAGCCATGATGAAACCCTCCTTGTGTAATTCCAGGGGATGAAAGATAGATTCAGAAGCACCCACTGCACGAAGGTGACGGCAACGCCCGCACCATCGGCCATTCCATGCTGCTCTCCGCTATTGAATAGCATATACTCAACAGGCAGCAGGATCACCGCCAACAGCAGCAGTACGGTGTTCGTCCGGTTCCAAGGCGGTTGGGCCGGAGCGGTTCGTTGGCGGGACTGGAACACCCACACTGCAGTCAATATAAAGAACACGAGATCCAGCGGGAAAATGACCCACACATACGGCAGTTCGAGATGAAGCGTGTCGAGCACGAGCTTCGTCGCCGGGTCGGCGAGAACGATAGCGCTCGACGAAGCGAATAAGAGCAGCATCCATGCCAGCATGAACCACGCGTGCGCGCGGCCCCTTCCCCTCCATCCAGCATACAGCAGCACCATTCCAAACATGACGGCGCATGTCAGCATCCAGTAGTCACCCGACATGCCGGTTCCGCCGATCCCCGCATATTCCCATTGGAAATTTGGCTCCATCGCCCCCCTCACGGTTAACCGCCAGAAGGGCTCATAAAAGCTGAAAGCGGCATACGCTAAGACGGCCGTTCGCAGCACGCTTCGGAAACGCATCGCGCATCTGTCCCCCTTTATGATGAAGATGGTCATCCTCAGTCTACCTCTGATTGGTTCAGAATTCCAGTTCTTACATGGATTCGGTTCTGGGTTGCGTGACTATTATTGTCCAAAAGTAACTACTTGGTATGACTTTTATTCCGTACCTTAGAAGAATAATTTGTCCAAGGGAAAGGTGACCGTTCCATGAAAAAAAGCCGCGTATTGAATTATGTCCATGTCGGGATTGTTTGTTTGCTGAATATATTCATCATTTTTCTCATGTTTGTACCATTGGGTTTGAGCAAGTATTTGGAGTCTTCTAACTTATATATCTATGGGGTAACTTCCATCTTCGGAAGTGTTCTGCTCACCCTCGCTACGGTCTTGTATTTCAAGTTCGTTGCCAAGAAACCGATCAAGCTCATGCAGTTCCGATGGAGCCGCCGCGACGCATTATTTACCTTAGCTGTCGTTGCCATCACGACAACGCTGCTGCTCTTGTTCTTTCGATTGCTTGTGTCGCAAGGGCTTGTATCGGGACAATTGAATCCATCGTTGTTTTCCGAATTTCAGGTTGTGCCGCTGTTATTGGTGATCGGGGGGGCTTGGCTCATCGCCGCATTCAGTGAAGAAGTGCTGTATCGGGGATTTATGGTATCCATGCTGTCTCATCTTTCGACACGAATGCTATTCATTGTCACCAGTGTTTTCTTTATGCTGTCTCACGTCTTTAAAGGGTTAAGCCCGCTGTATGTTTTGTTTTTGTTGATCGGAGCGGTTACCTTGCTGTATGTGTACCTGAAAGGCCGTTCGATCATCACCGTGACCATCGTTCACGCGGGCTACAACTTTACGACCAACCACTTGATCGGGAATAGCGATATTTCCCTTGTGCAGCTGCAGCAGCAGCCGGATGTGCCGTATTTAATGTTGACGGACCTTTTGTTTTACGCGGTCGTATTTATCCTTACTTTTCTTTTTTACAGGAAAAATAGCATTCGTGATCAGGCCCGCGTTTAGCGTCGCCTATGACCGTTAGCGCACGCGCTCACACAGGGGCCGCACGAGCAGTCCGAAGGTTGCTGGACGAGAACGCAACGCACAGCAAAGCCGCCGGAGGATCCGATTCCCACGGCGGCTTTGGCCGCTCAGCTTAATATTGAACGCGCGCGTTAAACAGCTCGTATTGCTGCAGCCATTCCGCTTTGTACTCGGACCACTTGCCCTTCTGCTCGAGCTCGTTGCGGTACGCGGTCCACACGCTCTCGAACTCGCCGGGTTTCGCGGTGAGCATCTTCGCGCGGTACTCCATCTCGATCGCGTCGATCGCCGGCTTATACTTCTCAATAATGCCGCCCTGCAGCACCGGAACAGAGTCATAGTTGTGGCCGTCGCGCTTCATGCCTTCATCCGCGAGCAGCATGCCGCTCTTCTTCTGAAGCTTATACTTCAGCCCCTGAACCGTCTTCTCATTCGTATCGACGTCCGGTGTATTCGTATTGGCCAAAAACCAAGGCTGCAAACCGTATTTCTGCAGCTTGTTGGCGTCGCCGCCGGTCAAGTCACTCATGAATTCCTCATGGTAATTCCAGACGACGCCCTTGTCGTCCACGTAATCCCACACATGCTTCGGCGCCGGTCCTGGAGGCCCCAAGTTAACGGTCATGACGTTGTTGCCGAGCGTCCAATCCAAGTATTTCAGCGACGCTTCCAAGTTCGCGTCCTTCATAATATACGCGCCCGTCCACGGCAGCGGGTTCTTCGCTTCAATGGCGCCGATCTGGCTCACGCCGGGAACGCTCGGGAACGGAATCGCTTCGAACTGCGCCGATACATCGTGCTCATCCGCCGCCGAGGCCCACCCTGCTTCCGCGATGTCGGACATCGAGCCGATATAAGCGGCAACGCGTCCCGTGGTCAGCTTCTGCAGATAAAGCTCGCGTTTGTGCGTCGGCGCCTCAATATCGAGCAGTCCCTTGTTGTACATGTCATTCAACCATTGCCAGGTTGCTTTGTAATTCTCATGATCGCGGGTCGCGATAAAGCCGCCCTTGCCGTCCGGGAACATGCCGCTCGCTTCGTTCACGGACTCTACACCGAACGACGCGCCGATCGAACGCCAGCCCTTGAAGCCGTCGCTCATCGTGAGCGGAATGAGCGCATTGCCTTGCGCGTCCTTCTGCTTCGCGGCTTCCGCCAAGAACGCTTCGAAGCTCTCCAGCGTCGCCAGATCGTTCACCGTCATGCCTGTTTGCGCAAGTACGTCCTTCCGGACGAAGATGCCGTTCTGCCCCCAATACCAGAAGCCTTCCTTAATATCCGTCTTCGTGCCGCCTTCAATATTAATGAAGAGCGGAATGAAGTACGTGTGCCCGTCGTCCGCCTTCACGTAATCCTTCACAGCCTGCGGGATCCGGTTCAAATTCGGGTATTTGTCCGGCATGTTCAAATAGTCCTCGATCGGCTGCACAACGCCGGCGTTCAAGAAATCCAGCTGCGCGGAGTTGTTCGGACCGTAGAACGCCCAGACATCGGGCAGATCGCCGCTTGTCAGCTTCAACCGGCGGCCGGTATCCTCGTTGTCGCTTGTCTCGAACGTCCACTTCGTGTACACGCCGGACGCTTCGGCGCGAAGCTTATCGAAGATGCCGTCGTTCTGCACGGGCGGAATCCAGTTAATCCCGACGTGAACGGTGATTTCCTCCATCTCGGCTGCCGGTTCCGACTTCGGAGCCGATGCATTGCCGCCGCTGGAGGTCGTTGTTTGCGTGCATGCCGCAGCAAACAGCAGTGCAAAGACGATCAGTACCTGAAACCATCGTAACTTCTTCATGTTCGCTTACCCCTCTCTTTTAGTGAAAAAATGATTTATTCCTTCACACCGCCAATGAGCACACCCTGTACGAAATACCGCTGCAGGAACGGATAGACGACCAGGATCGGAACGGTGCCGAGCACCACGACAGCCATTCGCAAGGCCATCGGGGTGACGGCTTTGCTCGCCGCGTCGTTGATCTCTTGCACGTTAGCGCCCTGGCGCAAATTTTGCGCCGCCTCCGCGTTCGCCAGCATCGTCTGCAGGAACGTCTGCAGCGGCTTCAGCTCGAGCGAATTGACGAAGAATGCCCCGTCAAACCAGTAGTTCCAATGAAATACCGCGGTAAAAAGGGTAATCGCCGCAAGCATCGGCATCGAGGTCGGAATGACAATCGACCAGAAGATTCTGAGCGTGTTCGCCCCGTCGATCTCGGCCGCTTCGATGATGGCGTCCGGGATATTCTCGAAGAACGAACGCATCACAAGAAGATTCCACACATTGAGCACATGAGGGATGACGTACACCCAGAAGGTGTTCACAAGCCCTAAATCCCGAAGTGTGATGAAGTACGGGATTAACCCGCCGGAGAACAGCATCGGAACGAGAAAGTACAGCGTCAGCCATCGCCGTCCTGGAAGCTGGCGGAACGACAGCCCGAAGGCGCAAATCCCGGTAATGATCACCCCGGAGGCCGTACCCAGCATCGTTCTCGCGGCCGATATGCCGAAGGCGTTCTGCACGAGCGGATTCGTCACGACGGTGCTCACGTTCACCCATGTAAATTCGCGCGGGAACAAATAGATGCCGCCCTTGACCGCGTCGAGGCCTTCATTGAGCGCCAGCGCCGTCATGTAGACGAACGGGTACAGCGCCGAGAGCGCAAATAAGGTAAGAACGACGTTGTTCGTCCATTGAAAGCTTTTTTCACCAAGCGAGAGCCGCATTACGTCTGCCTCCATCTAGAACAGTCTCGACCCGCCGAACTTCTTCGACAGCTGATTCGTCGCGATTACAAGCGCGAACTGCACGACCGCCATCGCGAGCCCGATCGCCGCCGCCGGACCGAAATACCCGAGATTGATGCCGGTTCGTACCACGTACGTATCGATGACCTCCGAGATCGGAAGGTTGACCGGATTTTGCAGCGGGTAAATTTGATCGAAGCCGGCGTTCAACAAGTTGGGGATCGACAGAATGAGCATGATGGAGATCGTCGGCATCATGCCGGGCAGCGTGACGTTCCACATTTGGCGCCATTTGCCCGCGCCGTCCACCTTCGCGGCGTCGTACAGCTGCGGATCGATGCCCGCGATTGCCGCGAGATAGATGATCGATCCCCAGCCCGCTTCCTTCCAGATCGAGGTGATGACGACAATCGGACGGAACCAAGACATCTCGCCCATGAAATAAATCTTCTCGAAGCCGGCAAGCGACAGGAGATGATTAACCAATCCCGTAGAGTGTGACAACAGCACCTCAACGATGTAAGCGACGATGATCCAGGAGACGAAGTGCGGCATGTAAGTAAGCGATTGCACAAAACGCTTGAACAAAGGATTGCGCAGCTCATTCAACAGAATGGCAAGCACGATTGGAGCCGGAAACCCGAATCCGAATTTCAGCACGGTGATCCAGATTGTGTTCTCGAACACCGTCCAGAAATCCGGATCGCTCACGAAGGTGAAGTGCTCCAGACCGACCCAGGGACTCTCCCAGATCCCTTTGAAGATGTTATAGTCCCGGAAAGCGATCTGCACGCCCGCCATCGGCAAATAGGAAAACAAAAAAATAACGATAAAGCCGGGCAAAATCATCAAATATTGCCATCGGTATTTCCAGATGCCCCTGATCACTGCCGTCTTGATGCTCTTCACCCCCTGGGAGCGCTTCTTATAAGAAAGCTTAACACGGCAAAAATACCGCCTCTATAACGAGACGGTTGCATCTGTATCGGATATTTTTCATCGCATTCTTATCCGTTCATTTCCCGAAACCGCCCCGGTGTCATCCCGGTGAATTCCCCGAAGATTTGCACAAAATGGCTCGAGCTCACATACCCTACCTTCTTAGCGATCTCGTGAATCTTCATATTGCTCTCGATCAAGAGCTTCTTCGCTTCGTTCATCCGAACCTGCGTGACATATTCGGAGAAGGAGCAGCCCATCTCCTGGCGAAACAGTCGGCTGAAGGAGGAAGGATTCATATTTACGTGTTCCGCGACCTCCGTCAAGCTTACCGCAACGCTCACGTCTTTCTGAATTTTGGCGCAAGCCAGCTTAATCGCATGTTTTCTGCTCTCGATCGTGACGGCGTCCTCCGCCGGGTGCTTTTCCCCGGCTGCCGCAGCCCCGCGCTCTCCCGTCGCGGCCTTCAGCGCTTCCATGATCTCTTGCTCCGAGCACGGCTTTACGAGATAATCCGATGCGCCGAGCTTCAGCGCCTCTCTCGCGTACTCGAAGGTACCCCAGCCGGTTAGAAACACAACCTTCACCTCAGGAAGCTTCTCCTTCAACGCCCGCATCAGCTCCAGCCCGTTCATCCGCGGCATCCGAATATCCGTTAACAGAATGTCGGGCCGGACTCGAAGCGCCATATCGTAGGCATCTTGTCCGTCGACCGCGACCCCTTCCACAAATATGCCGTGGTCGCCCCAACTGTATTGCTCGGTAAACATATCTCTAATGTATTGCTCGTCGTCCGCAATCACTAATCTCATGATGATGTGTCCACCTTCCTCGGAATTCTGATCATCGTCGTCATGCCTTGCCCCGGATCGCTCTCGATCGCAAATATGAAACGATCCTCCCCATATTTCAGCTGCAGCCTGCGGTAAATATTCCGGAGCGCGTAACCCGAACCTTGAATGCCGTCGTCGTTCGCCTCCCGTTGGTACCAGTCCGCGCTCGGTTCGGAGGTGACATGCTCCCGCAGTGCGGACAGCGCCTCCTCATTCATGCCGACCCCGTTGTCCGCGACCATGATGAGCAGGTCTTGCTTCAGCGCCGTTACCGTCACGCGGATGACGCCTTGGCCTTGAATCAGCTCGAGCCCATGCTTGACCGCGTTTTCGACGATCGGCTGAATGAGCAGGACCGGAATCTCTTCTTCCTCCGATCCCGCATCAATGAACGTTTCTAATCGGTATTTGCCGGGGTTGCGAAGGTTCATGAATTGGATGTAAATTTCGATATGCTCCATCGTCTCCCGGATCGTTGCCGTATCCTTCCCCCGGTTCAGGCTCAGCCGGAAAAACCGGGACATCGCAAGCAGCGACTCCGCGAGACGGTCATCCACCTTCTTCGCTTGAGCATAGAGCGCTCCTAACGTGTTGTATAGAAAATGGGGATTGATCTGCGCCGTTAAGAAGGTCAACTCTGCCTCATTCTTCGCGATCCGTTCTTCAAAGACCGTATTGATGAGGTTATGCTGTGTTTCCGCCATCCGGTTAAAGCCTTCCGCGACGAGCCCGAATTCATCGTTCCGGTTATGCTCCATCCGTACGTTCAACTGGCCGGATTCCATCTGCTTCATTCCGTTCAGCAGCATCCGCAACGGCTTGTGAACGCTTTGCGTCAGCGCCCTTGCCGTCCAGATCGCGAAGATCAGCACGGTCACCGTGAGCGCCGCGGTAATCAGATTTAACCGCTGCAGATCCCCCATATACCGGTCGAGCGGCGCCAACGAGACAATCTCCCAGCCGGTGAGGCGCGACTTCGAGGCGTTGAGCAGCCATCCGTCCCTTATCGTGTACCGCTCCGCCCTCTCCTCATCGCTTGGCAGCGCATGCCCTTCCGCCCGGAATGCGTCGATCCATTCCCCGTATTCCAGCACCGGCTGCCCGTTCTGATTGATTAACAAGAGCGACGCATCCGTCTGATCCGCCGCTTCGCTCAGCAAATCGTGAAGCGTGTACTCCAAATATCCGACGCCTACAATGACCGGGTAATCCGCGCTGCCCATCCCGGGAACAGAGCGAATGAAGGACACTTGAAGATTGCCGGACAGCTTCGTCTGCGTAAAGTCGTACAAGCTCCCCGCATGCTTCAAGATCGACTCGTCCGGGTAAATCCAGGAGCGGATTTGCGGGCCCTCCCTTTGCCCCTTCAGCCATCGCAATGCCTCGTCATCCGTCACCTGATAAATGCCGAACCGAGTAGAGATCACTTGATTCGTCTCCGCAAAATAAATCCAAATGGAGGTCGCCCTCGAATCCGATGCCAGAATGTCCTCCAGCCGCTTCTGCGTCGTCAGCAGCTGCTCGGTAAATTCCGCCTCGATGGCTTCCTCCGTATGCTCCAATATGAAATTCCGGATGACATAATCGGACTCCACGAGCGCCGACAGCCGCACCGCGCCGCTCAGCACTTCATCGAGCCATGAGGTGGACAGCTCCAGCGATTCGTCCGTGAGATGCCCCGCCTTCTCCTCCAGCACCCGCTGCGACTGTACCCAGAACAAAGCGGAGAACAACAGCACGGGAATCAGCATGGAGAGGGCATATAGGATCAGCTTATCCCGAACGGTCATCATAAAGCGAAACGGCAATCGGACTCACTCCCTAAACTCACTAATGGCCCGCCGAAATAGGCGGGCCATTCGAACCACTCCATATACGTGCTAAATTCCCATATTGTTGCACTTATTTTTTTAATCCGTTCGCATTTCCTTTCCCAGGGAAGGTGAACGCCGTCCCCCCTTTTTTGGCAGCGCTTTCTATACAGATCGTATCATAGGCTTCAGGAAGCAAATATATCGAGATTTTGCCAAACGTATCTGAATTTTGAGCGGATGCTGGAGGGTTCTGGGTTCTTTGCTATGATAAGAGCAGAATCTGAGAGGAGTCGATGGATGTTGGCGTGTTCGAAACCGATATTTTCCTTTGCGGTCATGTCCGATCTTCATTTTATGGCTTATCAAGAACCGGAAACCCCGGTGGAATGGGTTCCGTTCTTGGAGCAGGAGATTGACTATATTGCCGCGCTTGGTCCGCAATTTATTGTCTGCAACGGGGATCTAACCAACGGCAAAGCGCGGGACTACCGGCTCGCCATGGCGGCGTTCGGCCGCTGCGGCATGCCGGTCTACTATACGATGGGGAATCACGAGTATTATGGCTATTATGAGGAGCCGGATTTCACAGTGGAGCTGGCGCAGCGGCGCTTCCTCGAGATGACGGGGATGCCGGGCCTATACTATGAGCTGGAGGTTGAGGGGTGCGCGTTCCTCTTCCTGTCGACAGAGTATTACGCGCCGGATATTAATGAAGGCGGCTGGTTATCGGATGCGCAGCTGGAATGGTTGAAGGAACGGCTTTCCGCCGCGGGGGACCGGCCGACCTTCGTCTTCCTTCACCATCCGGTGAATGGAACCGTAGCGGATTCGGTCCACACTTGTCTCGTGTCCGGCCAGCTGCTCGACATTCTGGATCAATGCCGCCAGAATGTGATGGTATTTACGGGGCACACCCACTGCAGAATCGACCGCGAGGATCAGATTGTCCGCAGGGGCGGCACCGTATTCTTCGGCGGCGGGTGCATGTACGAAGAACACCCGCAATCCCGCTGGGTCGACGTGTACGCCGACCGCGCTGTCATCCGGGTGCTCTGCCACCGGGAGCGGCAATGGCTGGCTGCGTATGATACGGAAGTGATCTTAGATCGGCGGCAATAAGCGCGCCACAGTTTCCTCCAATTCGCCCCAGCCATGGATGCGCGGAATGTCCGGTAATACTTGCCGCGTCCAGCCGTAATCAAGATCCATGCAGATGGCGGTCCGGCCAAGCTTGTGCCATTCGTTCAAGTTCGGCGGACCGTCATCCACGAGGAATGAGCCGCACACCATATACTTTTTCGATGTGAAGATGATGTTTTCCCGGGCAATAAACGGAAAGTGCTCCCGCACCCATTCCCGCTTGTCGTCCGCCGGATTCGCTCCCTGATCTGCAAGGCTGTCATACGCATGCCCCGGCGGCGAATCGGACACGATGAAAAACTCATACCGGTCGGACATTCGCTCCAGTACCTCGCTGGCTCGCTCTACCATTTTCAACGTTCGGAACAATCCCGGTTTCTTAAAGTAATCATAGATTTTAGTCCCGCAAGCTTCCTTCACATATCGATGATAGTCCCAGGAATGAATATCTTTCGAGGTGAGATTGTCCTCATATTCCTCGTTATACATACGGAACCATTCAGGAAACAGATGCGCGGAAACCCCATCCATGTCGATGAGCCCGATCTCCCTGCCCTCAGCGGTAAAAAAACGTTCCTTTCCATCCACTAGCAATCTTCTAATTTTCATTGTACCTCTCCTTCCGGTCCATCCTACTATACTAAATACTTATATATCTATAATAGATAACTAAGGTCAAGAAATTGCTGTAATAAGTTGGTTGTGATATGCTTAGAATAATAAAAGGAGAAGGGGGCAACCTTCTCCCTGCACAACTACTTGGCGGGAAACCTCCGAGTATTGCTACAAAGAAAGTGACCCACGTCCTGCAGCGGGAGGGTCACTTTCTTTTATCCAAATATGTTAACAACGCAATCAGAAACGATCCGAAAGCGAAGATTGCAATCAGGATTTGGAAAGTGTCCATAGAACCACCTCCTTCCCGGAGGCAGCTCTATCCCGCCACAGCATGTTGCGCATCCCTATTATACCAAAAATCACCTCCCAGGAGGTGATTTTTTCCTTTTCGCACACCCGTCAGGATGACCCGAAACCGATCCGCGAAGACTTACACACTCCAAGACCAGGGTCAGAACTAGACCTAAGTTGGTACTGATTGGAAAAGATTTGCCGTACAATGGTCGAGATGCATAACAAGGTACGTATTTGGTGAGAGGGTGAAGCATGGGATGAACGTATTGGATGTTCGTGATCTGCGTAAATCATTCGGAGACGTCCACGCGGTACAAGGCATCAGCTTCTCGGTGGAAGCCGGCGAAGTGTTTACGATTATTGGGCCGAACGGCGCGGGCAAAACAACGACCCTCGAGATGATCGAAGGCTTGGTGCCCCCGGACAGCGGGACGATCTCCTTCGGCGGGCTGAATTGGAGACATTATGCCGATGCGATCAAAATGAAGATTGGCGTGCAGCCGCAGTCGAGCGCCATGTTCGATCTGCTGACGCCGGAGGAGAATTTGGAGCTGTTCGCGAGCTTCTATCCGCATCCGCGGCAGACAGAGGAAATTCTGCAGATGATCAACCTGACGGAGCACCGGAATAAGCAGGTGAAGACATTGTCCGGCGGCCAGCGGCAGCGGCTCGCGATCGGGCTTGCGATGGTGAGCGATCCGGAGATCATTTTCTTGGATGAGCCGACGACGGGGCTCGACCCGCAGGCGCGGCGCAACATCTGGGACATCGTGCTGAAGCTGAAGGAGCTCGGCAAGACGACGATCCTGACGACACACTATATGGAGGAAGCGGAGAAGCTGAGCGACCGGGTCTGCATCGTCGACCAAGGGAAAATTATTGCGCTGGACACGCCGGCGGCGCTCATCGATCGGCTGACGAAAGAGCGGGAGGTGCGGCTGTCCTTCGCGGGTGTGGAAGAAGCGGCGGCGGAGGCGGAACGATATGCTTCGCAGGAAGCGAGCGTCGTTCGCGCGGTGCGTGAGGGCGCGCAGCTGAAGCTGTGGTCGGTGCAGCCGGAGGAGACGCTGTATTCGCTGTTCGGCTTTACGAAGGAGCGCGAATACCGGGTGGAGCAGGTGTCGATCCGCGAGATGAGCCTGGAGGACGTGTTCATCGCGTTCACCGGCAAGGAATGGAGGGATTAAGGTGAACCGTTCAATGAAGCAATTTTCGAAAATGTTCGCCGCCCAGCTCAAAATGACGTTCCGAGAGAAGCAGACGTGGTTTTGGGGGATCTTTTTTCCGGTCATCTTAATGGTGGTGTTTATGTTAATCTTCGGGGGCAGCTCGGACAATGCCTTCGAAGCCAAGGTAGCTATCGTCGATGAGGCGGCGAACCCGGCGTCGGCGGCGATTCTTGAGCAGCTTCGCGCGGTGGACGCGTTCGAGATCGAGTCCGGGGAACCGGTAAGCCGGGAGCAAGCGGAGGAGTGGCTGCTGGACGGGGATGTGGCCGCTGTCATCGCGCTGCCCGCCGCTTCTGCCGATTCCGCTGCTGGTCCGATGCGGCTTGAGCTGATCGTTGACAAAGAGAATGAGCAGAGCGTCACGACGCAGGCGGTTGCCGGGATTCTGGGGCAGTTCGTCACAATGGGAAATTTGGCGGCTGCCGGCGCGGCTCCGGTCTATGAGTTGAGCGTAGAATCGGTGACCCGCGGCAGCAATGAGCTGACCGTGAAGGATTTCATTCTGACCGGATTGATCGCCATGTCGATCGCGCAGGGCGGCATGTTCGGCATGGTGGATATGGTCGAGATGCGGCGCAAGGGGTTGTTGAAAAGGCTGCGGATGACTCCTGCCAAGATGGGCTTGTACGGGCTGGGCGATATGACGGTGCGGATGCTGTTTGCGGTGGTGCAGATCATCCTGCTGTCACTGATCGGGGTGTTCGCGTTCGGTGCAAGCCTGTATATTGATCCGTTAAGCCTTTTTGTAGTTTTTCTCGTCGGGGTGCTCTCTTTCACGGCGATGGGGTATCTGTTTTCCTCGGTCTGCAAAACGATGGAGGCGTATATGGCGGTTGCGAACATCGCGAGCTTCCTGATGATGTTCCTGGCGGGCATCTTCTTCCCGGTGGAGACGATGCCGGAATGGCTGCGTCCGGTGTCGCACGTGCTGCCGCTGACCTACTTCGTCGACGGCTTGCGGGACGCGATGGTGTATGCGTCAGGCATTGTGTCGGGGACGTTCTGGCTCGGCATCGGCATCCTCGCGTTATGGGGCGTCGTATGCTTCGGGCTCGGCAGCTTGCTGTATAAATCGAAGTCGATCGCGGCGACGCGATAGCGGCTTGGCAAAGTTCAGCGGGGACGCTTCGATTGCGTCCCCGCTGTTTTGCGCTGAGCACCGTTACCGCCAGCTTTCTACACAACTCACAAATTTCGCCGGCTCATCCGTCGCGAACCAGCGGATGCCAAGCTCCAGCAGCTGATGAATGGACGGTTCATCGAACACGAAGGGCAGCACCTCCAGCTCGATGCCGCGGGCAGCGGCGGCCTCCAATGCGTACCGGAGAAAATCGGGCGTCAGCGCGTAGCGCCATGCCCCTCTTGGCTCCTCGGCATCATGCAGGTGGAACTGCACCTGGTCAAGGCCGTCGAAGCCGGTTTGGCGGGCGGCCTCGAATTTGGCCCGGATCTGCTCCGCGTTGCCCCCGATCCACAGCATGCTCCTGACGTTCGCCGCGATCGATTTCATCCGCCTGCAATTCTCTTGGACATTGTGGGTGAAGATCACCTGCCCGTTCACCTCGTACTCGTCGATCAGGAGGCCGAGCTGCTGCAGGTCAACCTGCTTTAAGTCCAGATACATCATGCGTTCGGGCCGGCCCCGCATTTCGGCGAATGCTTCCGCTAAGGCCGGAACACGCTCCCCCGCAAATCTCTCCGCGTCAAACTTCACACCCGCGTCCCATGCCTGCACCTGAGCCAACGTAAGCTCCGATACGGGCATTGCCGCGATCTCCTTCGGAGCGACGGTCGTTCGCTCCAATGTGTGATCGTGCAGGCAAATGATGACTCCATCCGAGGTCGTGCGGAGGTCCGCTTCCGGAATCCCGCCTAAGCTCCAAGCATAGCGATTGGCGGCCATCGTATTATCCGGCGCTTCATGCGCTCCGCCTCCCCGATGGGCCTGCCACTGAACGATTCTTCTCATAGATATTACGCCTCCGATCTTACCCGGATCAATGCAGAAATCTGCCGCCGGGGCATACGATGACGGCAGCATTCCCTCCTACGACGCCTTCGGGATCGCGATGGTAAACGTTGTGCCTTCGCCTTCCTTGCTTTCCACGTCCACCCGGCCGTTCAGCATACTGATAAATTTGTATGTAACCATCAAGCCCAGCCCGGTTCCCTTCGCCTTCGTGGAATAGAAAGGTTCACCCAAGCGCTTGATTTGCTCCTCGTTCATTCCGCAGCCGTTGTCCTTAATTTCAAGGAAAATATCCGAATCTCGGGCGTAGGCGCGAACGGAAATCTCCCCCTTCTGATGCAGCGCGTCCAGCGAATTTTGCAGGATATTGGTGACCGCCCGGTGGATATAATTCGCGTCCGCCTGAATAAAGAGCGAGTCCTCGGCCTCCACATGCAGTTGATGCCCTTCGGACTGAACATGCGGTTCGATCTGCTTACACATGTCCAAGAGATGCTCCTTCACATCCAGCTTTTCAATCTTCAACGTGTCGGGATTGGCATACAGCAAATAATCAGAGAGAATCGAATCCGCCCGTTCGATCTCATCGAGAGCAAGGTCCGCATAGCTCCGGGTCAACGAATCGTTCATCCGCGGCTGCAACAGCTGAAGAAACCCCTTCGTCACTGTGATCGGATTGCGGATTTCGTGGGCGATCGTGGCGGCCAGCTCGCTGACGACTTGCATTTTCTCCCGCCTTTGCATCTCCTCGCGCATTCGAATATTCTCCCTCAATGCGTCAGCAAGGAAAAGCGAAACCCACATACATAAAACAACTACGATGATATATTGGAAGAAAAACACAAAGTTGTTCAGGATGATATTCGGTACTGACACATACAACGTTCCGACAATGAGCAGCACCGTAGTTAAAGCCAAGAGCGTCCCGAACGTGGTCAGGGACATCTTCAAGATCCGCACCCATTTCAGAGCGATGAGACCGAAGAGAATAATAGGAATGTAAGAAAATACCGTGGCGTAAAATCCGTCTCCGCCAAGGATATACCTATACCCTACTAACACAACGACAACGACAAGAGCGGCCCGCTTATTGCCATAGAGCACGGCAATGAGTACGGGAATAATTCGAAGATCAAAGAAATAGCCGGGAAATGCAGTGAAAGGGAAGGACATGCAGAAAATGATACCCAAGCCCGCCAAGATGCCGATGATCCAGTGGCGGTTCTTGCTCTTATACCAGCCTTGGGAGAAAAATACGAGCAGGGAAATGAGAATATACAGGAAGTTTAATAATAAATTACCGACGCCAAGCAAAGCAGCCCCGCCTTTGGTTAAATTGGGATTTACCTCTCTCTCTTTGCCTTTCCTAATGAATTCTAACAGAATATTACAACAAACTCTACAACTATATCACCCAATTTAACCTGAAACAAAAGGATAGACGGCACTGTTCAAATTCCGATAAGACAAGTGTTTGAGATTCGCGGTACAGCACCCCGGTGTGTCGACGTGAATGACTTTATGCGCATAGGGACCGAATGCGGTCTGCCATGCAATCGCCGACTTGGCGACAATGACATGGTAACGCTCCGGCGAAAGGCCGACGGAACGGATATGCCCTAAATCCCAAGGCGGCGTTCGCTTTTCCGTCAGTACGACAGTCAAACGCCCGCACTCTACAACCGCCGTCCTGCCCATATCCGCCCGTTGCCCTGTCATGTAAGGGCCAATATGGTAATATATGCCGTCACTCAACAGACGAATCTTGCCCTGCACGACTACTGGGGAGCCGTGCAGGTCGTCGCTTTTGCCCCCGATCGCGCCGTGAAACATTCCACCGGCGCCTAGCTCGTGGGCGCGAAGGGCCGCTTCCTCATCCTTAATCACTAGCAGCGTGTGCTTGGGCGGATCTGTGAGCAGCGCCAGCAGATGCGTCGCATCGGCCGGCGCTCCGCCGCCCACGTTATCCGAGCCTTCCGTCAGGATGACCGGTCCTTCCGCGGCGGCGAATGCCTGCCGCACCGCCTCCTCCGCGCTCGCAAAACGGACGGTAAAGCGATCGCGCAGCTTCCATGCCATCGTTGACAGCTCTTGGGCAATCTCCTCGGCCAGCTGCGCGTCGCCGTCCGTTGTTACAACGAGCGCCATCCCCGCGTCCGGCACATCGCTGTAAGGGAAACCGCCGGCGACGGTCACGTTCAATACGCCGGGACGCTGTTCATGCGCGAATGCCGCGTCCATGAGCTCCTTCATCGCGCCGCCCGCCGTCAGCATCGCCTGCGGCACAACGAGCATCCGCGGCCGCGCGAGCGCCATTGCCGGGCGCACGCGGCCCTCGAGCATGCCGGCAAGCAGCTCGAGAGCCTCCTCCGCCCGCTCGAACATATCAATGTGCGGGTAGGTGTCATACCCGACAATGATGTCGGACAGCTCTACCATCCGCTTGCTAATATTGGCATGCAGATCGAGCGTCAGCGCGATCGGCAGCTCCCGCCCCGCCCGCTCCCGCAGCCGGCGGAGCAGCTCGCCCTCGACATCGGGACAGCCCTCCGCAACCATTGCGCCGTGCATGATCAAATACAATGCGTCTACAGCCGCGAAGTCGATCGAGCGAATGAGCTCCTCGAAGAGCACCTCGACCGTCTCCTTCTCCACCATACCGCTCGGCGTCGCAGCCGCATAGAGCCCCGGCAGCAGCGTCACGCCCAGTTCCTTCGCTTTGCTCAATAAGCCGCCCATGGTCGTACGGGTCCCGCAGTACCGGTCGGAGAACGCTTCCAAACCGATAACCCATTCCCCTTGAAAATCGGCAAGGGTCGTCTTCCCCGGCGCGAACGTGTTCGTCTCATGCATGATTCCCGCAACCGCGATGTTCATTGCCGCTTCCTCCCCAGTCCTACTTGAGCGATGCCAACACCCGATCCGCGGCCGCAAGCGTTTCGTCCGCATCGGCATCCGTATGCGCCGTGGATACATACCATAAGCCGCTCGGCCGAACCAGCACGCCTTCAGCGAGCATCCGCTCGGCGAACAGTGCGTACTTCGCCGCGTCCCGTTCCGAGAATTCCCGGAACGTCGTCACTTCCGGCCGGTTAATGAGCATCATGTGGAACACTGGCCCGATGCGGTTTACCAAGCCCGGGATGCCGTGCTTCGCCAGCAGCTCCCGCAAGCCTTGCGCAAGGCTTGACGCTAGACGCTCCATTCGCGCGAACGCTTCGCCGCCCCCGGCTTCCAGTTCCCCGATCGTTGCGAGCGCCGCCGTCGTCGCAATCCGGTTGCCGTTCAGCGTCCCGAGATGGTTTACTTTGCCTTCCGCAATAAGGCCCATAATCTCTTGCTTACCAGCGACGGCGCTCATGGCGATTCCTCCGGCCATCGCCTTGCCCATCGTCATCAAATCCGGAATGACGCCGAACCGCTCCTGCGCTCCGCCGAGCCCAAGCCGAAAACCGGTGATCACCTCGTCGAAGATCAATACGACGCCGTTCTCCCGCGTCAGCTCGCGCATCCGCTCCAAATACCCGCGTTTCGGCACAATGCACCCGTTATTGCACATAACCGGCTCCGTAATAACCGCGGCGATCTCTCCCCCTCGCGTACGCAGCGTCTCCTCAAGGACCGCCTCGTCGTTCCACGGCAGCAAAATAATGTCCTCGAGGGCCAGCTCGCTCTGCCCGGCCGTTCCCGGCGGAACTCCTCCGCCGGCCGCCGCCGCTGCGGATAAATCGCCGCTCGGGAAGGCAGTAAAGATCGAATCCGACCACCCGTGAAAATGACCATGAAACCGCACAACCTTCTTTTTCCCCGTGAACGCCCGCGACAGGCGCAATGCAAGCATCACCGCTTCCGTGCCCGAACCGCTGAACGCGACTTGCTCGGCGCAAGGGAGGATCTCCGTCAGCTTCCGGGCAAGCTCAATCTCGCCGTCATGCTGCAGACCATATGTAAATCCGCGCTGCATCGCTTGGTGCAGCTTCTCCGTCAATACCGGATGCGCGTGCCCAAGAATGAGCGGACCGTAGGCGAGCAAATAATCGATATATTCGTTGCCATCGACATCGCGTACTCTTGAACCTGCGGCAGATTCCACAAAGATCGGCAGCGGTTTCATAGATGAACGCAAACTGCTCGCCACACCGCCGGCCAAATATTTCGAAGACTCCTGCCACCGCTTCCGGGAAACCTCGTACGACACCATTGCCTTCAACTCCCTGTGGATGATTTAACCAAAATGTACCACAGGGCTGTATTTTCCATCAATGAATTTTTTTTCTATATATACAGCGCAACTAGTCCCGCTTATAATACATCTTTAAACTAAGATCCCGCGCCCCTTTGCGAACGGCTTCCTTCGCATTCTCCCACAACTCGTCCGTAAGCCGGCTCTCCGGAATCGATACGCTCATCGCGGCAATCACTTTCTCCTCAAAGCCAAAGATCGGCGCCGCCACGCATCGCACCCCTTGAACGGCTTCACCGTAGCTGTATGCCAGCCCTTCGGCGCGTATGTGCTCAAGCTGCTCCATTACATCCGCACGCCGGTTGATCGTTCCTTCGGTTAACGTCCCCAATTCCTCTTCCGGATAGAGCGCTTCCACAACTTCCGGATCGAGATAACTGAGCAGCACCTTCCCCATCGCCGTCGCATGGAGCGGCAGCTTCATTCCCATATGGGACACAAAACGAATCGGATGTGTGCTCTGCTTTTCCCCGATATAAAGAATCTTATCGGCGTCCCGAACAGAGAGAAACACCGATTCATTAATGTCGTCCACGATGCGTTCGGCGATCGTCTGGAACTCTGCGGATAAATTCGTCTTCTGCACGTAGCGCGTGCCGATCTCGAACGTTTTGTGGCCAAGGTCGAACATTTTCTCATGCTTATCCGTCTCGAGAAACCCTCTAGCCTCCATATTCTTCAGCAGCTTATGAGTACTGCTCGCGGGCAGATTAAGCCTTCGTGCAATCTCCGTCAAGCTCATCGGCTGCTGCAGTTCCGCAAAAAGCTCCAAAATATCCAATACCCGATCCGCCGATTTTACAATATTCGCTTGCTTTTCTTTTTCCTGTGCCACGGCCTTCCTCCATATAAAAAGAATATCCATATATACTTTAATCCTACGAAAATTGTTGTCACAAGTCTAGCATTCGCTCAGTCCCCTTGCTTGGCCTATCCTCGAGCTGGGTTGCACCTGTTTGACGTCCCTTAGCGCCGCATTTCACCTGGTCAGGTGCGCCTCGCTGGTTTGCCGATCCTCGGGGTAGGTTGCACCCGTTTGCCGGCCCCTAGCGCCGCATTTCACTTGTTCAGACGTTCATTACCGCCGCTTCCAACGCTGCATTTTATACACTAGAAGTAGTAAAAGAATATTGTTTCGGGAACGTATGTTTGGTATAATTTAATTAATGATATTTGTCCGGGAGGCGGTTGAAGTGGAGGATATCGTTACGACCGTGACCTGCGGTACGATGATGGAGAAAAGCCGCATCCCGTTGGACAAGTGGGCCGATGCGCTTGAATTGCTCTCGTATAAGAACGGTGTCAATGCAGTTCAGCTGTCCAAGCTGATCGGCATATCTCACACTGCCGCCTGGAGGATGTTGACTCGCATCCGCAGCGCCATCCATACGATCGAATCCGCCAGGCTTCTGAAGGGCACCGTTCAAGCCGGTACCGCTTCTTCGACCCGTTGGCGATACCGGCTTCCGCCCAACGGCTTTCAGCGGCATCCGCAAGAGCATGTCGTAGTCGTCGGCGCCTCGTTCGATTCCGCAACGGGGCAACCCTGCCATTTGAAAATAACCGCCGTCCATGGGCATGATTTAGATTACAGAAGCCTCACTCGGGAAGGAAAATTCCGATATATCGAGCGTCACACACATCCATTCGCACACGTCACTATGTTAAAACGGACCGAAATGCCCGGCTACCATCCACTTATGCAGTTATATTACACGGCGGAGCGGTGGCTGAATCGGCTTTTTCGCGGCCTTAGCTCAAAGTACTTCCAGACGTATCTTGACGAGTACTGCTTCCGTTGGAATGCGGCTGCAGCGGGGAAATCAATTCGCGACGATGTATATCAACTCTGCCTCGAGTTCGCTTCTTTGCTGAACAAACGAAATCCGGCGCTAGGGAAACGCGGAACACACACCATACCCGGCGCGGCCTAGAGAGGGTGATGAGCATAGTAACCGGCCTGCCGCAGCGGGCGATGGAGGGCGTTAAGGTGTCTAAACAAAAAAAACGCCCCAGTTCGATGCTGAGGCGCTCAGATTTGTTTCATTAATACCCGAAGGTACGAGCAATAATCACCAGAAGGATAAACAAAACCAGAATCGTGCCCGTACTCGTCCAACCGCCGCCAACTACTCCTGTCACAAGCAATCCCTCCTATAGGAAAGTTTTGTTTGGTGTTCAGCACTTCAGCGGTTCAGCGATTACATCATTCGCTTCATCGGTTGAGTGCTTTCGCCTTATCCTATGCGACTGCGGAGGGGCACGTATGGACATTCGCCCGTTATCCCCTGCCCAAAATAAATGAGGCTTAGAGAGCATCCGAACCAGACTCCCTAAGCCTCATCGTTATCTTTGGGATTTGCGAAACCCTGCGGCAACCGCTTCGTCTTCCGTGCAAAACATTTCTTCAGCTATGGTCTGGTCGTAATAAGCACCGCCGGGGATATGATATATTTTTTCCCCTTTCGAGTTAATGTTTCCTTTGATCTGCGGTTCCGCACAAGCTGCGGTTGCGGCAATGTCTTCGGCGGGTGTTCCCCATAAGCCTTTGTTCTGCTCCCGCGCAGCACGTTCGAGCTCAACGAATTTGTCCGAGTACATCACATTGGGCGGCACGGTCATCACATTGGCGTACCCCTCCATCAGCAGTGTCTCATTATACATCGTCACATCATTTTCCACGAAAACATAGCGCAATAACCTTCCATACCGGTCTGTGTCCCCCGTATCTTGAAACATATAGACCTGCCGGCCGGTGAGCCGTTCCCGACTGAATTCGCTTGCTTCCTTGCCGAAATATTCAACAGTTCCATAGCTTTCCGGCGTATCCATCCCAATCAATCTGACTTTCTCGCCCGATGTCGTCTCGAAGGTGTCGCCGTCGACCGTTCGTTTGACACTTGCAATCTCGTATTTTTTATTTTTCAGGTCAGGATATTGGCGGAAAATTTCGGTAACAAACGGATCCGTATCCTTGCTTTCCTCAGGTAATTGAGAACAACCCGCCATGAACATAAAAATGAACACACTCGCTGCAATCCACAGCCATCCTTGACGGGCGTTGCTGCCTGCCGCAGCATCCCGCAATTGTAACAGATGTCTTCTCATATGCTGTCTCCCCTTCAGATGTACCTTACTACTATACACTGATGTTTTCGATTGTGCATCCGCCGGCAGTAACTATATAATCATAGGGATACATCCATATACGTGAACAAAAAGGCGGTTTATATACAATGTCTATCCTAACGGTTACAAATTTATCCCACGGCTTCGGGGACCGGGCGATCTTTAACGACGTCTCGTTCCGGCTGTTGAAGGGCGAGCATATCGGCCTGATTGGCGCGAACGGCGAAGGCAAGTCGACGTTCATGAACATCATTACAGGACAGCTGGAGCCTGACGCCGGCAAGGTGGAGTGGTCGCGCAACGTGCGTGTCGGTTATTTGGACCAGCATGCGGTGCTGCAGCGGGGAATGACGATCCGCGATGTGCTGAAGACAGCGTTTCAATATTTATTCGATATGGAAGCCGAGATCAATCGGCTCTATTCCGCGATGGCGGAGGCGACGCCCGAGGAAATGGAGCAAATGCTGGAGGACGTCGGCGTGTACCAGGATACGCTTCAGACGAACGACTTCTATATTATTGACGCGAAGGTAGAGGAGATCGCCCGCGGCCTTGGCCTTGACGATATCGGGCTCGACCGCGACGTGCAGGACTTAAGCGGCGGACAGCGAACGAAGGTGCTGCTCGCGAAGCTGCTGCTGGAGAAGCCTGATATATTGCTGCTTGACGAGCCGACGAACTATTTGGACGAGCAGCATATCGAATGGCTGAAGCGGTATTTGCAAGAATACGATAACTCGTTTATTTTGATTTCGCATGATATTCCATTCCTTAATAGTGTCGTGAATTTGATCTATCATATGGAAAATCAGGAGTTGAACCGGTACGTCGGCGATTACCAACAATTTTTGAGCGTGTATGAAGCGAAGAAGCAGCAGCTGGAAGCGGCGTACAAACGCCAACAGCAGGAGATCGAGGATTTGAAGGACTTCGTGGCGCGCAACAAAGCCCGGGTATCGACGCGCAATATGGCGATGTCCCGGCAGAAGAAGCTCGAGAAGATGGAAGTCATTGAGCTCGCGAAGGAGAAGCCGAAGCCGCAATTCAATTTTAAAGAGGCACGAACCTCCGGCAAAATGATTTTCGAGACGCGCGGACTTGTGATCGGGTATGAGGAACCGTTGTCGAGGGCGTTGGATTTGCGGATGGAGCGCGGTCAGAAGATCGCACTGGTCGGCGCGAACGGAATCGGAAAGACGACGCTGCTGCGGAGTATTCTAGGCGAAATTCCTGCGCTTGCCGGCGAAGTCGAGCTTGGCGATTATTTGCATATCGGCTATTTCGAGCAAGAGGTGAGGGGCGGAAACGGACGGACCTGCATCGATGAGGTGTGGAGCGAGTTTCCATCGTTCACGCAGTTTGAGGTGCGCGCGGCGTTGGCGCGGTGCGGGCTCACGACGAAGCATATCGAGAGCCGGATCGATGTGCTTTCCGGCGGGGAGAAGGCGAAGGTGCGGCTCTGCAAGCTGATCAACCGCGAGACGAACCTGCTCGTGCTCGACGAGCCGACGAATCACCTGGACGTCGACGCGAAGGAGGAGCTGAAGCGCGCGCTGATCGCGTACCACGGCAGCATTCTGCTTATCTCCCACGAACCGGAATTTTACCGAGGCATCGCCACCGATATCTGGAACTGCGAGTCATGGACCACGAAGGTAATTTAAAAAGAGGGCGTACCCCCGCCCGCTGAACGTACCCGCCTTACACGCTTACGGCGGCGGGTACGTTCAGCGGCAGGCGGATGCGGAAGGTCGATCCGGATGTCCCGGAGTGAATTTCCATCTTGCCGCCGTGGCGCTCTATGATGCTGAAGCACAGCGCAAGGCCGAGCCCCGTTCCATTCTCCTTCGTGGTGAAGAACGGGGTCCCCAGCTTGCCGATCACCTCATCCGGAATACCATGCCCTTCATCAATGACGTCAATGACGACACATCCTTTCTCCTCGTAAGAACGTATTGTTAAGGTGCCTCCCTTCTCCATCGCTTCCAATCCGTTCTTCGCCAGGTTTAAGATCACCTGCCGCATCTCTTTCTCATCCATGTGAAGAGACTTTCTTGTGCCGTGCTCGATCAGCACCTGTTTCTCGCTCATCAGCGCCACCGCTTGGATCAGCGGGTACAGCGTATCCAGCACATCGCAGATTCTATGGTCCGTAAAGCTGCTTTCCTGATTTCCCGCCAGGGATAAAAATTCGGTAATAATCGTGTTGGCGCGCAACAGCTCTGAAAGCATTAAATCAATATATTGCTTTGGCAGCGGCTGCTCGCTCTTCTTCCACATCTGGAGGAAGCCGTGAATCGTCGTCATCGGATTGCGGATTTCATGGGCGATCCCCGCGGCCATCTCGCCGATCAGGTTCAGCCGCTCCAGCCGGTTGATCTGCTGCTCCATAACCTCCCGCTCCGAGATGTCCGTAATGACGATCAGCTCGCAGGCTTCATCCCCGGTTTCCAGCCTCTCAATTGACAACAGTCCGTATTTGAGCTCGCCCGAGCGTGTCCGGTATTGGATTTTACAGCTGTGGTCCTTCCGGTCGTCTATGATCTCCGTATGGAAGTAAGGCTCGTTCGCGTCATTCATCTGCTGCAAGGAATATCCGGTATGCTCGGTCCACGCGTCGTTCACTTCCAAGTATTTTCCGTCATGGAGCCGGCGGATCGCAACTAAATTCGGGATCGTATAGAATATTGAGCGGAAGCG
>Ga0182742_1001877_pt1 | contig 25174 bp, 24 predicted proteins | sample eDN5th37CBELigMG_FD_128880 | JGI IMG/M metagenome (GOLD analysis project Ga0182742, IMG submission 128880) | Enriched Miracle-Growth compost microbial communities from Emeryville, California, USA - eDNA 5th pass 37_C BE-Lig MG (version 2)... ...
GTTCCTGTTCATGGCCAAGGGCGGCGGATCGGCCAACAAGTCGTACCTGTACCAGGAGACGAAGGCCATCCTGAACCCGGACTCGATGATGCAGTTCCTCGAGGCCAAGATCCGCTCGCTCGGTACCGCGGCGTGCCCGCCCTACCACCTCGCGATCGTCGTCGGCGGCACCTCCGCCGAGTTCGCGCTCAAGACGGCCAAGTACGCCTCGGCGCACTACCTCGACGAGCTGCCCACCGAGGGCGCCATCACCGGCCGCGGCTTCCGCGATCTCGAACTCGAGAAGAAGGTCTTCGAGCTCACCCAGAAGATCGGCATCGGCGCGCAGTTCGGCGGCAAGTACTTCTGCCACGACGTCCGCGTCGTCCGCCTCCCGCGCCACGGCGCGTCGCTGCCCGTCGCGATCGCCGTCTCCTGCTCGGCCGACCGCCAGGCCAAGGCCAAGATCACCCCCGAGGGTGTCTTCCTCGAGCAGCTCGAATTCAACCCCGGACAGTTCCTGCCCGAGGTCACCGACAGCCAGCTCGACGCCGAGACGTCGGGCGTCTCGGGCACCGGCAAGGGCGCCGCGGTCAAGATCGACCTCACCCGGCCGATGCCGGAGATCCTCGCCGAGCTGTCCAAGCACCCGGTCAAGACGCGCCTGTCGCTCACCGGCCCGCTGGTCGTCGCGCGCGACATCGCGCACGCGAAGATCAAGGAACGCCTCGACCGCGGCGAGGAGATGCCGCAGTACCTGAAGGATCACCCGGTCTACTACGCCGGTCCGGCGAAGACCCCCGAGGGTCTCGCGTCGGGTTCGTTCGGCCCGACGACGGCCGGTCGCATGGACTCCTACGTCGACCAGTTCCAGGCCGCCGGCGGCTCGATGGTGATGCTCGCGAAGGGCAACCGCTCGAAGCAGGTCACCGACGCATGCCACAAGTACGGCGGCTTCTACCTCGGCTCCATCGGCGGCCCGGCCGCGCGCCTGGCGCTCGACTGCATCAAGAACGTCGAGGTCGTCGAGTACGAAGAGCTCGGCATGGAAGCGGTCTGGAAGATCGAGGTCGAGGACTTCCCCGCCTTCATCGTCGTCGACGACAAGGGCAACGACTTCTTCGCGCACACCGGAGAGGTCACGCTCACGGTCGGCAAGCGGCCCGGTCTGTAGACCCGGATCGCTGTAGACGCACTACCCCGAACGGCCCGGCAGGATTCCTGCCGGGCCGTTCGTGATGTCAGCTCCGAGGTGCCGCTCCGGCCGGTTGCCGGATCGTGGCGTTGACCCGGTTCCACATGTTGATCGTCGCGATCTGCATGACCAGCGCGGCGAGTTGCTTCTCGTCGTAGATGTCGGCCGCGGCGTCCCACACCTCGTCGGAGACGGCCTCCGGCCGGTCGGCGATCCGCGTGACGGCCTCGGTGAGCGCGAGGGCGGCGCGCTCGGCCTCGGTGAACCGTCGCGATTCGCGCCAGGCCGCGACCGCGGTGAGCCGCTCGACGCTCTCCCCGTCGTCCAGCGCTTCGCGCGTGTGCATCTCCACGCAGAAGCTGCAGCCGTTGATCTGGCTCGCCCGCAGGTGAACCAGATGGACCGTGCGGGCCGGGAGTCCGGTGTTCTCGTAGGTCCGGCCCGCGGCCTGCAACGCGTCGAGGGTGCCGGGCAGCACCATCACGGGATTGTTCATTCGCGCTTCCATCGTCTGCTCCTGTCACATCGGCTCTTCGGGATCCGTCACTTCCTTGACGGATCCCGACGGAAGAATGTGACGACGATGGACGAGGAATTTCTGGCCAGGGAGTTCGACGCACACCGCGAGCGCTTGCGCGCGGTCGGATTCCGGATGCTGGGGTCGGCGGCGGAGGCGGACGATGCGGTGCAGGAGACGTGGCTGAAGGTCGCACGCGCCGACACCGACGCCGTGGACAATCTCGGCGGCTGGCTCACCACCGTGATGAGCCGCGTGTGTCTCGACATGCTGCGCGCACGTTCGGCGCGTCACGAGATCGTCGTCGGCGAACCCGTCGAACCGCCTCGACGGAACGACAGCTCCGCGGCTCCGGAAGACGAAGCAGTGCTTGCGGATTCGATCGGTATCGCGATGATGGTGGTCCTCGACGCGCTCGGTCCCGCCGAACGTCTCGCCTTCGTGCTGCACGACATGTTCGGCATGCCGTTCGACGAGATCGCGCCCGTCGTGGGCCGATCCCCTGCCGCGACGCGTCAGCTCGCCAGTCGTGCGCGGCGGCGCGTGCGCGGTGCACGTACGGCGTCGGCGGGTGCCGGGGATCCGCGTCGGGTGGTCGACGCCTTCCTCGTCGCGGCCCGCGAGGGTCGTTTCGAGGATCTGCTCGCGGTGCTCGATCCCGACGTGGTGCTCCGCGCCGACACCGTGGCGGCAGCGAATGCCGAGACGGGCCGGCTGCACGGTGGCCCCGCACTCGAGCCGGAACTGCGCGGCGCCGACGCGGTGGCACACGCCTTCCACGGCCGCGCACGCGGCGCGGTGCCCGCGACGATCGACGGTGCGCCCGGGGCGGCGTGGGCGCCGGGCGGGATCGTGCGGTCGGTGTTCCGCTTCACCGTCGAGGACGGTCGCATCGTGGCGCTCGAGGTGATCGCGGATCCCGAGGCGATCACCACGCTCGACACGGCTCTGCTCTGACGCCCGCTCCGATACGGGTCGAGCCCGGCGGGAGTGATCCCACCGGGCTCGAACCGTCGTGTGCTTGTCAGGCAGCGCAGGTATGCGTCCGCGCGAGCACCGCGGGCGACTGCACGACCACCTGCTGCAGGAAGTCGAGGACGATGCCCGGTGCCGGTTCGGCGCCGGGTGCGAGTACCGAGCACAGTGCGCGGTACTGGTCGTCGCTCATCACGGGCGCGATACGGAAGTGCGTAGTCATCGCGAGCGTGAAGTCGATCCCGAAGTCGCGGGCGCGGACCTGCAGCTGTGGGCCGTGCTCTCCTGCGATCAGGCAGACCTCGAAGACGGCCCGTCCGGCGGTGTGCTCGAACGATGCGGCCGGAACGTTGTTGCGGACCATCTGCCGGTAGAGAGGCCGCAGTCCGCCGAGCACGACCGGCGGAAGCGTCACTGCTCGAGGACGGTCGGCGGTGAACATGTGATCACTCCTTCAACCCTGCGACCCCATCTGGGTCGCCCACTTTTTCTGGAATAAATCCAATAACTGGAACTATTCCAGAAAAACGTTCAAGACGCAACCACCTCGTTGGCCGATCATCCAACCGGCGCACCCGCGGCGAACCGAACTCTGTAGCGCTTGCACCTCCCCCGCCGCACGCCCACCGGACAGTATCGAATGCACCGACGAAAGGAGGGTCCGTGCAGCTCACAACGGCCCGGTTCGATGCGATGCCCGAGGACGAGGCCATCGCACTGTTGCTCGATTGCTGCTCGAGCCGGACATGGGCGCACTCCGTCGTCGCGGCGCGCCCGTTCGGTTCACGCACCGTGCTGCTCACCACCGCCGCTGCCGCGGCCGAGAACCTCGACGGTGACGACCTCGCCGACGCTCTCGCCGGCCACCCGCGCATCGGCGAACGCAGCGAACACGCTGCTTCCCGTCGCGAGCAGTCCGCCGTCGCCACGGCCGACGCCGACATCCTCGACCGGCTCGCCGCCGGCAACCGCGAATACGAGGAACGGTTCGGGCACGTCTACCTCGTCCGCGCCGCCGGCCGCACGGCGCCGGAACTGCTGGAGATCCTCGAACGTCGCCTCGGCAACGACCCGGAGAGCGAGAAGGCCGAGATGCGTGCGGCGCTCGCCGAGATCACCCGGCTCCGCCTCGAGCGGATCGTCATCGAGACCGCAGGGAGCCGCGCATGAACACCCTGAGTACCCACGTCCTCGACGCGACGGCCGGTGCACCCGCGGTGGGGTTGCACGTCACCCTCACCGACACGCACGGAACCTCGCTGGGCGCCGGCGTCACCGACGACGACGGCCGCCTCACCGGTTTCACCGATCCATTGCCCGAGGGCACCTACCACCTGACCTTCGCCACCGGCGACTGGTTCTCGCGCCGCGAAGTCGCGTCCTTCTATCCGGAGGTGACCGTCACCTTCCGCATCCCGAAAGGCAGCAGCCACTTCCACGTGCCGCTCCTCCTGTCGCCCTATTCGTATTCCACCTACCGCGGGAGCTGACCACCATGACCGAACTGACCGGCAAGATCGTCCTCGGACCGCACCGCTACGGCAAGGCCGAGAACCGGGTGGTGCGCATCGTGCGTGACACCGACCGGCACGAGATCCGCGACCTGAACGTCTCGTCCTGCCTGCACGGCGATTTCGACGCCGCGCATCTCGAGGGTGATCAGGGCACGGTGCTGCCCACCGACAGTCAGAAGCAGACCATCTACTCCTACGCCAAGGAGAAGGGCGTCGAGTTCATCGAGGAGTACGGTCTCGCGCTCGCGCGGCATTTCGTCGACGACGTCGAACCCGTCCGCTCCGCGCGCATCGAGATCGAGGAGTACGCCTGGGAGCGGGTCGTCGTCGACGGTGCCGAGCACGACCACACCTGGACGCGCAAGGGATCCGAGGTCCGCACCGCCGCGATCACCGTCGAGGGCACCGGGACCGACCGACGCGAATGGGTGGTCGGCGGTCTGAAGGATCTCGTCGTCCTCAAGTCCACCGGCTCGGAGTTCCAGGGCTTCCTCACCGACCCGTACACGGTTCTCGAACCGGCGGAGGATCGCATCATGGCGACGAGTCTCCAGGCGCGCTGGCGGTTCGCGTCGACCGACGTGGACTGGGACACCGTGTACGCGGGCGTGCGCGCCACCCTCCTCGAGGTGTTCGCGAACCTCCATTCGAAGGCCCTGCAGCAGAGCCTGTACGAGATCGGCCGCGCCGTGCTCGAGCGGTACCCATCGATCGCCGAGATCCGCCTGTCCGCACCGAACAAGCACCACTTCCTCTACGACCTGGCACGTTTCGGAGTCGAGAACGCCGGTGAGGTCTTCCACGCCGACGACCGGCCCTACGGACTGATCCAAGCGAGCGTGCTGCGCGAGGACGCCCCCGATGCCGGCATCGCCTGGGAGCCCTACACCGGCATCATGTGACCGCTCACGCGGCGCGACAACGGATGTCGCTCACGCGGCCACGACGGATGTCGCTCACGCGAGCGCGGGTTCCAAGGAACGCAGCGCGAGATACAGGTCGAAGCGGTCACCGGTGCGCGCGAGGGAACGCCCGGTGAGCGCTTCGACCCGTCCGATGCGGTAGCGGACCGTGTTCAGGTGCACGTGCAGTCGATCGGCCGTGCGCCGCCACGATCCGTCGCAGTCGAGGAATGCCTCGAGGGTCGCGAGCAGACCCGCATCGGTGCGCCGGTCGTGTTCGACGACATCCCCGAGCAGCCGGTCGGCGTAGGCACGCCGCAGTTCGTCGGGCAGGGTCGACAACAGGTCGAGCGCCGAATCGAGTTCGGCGCGTCGCACCGACACCGGACCCGGATCATTGTGTGCTGCAGCGCATGCCGACGATGCCGCGCGGACCGCGCCCGCCGGGTCGTCGTCGGAACTCTGCCCGCCGACACCGACGAACATCCGGTCGCCGCGCAACGCCGGCGCGAGACGCCCGAGGCGTCGGCTCAACAGCCGTGCCACATCGACGTCGCTGCCGATCGCCGGGGCGACCACCCTGTTCGCCGCGTCGATCGACGTGACCGCTCCGTCCAGGACGTCCTCGACGAGACCGCGCAGGACGTCCGACGAGATCCGGCCCTCGGCCTCGGCCACCACCGCGACCCGCGAGTCCGCAGCGCGCACGGTCGGGGTCCGGTCGGTGATCTCCCATGCCACCCGGCGCCGTTCGTCGCGCCGGATCCGATCGAGAGCGACCACCGCGGCGAGCTCGGAGAACGCCTCGACGCACTCCGGTCCGCTCTCGTCGTGCCGGATCACCAGGAACCACGCGTCGATCCGGTCCGTCAGTCCGCGTCCCACCGGCAGGACGGTGAGGTCGCCCGCGAGCCGCAGTGGAAAGCGGTCGGCGGTCAGCGCGGCTGCGGTGATCCGGTCGAGTTCGGTCTCGTCGAGCTCGGCGCCTCCCGCGACGGTCACTCCCGTGGAGGTGATCAGCGCCGATTCCACCCCGAGCTGCTGCGCGAGTCCGTCGAGCAGCTCCCCCACACTCCGACCGTCGGCGACGGCGGCGAGCCATTGCCGCTGCCGCGCCAGTCCCGTCTGCAGACGATCCATCCGGGCCCCGGCCATCTGCCCGGTCATGTACTCGATGACCCGGCTGAACGGCATCTCGTCGGGCACGACCAGCAGCGGCATGCGGTGTCGTGCACACGCCTCGACCACGTCGTCGGGTACGCGGCCGTGCAGGGCCTCGCCGGCGGCCATCGCCGTCACCCCCGCTCGGACGAGCCGTTTGACGAACAGGTCGGAGTCCTCGGCGGAGCGCCGCCACACCAGGCCGGTGAACACGAGCGAGCCTGCGCTGACGTAGCGCGTGGGGTCGGGCATGTCGGTGGTGCACGCGCGCAGCACGGGACGGCTCAGGGCCTCCGCGTCGCCGTGCAGTACACCGATTCCGAGCCCCGGCGCCTCCACCACATCTCGAAGAAGCACGATGTTCACCTCCTGGTGACGGTCTTGGACGATCGCACAGTACGAGCCGCGGATTTCCGAGGTGTTTCGTGCGTGCTGCCGCAGAGGTACATCTGTTCGGCGCAGTTGACTGAAGACTCCCGACGATCCGAGGAGTCGACTATGCACGCGCATCCCACCACCCGGCCGCTCGTCATCCGCGGCGCACACGTGGTGAGCATGGACGCCGCTCGCGCCGAACACCGCGACGGTTATGTCGTCGTCTCCGGCAACCGGATCGTCGCGGTCGGGTCGGGCGAACCGACCGGCTACGACGATGCGCAGATCGTCGACGGCACCGGGTGCGTGCTCACCCCCGGTCTGATCAATACCCACCACCACCTGTACCAATGGATCACGCGTGGGCTCGCCGCCGACCACACCCTGTTCGAATGGCTCACCACCCTCTATCCAGTCTGGGGTGGCATCGACGCCGACGCCGTGCACGTCGCGGCCAAGGGCGCACTCGCGCATCTGGTGCGCACCGGATGCACGACCAGCACCGACCACCACTACGTCGTGCCCCGCGAGGGCGGTGACGTCTTCGGCGCGGAGATCGCCGCAGCGGCCGAGGTCGGTATCCGCTTCCATCCCTGCCGCGGGTCGATGGACCTCGGTGCGAGCGCCGGGGGTCTGCCGCCCGATCACATCGTCGAGGACATCGACGCGATCCTCGAGGGCAGCCGTGAGGCCGTCGACCGCTGGCACGATCCGTCGTTCGATTCGATGTTGCGGGTCGCGCTCGCGCCGTGCTCACCGTTCTCGGTGACCGGTGAGCTGCTGAAGCAGTCCGCACTGCTCGCCCGCGATCTCGGGGTGCGGCTGCACACCCATCTCGCCGAGACCCTCGACGAGGAGGACTTCTGCCTCGAGAAGTTCGGATGCAAGCCCGTGCAGTACATGGAGTCGCTGGGCTGGACCGGACCCGACGTCTGGTACGCGCACGCCGTGCACCTCGACGACCGTGACATCGGTGTGCTCGCCGCGTCGGGTACGGGTGCGGCCCACTGCCCCACCTCGAACGCCCGGCTCGGTGCCGGCATCGCCCGCGCCGCCGACCTCTACGCCGCGGGCGTGCCGCTCGGCCTCGGCGTTGACGGTGCCGCGAGCAACGAGTCGTGCTGCATGCTCGAAGAGGCCCACCACGCCGCACTGTTCGCCCGTGCCCGCAGCGGCCCCCGCGCCATGACGGTGCGGCAGAGCCTCGAACTCGCCACCATCGGCGGCGCCCGGGTCCTCGGACGCGAGGACGAGATCGGATCGATCGAGCCCGGCAAGCTCGCCGATCTGGCGTTGTGGCGGATCGACGGCCTCGCCCACTCCGGCATCGCCGACCCGGTCGCGGCCCTCGTCCTCGGCAGCACACCTCCTCTCGAACTGCTGTTGATCAACGGCCGCGAGGTGGTCGTCCGCGACGAGGTCCGCACCGTCGACGAGAACGTCGTGGCACGGCAGGTCGCGGCGGAACACGCCGCGCTGGTCGCCAAGGCGGGGTGAAGGCGATGGATCTGCACAACATCACCGCCTACGACATCGCCCGCGACCGCGCCGATCTGACCTTCGAGAAGGGCGCGGCCCCGCTCGGCGGCGGCACCTGGCTGTTCTCCGAACCGCAACCGCACCTGCACCGACTCGTGGACCTGTCCGGTCTCGACTGGCCCGCGGTGACCCGGCATCCCGATGCCCTGGAGATCGCCGCGACCTGCACGGTCGAACAGATGGCCGCACTCTCGGACGAGGCGGAACATACTGCGGCACCGCTGTTCCGGCAGTGCGCCGAGGCACTGTTGGCGTCGTGGAAGATCTGGAAGCGCGCCACGGTCGGCGGCAACATCTGCCTGTCCTTCCCCGCCGGTGCCATGATCTCGCTGGCGACCGCACTCGACGCGGACGCGGTGATCTGGACGATCGACGGCGGCGAACGGCGGATCCCGGTGGCCGACTTCGTCCTCGGAGTCGCCTCCAACGCCCTCGCACCCGGAGAGATCCTGCGGAGCATCCGGATTCCTCTGCGGGTTCTGAATTCCCGCACGGTCTTCCGCAAGATCGCCCTCTCTCCGCTGGGACGTTCGGGGGCCGTCGTGATCGGACGCCGCGACGACGACGGCAGTGTCACGCTGTCGATCACCGCGTCGACGGTGCGTCCATATCTCCTGCGGTTCACGGAAGTCCCGTCGACACAGGCGTTGTCCGACGCACTGGCCCGTCTCATCCCCGCGACGAGCTACTACACCGATGCGCACGGCGCCGCCGACTGGCGGCGTGCTGTCACCGCGGTTCTCGCCGAAGAGATCCGCACCGAACTGTCGAACACTGCACTGCCGAAAACGGAGGTTCAGCCGTGAAACTCACCGTCAACGGCCGCGAACGCGACGTCGACCCCCGGCCCGGCCAGTGCCTGCGCACCCTGTTGCGCGAGACCGAACACTTCGAGGTCAAGAAGGGCTGCGACGCCGGCGACTGCGGCGCGTGCTCGGTCCTGCTCGACGGCGAACCCGTCCACTCCTGCGTGGTCCCGGCCGTGCGGGTCGAGGGTCGCGAGGTCACCACGGTCGCCGGTCTGGGCACCCCCGGCGACCTGCATCCCGTCCAACAACAGTTCGCCGACGCCGCCGGTTTCCAATGCGGCTTCTGTACCGCCGGCATGATCGTCACCGCGTCCACCTTCACCGACGAGGATCTCGACGACCTGCCGAAACGACTGAAGGGCAACCTGTGCCGGTGCACCGGCTACCGCTCGATCGAGGACGCCCTGCGGTCGCGCACCAACGTCGAACAGGTCGACGGCCCGTCGTGCGGCCGCTCGCAGCGCGCGCCTGCCGCGACGCGCGTCGTCACCGGTACCGAGCCGTACACCCTCGACACCACCGTCGAGGGTCTGCTGCACATCGCCGTCCTCGGCAGCCCCCACATCCATGCGCGGATCGTCTCCGTCGACGCCTCGGCCGCCGAGGCGCTCCCCGGTGTCCACGCGGTGCTGTACCACCGCGACGCCCCGGCCACCGCCTATTCGACGGCCCGTCACGAGAACCGCAACGACGATCCCGACGACACCTACCTGTTCGACCGGGTCGTGCGCTTCCGGGGACAGCGGGTCGCTGCGGTGGTCGCCGAAAGCCCGGCGATCGCGCACCAGGCGCTCGAGTCGATCCACGTCGAGTACGAGGAGCTGCCCTTCGTCCTCGATCCCGACGAGGCCCGGCAGCCGGGTGCTCCCCTGCTGCACGCCGACAAGTCCGCCGACGCGCGCATCGCCGATCCCGGACGCAACGTCGTCGCCGCGATTCACGGCAGCAGCGGGGACGTCGACGCGGCGGTCGCCTCCGCTGCGGTGGTGGTGCAGGGACGCTGGCAGACCCACCGCGTCCAGCACACCCACCTCGAAACGCACGGAGCCATAGGGCATCTCGACGAGACGGGACGGCTCGTCATCCGCAGTTCCACCCAGGTTCCGTTCCTGGTGCGCGACGAGCTGTGCCACATCTTCGGACTCGACCGGGACCGGGTGCGCGTGCACACGGCCCGGGTGGGCGGCGGTTTCGGCGCCAAGCAGGAGATGCTGATTGAGGACGTCGTCGCGGCGGCGGTCCTGAAGACGGGACGCCCGGTGCAGTGGGAGTTCACCCGCTCCGATCAGCTCACCGTCGCTCCGTGCCGGCATCCCATGCGGGTCGACGTCACCCTCGCCGCCGACGCCGACGGCGTCCTCACCGCCCTCGCGATCGACGTGCTCGCCGATGCGGGCGCCTACGGCAACCACACCCCCGGGGTGATGTTCCACGGCTGCACGGAGTCGATCGCGGTGTACCGGTGCCCGAACAAGCGCGTCGACGCCGAATCCGTGTACACGAACAACCGGCCGTCGGGCGCCTTCCGCGGTTACGGCCTCGGCCAGGTGATCTTCGCCGTGGAGTCCGCCATGGACGAACTCGCCGGAAAGCTCGGCATCAACCCGTACGAGTTCCGGCGCCGCAACATCATCGTGCCGGGAGACCCGCTGGTTGCCGCGCATCCCGAGGGCGCCGACCTGACGTACGGCAGCTACGGACTCGACCAGTGCCTCGATCTTGCCGAACGCGCGATGGCGCGCACCGGTGGCCGGCCCGCGCCGACGGGTGATCACTGGCGGATCGGCGAGGGCATGGCGCTCGCGATGATCGCGACCAACCCGCCCAACGGGCACATCTCCGAGGCATCGATCGAACTTCTGCCCGACGGCCGGTATCTCGCCCGGGTGGGCACCGCAGAGTTCGGCAACGGCACCACCACGATCCACACCCAGATCGCGGCCACGGCGCTCGGCACCACCCCCGACCGGATCGTCGTCCACCAGTCCGACACCGACGTCACCACCCACGACACCGGCGCGTTCGGTTCGTCGGGCACGGTCGTCGCATCGAAGGCCCTGCTGGCAGCCTCCCACGAACTGCGACGCCGGATGGCCAAGGCCGCCGCGGAGCTGACCGCCACCGACCCGGAGCAGGCCGAACTGCAGGTCGACGGCATGCGGTGCGGCGATCGTCTCGTCACGCCGGAAGAGTTACTGGAGGTCGCAGGTGGCCGGTTGCGGGCCGAGGGCAGGCACGGCGGTCTGCCGCGGTCGTTGTCGTTCAACGTGCAGGCCTTCCGCGTCGCCGTCGACATCCGCACCGGTGAGGTGCGAATCCTCCGCTCGGTCCAGGCCGCCGATGCCGGCACCGTCCTCAACCCCGAGCAGTGCCGTGGGCAGATCGAAGGCGGCGCTGCGCAGGCGCTCGGTGCGTCGATGTACGAGGAGATCATCACAGACGACGCGGGTCGTGTGACGACGGATGTATTGCGCAACTACCACATTCCGCAGTTCGCGGACGTCCCGCGTACCGAGGTCTACTTCGCCGACACCTACGACGAACTCGGGCCGATGGGCGCCAAGTCGATGAGCGAGGCCCCGTTCAACCCGGTGGCCCCGGCGTTGGCGAACGCCGTGCGGAACGCCATCGGGGTGCGACCGCACGAGCTGCCGCTCTCCCGCGACCGCATCTGGCGCCTCATGCAGTGACCCCGACCCGTCGAGACCGGTGTTGTGTGCGATTTCCGGCCGGATTTCGCACACGACATCGGTCTCGTTCGCTGTACGGCCGGACACGCAACGCAGCTGTAACACGAAGTTGATGCAGCGGGGTCGTTTCGACCCACCGCGCTGTGTAAAGTACTGAACCACATCGGGAATCGAACCGATGATGTCCGTCCGGCCCAGTGCCGGTGAACGATCCGGAGCTCCCCTCCGGAGGAGGACTCTCCGGTGACGGGCGCGAGGGCCGTCGCAGACGAAGCACCCCACGTCCCCGGAGGTTTCCATGCGATGTTCCCCCACACCGAGCCCCTTCCACGGCCGGCGCACCCACTGCTGACATGTGCGGCACGATCTCGTCCACCCTCACGCTGGTAGGACGATTCGATCCGGGAGCCATGGCGGACTTCGTCGCCGCCCGCGCCGATCTGCTGCAGGTACGTGCCACCGTCGTCACGGCGACCCGGCATCTCATCGAGCTGCGCACCGAGGGCGAACCCGACCTCGTCGACGCCCTCGAAACGGCCTGCGCCCTCGCCCCCGGCACCAATGTCGTCCTCGATCTCACTTCGACCGAGAGGAACCCGACCCCATGACCGTCTGGACTCCCGTCGCTCTCGCGCGCGACATCGAGCCCGGCACCGCGACCGGCACCACCGTCGACGGGGACTCCGTCGCGCTGTGGCGCGGCACCGACGGCACCGTGCACGCGTGGGCCGACCGTTGCCCGCACCGCGGCATGCGTCTGTCCTTCGGATTCGTCCGCGAGAACCGTCTCGTCTGCCTCTACCACGGTTGGCAGTTCGACGGCGCCGGCGCGTGCAGGCACGTCCCCGCCCACCCGCGGATGGAACCACCGAAAACCGTGAAACCGCAGCAGTATCGGGCCATCGAGAGCGCCGGCCTCGTATGGGTGGCACCCACCGATGCCGGCGGCACACCCGACGTTCCCGGCACGGCGATCACCCCGGTGCGATCGGTATGGATCGACGGCGATCGGGACACCGCCCTCTCCCTCCTGGGCCTCGAGGGCACCGGTGCCCTCGTCACCGGCGCCCTTGACGGCACCGACGTGATCGCCGGCATCCAGACGATCGACGCGCACACCACCGCCGTGCATGTCGTCGCCGCCGGCATCGTTCCGGCCGACACAGTGAACGCCCTCGTCCACCGGCTGCACGAATTCCGCGACTCCGTGTCGTCCGTTCGGGAGGCGGTGGCCTCGTGAACATCCCCGTGCTGCACGACTTCCCGCTCGACCCGCGGTGCTACTCGGTGCGACTGGCGCTGGCGCTGCTCGGTGTCGACCATCGGGTGCAACCGGTCGACGTGTTCCCCGGTGGCGCCCACCTCGAATCGCCCTACCGCGAGCTCACCCCCACCGGCGAACTTCCGGTGTTCGAGACCGGAACGACGACGCTCGTCGGATCGGTCGACGTCCTCGTCCACCTCGCCGACGGAACCGCATGGGCCGCACCGTCCGACGATTGGATCGACTTCGCGACCGGACCGCTCGAGCAGTTCTACTCCTGCCGCGAACAGTCGCTGTACACGACGGATCCCGTCGACGTCACGGCCGCTCGCGCGGCGGTGCAGTCACTCGACGACCTGCTCGCCTCCCGCACGACGAACGAAGCGTGGGTGGCCGCCGACCGACCGACCGTCGCCGACATCGCCCTGTTCCCCGCCGCTGCCCTGAGCCGGGACATCGGGATCGACCACGACCGCTACCCGGCCCTGCGCAGCTGGATCCGGCGCATCAAGCAGCTTCCCGACTTCGTGGAGATGCCCGGAATCCCCGTCTTCCCCTGATCTCTCCGACTGCCCACATTCCGAAAGGACGCCACATGCAACAGTCCACCGTCGACGCGGTGATCCGCGGCCTGGAGAAGGCCGGCGTCACCACCGTGTGCTACCTGCCCGACTCCTTGTTCAAGGAGCTCTACCCCGCTCTCGACGCGCACCCCACCATCCGCACCATCCAGGTCACCAACGAGGGTGAGGGCGCTGCGATCTGCGGCGGAATCTTCCTGTCCGGCAAGCGTGCCGCGCTCATCATGGAGAACTCCGGCCTGCGTGCCTCCGTCGAACCGCTCGCCCGCATGGGCCTCGGTGCCGGCATCCCGGTGATCATGCTCATGAGCTACCGCGGCGAACTCGGCGAGAACAACTGGTGGGCCGTGCCGCACGGCATCACGATGGAGCCGATCCTCGACGCCCTGCGCATCCCGTACCGCATCGTGCGGGAGGAGGACGCGATCGAACGCGCCATCCACGACGCGTTCGAGTGGTCCTACTCCGCCTACCACCATTCCGCCATCGCCCTCGGAGGAGGACTCGTCCGATGACCACCATGCGCATGACCCGATTCGAGTGCATGCAGGCACTCGCCGCCCGGCTCGAGAACGAACTCGTCATCCTCTCCCTCGGCGCAAGCGTCGACGAGTGGTACAACGCCGCCCCGCACATGCGTGAGGCCAGCCTGTTCCAGCAGCAGCTCGGCTGCGTGACCCCGCAGGCGTTCGGTCTCGCGGTGGGCCTGCCCCACCGCCGCATCGTCTCGCTCGACACCGACGGCGGCATGCTGTTCAACCTCGGCATCCTCGCGACCCTCGCCAACGAGCAGCCCCGCAACCTGTTCACAGTGGTGTGGGACAACGAGTGCTACCAGTCCATCGGTGGGCCGCCGACCCACACCGCGAAGGGCAAGGTCGACATCGCCGCGATCGCCCGCGGAGCGGGAATCGAGAAGGCCTACACCGCGGAGACCCTCGAGGAGTTCGACAAGCACTGTGTCGCAGGGTTGTCCGCGGACGAACCGTACGTGCTCGTCGCGAAGGTCTCGAGCGTCGTGCAGCCGGGCATCAAACGCAAGCACAGCGACGGCCGGGAGGACAAGTACATCTTCGTTCGCCACGTGGAGGCGACGGAGGGCATCACCATCATGGGCCCCAGTGAACACAACTGACGTGTACACAACCGACGGATTCGACTATGTCGTCGTCGGCGGCGGATCGGCGGGGTGCGTACTCGCCGCCCGCCTGACCGAGAATCCCGACACCACCGTGCTGCTCCTCGAGGCAGGACCGGACCACGCCGGTCTCCCCTCGATCGACGCGCCGGCGACCTGGGCGGGACTGCTCGGCGGCGACTACGACTGGGGACACAGCTACGCGCCCAACCCGTTGCTCGACGGTCGCGCAGTGCCGATCCCGCGCGGCCGGGTCCTCGGCGGATCGAGCAGTCTCAACGCGATGCTCTGGTACCGCGGGCACCCGTCGGACTACGACGCGTGGGAGACCGCCGGAGCGAAGGGCTGGAACTTCGCGTCGCTGCTCCCGTGGTTCCGCCGCGCCGAGGACTGGGAGGGCGGCGCCACCGCCTTCCGCGGCGCCGGAGGCCCGGTGCGCATCACCCGACCCGCCGACCCGCATCCCATCGCTACCGGGTTGCTCGATGCCGCAGCCGAACTCGACATGACCGTGCTCGACGACTGCAACGGGCCGGACATCGAGGGCGCCTCCCTGGCGAACCTCACGATCGACGACGGGCACCGCGTCAGCACGGCCCGTGCCTATCTCGATCCGGCGCGGACCCGGCCCAATCTCACCGTGCGCACCGACGTCACGGTGTCGGGCTTGGTGCTCGACGGCGACCGGTGCGTGGGTGTGCGGTACGGCAGTGGAGGCACGGACACCGTGGTCCGTGCCGACGCCGAGGTCCTGCTCTGTGCCGGTGCGATCTCGAGCCCGCACCTGCTGCTGCTCTCAGGTATCGGCGATCCCGAGCATCTGCAGGAGCACGGGATCCCCGTGCACACCGCACTTCCCGGTGTCGGACGCAACCTCCAGGACCACCCTCTGCTCATGGGCGTGAACTTCCGGGCCCGCAATCCGCTCGGCCCTGCCCGCGACAACGGCGGTGGCGCGATCCTCAACTGGCGTTCGGACCCGTCGCTGGACCTGCCCGACCTGCACGCCTTCGTCGTCCAGGGTGCGCACGCCACCCCGGAGGTGGCCGCACGCTACGACGTCACCGGCGACGTCTTCGCGATCTCCCCGGGCCTCATGCGCTCCTACAGCGTCGGACAGCTGACACTGCGGTCCGCGGATCCGGGCACGGCGCCGATCATCGACCCGCGCTATCTGTCCGATCCCCGCGACCTCGACGCCCTCGTCGCCGGTCTCGACCGCATCTTCGACCTCGCCGAGACCTCCGCGTTGCAAGATCTGGTCGAGGCACCCGCGGCACCGGACCGTCGTCTCGGCCGCGCCGACGCCGAAGCCTTCGTCCGAGCCAGTTGCGCAACCTTCTTCCACACGGGCGGCACGTGCGCGATGGGCGTGGGACCCGACGCCGTCGTCGACCCGGACCTGCGCGTCCACGGCGTGGACGGACTGCGCGTCGTCGACGCCTCCGTCATCCCGGTGCTCCCGTCGTGCAACACCAACGCCCCCGTGATCGCCCTCGCCGAGCGCGCGGCCGCACTGATCACCGGAACCGAGAGGAGCTTGTCGTGACGACCAGCATCACCACACGCTGCGACGACCCGGTCGTGCTGAACCAGTGGTATCCGGTCTGTTCCGAACAGGAGGTCGCCGAGGCCGGCGTGCGAACCCGCCTGCTCGGCGCCGACATCGAGTGCAGCGTCGACACCGCCGGCGAACCGACGGTGCGCGACGGTGACACCGTGCTTCCGGTGCAACGCCGATACGGTTTCGTGTGGACCACGCTCGGCACCCCCGAGAAGGACGTCTTCCCCATCGACGAGGCCGACGAACCCGACCGGCGCTACGTGCCGTGCGGGTGGGTCACGCTCCGGTCGTCCCCCGGCCGGGTGGTCGAGAACTTCCTCGACATGGCGCACTTCCCGTTCGTGCACACCGGCATCCTCGGAGGCGAGGCCGCCACGGAGGTCGCACGCTACAAGTGGGAGATCCGCCGGGAAACCGACGAGGTGTGGGCCACCGACTGCACGTTCTTCCAGCCGCAGGTCTCCGCGGCGTCCGAAGGTACATTCGCGCAGCTGACCTACCGCGTCCCGAACCCGTATCAGGTGATGCTCTACCGGGTCTCACCTTCGGATCCCACGCGTCTCGACGCGATCGCGCTGTTCGTCCAGCCGATCGACGAAACCCTGTGCCGTGCACAACCGGTGATGTATCTCGTCGACCCGCACTCCTCGCACACCGAACTCGTGCAGTTCGAGCAGGTGATCTTCCTCCAGGACCGCATCATCGTCGAGAACCAGCGTCCGCTCCTGTTGCCGCTCGATCCGCGCGACGAGATCCCCACCCGCGCCGACGCTTCGTCGGTCACCTACCGGCGCTGGCTCAAGGCCAAAGGACTGCGTTGGGGCGCCCTGCCTTTCCGTCCCGTCGATACCCGAGGAGCAGACACGTGATCACCGCAGCCCTCCCCCGGTACTGTGCCGATTTCCTCCGCGACGGCACGAAATCACTGCTCGTCGACGGCCGATGGATCCCCGGTTCCGGCGAGCCCTTCGAGACGAGCGACCCGGCCACGGGCGTGCCGCTCGCGACACTCGCATCGGCCGGAGCCGGCGAGGTGGACACCGCGATCGCCGCCGCGCGCCACGCTCTGCAGAACGAGTGGGCCTCGTGCACGCCCGCGGCCCGCGCCCGCGTGCTGTGGCGGATCGCCGAGGCCATCGACGCCCACGCCGACGAACTCGCCGAACTCGAGACCCTCGACCAGGGCAAGTCCTGGGCGACCTCCCGATTCGCCGAGATCCCCTCCGCGGCGGAGCAGTTCCGCTACTACGCGGGATGGGCCACAAAGATCACGGGGACCACCGTCACACCGTCGATCACCTACGCGCCGCCGGGACGGAAGGTCGTCGCGCACTCCGTGCGCGAACCGGTCGGTGTGGTCGCCGCGATCGTGCCGTGGAACTCACCGCTGCTCATGGCGGCGATGAAACTGGCGCCGGCACTCGCCGCGGGATGCACCGTCGTGCTCAAGCCGGCCGAGGACACCTCGCTGACCGCCCTGCGGTTCGGTGAACTGCTCGCGGAGAGCGGCATCCCCGACGGGGTCGTCAACATCCTCACCGGTGGCGGTGAGGTCGGTCGCATGCTGGCCGAGCACGCGGGAGTCGACAAGGTGACGTTCACCGGGTCCACGGAGGTCGGGAAGAAGCTCGTCGCCTCGGCCGGGGCGCACAATCTCTCGCGGCTCACCCTAGAACTCGGCGGCAAGTCCCCGGCGGTCGTCTTCGGCGACACCGACCTGCCGCTGACGATCCCCGGCCTCGCGCGCGGCATCTTCGCCAACTGCGGTCAGGTCTGCGTCGCCGGATCGCGGATCTACGCCGAGCGTCGCGTGTACGAGCAGGTCGTCGACGGTCTCGCCGCGGCGGCGAACGCCCTGCGGCTCGGCCACGGACTCGACGACGACACCGATCTGGGTCCGCTGGTGAGCCTGCGGCACCGCGAGACGGTGGCGTCCTACGTCGACGACGGAGTCCGCGCAGGAGCCACGGTGGTGACGGGTGGTCGCATGGTGGGCGAGACCGGCAGCTTCTACGAGCCGACCGTGGTGGTCGACGCCGCCCCGGATCTACCCATGATGCGGGAAGAGATCTTCGGCCCGGTCGTGACGGTGACGCCCTTCGACGATCCCGACGAAGTGATCGCCTGGGCCAACGACACCGACTACGGTCTCGCGGCGAGCGTGTGGACGTCGGATCTGTCGCGGGCCCACAGGGTGGCCGACGCGATCCGCGCCGGCACCGTGTGGATCAACTGCCACTCCTACTTCTCCCCCGAACTGGTCAAGGGTGGCCACAAGCAGTCCGGCTGGGGTTACGAGAACGGCGCCGCCGGGCTGGAGAACTACTTGGAGACGAAGACGGTGTGCTTGTCGATCTGACCGTCGGTCGGGGCCCCGAGGTATGCGTGCGTCGCTTCGAACCGCGATTGCAGGTACTCGCCGGCCCCGATCGGTGGGTGGATCGGCTCCGCGCCCGGTTCGACACAGGTCGGGATCGCCTCGATCACGGCGTGGTAGTCCGGGGTGACGAAATAGGGCAGCGAATAACGGTGTCCGTGCGTGGGATTCAGCACACGATGGCGGGTGGAGACGTAGCGGTGGTTGGTCCACCGGGCGATCATGTCGCCGAGGTTGACGATCAGCGCGTCGGGCGGGGTCACGACGTCGATCCATCCGCCACCTCGCGCGGCGACCTGCAGCCCACCGATGTCGTCCTGGGCGAGCAGTGTCAACGAGCCGTAGTCGGTGTGGGGCGCGATGCCGAGTGCGGTATCGCCGACGGGAACGGGTGGGTAGTGCAGCATACGGAGCGACCCGAGCGGGTCGGTGAACATCGACACGAAGGCGTCGGCGTCGAGGCCGAGAGCGAGTGCGAGACCGCGCATGAGGTGGGCGTTGATGTCCAGGCACGCCTTCGCGTACTCGTCGGCGACACTCTTGAAGTCGGGCATCAGCGAGGCCGGCCACTGCGCCGGACCGTGCAGCGGCGTACCCGCGATCACCTCCGGATGATCGGCCGCACGGTCGGTGGTGATGTCGAAGGCCTCCTTGCCGTCGGCTCCGACGGTGGGGTCGAGTGTTTCGGTCTTCGGCGGCACATATCCGCTGTGGCAGGGGGATTTCGCGATGGCGATCTCCATCTTCTCCTCGAAGGGCAGCGCGAAGAAGCGCCGCGCCTGCTCCATCGTCGCCGCGCGGAGGTCGGGGTCGAGTCCGTGACCGGTGACGACGAAGAACCCGAGGTCGGTACACGCGGCGTCGAGCGCGCCGGCGACGGCGTGCGGGTCGCTCCCGTCGCGCAGCGGACGCAGATCGATGAGAGGCAGAGCTTCCATGGGTGACTCCTGGACAGAGCGGACGGGTGATCGCTATGAGTTGATTCCTGCGATACTGCGGATCCGTCTCGCTGCGGTGAGGACCGTGTTACGGATTCCCGGACCGCGCCCCGACGCAGAGCACCAGACGAGCCGGCTCCGAACCCCGATGGCGCCAGTGCATCTCGGTCCCCGCCGCGGCGAACAGGCAGTCCCCCTCCGCGAGTTCGACCGCCGGGCGTCCGCGTACCTCCACCTCGAGCAGTCCACCGGTCATCACCAGCACGAGATCGTCGGAGCGGCGGAACCATCCGGCGATGTCGTCGTCCGGTCCGATCTCGTACTGGTACACCTCGGCGATCGTCCCGTTGCCGCGGGCCGTCCACGTCACCGGAGCCGCAGGGGTTCCCGTCACCGCCCGGGCGACGCGACCCGCGGCACGCACCACCAGTACATCGTCGGCAGGAGCCGGATCGAGGAAGTCCGACGGCGACCGTCCGAGCGCGTCGGCGATCCTGTACAGCGTGGCGAGCGAGGGCGCGTTGAGACCACGTTCGACCTGACTGAGGAACGCCTGACTGACCCCGGCACGCGCGGCCAGTGCCCGCGCACTGAGGCCCTCCTGCCTGCGGACGGCGCGGATGACGCCGCCCACCCGGGCGACGCGATCCTGTTCCGGCACTGCATTCTCCGTCGGCATCACGAACTTCATCCCCTTCCGCCGCCCGAAACACAATCGTCATGAATCGGACACGGCCGCTCAATTACCAACCTGGATCGTCTCGACTTAACACATAGCGATTACTCGGAAGGTCCCACCGTATGGTGACAGCAACTTCGACCGCGAGCATCACCACCGCTGCGGGAGTGGCAGAATCGGTCCCCGCCGAGGGCGTCGTGATGCGCGGTATCCACCGGTCCTTCGGTGAGAACACCGTCCTGCGCGACGTGTCGTTGCATGTGCGACCCGGCGAGGTCTATGCACTGCTCGGCGAGAACGGCGCCGGCAAGTCGACCCTGATGCGCATCCTCACCGGGTTGCTCCCGCCGGACTCCGGTTCCATTGCGGTGGAAGGAAAATCGCTCGCCGACGGAGGCCGGGAACGGATCGCCATGGTCCACCAGCACTTCATGCTCGTGCCGAGCATGACGGTTGCCGAGAACTTCCTGCTCGGCCGGTCCCGCGGAGTGATCGGCCGGAAGCGCCTGCGGCGCACCGAGGCCGAGATCGCCGCCCTCGCGGAGGACACCGGTCTCGCCTGCGACCCCACCGCACGCGTGGAGAACCTGTCGGTCGGCGAGCAGCAGCGCGTCGAGATCCTCCGCGCCCTGCACCTGGGCGCCGGTTACCTGCTGCTCGACGAACCGACCGCGAATCTGGCGCCGGCCGAGGTGCATTCACTGCTCGCACAGGTCCGCCGACTCGCCGCCGAACGCGCCGTCGGGATCGTACTCATCACGCACCACCTCGAGGAGGTCCTCGAGGTCGCCGATCGGGTCGGTGTGCTGCGGGGAGGGCGGCTCGTCGCCGAACGCCCCATCCGCGGGGACGGCGCCGAGAGCGTCACCACCGCCGAACTCGCCCGCGACATGGTCGGCCGCGAGGTCGGGCTCGGTATCCGCCGTGCGGCCACCGAACCGGCCGGGAACCGGATGCTCGAACTGGTCGGTGTTTCCGTCCCCGGTCAGTTGCACGACGTGACCCTGCGGGTCGCATCCGGGCAGCTCGTCGCCGTCGCCGGAGTCGAAGGCAACGGCCAGTCCGCCCTCGAGGACGTCCTGTCCGGGCTCTCCCCCGACTCCACCGGCGCGGTGGTCGTCGCCGAACGGGAGATCGACGCCTCGTCCCCCCGCGCGATGCGCGAGGCCGGTGTCGGCATCGTCCCCGCCGACCGCTACACCCGAGGGCTGATCAAGTCGCTGGGCATCGACACCAACCTCGCGATCGACAGCTACACCGATCCCCCGCTCGCCCGTCGCTGGGGACGCCTGTCGCGGGCAGCCGTCCGCGAACGTGCCGAGCGCATCATCGCCGCCCTGTCGGTCAAGGCCCAGAGCCCGCGCACGCTCGCCGGCACCCTGTCCGGTGGGCACGCCCAGCGCGTGGTGCTCGGCCGGGTCCTCGACGGTGAGCCCGACGTCCTCGTCGTCGCGCAGCCCACCCGCGGTCTCGACATCGGCGCCACCGAGTTCGTCTGGGACACGCTCGTCGACCATCGCTCCCGGGGCGCCGCGATCCTGCTCATCTCGTCCGATCTCGACGAGATCTGCAGCCTCGCCGACAGGATCGTCGTGCTTTACCGCGGACGGATCGTCGCCGAGTTCGACGAAGGCCCGTTCGACCGCGAATCCCTCGGCTCGGCCATGGGCGGATTCCAGGAGGCCGCAGCATGACCGCCACGCTCAGCCCACCGGTGACGACTCCACCCGAGCCGCCCACCGCGTCGCGGATCCGGAGTCTCACGACCACCATCGGGGTGCCGCTGCTCGCCGTCGCCGTCGGTCTCGCGGCGGGCGGAATCCTCATCGTCCTCGCAGGCGGCAATCCGGGGCAGGCCTACGCGACGATGCTCGACGCCGCGCTCGGCGGCGACACGCAGCTCGGTCGCCTGCTCACGGGCATGACACCGCTCGTCCTCATGGGTCTCGGCTACGCGATCGCGTACCGCACCGGTTTCATCACCATCGGCGCGCAGGGCCATTACGACGTCGGCGCGATCACCGCGACGGCCGTGGTGCTGAGCATGCCGCTGGGGACGAGCTGGATCGCGATCCCGATCGTCGCCGTCACCGCCGCGGCCGCGGGTGCGTGCATCGGCGGCATCTCGGGCGTGCTGAAGGCGCGGCTCGGGGTCAACGAGATCATCTCGTCGCTCATGCTCAACTACCTCGTCTTCTACACATTGGCGTGGGCGGTGCGCAAACCCCTCGCCAACCCCAACGGTTTCACCCCCGAGTCCGAGCGCATCCCCGACTGGGCCGCACTCGCGACGATTCCCGGCACCCGCATCCACATCGGTGTGTTCGTCGCGATCGCGGCGGTGCCGCTGGTGTGGTGGCTCATGCGTTCGACCCGATTCGGTTTCGCGTCGCAGATCGTCGGTGAGAGCCCGAGCGTCGCCGAGGCAAACGGCATCTCCGTCGCCCGCACCGTGGTCACCTCCGCTCTGATCAGCGGTGCACTCGGCGGTATCGCCGGAGCGATCATGTTGCTGGGCAGCGAGTTCCGACTGTCGCTGGCGATCTCCTCCGGGATCGGGTTCACCGCGATCGTGGTGGCACTGCTCGGGCGTCGCAATCCGTTCGGCATCGTGCTCGCAGCGGCACTGGTTTCCGGGCTGACCCTCGGCAGCCAGGCGGTGCAGCGTACCCAGGAGATCCCCGCGTCCATCGGCACCGTCGTCCAGGCAGTGATGATCCTGACGGTGCTGCTCGCCAACCGAATCGTGGAGCGTGCCCGATGAACTGGTCCAACGTCCTGGGCGCCGGTGCGCTCGTCCCGCTGTTCACCGCTGCGCTGCGGCTGGCGGTGCCGATCGTCCTCGCCGCCGCCGGCGCGTGCCTCGCCGAGCGCTCGGGGCTGATGAACCTCGGTATCGAGGGACAGATGATGGTCGGCGCGATCATCGCGTTCGTGACGGTGTACTACACCGGGCAACCGATGCTCGGCGCCGTCACCGGCGCCGCCGCGGGTCTGGTGATCGCCGCGATCGTCGGCTATCTGACGATCACGATGGCCGTCGACCAGATCATCACGGGCATCTCGGTGGTGATCCTCGGGACCGGACTCGCGTCCTTTCTGTACCTGCAGGTGTTCGGCATGACCGGCACACCGCCGCGCATCCAGGGCACCACTCCCCTCGACCTTCCCGTGCTGTCCGACCTGCCGGTGCTCGGCCCGATCGTGTTCTCGCAGTCCCCGCTCGTCTACCTCGCGCTCGCACTCGTCGTCGCCCTGTGGTGGGTGCTCACCCGCACGGCCTTCGGCCTGTCGATCCGCGCGGCCGGGGAGAGCCCCGAGGCCGCCGACTCGGTGGGCGTCTCCGTCCCCCGTACCCGATGGAGCACGCTGCTGATCTCCGGCGCCGCAGCAGGTATGGCCGGCGCGCTCGTCATCGACAGCCTGGGCTTCTTCCAGGACGGCATCACCGGTGGTCGCGGCTGGATCGCGCTCGGTGTCGTCATCCTCGCCCGGTGGAATCCGCTCGGCGCCATCGCCGGTGGCTTCATGTTCGGCCTCGTCGACGCCTTCCAGCTGCGCGTACAGGCCGCGTCCGGTGGGCAGGCCACGTCGGTGCCGTACGAGTTGTTCCAGGCCATGCCGTACGCGGTGACGCTGCTCGCGGTCATCGCCACCACCGTGTGGTTCTCGCGCAGCAATTCCCCGAAGGCGCTCGGCATCCCGTTCGTGCCCGCGAAATAGCTTTCCGTCAGCTTTCCCGTCAGTCCTGGGGTTCGTAGTCGCGAGCCCTCCCTTCCCCGAGGAGAACCACGTGAAGAAATTGGGTACCGCTGTGGCGGCCGCCGCCGTCGTCGGAGCCGCCGTGACCGGGTGTTCGAGTTCCGACTCCGGTGGGAGCGGCTCGGCCGACGGGGTCGTCAAGGCCGCGATCATCACCTCGGGTCCGGTCAACGACGTCGGCTGGAACCAGGGCATGGTCGAGGGCGCCGAGAAACTCGAAGCGGAAGGTCTCATCGACCTGACGGTGGTGCAACAGGATTCGGGCGCGACCTCGGAGCAGATCGCCCAGATCGTCACCGACCTCGCGGAGGACGGCAACCAGCTCATCGTCGGCCACTCGTTCAACTACGGCGAACCCATCAAGGGCATCATCGCCGACTACCCCGACGTGCTGTTCGCCTATCCCGGCGGCTTCGGCGACATCACCGCCAACCTCGCCGACTACAGCCAGCCGTTCTACCAGGGTTCGTTCCTCACCGGCATCCTCGCCGGCGACCTGACGGAGACCGGCATCCTCGCCGGCACCGCCGGTTTCGAGATCCCGGTGTGCAAGGCCCAGATCGAGGCGTTCGCCGACGGCGCGCGCCTGACCTACAAGGGCCCCGGTGAGATCCAGTTGCGTCCGTCCTACATCGGCGGATGGTCCGACGCAGCGGCCCAGACCCTCGAGGCCGTCAACGCCCTCGTCGACCAGGGCGCCGACCAGTTCTCCACGTGCGGTGTCGACGCGGCCACCATCGAAGGCGCCAAGCAGCGCGGTGTCGGCGTCGCCGGCTACACGATGGATCAGACCCCGCTGGCACCCGAGAACGTCGTCTCCTCCGTCGTGTGGAATCTCGACGAGGTCCTCCGCGCGATGATCGCCGACGTCGAGGCCGGCAACGTCGACCCGGCGAAGTACTACGAGGTGGACATCACCGAGGGCGGTCTGGACGTGGTCATCAATCCGGCCTTCGTCGACAAGATCTCGCCCGAGGCGATGGCGCTGTTCGAGGAGTACCGCGAGAAGATCATGGCCGGTGAGTTCGAGGTCGAGTACAAGGGCGGCGACTGACCCCGAGACCATCCGATAGGCCGAACGAGACCGACGTTGTGTGCGATTTCCCGACGGATTTCGCACACGACGTCGGTCTCGTTCGACAGATCCGGCCTATGTTCGGACGCGCTCCGCGCACCACTCCACCAGCGCCGCCGCGAGGTCGTCGCGGGCGGACA
>Ga0182742_1001878_pt1 | contig 25172 bp, 27 predicted proteins | sample eDN5th37CBELigMG_FD_128880 | JGI IMG/M metagenome (GOLD analysis project Ga0182742, IMG submission 128880) | Enriched Miracle-Growth compost microbial communities from Emeryville, California, USA - eDNA 5th pass 37_C BE-Lig MG (version 2)... ...
CTTGATATAGGCGTTCTGGGCCGCGTTGCGGGCGCGCACGGGGCCGCGCTTGCGGGTGGCGATGTGGTCGAAGGCGGTCAGGCCGGGGGCCTCCTCCGGCGAGAAGAGCGAACCCTGCAGGGTTGCCTCCTCGATGGTGCCGTCCACGTCCCCGGGGCTCAAGGTCGCGCCCAGGCGGGCGCGGTCATAGAGCCCTTCCAGGACGCGTCGGGCCATCTCGGAGGCCTCCGGCGCGCCCTTCACGGTCACCCGGTTGCCGTTGGCGATGGCGGCCACGTTCAGGCGCCGCTCCAGATGCGCGAGATTCTGGTCGTATTGCCCGAAAACAAGGCTGGCGAGGCGGTTGTCGTCGAAGGTGAGGACGATTTCGGCCTCCTCCTCGACTCCGGGATGCAAGGTGCTGGGGGATCTGCCCTTCTGCGCGCGTGCGGTCGTATTGTCCGCTGGCCTCAAATGCCTCTCCTTACGTGCTTCGCGGCCCGATTGCCGCGAAAGAAACTCTCGTGGATGGAGACAGCGTCAGGCCGCGGCCTGACTGCCGGGCTGCGCCACTTCCCCGAACAGGCTGTTCGAGCCAGCCTGCGTGATCCGCACCGTCACGATGTCGCCGACCTCGTGGCTGTCGGTCTCGAACTGCACAGCCTGAAGGTAAGGCGACTTTCCGGCCATCTGGCCGGGGTGACGACCCGGCTTCTCCAAGAGAACGTCCAGAGTCTGACCAACGGTTCCGCGATTGAAAGCCTGTCTTTGCGTTTCCAACAGATTTTGGAGGCGCGCCAGCCTCTCGGACTTCACGGCCTCGGAGACCTGGGCCTCCATCTCGGCCGCCGGCGTGCCGGGGCGGGGGCTGTACTTGAACGAGAAGGAGCTCGCGAATCCGATATCGGCCACGAGCCGCATGGTGTCCTCGAACTCCGCATCCGTCTCGCCGGGGAAGCCCACGATGAAGTCCGACGACAGCGCGAGGTTCGGCTGGGCCTTGCGGATCCGCTCGATCAGGCGGCGGTATTCGTCGCCCGTGTGCTTGCGGTTCATCTCGTCGAGGATCCGGTCGGAGCCGGACTGCACGGGCAGGTGCAGATAGGGCATGAGGGCGGGCAGGTCGCGATGGGCGGCGATCAGCTCCTCGTCCATGTCGCGCGGATGGCTCGTGGTGTAGCGCAGCCGCGCGATGCCGGGGATCTCGGCGAGGCGGTGGAGCAGGCGGCCGAGAGACCAGATCAGGCCGTCCGGGCCCTCCCCGTGATAGGCGTTCACGTTCTGGCCGATCAGGGTGAGCTCGCGCACCCCCGCATCCGCCAGGCGCAGGGCCTCGTCGAGGATCTTGGCCACCGGGCGGGAGACCTCCGCGCCGCGGGTATAGGGCACCACGCAGAAGGTGCAGAACTTGTCGCAGCCTTCCTGGATGGTGAGGAAGGCGGACACGCCCCGGTTCCGGATCGCGGCCCTCGAGGGTTTGGGCAGGTGGTCGAACTTGTCCTCGATGGGGAATTCGGTGTCCACCACGCGCTCCGAGCGCGCCTTCTTCAAAAGGTCGGGCAGGTTGTGGTAGTTCTGCGGGCCCACCACCACGTCGACCGCGGGGGCCCGGCGCAGGATTTCCTTGCCCTCGGCCTGGGCGACGCAGCCCGCCACCACGATCTTCGTCTCCCGGCCCTGAATCTGGCGCTCGTTCTTCAGCTCGCGCACGCGGCCCAGCTCCGAATAGACCTTCTCGGCGGCCTTCTCGCGGATATGGCAGGTGTTGAGGATGACGAGATCCGCCTCCTCCATGGCCTTGGTCTCGGCGTAGCCTTCGGTCGTCAGCATGTCCGCCATGCGCTCGGCGTCATAGACGTTCATCTGGCAGCCATAGGATTTGACGAAGACTTTTTTCACGGGATCGGCCTGTGCTTGCAATGCGGGCAGTTGAGGATCGAGCGCCCATTTAAGCCTTTTGAGTCCCGATGAGAATAGCGGCCTTTCGACCGATCGCGAGCGCCTATTGAGGAAAGGGCCAGTTGAGGACCCAGCCCTGTTCCTTTAGCACGGCGTCCGTCTCGACATATTTCTCCCATGTCTCTGCGGGGCTGACCTTGAACCGTATCCGGCTTTCACCATCCCAGCCCAGGAAACACCAAGTCTCACTCGCTCCATTGCTGTAGTACTTGTAAAACAGTTCCCGTTTAGCCCTGCCGGCGTCGAGAGACCAAATGCTCAGGTGGTGTTCATATTCACCGCCAAAGACCACGAACCAGCGTCCGGACGGTGAGAAATAGGGCTCGTCAGGCAGTTCCAGCTGGCCTCCGGTGTTTGCGTCGATCAGCAGAATGCTGTTCGCCTCCCACCCATACGTGATCACTAAGTAAACGCTTTGAGCGGGACGATATCCCATGAGCGAGTAACCCACGCACTCGGGGTGATCGTCAACCTCGCAGGCTTTCGAAGGTCGGAACTTTCTGGTTTTCCCGTTGCCGAGCCTGATGGTGAGCACCTCGTCCTTGCGGCTCACCTTGCCCCGCAACCTGGTAAGGCACTCCTCCTCCACCTGACAGGAGATGGGCTCCTGACTTGGAGGATTTTTCTGCGCAACAGCAGGAGTTGCCAGGAGGATGGTCAAGAGGACCGCAGTGCGAGGCATAGCCGAGCCCGTCAACAGGGAGCGGCCATCGTTACAATAGAACAGGCGCCCGTCAAGGCGGGACTGAACCGGCCTTCAGCGCCCGCCGCACCGCGCTCTCGGCGGCGGCGGTCGCCTGCTTGCGGTTGCCGTTGAAAGGGATCGGCTCGCCCCAGGTCACCACCACGTCGATGGGATGGCCCTCCAGGAAGAGCCCGAGATGGGGGGCAAGCTCCATGTCGCCGTACCAGGCGATGAAGGGCCGGTCGCGCCGGGTGATGGGCAGCCCGTCCCGGCGGACGTAAGAAATGGCGAGGGGCTGCAGGAGGACCTGCTCGACACTGTCGTGCATGAGGGCCGTCTGGGCGGCTCCCACCAGGGAGGACCGGAAGGGCAGCAGCCGGTTGCCGTCGCCCGTGGTGCCTTCCGCGAACAGCACGATCACCTCGCCCTTCACGAGGCGGTGGGCGAGGGCGTCGTTGACCTCGGCGGTGGCCTTCCGGCGCTGGCGGTCGATGAAGACGGAGCGCTGGAGCTTGGCGAAGAGGCCCACCACCGGCCAGTTCTCGATCTCGGATTTCGCGATGAAGGAGAGGGGGTGGACGGAGCCGATGACGGGAATGTCGAGCCAGGACACATGGTTGGCCACCACGAGGGTCGGCGCCTTGCCGGGCGGAACCCCCTTGGCGATCACGCGCACGCCGAAGAGCGTCAGGAGAACGCGGTGGAACAGGACCGGCAGGCGGTGAACGATGTCCCAGCCGAAGCGGATCGCCAGCATCTGCAGCGGGATGAGCACGAGGCTGCACAGGCCGAGGACGAGGAGCTTCGGGACGGCCGTGATCCTCGTCACGCGTCGTCCTTGTCGAGGGGCACCGCGTAGAGCTCGAGCCGGTGATGGACCACCTTGTAGCCGAGGCGCCGGGCGATCTCGGTCTGCAGCGCCTCGATCTCCTCCGAATGGAACTCGATCACGTCCCCGGTCTCGAGATTGATGAGGTGGTCGTGATGCTCGCGCGCCGCCTGCTCGTAGCGGGAGCGCCCATCGCGGAAATCGAGCCGCTCCAGGATGCCCTCCGTCTCGAAGAGCTTCACGGTCCGATAGACCGTGGAGAGCGAGATGCGCTCGTCCACGTCCGCCGCGCGCCGGTGCAGCTCCACCACGTCGGGATGGTCGGCGGCATCGTCGAGGATCTGCGCGATGATCTTCCGCTGGCCCGTCATGCGCAGGCCCTTGTCGCGGCAGGCGCGCTCGATCACGCCGGGGCGGCGGGATTTCGCGGTGCTGATGGTCCGTGCTGCCAAGGCTTAAAACCTACTCCTTCAACCGGTGCCCTTCGAGAGCGCATTTCCCGCGTCAAAACCGGCGTCCCGTCTCCCGCACATGCGCTCCGGATGCTTATACGGGACTTGCCGGGGAGGGGCTATAGGCCGAGCGTCATGGTGAGCGCCGCCACCCGGGACCCGTCCGGCTTCTGGTAATAGCCCTGCCGCCGTCCGGTTTCCGTGAAGCCGAAGCGGCGATAGAGCGCGAGGGCGGGATCGTTCCCCTCCTCCACCTCCAGATGGACCACGCGCACGCCCCGGCGGGAGAGCTCGTCCAGGTGCCGCTCCAGGAGGGGAATCGAGAAGCCCTTGCCCCTGGCCTCCGGTGCGACCGCGACGGTCAGGATTTCCGCCTCGTCGAGCACGATGCGCGAGAGCACGAAGCCCGCGGGCTTCGGGGCGGCGCCCAGGAAGAGCCCGTCTGCGACGGCGCCGCGCTCCCCGAGCAGCCGCTCGAACTCGAGGGTGCTCCAGGGCCGGGAGAACGAGGCCCCGTGGATCGCCGCCACCCGGGCGGCGTCGGCGGTGCCGAGAGGGTCGATGCGCGGCCCGCCGGGCTTCTTGAACAGGTCGAAGAAGCTCATTGGCGGGCGATGCGCGCGCCATCCTGCGGCTTGGCGTCGGGATCGCGAAGATAGAGGGGCTTGGGCAGGGCCTGATTCGGGTCGGCCAGGGCGCCCAGACGCGCCACCCAGGCGATGTCGGGGGCCTGCGGCATGTCGGTGACATGGGCCTCCACGCCCTGCAGGCGCGCTTCCGCGGCCAGCATCACGGCGGCCGAGCCGCTGATCAGGAGAGGACCGGAGCCGAGCACGCGGACCGCGTCGCGATAGCTCATCAGGCTCGGCGGGATGATGGTCCGTCCGCCCGGAGCGATGGCCTGGATGTAGATATGCCCGTGCTTGGCATCGAGGGCGGCGGTGAACAGGCCGCGCCGCTCCTTCACCATGAGCGGGGCCAGGAAGGCCGAGAGGGTGGCCACGCCCACCACCGGGATCCCGGCCGCGAGCCCGATGCCCCGGGCGGCCGAGATACCGACGCGCAGGCCCGTATAGCTGCCGGGGCCCACGGTCACGGCGACCCGGTCCAGGCTCTCGAAGCCGCCGTCCACCTGGGCCACCACCCGGTCGATGAGCGGCAGGAGGGCCTCCGCATGGCCGCGCTCCATGGGAAGCGATTCGGCCGCCAGCGGCGCGGCATCATCGGCCTGCCAGATGCAGGCCGAGCAGGCGCCGAGCGCCGTATCGATGGCAAGAATGCGCAACATTCGCCTCCATGGGATTCCCGGCCTTCTTTAGAGCATCACCGGGAGGTGAGGAAACCCGGTTTCGTCATTCGATCCGGCAGAATTCCTCGAAAGCGAAGCGCGGGGCGCGGGGGCGCAGCTTCTCGGGGAGCCCATAGCCGAGATTGATCAGGAAGTTGGACTTGGTTTTCCCGTCCGGGAAGAAGGCCCGGTCCACGCCCTCCCGGTCGAAGCCGCCCATGGGGCCGCAATCGAGGCCCAGCGAGCGGGCCGCCATGATGATGTAGGCGCCCTGCAGGGTCGAGCCCTGGAAGGCCGTGCGCGCGATGGCCTCGGGCTGGCCCGCGAACCAGCCGCGCGCGTCCTTGGCATGGGGCGCCAGAAAACCGAGCTTCTCGAAGAACTCCATGTCGTGCGCCACGATCACGGTGGCGGGCGCGCTCATGGTCTGGCGCACGTTGCCCTCGTCGAGATGGGGCTTCAGCTTCTCCTTGGCGGCCTGGGACACCACGAAGACGAAGCGGCCCGGCGAGGAATTGCCGCTCGTCGGGGGCAGCTTGGCGAGATCCGCGATGGCCCGCAGGGTGTCTTCGGGGATGGCCCGGTCCTCCCACCAGCGATGGGTGCGGGCATTGCGGAAGATCTGGTCGAGGGCTGCGTCGGACAGAGGGGGCAAGGCGGGTCTCCAAAGAAAAAGCGCGGCTTGGGGGCCGCGCCTTCATATGAGAGCCATTGACGGAGCGTCAAACCGCCTGGACTTCACGCACGTCGGGCAGGAAGTGGCGCAGCAGATTCTGGATGCCGTGGCGCAGCGTCGCGGTCGAGGACGGGCAGCCCGAGCAGGCGCCCTTCATGACGAGATAGACAACGCCGTCCTTGAAGCCCCGGAAGGTGATGTCGCCGCCGTCGCCCGCCACCGCCGGGCGGATGCGGGTCTCGAGCAGCTCCTTGATGGTCTCGACCGTGGAGGCGTCCTGCGGGTCGAAGAACTCCTCGCCGTCCTCCTCCGTGTGGCCGTAGCCGTTGGAGAAGAGCGGGGCGCCGGTCATGAAATGCTCCATGATCGCGCCGAGGATCGCCGGCTTCAGGTGCTGCCACTCGCCATCGGCCTTGGTGACCGTGATGAAGTCGTAGCCGAAGAAGACCCCCGTCACGCCCGGGACGGAAAACAGGCGCTGGGCGAGGGGCGAGAACTCGCCCTGTTCGGGCGTCTTCGCCTCGAAGGTGCCTTCCGGCATCACGACGCGGCCGGGCAGGAACTTCAGGGTGGCGGGATTGGGAGTGGCTTCGGTCTGGATGAACATCGTTTTTGGTCCTCTGACGCCGGTTCAAGGCCGGCCGAGCGGTGGGCTTAGAATCGTTCTAACAGGTTTCAGAATCAATGTGGATGGGCAAGGGGCCGATTCCAAGAGGAGACCGGGAGCCTACCCCGCCAGGGCGTCGATTTCCTCGTCGCTCAGGCTGCCCGGCACGATCACGATGGGAACCGGGAAGGTGGAGGCCGCCTTCCCGGCGAGGGTGCTCACCAGGGGGCCGGGGCCGTCCTTGCCGCTGCCGGCGGCCAGCACCAGGAAGGAGACGTCCTCGTCCTCGTTGATCAGCTTGATGATCTCCTCCGAGCGGCCGCCGACGCGGATCGCCTGCTCGGGCTCCACCCCCGCGGCGCTGCGCGCCTCGCGGGCGGCCGCCTCCAGGAGCTTCGCGGCTTCCTGGCTCGCTTCCTCGATCATGGCTTCGCCGACGCCGATCCACTCGAAATTGTCGGGTGGGGCCACCACGGCGAGCATGAGCATGCTCGCCCCGGTGCGCGCGACGCGCCGCGACGCGAAATGGACCGCCCTCATGCATTCAGGCGTCTTGTCGACCACCACCATGAATTTCGGCCGGTGGCCCGCTTCGTAGGATCTGCGCTGCCCGCTCACTGCCCGCTCTCCTGCAACGGCACGATGCTGCCCTGCCCGAACAAATAGGGCAAGCCCGGGTCAGCGGGCCCGGACGAAGCCCACGATGTCCTTGACCGCGTCCATGGTCTTCGCGGCGATGACCCGGGCGCGGTCCGAGCCGTCGGCGAGGATCGCGTCGATATGGCCCGGATCGTCCATGAGGCGGCGCATCTCACCCGCGATGGGCGCGAGCCTGCTCACCGCCACATCCACGAGCGCCGCCTTGAAGCCGGAGAACTGCGCGCCGCCATGATCGCGCAGCACGTCGTCCGGCGTGGTGCCGGTGAGCGCCGCGTAGATGGCCACCAGATTCTCCGCCTCGGGACGGCCCTTGAGGCCCTCGGCCTCGGAGGGCAGGGGCTCGGGATCGGTCTTGGCCTTGCGGATCTTCTGGGCGATGGTGTCGGCGTCGTCCGTCAGGTTGATGCGCGAGTAGTCGGACGGATCCGACTTCGACATCTTCTTCGAGCCGTCCCGCAACGACATGACCCGGGTGGCCGGGCCCTGGATCATGGGCTCGGTGATCGGGAAGAACGCGTCGCCATGGCCGTTGGAGGCGATGGAGGCGGCATAATCGTTGTTGAACTTCTGGGCGATGTCGCGGGTCAGCTCCACATGCTGCTTCTGGTCGTCGCCCACCGGCACATGGGTGGCGCGGTAGACCAGGATGTCGGCGGCCATCAGGCTCGGATAGGCGTAGAGGCCGAGCGATGCGTTCTCGCGGTCCTTGCCGGCCTTCTCCTTGAACTGCGTCATGCGGTTCATCCAGCCCACGCGCGCCACGCAGTTGAACACCCAGGCGAGCTCCGCGTGCTGGTGCACCTGGCTCTGGTTGAAGATGATGCTCTTCTTCGGGTCAAGGCCGGCCGCGAGATAGGCGGCCGTCACCTCGCGGATCTGGCGCTTCAGGTCGGCGGGGTCCTGCCAGACGGTGATGGCGTGGAGGTCGACGACGCAATAGATGCATTCCATCGTCTTCTGGAGTTCGATCCAGCGGGTCATCGCGCCAAGATAGTTTCCGAGATGCAGGTTTCCCGAAGGCTGCATGCCTGAGAAAACCAGCTCCTTGAACTGCGCCATCGTCTTGCACTCCCACGCCGGACCGGGTTGGACGCCGGTCCGCGTTGCTTTCACTGTTGCGTTGCGGCGCGGTTATGACAGGGCCGCGTCGGGATGCAAGTGTTTACCGGAGCGCAGCCGCGTCGTCACGGGTCACTGCGCCGGTCAGCCATGCCGAGAGGGCATAAAGCACGAGGCCGCCGAGGCAGAAGACCGCGAGCGCAAGGCCGGTCGTGGGGGCCAGAAGCTCCTGCGCCCTCCACAGGCCCGCGCTCAGGATCGCGGTGGACAGGACGATGCGGGCCAGCCGGCCGAGGAAGCGGCGGTCGGGATGCCACAGGCGCAGACGGTGGAGCAGCCAGATCGTGAAGGCGGCGTGGGCGGCGCAGCCCAGGCTGATGCCGAGGGCGATCCCGGCCGGCCCCCAGAGCCGCGCCAGCAGGATGCCCCCCGCGAGCGTCACGAGGATGCCCAGAACGGTGGCCGCGATCGTCCTGCGCAGGGCCCCGCGGGCGAAGAGGGTCTGGCTCAGCACCTTTCCGGCGGTGGCGAAGGGCAGGCCGAGGCTCAAGCCCGCGAGCACCAGCGCCGTGCCGGCGGTATCGGCCGGCCCGAACGCTCCGCGCTGGAACAGGACGGTCGTGATGGGAAAGGCGAGGATCGCCAGGGCCGCGCTGGCCGGCAGGGCGAGAAGCAGCGCCATTTCCAGCGCCCTGTGCTGGGCGAGCACGATGGCTTTCGTCTCGCCCGCATGCTGATGCCGCGCAAGCTCCGGCAGCAGCACGCTCGAGCCAAGGGCCGCCAGGAGGCCGAGGGGAAGCTGCATCACCCGCTCGGCGTAATAGAGCCAGGAAATGCCGGAGGGCCAGAAGGATGCGACCTGCGCCCCCGCCAGCACGAAGAGCTGCACCGCGCCGCTGGCGACCAGGGCGGGGAAGCCCGCCAGCAGCAGGCGCTTCAGGGCAGGGGACCAGCGCGGCCTGCGAAAGCGCACGAGTTTTTCCCCGCCCAGCCGCAGGGCGGCCAGCACGGCGAGAAGCTGGATGACGCCCGCGAGGCTCGACGCCGCGGAGAGCCAGGCGGCCTTCTCCGGGAGAGGCAGGGCCGGGATCGTCTCGAGCCCCACGAGCGTCAGGATCAATCCGGCATTGACCGCGAGCGGCGCGAGCGCCGTCGCCCCGTAACGCCCGCGCATGTTGAGGATCGCGGCGGCGACCGAGGAGAGCGTCACGCCCACCACGATGGGAAAGGCCAGGCGCGTGTAGAGCGTGACCAGCGCCAGCGCCCCGCCATCGCCGCGAAGGCCCGGCGCGAGGAGAAGCGCGAGAGGGCCCGCGCCGATTTCGACCAGAGCCGTGAGGCCGAGAAGCGCGAGCGCGAAGACGCCGAGCACGTCGCCGGCCATGACGGCGGCCTCGTCCTGCTCCATGCGGCTCAGCTGCGGCACGAGCGCCGGGTTGAGGCCGCCCTCGCCCAGGATCCGGCGCACGAGGTTCGGCAGGCGGAAGGCCGTGAGAAATGCGTCCGCCGCGAGACCCGCGCCCAGGGCCTGCGCGAACAGCAGGTCCCGGACGAAGCCGAGTACGCGCGAGGCGATCGAGCCGAAGCCGACCAGGAGGGAGGAGCGGATGAGCGACATGGGTAATGTCGCGCTTAAACTCTTCCGGGCGGATTGTCTAAGGGATGGGGTGTTTCCTTCCCTCTCCCTTGAGGGGATAAGGTGAGGAGCGACCGGCTGAACCATCGATGTATTCGCTTCCCCTCCGATGGCCTTCGCCATCTGCGGCCGGGAATGACATTGTCGGGATTATCGTAACGGGCAGCACCCCGACATCCGCCCTCATCCCCTGGCGCGGGCGATCGCCTCCCGTTTCTGGTCCAGGCTCATCCCGCCCACATAGGCCTCCGTGGCGACCAGGAAGGACGGCGTGGCCGTGAAGCCGAGGGAGTCGCCGATCTTGAAGGAATCCTTCATCCACCGGGTGGTCCGGTCGGCGTTCGCGGCTTCCTCGATGCGCTTGACGTCGCCGCCGAGCCGCTCGATCTCCCGCAGCGCCCGCTCCCCGTCGACCGCGCCTTTCAGGCCGAGGAGCGCGAGGTGCAGCGGAAGATATCGCTCGGGCCCGTAGACCTGGAGATAGCCGAGCGCGGCCTTCGTGGCGGTGACGGACGGAATGCCCAGTACGGCGAAATTCACCAGCACATAGGTGAGGTCCGGCTCCGCCTTCAGAAGCGCCGGCAGATCGGCCGCCGACATCCGGCACCAGGGGCAGTTGTAGTCGAAATACTCGATCATGATCACGTCGCCGTGCCGGTGCCCGAGCCTAACGGCGGAGGGCTGGGCGAGCGCGTCCTCGACGAGCTCGATGGGGACCATCTGCGGTTCCGGCCCGGACGAGGCGGAAGCCGGAAGGCTCACGCCGGAAGCGGCAAGACCGGCAAGAAGCGTGCGGCGCGACAGGATCATGGAAAGGCTCTCGAATCGGAAGGGCCTCTGTGCCGCCCGATCGTGTCCGGAGCAAGGCCAAGCTCGCCCCGTCCCGGATCACTTGCTGATGCCGAGATCCTCGCGCCGCTGCGCGTCGACCACGTTCGAGGCCAGGGCGAAGGCGTCGCGGGCGCGGACGACCCCGACGAGGGCGCGGCTGTCGGCCGGATCCATCACCGCGATGGTGGCGCGGTCGTCGTTGCGGAAGATCTCGACCAGCTCCGCCAGGCTCGTCTTGGGCGTCACGAGCGGGTTGGTCTCGTAGACCAGCTCCGCCGCCACGATAGGCAGGCGGATCTCCTCTGCCTCGACCACCTCCACGAGGCGCGGATCGATGAGGCCCGCGAAGGAGCCGTCGTGCCGGTAGACGGCGGTGCCCCGCCCCCCGGCCGTGGACACCGCGCGCAGCACGTCGTCGAGATCCGCATTGGCGGCGATCGAGCGCTTGGGCGGCCTGATGATGCCGACGATCGAGGCGGCGGCGAGGTGCGACACGTCGTGTCCGCCCTCGATGGCGAGCCCGCGCTGCTGGAAGCGCCAGGTGGCGAAGGAATAGCCGAACAGGCGGTCCGTCAGGAACGAGGCCGCCACGGCCCCGATGGCGACGACCACGGCGGCGTCGAAATCGCCGGTCGTTTCGAGCACGAGGAAGATCATGGTCAGAGGGCTGCCGATGATGCTCGCGCCCACGGAGGCCATGCCGATCACGGCGCACAGGGCCGGGCTGACCCATGGGATGCCCGGGATGAGGGGCGCGATCCAGGCCACCACCTGCCCGAGGAGCGCGCCGATCATGAGGGAGGCGCTGAAGAGGCCGCCCCGGAACCCGCTGCCGAGGCTCGCGGCCGAGGCGATCGTCTTGGCGCCGAGAAGCTCCAGCGCGTTCCGCCCCGCGATGTCGCCGTTGACCCCGTGCTCGATCGCCGCGTGGCCGCTGCCCAGGACGGCCGGAAAGCGGATCGAGAGGAGCGTCAGAAAGAGGCCCGCGGCCATGCGGCGCAGGGTCTGGTCCCGGACCAGGCGCTTGAGCAGGCGCTCGAACATGGTCACGAGCAACATGACCCCGATGCCCAGGGGCGCGGCCAGCAGGCCGATCACGAGGGCGAGCGGAAAATCCGCCCAGGACGCGCTGGTGCCCAGGGGGAGGTTGAACGGCTTCGCCTGCCCCGTGAGCAGCCACATGGTGAGGACGGCGCAGATGGCCGCGAGGCCGACGGGCGCCAGGGTGCGCTTGGAATAGGTGCCGAGCACGAGCTCATAGGCGTAGAGCATGCCCGCGATGGGGGCCCGGTAGGCGGCCGCGATGGCGGCGGCGGAGCCCGCGCCCACGAGGATGCGCAGGTCCGAGCGCGGGCGTCCCAGGCGCCGCCCGAGACGGCTTGCGAGGACGGCGCCGAACTGCGTCACCGCCGCCTCGATGCCCACCGAGGCGCCGAACGACACCGAGGCCAGGATCGGGATGACGACGCCCACCGCATCGAACCAGCTCATGATTCCGCCGCTCAGGGCATTGGCCTCGACGGCGTCGAGGGGCTCCTTGGTCTTCCAGCGGGAGACCAGACGGGTCAGAACGGTGACGAGGATCGCGCTGCAGGTGAGCGCCAGGGCGATGCGGAGATAGGATGCGTGATCGGGCAGCACGATCCGGCGCTCGGCCGCGAAGCCCAGGGTCGCGCGCTGGGCGAAGACCACGAAGTTCTGGATCGCGGCGACGACCACTCCCGTGAGGCAGCCCAGAGCCGCCGCCAAGGCCACGAGGCGGAACGAACCGGTGGGCCTGCGAATGTCGGGAACGGAGGAGAGCCGCGGTTCAGGACTCATTCGCAAGCCTTCGGTCGTGGGAGGGAGTTTTTCTGGAACGCCCCCGATCGGCAAAAGTCGCAGCGCGAAGCTCAAAACGACAATGCCGCCTGGAAGCAGGCGGCATTGGCAGGATGGTCCTGAACCGGCTCTGAATAGGCCTCAGGCTTCTTCCCCGGTCACGCCCGCGGCGTCCTGGGCCTTGAGCACCTCGGGACGCGGCATGGAGGTGATGTTGTAGCCCGAGTCCACGTAGTGGATCTCGCCGGTCACGCCCCGGGAGAGATCGGACAGGAGATACAGAGCCGAGCCGCCGATATCCTCGATGGTCACCATGCGGCGCATGGGGGCATTGGTCTTCTGATAGGCGAAGATGAGGCGCGCATCGCCGATGCCGGCGCCGGCGAGCGTGCGCACCGGGCCCGCGGAAATCGCGTTGCAGCGGATGCCCTGCGGGCCGAGATCGGCGGCGATGTAGCGCGTGGAGGCCTCGAGGGCGGCCTTGGCCACGCCCATCACGTTGTAGTTCGGCACCACGCGGGTGGAGCCGCCATAGGTGAGGGTGAGGAGCGAGCCGCCGTTCTTCATGCGCCTGGCGGCGCGCTGCGCGACCTCCGTGAAGGAGAAGCAGGAGATCACCATGGTGCGCGAGAAGTTTTCCCGCGTCGTGACCTCCGTGTAGGAGCCCTTGAGCTGCGACTTGTCGGAGAAGCCGATGGCGTGGACCACGAAGTCCAGGGAATCCCAGCGCCTGTCGAGGGCCTCGAAAACCGCGTCGACGGAGGCGAGGTCCTCCACGTCGCAGGGGATCACGAGGTCCGAGCCCACCGATTGCGCCAGCGGCGTCACGCGCTTGCCGAGCGCCTCGCCCTGGTAGGTGAAGGCCAGTTCCGCGCCCTGTTCCGCCAGAGCCTTGGCGATGCCCCAGGCAATGGAGTGGTCGTTCGCGACGCCCATGATGAGGCCGCGCTTTCCTTGCATCAGACCGCTCATGCGGGTCCCCCTATGCATGGGCCCCATTGTCGGATGCCGATCGTTAGCAAACCGTGCATCCGGAGCCCTTGTCTTCATTTCAATGAGCATGTCCATGCGAGCTCCCCGTCCGATGGCGGGATCCCGCATGGATCTGTCTCAGGTTGGTGGCGTCTTACCCGTTGTAGCGGCTGAAGACGAGTGTGGCGTTGGTGCCCCCGAAGCCGAAGGAGTTCGACAGGACCGTGTCGATCTTCGCGTCGTCGATGCGCTTGCGCACGATGTTCATGTCCGCGAAGGCCGGATCGATCTCGTCGATATGGGCGCTCTCGCAGATGAAGCCGTTCTGCATCATCAGGAGCGAATAGATCGCTTCCTGCACGCCCGTGGCGCCGAGCGAGTGGCCGGTGAGCGACTTGGTGGCCGAGATCGGCGGGCATTTGTCGCCCGAGCCGAACACCTGGCGGATCGCCTCGATCTCCTTCTGGTCGCCGACGGGGGTCGAGGTGGCGTGCGGGTTGATGTAGTCGATCGGGTCGTGGACGTTCTGGAGTGCCATGCGCATGCAGCGCACCGCGCCTTCGCCGGACGGCGCCACCATGTCGTAGCCGTCGGAGGTCATGCCGTAGCCGACGACTTCCCCGTAGATCTTGGCGCCGCGCGCCTTGGCGTGCTCCAGCTCCTCCAGCACCAGCACGCCCGCGCCGCCGGCGATCACGAAGCCGTCGCGGTTGGCGTCATAGGCCCGCGAGGCGCGGGAGGGGGTGTCGTTGTACTTGGTGGACATGGCGCCCATGGCATCGAAGAGGTTGGACAGGGTCCAGTCCAGATCCTCGCAGCCGCCGGCGAACATCACGTCCTGCTTGCCGTACTGGATCATCTCGTAGGCGTTGCCGACGCAATGGTTGGAGGTCGCGCAGGCCGAGGAGATGGAATAGTTCACGCCCTTGATCTTGAACCAGGTGGCCAGGGTCGCGGAGGCCGTGGAGGACATGGCCTTCGGAACCGCGAAGGGGCCGATGCGCTTGGGGCCCTTGTCGCGGGTGATGTCGGCGGCTTCCACGATCACGCGGGTGGAAGGTCCGCCCGAGCCCATGATGATGCCGGTGCGTTCGTTGGAAACGTCGCTCTCCTCCAGGCCCGAATCGCGGATCGCCTGGTCCATGGCCACATGGTTCCAGGCCGTGCCGCGGCCATGGAAGCGCATGGCGCGGCGGTCGACGAGGGATTCCACGTCGATCTGCGGGGCCCCATGCACCTGGCAGCGGAAGCCGAATCTCTCGTAATCCTCGGCCTTCGCGATGCCCGATTTCGCCTCGCGCAAAGAGGCAAGCACCTCCTGCGTGTTGTTGCCGATGGACGAAACGATGCCCATTCCGGTGACGACGACGCGCCTCATAGCCTACCCCTTCATAGAGCTTGGATGCCGGCCTGTGCTCCAACACGTAAGGCCTGACCGGCTCATTCTCAACCGCGAGCCTGCGGGTGGATCGAGAAACGATCCGTCAAACCCGATGGCCCCGCCGCAAGCGGCAGGGCTGGTTTTCCGAAAAAATCATGCTTTGTCAACATGATGGACATCATCAGCCGTGCCCCGGGCCGTTCCAGGGCCTCAGCCGCCGGCCGGGGTCTCCGCCTGGAACAGGCCGACGCGCATGTCCTTGGCCTCGTAGATGCGGCGCCCATCGGCTTCGAGCCAGCCATCGGCGATGCCGAGCACCAGCTTCGAGCGGAAGACGCGCTTGAGCTCCACGCCGTAGACCACCTTCTTCACGGTGGGCAGCACCTGGTCGGAGAACTTCACCTCGCCGACGCCGAGCGCCCGGCCGCGGCCGGGCGATCCGCCCCACCCTAAGAAGAAGCCGGTCAGCTGCCAGAGCGCGTCGAGGCCCAGGCACCCCGGCATGACGGGATCGCCATGGAAATGGCAGGGGAAGAACCAGAGGTCCGGGCGGATGTCGAGCTCGGCGCGAACATGGCCCTTGCCGTATTCGCCCCCATCCTCGCCGATGGAGGTGATGCGGTCGAACATCAGCATGGGAGGCAGCGGCAGCTGCGCATTGCCGGGGCCGAACAATTCTCCCCGCCCGCAGGCAAGGAGCTCTTCGTAGTTAAAGCTGGACTGGCGGGCCATCCCGGATGCCGATCCTTTCATCACGTCCTCAAATAGCGGCCCAGAGCAGGTCCCGAGGCCTTCGATGGGAGCTCTGGTAACACAGGCTTGGCCGTCCATCAAAGGGACCCGGGCGCCGAGCGGCGATTCTTTTGCCGCTCCGCTCCTCAGGGCTATTCCTTAAGCGCGACCGCGGTTCACCTTGCGGCGACCCTCTCGCTTTCCTATGATTGTAATGATAGAAGCGCTCGTTCCCGCAAACAGTTCCGATAATGACCGATCCTTTGTCCGCCTATATTGAGTCCACCACGGCTCCGGCCCACCGGAGGGGTTGCCCCCTGTCCGAGTTGCGCGACAAGCTCCGCCGCGTCGGCCTGCGCCCCACCCGTCAGCGGGTCTCGCTGGGTTGGCTCCTGTTCGGCAAGGGCGATCGTCACATCACGGCCGAGATGCTGTTCGAGGAGGCGAGCCGCGCCCGCGTGCCCGTGTCCCTGGCCACCGTCTACAATACCCTGCACCAGTTCACGGAAGCCGGCCTGCTGCGCCAGCTCGCGGTCGACGGCTCCAAGGCCTATTTCGACACCAACCCCACGGAGCACCACCATTTCTTCCTCGAGGAGGAGGGCGAACTCGTGGACATGCCGGCCGCCGCGGGCGTGAGCGTGGCCGAGCTGCCCGAACCGCCCGAGGGCATGGAAGTGGCCGGCGTCGAGGTGATCGTGCGCCTCCGCCGCAAATCGTCTTAGGAAACCATCCATAAAGGCCTCACGAACGGCGGCCTGGGCCATCGGGGCCGAAGCGGGATCGATGCCCGGGCCCGGTCCGGCGCTCGTTTCCTCAAGCAGCGCATCGTCCTGCGCGAAAATCCCGATCCGCCCCCGCTGTCGCGGGGCTTCGATTCCGCCTGATGCGCCAGGGCTCCCGGCATGCCGCTCGTCCATAGCCTCGTCGCCGTCCTCGTCACCGCCATCTGGGGCCTGAGCTTCGTGGTGATCAAGCTCGGCGTGGGGACCATGCCGCCTCTGCTGCTTGCCGCCCTGCGCTTCCTCTTCGCCGCCCTCCCGGCCGTTTTCTTCGTGCCGCGCCCCAAGGCTTCCTTCGCCAACGTGGCGGCCTACGGCTTCTTCCTGGGCGTCGCCCAGTTCGGCCTTCTCTTCGCGGCTCTCGCCTTCGGCATGCCGGCCAGCCTCGCCTCCCTCGTCATGCAGGCCCAGGTCTTCTTCACGATCCTTTTCGCGGCACTGGTCATGAACGAGCGGCCCGGCCCGCATCAGATCGCGGGCGGGCTCATCGGATTCTGCGGCCTCGTCATCATCGCCGTGCCGCGCCTGTCGGGCAGCGGAGCCGGCCCCTTCCTCATGACGGTGGCGGCCGCGGCCTCCTGGGGCGTGGCGAACATCGTCTCCAAGCGCGCGGGCCGGGTGGACATGCTGGGCTATATCGTCTGGGCGAGCCTCGTCGCCCCCCTGCCGCTGCTGGGCCTTTCGCTCCTGATCGACGGGCCTGCCCCCGTGATGTCCGCCCTCGCCGGCATGAGCGCCGGGACCTGGGGAGCGGTGGCCTATCTCGCCTATCCCACCACCGTCTTCGCCTTCGGAATCTGGGCCTATCTGCTCTCCCGCTACCCGGCCGCGACCGTGACGCCCTTCGCCCTGCTCGTGCCCGTGGCCGGAATTCTCGGCTCGGCCCTCATCCTGGGCGAGGCCATGCGGCCCATCGAGGCCATCGGCGGCGCGGTGATCGTGGCGGGTCTGGCGCTGAACGTGTTCGGCGGACGGTTCCTGGGCCGCCAGAGGACCGCTTGAGGGCGCCTCAGCGGATGAAGCCGAAGCCGACCAGCGCGTAGGCGATCAGGAAGATCGCCACGAAGATGTTCAGGAAACGCGGCGCGACGATGGAGGCGACGCCGAGGATCCCGGCCAGGATGGGGAGGAGCTTGAAGCTCAGGTTTATGGACATCGATCGGGTCCCGAGGAATGAAAACGATACGCGGTTACGTAGCCGGGCAATTCTTTAAAAACCGGAAACTCCTCGGGCCGGCTGCCGTCGAGCCTATTCGATCTGCTCGTTGGGATAGACTCCCCAGAGCTTTTCCTGCTGCACATAGCCGTCGAGGTCACGGGCGTGGTCCATGCTGATCATGACGCGGCACCATTTGCCGTCGCAGGCCTTCACGTTGGTGATCACCCCCGGCTGCATCTGGGCGATGACGCCGCCCTTGTCGTCCGGCCGGTCGAGCAGGCTGATCGGCGGCTCGCCCTCCTTGGCCCAGGGCATCACGAGGGCCGTGCGCCGTCCCGAGAGCAGGGAATGCAGCACCCAGCCTTCGGTGCCTTCCGAATCGCGGATGCGCCGCCAGGTCTCGTATTCGGCGATGATCTCGACCGGCAGGCCCGCGCGCTGGAAGACCCAGGCCGTCCGGTGGTCCTTGGACGGCCCCTCGCGCAGGTTCACCCGGTCGGTCTTCAGGCTCACGTAACGGGGAACGGGCAAGCCGGTGCCGAGCCGCCCGCCGGGAGGCTGCTGCGCCTGGGCCGACATCGCGCCCAGACACAAAGCGGCAATGGCGACGACGATCTTGCGCATGATACCCTCTCGGCGACTTTGTGTCCGCTCAAGCCTCTGTTAGAGAAGCTTAGCCTGTGCCGCCACGCGGCGGCTCGTCGCTTTTGTTGCCGGAACAGGGTTAAGGGAGCGTGAAAGACGTCCCCAACCCCGGCCGTCATGATGCGGGATCGCTGGAGCCGATGAAGAAAAGACCTGCCGTCGTCGTCACCCGCCGCCTTCCGGACGTGATCGAAACCCGCCTGCGCGAGCTGTTCGACACGCGCCTCAACCTGGAGGACAAGCCCCTCTCCCGGGAGGAGCTGGCCGAGGCGATTCGCACGGCGGACGTGCTCGTTCCCACCATCACGGACGAGATCGATGCCGCGCTGATCGAGCAGGCCGGTCCCCATCTCAAGCTCATCGCCAATTTCGGCAACGGCGTCGACAATATCGACGTGGCCGCCGCCGCCGCCAGGGGAATCACGGTGACCAACACGCCGGGGGTGCTCACCGAGGATACGGCCGACATGACCATGGCGCTCATCCTCGCGGTCGCCCGGCGCATCCCGGAAAGCGCACGGGTGATCCCCGAAGGACACTGGGCCGGCTGGTCGCCCACCTGGATGCTGGGCCGGCGCATCACCGGCAAGCGGCTCGGCATCGTGGGCATGGGCCGCATCGGCCAGGCGCTCGCCCGCCGCGCCAAGGCCTTCGGACTTTCGATCCACTATCACAACCGCCGCCATGTGCCGCCGAGAATCGAGGCGGAGCTCGAGGCGACCTACTGGGAATCCCTCGATCAGATGCTGGCGCGCATGGACATCGTGTCGGTGAACTGCCCGCACACGCCCGCCACCTATCACCTGCTCTCGGCCCGGCGCCTCAAGCTCATGAAGCCCGACGCCATTCTGGTGAACACCGCGCGCGGCGAGATCATCGACGAGGGCGCGCTCACCAAGCTCATCGAATCCGGCGCCATCGCGGGCGCGGGCCTCGACGTGTTCGAGGAGGAGCCTGCGGTCAACCCGCGCCTCGTGCGCCTCGCCAAGCAGGGCAAGGTGGTGCTGCTGCCCCATACGGGCTCGGCCACGCACGAGGGCCGCATCGCCATGGGCGAGAAGGTGATCGTCAACATCAAGGCCTTCATCGACGGGCACAAGCCGCCCGATCGCGTGCTGCCGGGCATGGTGTGACGACAGGAATCGAACCGGCAGGGTCGTGAAGGTCGCGATGATGCCGGGTCCTGCGTCTCATGCCCCTTCCCGAGTGACGCGCAACGGCGAATCACGGTCGCGGGGGAAGCCGATTCGGATGAGGCAGCCGACGAGGAGAACGCCTTCCTGACATAACATATGTGAGTGCGAGGCTTGGGCGGAAGCGGCCAGAAGGATTTTCCATTCTGACGAAAAACCTGCATGATCAACCCACTCGTTCTAAAGCTCGAACGGCATGACCGACTCTCGGATGACGAGAAGCGGGTTCTCGAAGGCGCGATTTCGCGCGTTCGGGTGGTTGAGGCCGACGAGGATATCGTTCATGAGGGCGAGCGCCCGTCGGAGAGCAATCTGCTGCTCGATGGGTACGCCGCGCGATACAAGATTTTTTCCAACGGACGACGGCAGATCACGGCCATCCATGTGGCCGGCGACTTCGTGGACCTGCATAACTTCCTCGTGAAGACGATGGATCACGGCGTCCTGGCCCTGACGCCCTGCCGCGTTGCCGTCGTGCCTCATGCGACGATCGAAAAGATCACCAACGAGCATCCGCATCTCACCCGTCTGCTGTGGCTCAACACGCTCGTGGACGGTGCCATCCACCGGGAATGGCTCACCGCCATGGGCCGATTGTCGGCCACGGCCCACATGGCGCATTTCATCTGCGAGCTGTTCCTGCGCCTCAAGGCGGTCGGCCGCGCGGACGGGGACACGATCCAATTGCCTCTCACCCAGGCGGAACTCGGAGACACTCTGGGACTTTCGACTGTGCACGTGAACCGCGTGCTGCAGGAAATGCGCAAGGAGGGATTGATCCGGTGGCAGGGCGATGCGCTGACGGTTCTGGATTGGAAGCGCCTGACAAGCGTCGGCGAATTCACGCCGACCTATCTCAGCCTTCAGCTCGAGGACCGCTGATCGCGTAAAGCCCATGAGCCAGATCAGTTTCGAACCCATTTCCGTCCGGACCGACGGCGGGAGCCGCGAAGGCTGGCTGGTCCTGGACAACACCCATCTCGTGGCCGTCTTCACCCGCGTGACGGCCGAGGAGTTTTCAGCTGGCCAAAACCAGGCCGAAGGCTGGTTCCTGGAGGCGGGTTTCGGCCCCTGTGGTCCCCTGATGACCTCCGAGCCGCCCGTCTTCGCCAGCCTGGAGGAGGCCCGGGAGTGGGTGTGCGGACGGCTCGCGGCCCAGCCGCTGTCCTGAACCTCCACCCCGGGCTGCGGCCCGCTATTGCGCAAGATGCCTGGCGATCTCGCCGGCCGCCCGCTCGCCCTCTTCCCACGCGCCTCCGGCCGTGCCCCATTGGGCGCGCGAAAGCGCCTCGCCCGCGAACCAGATCCGCTCGCCCACCGGCGCCTTCAGGGTCTCGCGAATGGCCACGAGTCCCGGCGGCACGACGGCCCAGGAGGCCCGTGACCAGGGATCGTTCCGCCATGCGGTGGCATGCATCACGCTCACATGCCGAACGGCGCGCGCGCCGAAATGCTCCGCCAGGACCTCCCGGGCGAAGCGCCCGGGCGCATGGGGGTCGCGCCGGTCGAACCGGGCCGCATGGGGCTGGTCGAGCTCGAAGAAGTGGAAGGGCGTGCCGTCGATGCGGGTGAGAAGGCCGGGCGGCGAGCGTCGGGTGCCGGTGAGGGTCGCGAGCCGGTCCGGGCCCCGGAAGGGCGCATCGGGCCAATGCAGGATCACGTGTTCGTAGACGCCCGGGAGAAAGCCGTGGATCGCTTCCCGCGCCTCGTCCGGCAGGGCGGGCGCGAAGCGGATCGCGCCCGCCTGCAGCACGGCCATCGGGGTGGTCACGATGGCAGCCCTTGCGTGAAGGGTTCCGGCGGAGCTCTCGATCCGCACGCCCCGGCCCGACCAGTCGACCGCGTGGACGGCGGCGCCCAGGCGGATCGGCAGGCTGCGGCCGAGCCGTGCCACATAGCCGCCGAGGCCGCCGGCGATGAACAGGTTGTCCGCATAATCCATGCTCGGGAAATCGTGCAGGCTCACTTCGTCGAGCGGCCTTCCCGAGACGAGGCCGTGGATGTCGCGGACCCGCCGGCCCTGCGGGCCCATGCCGGGCGGCAGGGCTTTCGCGGCCGGCAGGTCCGTGCTCGCCCTGGCCGCCTGGGTCATGGCCCGGTCCGCCAGGGCGAAGGCGCGGCCGAGGGCGGCGGACCGCGCAATGCCCGCCGGCTTGCCGCGCAGGTAGAAATGTCCCTCCGTCGGGGCGCGCCGCAGGGGTTCGCCGCGCGCGAAACCCAGCTTCACGAGCGGGTTGATCGGCCCGGAATGGAGCCAATGGGCCCCCAGGTCGACCGGATGCCCCCTGAGGACGCGCGTGACCGCCCGCCCGCCGATCCGGCCCCGGGCCTCCAGCACCGCAACCGTGAGGCCAAGGGCGATGAGCCGCCGCGCCGCCGCGATGCCGGCGCTGCCCGCGCCGATGATCGCCACGTCGGGGTCCGTCGGGATATGGGCGGAAGCGTCATCGGGCGCCACGGATCGTTTCCATTCTCTTGGGCCCTCTCGCGATTCGAGAGGTCCGTTCATAAGTAAAGGCCACGCCTCGTCCGGCGAGGCGGTTCTTCAGGAAAGACGAACGAGACATGCTGATTCAGTCGGTCTTCGCGGCGGCCCGCGATGTGTTCTCCCCGGCGCTCCGGCGCATCCTGTGGAAGTCCATCGGCCTGACCCTCGCGCTGCTGGCGCTGGTCTGGGTGGTCCTCACGCGACTTCTCGGCGTTTTTCTCAATGGCCATCACCTGAGCGAGTCCTACCCGATCCTCGACACCTTCGCGTTCTTCCTGGCGGGGTTCGGGCTCTTCGTGGCGCTCGCCTATCTGCTGCCTGCGGTGTCCGCCATCGTGGCGGGCTACTTCCTGGACGATGTGGCCGAGGTGGTGGAGAGCCGGGACTATCCGGCCGATCCGCCGGGCCGGGCGCTGCCCTTCGGCAAGGCCATTCTCTACGGTTTGCGCTTCGCCGCCCTGTCGCTTGCGGTCAACCTCGTGGCCCTGCTGCTGCTCTTCGTGCCGGGCATCAATATCGGGGCGTTCTTCGCCGCCAACGCCTATCTGCTGAGCCGCGAATATTTCGAACTGGCGGCCGGCCGGTTCTGGCCGCCCGAGGACGTGAAGCGCCTGCGTGCCGAGCACCGGGGCACGGTGCTCGCGGCGGGAATCGTTCTGGCGGCCCTCGTCCTCGTGCCGGTTCTGAACCTCATCACCCCCGTCTTCGGCGCGGCGATGATGGTTCACCTGCACAAGGCCCTAATGGCTCGACGGCTGGCCGACGGCCGGGCCGGACGCCCGCTCCGGGTGGAAGCCGGACGACGCGTCTCCTGATCGCGGCGCGAGCAGGTCCGGCGTCGTGGGGCCGGCGTTGCGCTTGAGGTCGAACTGGCCGGTCTTGCGGAAGCGCACGAGATAGGACGGCACGATGGCCTCGATGGTGGTGGGCGTCACGCCCATGCCCTCGAGGGTGCGCCCCTCCGCGATGGCGGCCTGGGACACCACGTTGTCCGTCTCGAGCAGGATCGCCTGGTCGTGGGTGGTGACGATCTCGTCCGGCAGGAGGCCGAGGGTGAGCTTGTCGAGCATGCCCATGACCGTGCCCTGGAACCGGGCGACCGCGTTCGGCACGGGAACGATAACGCGCCTGCGCTCGGTGACCTCGCAGACGAATTCCATGATCTGGCGCAGGCTGCGGATCTCGGGGCCGCCGAGCTCGTAGGTGCCCGGCTTCACCGCGCCGTCCACCGCGCGCACGATGGCCTCGGCCACGTCGCCCGCATAGACCGGCTGGAAGCGGGTTTCGGCGCCCGGCAGCGGCAGCACGGGCAGCATGCGGGCCAGCGACGCGAAGCGGTTGAAGGAGTTGTCTCCCGGCCCGAACAGCAGGGAGGGACGCAGGATCACCGCGTCGGGCCTGACCTTGAGGAGGTTCTCCTCGCCCGCCGCCTTGGAGCGGGCATAGGCCGATTCGGAATTGGCGTCGGCGCCCAGGGCCGACACATGGGTGAAGGAGACGGCCTTCTCGGCAGCCTCGGCGATGAGCCGTGGAGCATCCGCATGGACCGCATCGAAGGTCTGGCGGCCGCCTTCCTGCAGGATGCCGATGAGGTTGACCACGTGGTCGGCCCGCATCACCGCCTGCCTGATCGATTCCGGATAGCGGATATTGGCCTGGATGGCGTGGACCTGCCCGACTTTCCCCATGGGAAAGAAATTCGCCGCGTTCGGCTGGCGGCTGGGCACCAGCACGCGGTAGCCGCGCTTGGCCAGGAGGCTGACCACATAGCGGCCGAGAAAGCCCGATCCGCCGAAGACCGTGACAATTTGCTGCTCAGGCGTGCGAAGGGCGCCGATCATGAAATCCTCCTGGTCACTGGGTCTGACCGCTCAAGGGACGGGCCGGTCAAGAATATGCCGATCAATGACTTGGCCCTGAATTGAGCCATGTCTCTAGTCAAACGCCGCTCCCCTGTGAAGGGGCGTCGCACCAAGAAAGCGCAGCGAATGCGTTTTCAGTGATTGACGAACCCCGAGAAGCACCGTAAACGAACCCTCGCCGAACAGGCATGCCCAGGTGGCGGAATTGGTAGACGCGCTGGTTTCAGGTACCAGTGGTGCAAGCCGTGGAGGTTCGAGTCCTCTCCTGGGCACCAACCCTTTCTCAAGGGTTTGATCCGCAAAGACTTCTCACTAAATCAAAGGCTTGAGGGCACCCGAGTGATACAAACGGGTGATCCAAATGGTCTTGTCTATGGCGCGTCCCTGGAAGCATCCCAAAACCGGTGTCTATTGGTTTCGGAAGGCGGTCCCTGCTGACCTTCGCTCGATCATCGGCAAACGAGAGGAACTCCGGTCTCTCCGAACTAAAGACCCTGCTGAGGCTCGGCAGCGCCATGCTGCGATTGTGGCAGTGGTTGAAAAGCAGTGGTCAGCTCTCCGTAAGCCATCCCAGCCTCTTACCCATAAACAAATCGTCGCGCTGTCCGGTCTTGTTTACCGGACAATGGTGAAGGGTCATGAGGATGATCCAGGCTCCTCATCCATGTGGCAGGGCTTCATCGCCTTCCAAAGCAGGGTGCTTAATCCTGACCGAGTGAAGGATTGGCTAGGCCCAATAGTAGATGCTGTCCTCCTAAGGGAGGGGATCAGAACGGATGAGGCAAGCCGTGAGCGGCTCATCGAGGAGGTTAGAAAGGCCTCTAATCAGGCTGCCGAACAGCTAAAGCGGAATGCTGAAGGCGACTATCGCCCCGACCCGAATGCAGCCCGCTTCCCCGATTGGACCCCTCCGAGCCCAGAGGCACAATCCTGGCAGCAATCCCAGCGTGATTATAATAACATAGCAATCAGTGAGCTTTTGGCGGGATGGTGGCGAGAAGCAAAGGCAGTAGGACGATCCGTCAGCACGTATCAGTCCTACAGCACCACGATAGAAAAGCTGGTGAAATTCCTTGGGCACGATGACGCTCGGAAGGTCACCCCTGGGGACGTTGTTCGATTTAAGGACTATAGACTTTCAGAGGTGAACCCGAAGAGTGGCAAACCGGCTTCCCCAAAAACGGTCAAAGACAGCGATCTGGCAGGCCTTAAGGCAATTTTTGGGTGGGCAGTGTCAAACCGATTACTGCCGTCTAATCCTGCTGAAGGTATCACTATTAAGCTAGGCAAGCCCAAGCGCCTTCGCTCCAAAGGCTTTACCGATGCAGAAGCAAACGCAATTCTCAAAGCTGCCTTAGGGTCGGGACCCATAAAGGTGCCGCGATTGGCTGTCAGTGCTATCCGCTCCTAAGACAGGGAGCGGCCCATGACAGATCTGTTCTGGCTGAGTGACCAGCAGTTTGCCCGCCTCGCGCC
>Ga0182742_1001879_pt1 | contig 25171 bp, 18 predicted proteins | sample eDN5th37CBELigMG_FD_128880 | JGI IMG/M metagenome (GOLD analysis project Ga0182742, IMG submission 128880) | Enriched Miracle-Growth compost microbial communities from Emeryville, California, USA - eDNA 5th pass 37_C BE-Lig MG (version 2)... ...
CAGCTTCGCTACTTCTTCACGAAACTCAGGAGTGAATTTCTGATACCTCTTCGTCAATTTCCCTACATCCTTTCCGAACGGACCCTATTTGGTCCGCAGTCCGGAAAGTGGGAGGCTCACCACCTCGCCTTCACCGCCCAGAATGTGCGTCAGGACCGTCCCAACGCCGCCACCTTGGTTGATTTCCTGCATCAGGAGATGAGTCGGCGCCACCATCTACTCGGACTGACCCACTGCATTGACGTCTACGACTACCGCAGTCAAGCAGCGGAGGGCGGAGCTGCCCCGCTGCCGGACCTGCTGATCATCCTCACCGACGTCGACAGGCTCATGGATGAGCATCCCGCGGTGGCTGAGGTTATCGACGCGGTAGGGCGCACAGGTCGCGCGCTGGGAATGCGACTGGTGGTTACGGTGGACTCGGCTCCGGCACAGCCAGACTCGCGCGGGTTGTCGCGGATTGTTGGACAGATCGGCCCCTGGCTGTTGGGACCCACCGGCAGCGGCTGGCCGTTGTCACCCGGCGCCTTGTCTTCGCTGGACATGTCGGGGCCGGGAGCAGGGTGTCTGGCGACCGCGCACCGCGGCGACGACGACGGTCAGGGGCTGACCCCGGTCAGGGTCTTTCCGAAGATGAAATCTGAAGAGACGCGCGGGCTTTGGCGGCGCATCGAGTCGATGTCCGCAGCTGCTCCCCCCTCCCCCGCTGCGCCCGGCCAGGAGCGGGTCTAGGCGCTCAGGTCGCCGGGGCCGGGGCAGTCAGCGGCTCAGCCCTTGTTCGTCGGCGCGGCGGTCGCTGCGCTGGCGCCGGCGCTGCTGCTGTTCGGTCCACCACTGCTCCTGCTCGGCAGTCAACCCGCCGTTGCCCTGTTCGTGGTGGTTCTGCTGGTGGCTGTGGTTGGGGTGGTCGCGCTGCTGCTGTTGGGTGGGGATGAGTGTGGCCAGGTGGGGGTGTTCGCGCCAGGAGTCGCCGTAGATGGCGTGGCCTGCCCACAGGCTGATCGCGGGTACGGCGGGCCCGGTGAGCTGCAGGGGCGGGGTGTGGTCTTCGTCGAATGACATGACCAGAGTGCGGGCGTGCGGGTGGGGGTAGAACTCGGCGAGGTCTTGGTACCAGAACGACACGTAGCCGCCGTCGGGGCGGCTGCACATCAGCCGCAGGTTGGTGGTGAGCACTGCGGTTTGCCGGTGGTTGCGCCAAGTGGGCTGGGCGTCCTGCTCGGCGCGGCGTCGTCGGCCACGGTTGATGGCTCCTTGGGTGGCCATTGCTCCGGCCATGAGCAGCGGGTTGACGAAGAAGGGGGCACCGGCGCGGTCGAAGTGCCCGTCGCCTCCGACAAGGCGGCTGTAGTTGGCGGGGGCGCTGAGCCTGGTCACCTCGTTGGGCTGTAGCAGTGGGCCGTGGGTGGCGACCACGGGTGGTTCTGCTCCCCTGCTCAACGCGGCGGCGCAGCCTTGGGTGTAGCTCCACCATGGGTCGTCGGGCTGGCGCCGTTCGGCGCCGGCGGCCGCGGCCTGCGCTGGGGTGCGTTCCTGGCCGTTCATCACAGGGCCAGCCCGTCGTCGTTGTCTCGGTCTTCCTCCGCGCCTTTGTCCTGCTGGGAGGCAAGGTATTCGGCGGCGCGGGCGCGTTCGGCGATCTTTTGGGCGAAGCGGTATTGCTCGGCGGTGTCGAAACCGGATTCCTCGAGGAGGAACGGGGTGGGGTTGAGGTGCAGCGACCATCCGGGTTCTCGGCCGGCGGCCCGCATGCGGTGCTGCGCCTCGGCGGCTTTGGCTTTGGCTGCTTCGGATTCGGCTTCCAGCCGCAGCATTGTTGTCAAGGTGGCGTGTTCTTCTCGCAGCGCGGCCAGTTCGTCGCCGCGGTCGAACGCCTCGACCTCAGTGGTTTGGAGGTCTTCGATGGCGCCGGCGATCTGGTCGTGGTTGCGCTGCAGCCGCTGGTGATGGTTGGGCAGGTCCTTGTAGAGGTTCTCCACGCGGGTGAGTAGACCTCGGCTTTTGGCGCTGCCGCTGTCATCGAGACTGCCCACGGTTGTGTGCAGGTCCGTCACTGTGACGTCGATTTCGGCTGACGGTACTTCGGCTTTGATCCACAGTTTCGAGTTCAGGTGGTCGCGGCGGGCGAGGAGCCCGACACCGTTGATCGAGGCGTTGAGCGGGCGGTTCTCGTAACCGGGGGCGTTCTTCATGGCGTGGTAGGTGTTGCGGCAGACGGTGGCGAACGCTTCGGCGGCGTCCTTGCGCTCCGGGTAGCGACGGCCTTCGACCAGGATGGTTGGTCGGGTGTCGGGGTCGCGGGCGGCGACGTCTTCTGCCACGGGCGCCAGGGCCTGCAGGTCGGAGGCGACGATGGCGAGCTGGCGTTGGTTGGCGGCGATTTCGCGGTCGCGGCTGGCCAGCGTCTCGTGGTGGGAGCGTTCCAGTGCGGCGAGGTGGTCGATCTCGTCTTGGAGCTGCACTTGCCGCACGTAGCGCGGGTCGCCGGTGGCGATGGCCTTGGTCTCGGCGGCGCTGGCGCTGAGGTCTCCCCCGCCGACGTCCTCGACTTCATCGACGGCGATGTCGGCGCGTTTGACTTGCTCGATGAACAGCGATTTGGCCTCGATTTTCTGCCACATCACCGTGTCGTAGCTGCCTTCGACGACGTAGTTGAAGATGTGGACCTGGCGATTCTGGTTGCCTTGGCGGATGATGCGGCCCTCGCGCTGCTCCAGATCGGCTGGGCGCCAGGGCACATCGACGTGATGTAGGGCGACCGCGCGGGTCTGCACGTTTGTCCCGGTGCCCATCTTTTCTGTCGAGCCGAGTAACACCGACACCATCCCGCGGTTGCATTCATCGAACAGTCGCAGTTTGTCTTCGGGTTTTTCCGCGTCGTGAATGAACCGGATTTTCTCGGCCGGCATGCCGCGGGCGATGAGCTCGTCGCGGATGGCGGTGTACATACCGAAGCTGTCTTTGGGTTTCCCGGCCTTCTTGGTCGGTGTCCCTCGGTCGCAGAACACGATTTGCAGGGCACCGGGATTAGGCATGTCGTGGCCGTGCTGGGGGTCTTTGTAGATGCGGTCGGCGGTGGCTTTGTGCACCGCCATGATTTGGTCGGCCACGGCCGCGGTGCGTGAGTGGGCCGGGGCGGGCAGGTGGACCATCCTCGGGTCGAGGCTGGCCTCTCGGCCGTCGTTGCTGATCTTGAGGATGTTGTCGCGGGCCATGTTCTTCGGGTCGATGTCGGTGGCCCGGTAGCCCAGGTCGGTGATGAAGTCTTTGAGTTCCTGATCGGCCGGGATGTTGATGATGGTGCGTTTGCCGCCGACCAGCTCGGGTAGCTCGACTTTGGCTTGGTCGAGGACCTGGTCGCGGGTGATGACGTCGGTGAACACCGATGACAGCTTTAGCAGCTCTTGCAGGTTGGTGAACTTGCCGACGCGGGTGACGGGTCTGAGCTGGGTGCCGGTGGCGTTGACTTCGACGGTGTTGATGGTGGAGGTGAAGGCTGCTCCCCAGTCGTTGAGGTGGAATACGCCGGCGTCGTCGAGCAGGTCGGGGCGCAGATAGCGCTGCATGACATACATTTCGCCGAGACTGTTGGCGACCGGGGTGCCGGTGGCGAAGGTGGCGACCCGCTCATCGGCCGGGGTGGGTTGGCGGCCGGCGGCAAGCGCCTCTTCGCGGCGGCGATGGCGCAGCATGTCCATTTTCATCGCCAGGTCGTCGGCACGTTCAGATCCGTTGGGGCAGGCCAATTCCTTGACTGCTGACAGCCGTGTTCTGTTTTTGAACATGTGGGCTTCGTCGACGAAAAGGTAGTCCGCGCCGGTCTGCTCGAAACGCAGGCCGGTGTCCTTGCTGGCCTGATCGGTGAGGTCTTTGAGTTTGGTTTCGTAGCGCTGCAGCGCTTTTTCCAGACGCTTGACGCTGGTCGGGGTGGTGTCTTCGGTGGTGGCGCTGAGTGCCTCGCGCAGGATTTCCAGTTCGCGTTCGATATAGTCGCGTTGCACCTCGGGCCCGACCGGGATCGCCTCGAACAGTGACTGCGGCACGATCACCATGTCCCAGTCCGAGGTGGCCGACTGGGCGACGAAGCGGCGGCGGCCTTCGGGGTCGGTTCCCGGTGCGCCGAGCAGGATTTCAGCGCTGGGGTACCACCATTTGGCCTCCTTGCCGACCTGCTCGATGATGTGGTTGGGCACGATGATCCAGGGTTGGCGTGCCAGCCCGAGTCGGCGCAACTCCATGGCGGCCATGAACATGGTGCCGGATTTTCCTGCGCCAACGACGTGGTCGAGCAGCACGTTGGGTTCGGCGATGATGCGTGCCACCGCATCTCGTTGGTAGGGGTGCGGTTCGAAGCGCTTCGACAGTCCGGGCAGGGTCAGCGCGGCACCGGAGTATTTGGGTGCCCGCAGGCAGTTGAACCGTTCGTTGTAGACCTTTACCAGTTCGTCGCGGCGGGTCTCGTCGGCGAAGATCCACTTCTGGAACGCCTCGCTGATCTTGGTGGCTTTAGCCTGCGCGGCTACGGTGGCGTCGCGGTTGACGCCGGTTCGGCCGGTGCGCTCGGTCTCCTCGGCGGTGTACTTGACGACGATTTCTTTGTTGTTGCACACCATTTCGAGCAGGTCGATGGCGTCGCGGTTGTCGTAGCGGGTTCCCCAGGTTTCGAAGAAGCTGGCATGCGCCCGGTCATGGTTGGGGCATTCGATGGTCCACACGCCCTGGATGTGGTCGACGGTGACGCGGGGAATCTTGTGCTCGGAGGGTGCGAAGGTTTCGCGGGCGAACTGGGCGACGTAGCGTGCGTCGATCCAGGGCGATCCGGGGCGGGCGCTGATCTGGCTGGCCTGCCGGTCGACGGGCTGCACTTTGCGCAGCGCATCGACGTATTCGTGGTAGCGGGGATCGTTTTCGGCGGCCTTTTCGGCTTCCCGCAACTGGCGGCGCACGTTGCCTGACAGGGCGGCGGTGGCAGGGATCAGCACGTCGGGGTCACGCAGCGAGGGAAATACCAGGCCGCGCAGGTGTTCGCGCGCGGCGGCCTTGTCTGTGTCCAGCAGCGTGGCGATGTGGTCGAGGTCGACGCCGCCGTGCTGGTCGAGGCTGATGGCCAGTGCTTCGTCGGCGGTTTCGGCGCGGTCGCGGACTGTGGGCGGCCCCAGCAGGTCGACGCTGAAGATCGGTGCCTTGCGGACCTCTTTGGTCTGCTCGTCGTAGGTCTCCAGGGCCAGCACCGTGGTCCAGGACGGGTCGTTGCGTAGGGCTGTGACGATGTGCGGGCGCAGCTTGTAGGGGTTGGGGGTCTCCCAGGCTTCCTGGTCCCACTGCTCGAGGAGTTCCTCGGGGACACGGTCGGCGTCGGGGTTCTTCTTGCGCCACGAATCGATCTTCTTGCCGAGCTTCTTGTCGTGTTTGTCCTGGGTGATCTCGGCGGGAGTGCTCCACTTGAACCGTTGGATCGGGCCGTGGCGTTTGACGTAGGCGTCGTAGAGGCGGTTGAGCTGGCCGCGGAGCTGCTCGCGTTCCTGCGGTGGCAGCCCGTTGCGCTGCGAGGCCACCACGGCGTTGGCGGCATCACGTAGCGCCAGCAGCTTGATCGTCTCGTCCTTGCGGCTCTGGTAGACCTTCGTTTCCACCCACGAGTCGCGGTCCCAGGATTCGAACCGGTCGGCTTCGGCGTTGAAGCGCAGCGTGCCGTAGGCGGGCAGTTGGCCGGCGGTGGCTTTGGTCAGCAGGCCGGGATCGAAGCTGACCTCGCTGACGTCGGTGAGGCTGGCCGGGCTGGCGGTCAGCGCGCGATCGCTGTCAACCGCGGCATCGACGATGCTGCGCAGGCAGCGGGCGACCTGGTCGGGGACCGCCGACGGGTCCATCGTGCGGACCTGCAGGGTGGTGCTGCCGTGGATGCCGTGCCCGATCATCGGGGTGCCGAGCATGTATTCGGGATGCTCATGGAAGTAGGTGTTGACCGGCAGCGACGACTCGCGCCCATCGTCTGTCACGAGGTCCATGTCGGCTACGGCCAGCCAGCCGTCCTCCCCCACTGCGATCTCGCGGTCGGCCTCGCGGCGGCGAAGCACGAGGATGTCGGTGACGACCTCGGTGCCGGCTACCCGGCGGAACGCGGCAGTGGGCAACCGCACGGCGCCGAGAAGGTCAGCGCGGGCCAGGATTTCACGCCGGGCCTTATCGTCGACGTTGTCCATCGTGTAGCGGCTGGTGAGCACCACGACGTAGCCGCCGGGGGCGGTCAGATCCAGCGACTTGACGATGAAGTGGTTGTGGATGGACAGCCGTTTCGGGTTGTAGGAGGGGTCGCGCAGCGCGAAGTCCCCGAACGGCACATTGCCGATGACGGCGGCGAAGCTGCCGTTGGGCACGTTGGTGGTTTCGAAGCCCTCGGAACGGATTTGGGCCGACGGATACAGGTGGGCGGCCACCGCGGCGCTGATCGGGTCTTTCTCCACCCCGACCATCTGGGCGTTGCCGGGTGCCAGCCCGATGAAGGTGCCCGATCCGCAGCCGGGCTCCAGGACGCGGCCGCCGCTGAATCCGGCGTGCTGCACGGCTTTCCACATGTGTTCGGCGATGGCCGGGTCGGTGTAGTGGGCGTTGAGGGTGCTGGCGGAGGCCGCCCGGTACTGCCGCTGTCCCAGCACCTCCTTGAGGTATTCACGCTGAGACTCGTAGGTGTCCTTGCGGGTGTCGAAGACGTCGGCGATCGCGCCCCAGCCCGACCAGCACGCCAGGGTCTGCTGCTCGGCGGCGGTGGCGGGGCGTCCGTCGCGCTGCAGCCGCGTCAGGGTGTCGATGACGGCGATGTTGGCCAGCAGCCGGGCCTTGGTGCCCGACGGGACGCGGATGTCGGTGCCGGGCTGGAAGTCCACCGCTGGTGGGTGCACCACCTCCTCCGGCTGCGGGGGCGCGGTGGCCTCGGCCGGGGCTGGGTGCTCGGCAACGACGTCGGTGTCGACAGCAGTGGCGGCGGTGTCATGGTCGACGGCGGGGGCGGTGGTATCGGGTACTGCGCTCAGGTGCGGCCGGTTTTGGGCTGGCTCGGCCGCGGCGGGGGTGTCGGCCAGCACCGGCGGCACTAGGGCCAGTGCCGGTCGCTGCGGGGGGTTGAGGGTCAGCGAGTCGACCGCCGGCGGAGAGGTCTCCTGGGCCTGTTCGTTGGTGGCGTCGCGGTCAGGGTGGTGCACCGGGGGCAGTGGGGCGCCACCGGGGTCGATGACCCGGGGATCGGTGGGCAGGTCGAAGCTGTCCTCGGCGAACAGCGCCAACTGCGGGTCGTCGTACTCGCTGCGCTGACGCGCCTTCTTCTTGCGGGTTACTCGATCGGGTACCCGTCGGCCCTCAGCTCCTCCTCCACCTGCGGGGTGAGTCGGGGCACCAGGTGGTGGCGGGGGCTGGTGGGTATTGGACGGCCTTCCTCCGCGCGGGTCGCGAGCAGGTAGGCGGCCTTGACCCGAAACATCACCGAGCGTTGTGGCCACACCGTGTCGACCAGATCCTCCACGGCCTCGCTGGGTTCGGTCCGGTAGCGGACGTCGCGCCACCTGTCCTGCCAGCTCACCTCGGGCCTGGGCCGGCTGGCCGGCTCCGGCTGATCGTCGGCCGGGGTCGGAATCAGTGCGTACAGTTCCTGCCGCACGACCGCTTCCCGGGCGTTCTCCAGCGCTGTCTCGTGCAGGCCGACCGTGGTCTGATGGTCGGGTTCCTGGCCGGGGTGGGCCGTCCGCCACCGACTGATCGCGTCCTGCGCCAGGTCGATCGACAACGCTGCGGCTTTGTTGTCCAGCCGCTCGGTCACCAGGTTGAGAAACGTCTCGGTCTGCTCGCTGGACCAGCCCGTCGGCAGGCCGAGCTGCCGGTAGGCGGCCTGCACCGCCTCGCGCATCCATTGGCTGCTCACGGGCTTCATTATCCGATGCGTTGATGCTGAACAGATCCGGTTGCTGCTGGTCGCCCATAGCAGCCTCCCTACGGCCATACCGCTAGTCATGGATTTCTCCCTTACCTGCGGCATCACCCTCATCGGGGCTGCCCGAATCTGGACCTGGCACGGATCGCCGTGCCGGATCCCCCACTTCTGCTATGGCGACGTTGACACGGGTCAAAGCCTCATCGACGTCGGACAGAAGTTGCGCCACGCTCTGGGCCTGGCGGTTGAGTCTGATCTTGAATGCCTTCATGGTGTCGCGGAGCGCGTTGAGCGGCACCAGCGCGGGATGGGCGATCGCGGCGCCGATGCGCACCGGGGCTCCCCCACGCAGCACGGTCAGCGCCGACCCGCGTTCCCACATTAGAAACCGGTCGATACGGTCGAGCGTCTCGGCGGTCGGCACGTATCCGCGCTGGCCCAGCGTCGCCAACGTCGAGCGTCCGGGGCCACCGATCGCGGCGAACTTCGACTTGGTCATGTTCAGTTCGCGCAGCCGACGCTCGATCGCGGTGACCAACCCGCTGTAGTCCCACTGGGCGGGGTCCTCGTTGGGGTCGAACAGGGTGTCGAGGGTGACCCCGGACTGTGCCTGCTCCTCGGGCAGGGTCGACTTCGGCAGCTGGCTGTACACACCGCGCTCGCGCGGCACCGGGTCGCCGCCGTGCAGAACGGCCTTGGCTGACCCGGGCTCCCACACCAGCAGGTCATCGAGTTTGGTGAGGGTCTGCAGGTTCGGGACACGATCTGCGTCACGCAGGCTGGTCAGGGTTGAGCGCGATAGGATTCCAAGCTTGGAGGCGCCAAGGAGGCTGAACCCCAGCTCGCGTAGACGAATCTGCATCTGCTGGGACAACCGTTTGACGTCGGGTTGCCCGCCGGATTCCGCGTCGGGCTCAACGGCCTCGATGATCGCCTCCCTGGGTCCGCTGCTCAACAGGACCACAAAGGCCCTAATTGTCCCCAGATATTACATGCCTAACACGCATACAGATAGGTCAACGTTGCGCAATCGTCAATCGCCTTTGTGCAACGGATTGATCAACACCCCGGTCGTCTCGGACGCCGCGCACCTCGACAGCTAGAGGTAGCCCGGCCTCAGGCGGGTCAGGCGGTGGTGCCCCGCGAACCTCAGGACGCCTAAGAAGCCCATTAGCCTGCGCTGCGGGTTGCGGTTCGTGCCGCGTCGAGGATTTCGTCGACGATGGTGTGGTGGACCTTGTGGTAGCGCCCGATCGTGCTTGGCGGTGTGCCGGAGTCGTGCTGGGCCAGCATCGCGGCAACGATTTCGGGGTGCTTGGTGGTGGGGTGTCGTTTCATCCGGCCCTGGGTTACGCCGCTGTGGACAAGATTCCTGGCCAACGGCAGCCATTTCTGGATTTCCGTGGTGTCCACGCTGTAATGCGCAGGTACGCGCACCTGATGCGCGGATGTGCGGTTTGGCACGGCGGCCAATGTGCGCGGGTCGGTGTGCGCGGGACTTGGCTGCCCGGGATCGGATGCGCTGCGCGTGTGCATGTGCGCGGCTCCTGCGGGCGGGTGCGGTCGCGCCATCTGCGCTGTGTTCACCGCCGGCGTTGATTGGGAGGTCGGTGGTTTCGGCGGCGTCGGGCCTGGGTCATGATCGGGTCCCCCGCTCGGCGCGGGGTGCTCGTCGGGCCATGGTGAGGGCTGGCGGAAGGTGCAGAGTTCGTGGGCGTGATGCAGAACAGATAGGCGGGCGAGCATCTTATCGCGCATGTCCGGGTCGTCGGCAACGTTGGCGGCCAAAAGTGCCCGCTGTAGGCGTGCTTCGCGTGACCAGCGCCAGCGTCGGGGCATGCTGAGTTGAGCGGCTCGGAAGGCGGCGCGGTCGCGCGTGCGCTGCAGTGCGTCGCGCTCGTCGTCGGCTAGGCCGAGCCGTGAGAGCATCCGTTCCCGTAACTCTCGGCCGATGCGGGCCGGGGTGCCTGTTCGATGGTGGCGGGCGCGAAGCTCGAGGCCGAGCGCGAGGTGCAGCATGATCGCGCCGAGGACTGGCCCGAGGATCACACGGGCAAGGCCTTCCTCGAGGTCGCTCATCGCCCAGGCCATGTAGCCGGAGACGGCGCACATTGCCCACACGACCATTCGGAACGGTCCGGGGTGGCCGGTGCGGCGCACGTTCACAGCCATGCCCGCACCGGAGACGATCAGCGCCAACTCGGCGACGGCGAACATGATGTAGCGCTCGCCGTCGGCGGTGGGAATATTGAGTACCTCGTCGAAAAAACGCCACGAGGTGTTGAGGCTGACAGGCAGGGTGGCCAGGGCGGCAACGTAGCACGCGATGGTGACGCCCGATGCACGTTGCGGCGGGTGCGGGGGCGCTTCCAAATGTGTGTGCTGGGAGCGGGCGGTGTCGACTTGCGGCGGGCTGGGCTGGGCCGCCTGATGAGGCTGGCGCGTCGGCTCAGCGGAATCGGTCATCGCGCTCTCCGTAATCGAGGGCAGGGGACTTACCACGCGGACAACGAGCCGGCCGCGCCACAATGGCACTATACCGGGTTTAGTGATCGTTGTCAGTACGAGATAAGGCTTTCCGAAGCCCGGCTGCGGTGAGGCCGGCCTCGCGCTGCAGTTCGCTCCAGGTAGCGCCTGCCTCCTTGGCCTGACGAATCGCTTTGTCCCGCAGCGCAATGTGGCGTCTGCGATCCGCGTCGATCCGATCTAGCTCGCCAGCTTGGGCGCGAACACGCCGCAATGCTGCAGCTTTCTGGGCATCCATAACACCGGACATTTTACCTGGTTTAGCGCCGGTTTCCGCGAGCGCCACCACACGCGCAGAGCGCGGCGATGTGCATTGTGCGTTCTGCGCGTTGCGCGCCGCGCCGTCGGGCCGGGCCCGGCCATACTCCGGGCTCACGCCAGCGCCGACCATGTGCGCCGCGCATCACTGCTCACCGACCCTCTCCCCCGGCGCATGGCGAGGTTCGGCTGCCCCCTGCGCGCAACGTCCCCCGGCATGTTGTGCGCCGCGCAGGTGATTCTGCGGTGGGCCCCCCGGGTCATGTGCGGCGCACAACATCACTGCGAGCGTCGCGTCCCGGTTAGGTACGCCACCCATCAACCCACCCGGCCCGGCGCGACCACGTCAGGGTTCTGCAACATCGCCGGCAACATTGGATGCAACATCGGGCGTAACATGCCCGACTACCCCCCGCGGCGATACCCTGATGGCGCGGGCTACGCGACCTGGGAAAACGGCGCTGAACGGCCGTGGCGCCACGAACGCGGACTCCCCTATATGCCTGGTGCCGTGCCGGGTCCTGACATGCGCGACGGGACGCAGAGCCCCGGTTTTGCGTGCATATCCCCCCGGTCTGTGGATATGGTCCGCAACATCAGACACCACGGCGGTATGCAACATGGTACGCAACATGCGGCGCAACAGGATATGCAACATGGCGAGGCGCACACGTTCGCCCATGCCGGATGTCGCTGTTGTGCGCCGCTACGGCTTGTGACGCGCATCGCCCACTTCGTGTGCCGTCGACGTGCGGCGTGCATATATGGCGCGGTGGTAGAGCACGGAGGTTACGCGCTTGGGTGCGCCGCACCTGTGCGGCGCGTATGGGCGGCGCTGTGATGCGCCGCTGCGATGGAGCGATGACGTGCGGCGCGTATGTGCGCATGTGCTGTACGACACGGGGGTTTGTGCTATGGTGAGCCGCAGTGAGTTGTGTTGTGGTGCAGCAGTATCTGTCACCACGTGGTGGCTCACAACGCTGAGCGATGTTGCATGGCGACGCGGTGCGGCTAGTAGGTGTGGTGGTCTGATCCGCCGCACGCGGGGATGGAAGGGGCTTCCCAATGCAAGGGACGGCGGTGCAGCAAGGGGCAGGGCTGGAGCGCATCGGGCTGACGGGCTCTGCTCTGGACACGTTCTGTGTGGACGTGGGCGCTAGCCCGGATTACGTCCTCGACCTGTTCAACCGGCTCATCATCACCATCGCGGCGTGGAAGGGCGGGGTCGGCAAGACCGAGCTGGCCAAAGAGCTGGCATGGCTACTGGACGGCGTGCTGGTGGACCTGGACTGGGATGCCGGCGGCGCCACCCGGGCGTGGGGATATCGCTACGAGACGCGGACGAACGCGCCGCTGCTGGACGCGCTGGAGCGCGGACGGTGTCCACGTCCGCTGTCCGGGCGGGGGATGCGGGCCGACCTGATCCCGTCGCACCCTGACTTCGCGGTTAATCAGCCCTCGGGCCCCGATATGGCTGCCGCGCTGGAGAAATGGTCAGCCGAGCTGAAACGTCCGCTGATCATCGACACCCATCCTGGTGGTGTCCCGTCCACGGTGGGCGCCGCCAGCGCCGCTCATGTGGTGGTGGTGCCGGTGAACCTGGAAACGCGTGCTCTGGCGGCGACAGAGCAGATGACCAACGAGTTGCAGGGTGGGTATCCGCTGCTGTTGGTGCCCAATCGGGTTGAGGCCGCTCCCGAGCCTGAGGTCAGTCGCCTGGAGAAGATCAGCACAACCTATGGCATCGAGGTGGGCCCGCCGGTGCACAGCCATGCATTTCTGAAGCGCCGCAAGCTTTCAGGGGCGGTGTGTGCACCGGGCCGGTCCGGTCAGATTCCGGCCTCCAGTGCGAGGTTTGTCGCGGAGGTCAAGGACGTTGCTCGCACTGTGTTGACCCATGCGGTGCGCAACGCCATGGCACAAGACCAGCAGGATGAGGAGGCGTTGTTGTGAGCGAGACTGCTGTCAACGGCGGTGGATTGAGCAAGCTTCGGGCGGGCCGGCAGCGCCGGGCCGGGCAGGTCCCGCCGCCCCGGCATCCCGCGGCGGCGCCTGCCGCCACCCCCCAGGACCCGGTGAGCGCCGAGACGACCGTGCCTGCTGCGGGCAACGCTGTGACCAGCAGCGGAGCTACGCGTGCTGGACGTGGCGCCGACCGTGACACCGCAATCCCACCTGCGCGTGCCGCGGACACGGAGGTATCGGCTGGTGCGGGTGCGGCGCAGACCTCCGTAGAAGCTCGTGATGAGCGCGCGGGTGTGGCGCATACCGTGGGGCGGCGACCGCTGCCGGATCTGACCATCGACTGGTCCGATCCGGTGATGCATGTGGTGCGCTCGACCCGCCTCAGCGTGGCCAGTTCGGTGTTCGATGCGTTCAAGGCGGCCGCCGAGCAGCCAGGGCAGCCTCCGCAGACGTCGCTGATCATGGCGGCGGTAAGTACTCACCTGGCACGATTACCCGAGTTGGTGTTGGCGCGGCGCCCAGATGAGCACACCGACTTCACGTCGTTTTATCGGCGGCCGACGGTTGCGAGCAGGAACAGGACCGACCCGCAGGTGCCGCTCTATATCCGCCCAAACGGTGGGGAGGACCAGGCACTCAACCGCATTGTCGCCTGGGTGAATGCGATCATCACTGACGGACATCCTGGACGTCGGGAAGCGTCGCGTTCCGAGATTGTCTCGGCGGCGCTGGCCGCCGAGTACGTGCCGAAGCGCTGAAGCGCGGAGCCGGTCGAGCGCGCGCACAAGGAGCAGCTTCGACCGATCGTGCCTGGCGACCGGCTATTTGGGGCAGGCCGGCACAGCCTCTTCGATCGTCAGCTGAGCGTTCGTACTCGGGTCCCGTCCGGTCTCGACGGTGACATCCGTCAGGCTGATGAACCCCGCGTCATTCGGCGTTTTTCCCTTGTAGTGGATCCACACCCATTTCGCGTGGTCATGTGGCCAGTTCTGCCTGGGTTCGGGTGATTCCCGGATACATATGACCCTGATCGGTGTCTGGGTCGGCAAATGCCAGATCGAGTTTGGAGGAACACGGTCGCTGCTTTGAGGCACCTGGGCGTACACGCGGATGTCGAATGGTGAAAACGTCTTTCCCGGCAGACCGAGGTCACCTGCGGCGTTCTGCGAGGACGCGGCCGATGTGGAACGAGCCGTCACTCCGCCGCCGACCCCACACCCCACCAGGGTGCAGCACACTGCGACGCCAGCCGCGACGGTCACAGGTCGCATGCCGAGGCATCCCCCTTCCCACTACTCACTTACAACGTTAACCCCTGGAGAACTGGTCAGCACCGCACCACGACGGCGCCCAGCATTTCCCACAGCAGGGTCAGTGCCCGGCGCTCAATGACGAGAGTTTCGTCGTCTTCTCCGGTGTCGGTCGGTGTGTCGTATCCGGGCATTGGGGGAGGGCCGGTGGCCAGTACTGATTGCAGGTAGGCCGCGTGCATCGCGAGGGCGCGATCACGTCTGGGGCCGCGCAGGTAGGCCTCGTCGGCGGTCTGTGCGAGAAGCAGGTGTGCTTGCTCGTCATGTTTGTTGTCGAGCCACTGGTGCCAGGCGTTGCGTTCGGCGCGGTAGCGCTCGATGCGGTCTTGGCGGGTGTCGTGGAGTCTGTGGCGGGCGGCGATGGCGTCGAGGGTGGTGGGGCCGGGCCCGACGCGGCCGCGGCCGGTGACGGCGATCAGGCCGGCGATCTGTAGGTCGAGGATGATGGCGTCGCCGGTGCTTCGAGTGACTGCGGCCGCGGCGTAGATGTCGGCGCGGTCGGTGAGGCCGTGGTGCACGACCAGGTCGTGGATGCGTTGCAGTCGCCAACCCAGAATCTGCCAGGCGTCGTGTACGGGTTCGATGCGGATCCGCTCGGCCGCGACTATGTCGACTGTTTGGGCGCCTTGCCTGGTCAGGGCGTAGGCGTCGGCTTCGCGGCCGACGGCGCGGCGGGTCAGGATCAGCGGAGCGCCGACACGGTCTCGCACGTCGCGCAGGACCTTCCACACCGCGTCGGCGGTCATCAGGCCGGCCGCCAGCGACAGGCTGCGTCCTCCAACGGCGACCACCCAGACACCGTTGACTTGCTCGCCTGATTTCATCGCCAGGTAGGCCAGCGCCTGCAGGACTACCTTGACCGTCCACCGTTGTCGTCGGCCTTGGTATTCGGCATCAGCCCAGCGGAATGCGTAGGCCAGCCAGCGACGCAGTTCCACGGGTCCGCTGGCTCCGCGCGTTGCTGGGCCGGCTGCCTTTGATGTCGTCCCCCCCGGTGATTCTTTCTGTACCTTGTGTTGACGGTGCCGGTGAATGAGCACCATTTCGTAGTAGTGGTTGATTGCTTTACTGAAGTCCCTGCTCAGGGCTTTGTCGGCGCGGCTGGCGTAGCGGTTGAACGCTGCTCCCAAGCCGCGGTGCCAGGGGCCGTTCGGGGCGATGAGTGCGCGTAGATCGTTGAGGCTGTAGCCGCGCATGACGGCGTGGTAGATCACCGACATCCGGGCTTCGGAGTGGGTGGGCCAGGCGCGTCCAGCCGATCCGGTGGGGTCGCCGTGGATGGCGTAGTGCAGCACTTGGGCCGGGATGGGCGTGGGGTTGGTGTGGGCAGGCGCGAGGCGCAGGTCGTCGCCATTGCCCGTGGTGAACTGTGCCAGGGCGGGGCAGTTGTCGGGGGCTGTGGTCTCTGCGGGAGTGGGCTGCCGTTTGAGGATGCCGAGGTGGGCGTAGAGGGTCGGCAGGAAGTCTGGGGTGGAGCCGTCGGCGATAGTGTCGAGGGCATCGCGCAGACTGCCGAGTAGCTGGCGGTGGCCACCCTGCTTGTCGAGGGTGCCGGGCAGGCTCAGGCATCCGGTCGCGATGTTGCCGTTGGGTGAGGTGTCCAGGGTCGGCAGGTGTGCGGCCAGGACCGCGGTCAGGTGCGTGATCTCGGCGTGGGTGGCGCTGGTGGCTGGCGCCAGCGGGCAGATGATGTGCATGCCGCCGTTGGTGGAGCGGTCGACGATGAGGCGGCCGCCGGCGGCTGTGAGCCAGTGGCGCGCGATCTCGACGTCACGCTCCACCGCAGCGGGCCCGCCGCGTGTGGAGTCGAAGTCCAACGCCAGGATGCGGGTGGTTGCGGCGTGCTCGGTGTAGAGGTAGACCGCTGCAGGTCGGCCCGGCAGTTTGCGCGTGAGCTGGCGGCTGGTGCTGAACTTGCCCGTCTTCGGGTTGTACAGGCGCATGGTGGTGCGCCCCGGGGCGCTGAGCAGCGGCGCCAGTGCAGCCCACACCTGGTCGGGAGTGGGTGAAGGTGGCACATGGTGTGCCACGGTTACACCGGCCGCCTGGGGGTCGGTGCGTACGTCACCCCAGGGTCGGGGGTGCGTGAAATGTCACGGTTTCTGCACAGACCCTGCGCCAGTTCTGGAAAGAATCGCGGGTATGCGCTACCGTGAGACGAGTCGTGCAAGACAACGTCCCTTCGGGGAAAACGGGTGCGGACCCGGATTCGAAGCCACCAACTTCGAATCGAAACCGGAACTAGGCCCCCTAGCGGGGCCTTTGTTCATTTCCGGGTGGAATCCGCACGCCAGCTATGGATTTGTCACATCTGCCCCCAAGCGCAGTCATCCAAGACGAAGGTGGGGGCCGGTGGGTCATATCGCCAACGGCAGCCCCTCACTGCGCCCGGGCGCATCGACGGTTAGGTCCAACTCGTTGAGGTCGAACCGGTACAGGTCGGTCATCAGCTCGGGCATGCCGACGTGCACGCACAGCACATCACCGACGTAGCGGCCCATGGAGATGCCGAGCATCGTGGCACGGGTCCTGATCACGTTGTAGACCTCGCGCGGGGCGATGGCCTTGACGAAACTGGGCGCCTCCAGCGCTTCGACGTAGGAGGGCCGTCCCGAATCCGGCACCGCGGGGGGCAGGTTGCCAAGGTCCAGTCCGTGGAGTTCGCGGACAAGATGATCCAGGCCGACGTGCTCAGACAGCACGTCTCCGGCATACTGCGCCACCCCGACGTGAAGCAGTGCGGCGCGTTCGCGAACCAGGGCGCACACGACCGGGTCCGGTAGGGCCATGATCTGCGCCCGGTCTCCCTTGTAGGTGCTGCGATGGCGACGAGGCATCTCCATAACAGGTCACTCTTTCATCTCGGAACCGACCTACCCTGTAAGCCATTCCCGCGTGTCTTGCACACACTCCCTTGCGCGTGATGAGACGTACAGTACACAATAGAGCAGTTCGTGAACATGTTAGGCACGTCGGACGGGCACGAGAGAGGCTGAACCGTTATGAGCACTGATCAGATCAGTCTGGACCCTGAGGCCGCGGCGGCCCTGGCCGACCGTTGGGACACCTACGCCGACGAGCTGGCTCAATACGTGGCGTCGACACAGCCCGACATCGAGCAGTTGAGCAGTCAGCTGGGGCCGATCTACTCGGCGTTCATTCAGGCCAAGGCGCTGGAGACGACCGAACGCGGTCTGAGTTATGAGCGCGTCATCGCCTGGGCTCGTGCGCACGCGCAGAAACTGCGTAATCATCGGACGGGATTCGAGGTCGCTGACGGCGACACCGCCCGCGCCATCGACGCCGCGGTGCAGATCTGACCTCACGCGTGTGACGTGGGGATGGGTCTGAACCGGGAAGGGGGCTGGGGTGGTTAACATTTCGTTCGAACCGCCCGCCCTGGTCGCCCATGGCCGCGAGTTGCAGGACGACGCGGCCGGACATGCACCCTCCTGCTCGCAGTGCCAGCCGGCGGCCCCCGACCAGGTGTCGACCGCTGTGGCCGCCTCGTTCACCGCATGGGCTACGGGCCTGGAACTGCTCATCGCGCATTCGATGGCCCAGCGCGCCGCCGGAGGAATGGCCGTGGCCACCACCGGGGTGGCACTGGACCAGAGCGACGCCGATGCCGCCGCGGTGATCTCGAGCTATGGACAGGCCCAGCCCTCCTCGGCGGCGCCTGTCCTGCCCACCGGGCCTGGCCAGATGCCGTCGTTACCGGCCGCTCCGCCGGTTCCGGCCGCGCCCGCACCGATGCCGGCCGAGAACTGGGCGGCGGTCATCCACGGCGGGCCGGGATCGGAGCCGCTGCGCACGCTGGCGAGCCAGTTCCGCACGCTGGCAACGGAGCTGGACAAGCAGTCCGGTGACACCAAGCGGGCGGCTCAAGGGGTCGACGCGAACTGGAACGCAGGCAACCAACCCGCAGGCCGCAACATTTCCGACCACGCCTCGTGGCTGGCCGATGTCGCGAACTACGCCAGAACGCTGGCCGCCTCGGCAGAATCGGCGGCCAGCACCGTCGACAACGCCCGCACCGCCACTCCGACACCGGAGACGTTCCAGGCATTGCGTGAGGAGTACCGCACCGCGCTGCAGAAGTTCAACGCCAGCGCCGGTGTGGTCAGTGAGCCGTTGGTGGTGGCCAAGGCCAACCTCTCCACCGCGCAGGCTGAGGCTGTGACGGCACAGGCCAGCTATGCGGCGGCCGCCAACGTCGACACGGTGACCGTGCCGCCGCCGCCGTCGGTGCCCCCGCCGATCGTGGGGGGCACACCGGGCACCGCCACGCCTGAGAACAAACCCGAGTCGAGCACCGAGGCTGAGGAGAAGGACGAGCTGGAGGCCACGTTCAAGGAGGTCAAGGACGAACCCGGGGCTGGCGATCCGGACACCGAGGACGATCCGGGAACCACCAGCCAGCCCGATCCGGCAGGGCAACCGAGCGGCGACATCGCCGCAGCAGAGCAGTCCGACATTCCCAATGAGCCGACTGCGGCCCAGACGGCGCTGACTCCGGCCACCGACGCCACCGCCAACACCGCGGGCAACGTCCTGGGCTCGATTCTGGGTGCGGTGAGCCAATCTGCGGGCGGCGCCTCCGGGATGATGCCCGGTGGGGGAGCTTCTCCGCTGTCTGCGCTGTCGGGGATGCCGAGTTTGCCCAGCCTGGGTGGCATGCCCGGCACCGGCGGTGAGGGCTTGCCGTCCCCGGAGGACATGGGCTTTGACGACCTCGGCCCGAGTGACCTGGGCACCACTCCGGCCAGCAGTGGCGGTGGTGGTGGCGGCGGTGGCGGGTTGCCCGCTGGCGGCCCGTCGAGTTCGGTGTCGGCGGCCGCACCCGGTGCTGCGATCGCTCCACCGGCCGCGCCGGCGGCGTCGGCTCCAGCACCGACCGCTGGCCGGGTCGGTGGGCCGATGATGGGTGGCATGTATCCGCCGATGATGGGCGGTATGGGGGGCAACAACACCCCGGAGAGAGACAAAGACCTACATCCCGATAAGCGGGTCGTACATCGCGATCACGCCAACACCGAGCCGGTGTTCGGGGAGTTGGAACAAGTGAGGAAGCGTCCTGGCCGGCGTAAGTCGTCCAAGACTCAGGAGGAGACCGATGGCGACACCACCGATTAACCCAGCCGCCGAGGCGGCGCTGGCACCCCTGAACACGATGCTGGATGCGATCTACGCCTGGGATGAGGAAACCGACGCATTCCTGTCGAGCACCAGCGACGACGAGGACATCATCGTCGTCCACGACTCGAGGGGACGGCTTCTTGACCTCGACGTCCGCGAGGGGCTCCAGCAGGAGCTGACGATCAGCGAACTCAACGACCGCATCAGCGACGCCTTGGCACAGAACGCCCGCAGGGCCGCCGAGGGCCTCGATGCCATCTCACAAAAGCTGTTCGACGAGTGCGCCAAGATCGCCTCCCCCGCGCTGCTCCAGCATCCCGTGGCTAACCAGTTGGCTCAAGCACTGCACAGCCCGAACACCCAACGGAGGCAATAGAAATGCCCGCAGTCACAACATCTGGACAGTCAGCCGACAACATCCAGGTCGAGGCGCTTCCGCTGATCGCCGACGGCGCTAACACCGCGGCCGAGGCAGCCACTGTTGCCGCCGCAGGGGCGGGCGGGGCGGTCGGGGCCGCCGCGGCGACGGCGGCCGGGGCGGGACCAGATGCCGTGAGCGCTGCGATCACCGCCGCCATGAGCCCGTGGGCTGCCGAACTGGCCGCATGCGAAGCTCGCGCCACTGCTCTGGCAAGCGAGACAGCTTCGACGGACAGCACCTGCTCTGCGACGTTGGAAGCCGAGGATGGTCAGGCCGCCGCGACCATCAGTGCTGCGGTGCCTGGACCGAACGTCTCCGGCGGCGTCGCACCAATCTGACAAGAGGGAGTTCAGGACCTAAATCGCGTGGTTGGGGCCTGGTGGTGAGCGGTAGGCTCTAACCATCCACCCGATACCGCAGGGAGACGAGGATGAGCCACCCCACCACAACCGGGCCTGGCACAGGACGCGCACACGGTGCCGGCTACCAACCAGCACCCGAAGGGTGGGGTTATCACCCCGCCCCGGAAGGGGCGGCCCACCAGGCACCTGCCGAGACCACGGGTTACCACCCAGCCCACGCGGGAACCGGCTACCAGCCAGCACCCGCCCCGGGACACTTCGGACCACCCGTGTCGACGCCGAAGCGCTCTGGGCGCGGTGGCCTCATCGCTCTCGTCGCGGCCACCGCCCTCGTCGCTGCAGGAGTGGGAGCCGCAGTCGGGATCATTGCCACTAATTCCGCGTCATCGAATGACCGTGCGTCTCAAACAAGTGAACCCACCAATGTTGCAGGCGCACCGGCCACTGGGGACACCCACGCACAGGACGTCGGGCTGTGCACGCGCTACGCAACTATCAACAGCGCCATACCGAACAATTACACAAACGCCATGGACATCCTCCCTGCTGCGGCTGCGTTACAGGCGTCGTTGCAGGACTACCCGGGAGCGAGTGCACCAGTGCGGCAAGCAATCTCAGATGTCGTGTCGGCGTATTACGCCCGCATGGCGGTCTTCGGTGAAGTCCGAGAACGAGGCTTGGCTGAACCGCCTGCCGATGACAAGCGGGCAGCGCAGGCCGCGTACGACCAAGCCTGGGAAGTCTGCGGACTCGACCAAGGCTGAAGTTCTGCATCGCGTGAATGAGGGGAGAGCGCAGCTATGCCGGCTACTGGATCGCTAGGCGGTGCGGGCGACATTCAGCGGCCATCAGGCATCGGTGCTCAGATGGCAATCGGCGAATTCTGGCCGAGCATCAGCGAGAACGACATTCAGAGTGTCGCCGATGAACATCGCGACGCCGAAACCCGGTTCTCCGCCTACGGCGACACCCTCAAACGCAAAATGTCCACGAGCCCCGATCTTCTCCAGGGCCAGGCCGGCACCGCGCGGGTGGAACGGCTCACCGAAATGCGCAACCACGCCTACGACGTAGCCGATCATCTTGGTTCGAAAGCCGTTACCGCGGAGTCCTACAAGAGCACCGTCCTCGGCCTGAAACTGAGCCTCACACAGATCGGGGATGCCGCTCAACAAGCCTGGGAGACAGCACAAAAAACCAAGACACCCTTCTCTGCAGCCACCTTCAAAGAAGAAGCCGCCACCGCCTTCAGCACCGCGCTCGGAGACATCGCCGCGGCCCCGCCACCACTCCCCATACCAGGCGAAGATTCCCGTAAGGGTGAAGACGCCACCGCTGCTAATCACGAAACGCCGAAGGATGAGAAGAAGGCGGAGGGGACCGACGACCCAGGGGCGAAGGCTAACGAGCCACTCGCCAACGACGGGAAGAAGGTGGAGGGGGACCTGTCAGACGCGCCCACCGTCACAGAACTGAGTCAAACCGACCAGCCGAAAACCGAGGGTGCACTGCCCGCTGACAATCCGCTGGCAGATCAGCCGCCGGTGTCCACACCCCTCAGTGGGGTGGGACTGCCAACCACGGGGATGCCTACAACAGGTTCAGCAGCAAGCAGTACGGGCACTGGCGTGGGTAGCGGTATGGGCTCGATGCGGCCGCCGCAGGTGCCGTCGGGTTTGAGTGCGTTGAGCGGGAATCCGTTGAAGGATGCGGCGACGGCTCCGGCGTCGTCGATGTCGGAGGCGTTGAGCAGTAACCCGGTGTCGAGTAATCCGTTGTCGAGTGCGGCGAGTAGTTTCCAGTCGGGTTTGGCGTCGGGAATGGGGGCTTCGGGTGCGGTGTCTGCGACGCCGTCGCCGGCGTTGGAGAAGTTTGCGGCGCAGCATCCTTCGGTGACTCCGGTTGCCTCTCCCGGGCAGCAGGCTCCGGTGGTTCCCGCTCAGGGAGCGGGTGCGGCTGCACCGTCCGCACCGAGTGGACCGGCTCCTGTTGGTGGTGGCGGGGGTATGGTGCCGCCGGTCGCCGCTGGTGGTGGTGGTGGTGGTTTGGCGCCGTATGTACCGCCTGGCGGGGGTGGTGGTCCTGTGCCACCACCTGGCGCGGGGACGGTGCCGGCATCGGCTCAGCCTGCGACTCCGGTCGGCCCGACGACGCAGCAGGGCGGCGGTGCGGGCGCTCCGCTGGTGGCCGGCAGCGGGGGTGCCGGTGCTGGTGCGGCACTGACGGATTCGGAGCCGAGCGCGGACCTGCTGTTGGCGCGGCGGGTTCTGGATGGCTTGGTGCGCGGTACAGAGGTTCGTGAGGACCTGCTCAATGGCGGGTTCGTGCAGTGGGCAGTGTCGGTGGTGCAGTTGCCTTCTGGTCCGTCGGTGTCGATTGCGTCGAGCGTGGGCGGGGGCGCCTATGTGCCACCTGGAGTCTTCATTCCGAACTCAGCGCACCTGGCGGTGTTCGATGAGCTGCTTCCGTTGAACTGGGCCACCCGGTTCATGGGGGTTGAGCAGCCGACAGCGTTGCTCGCAGCTCATGCCGAGGAGTTGTCTGAGCATGTGGCGGGGGCTCGCCGGTCTGCGTTGGTGACCACGGAGTTGGGTATTGCTCGACCGGTGGGGTGGCCTGATTTCGAGTCTGTCCGCGCGGTCGAGATCCTGCACACTCCTGGTGGGGCTCCGAGTATGGGTGGTGGATACGTCCATCGGTTGATGACGGTGGATCGTCCGGCTTGGGCGAAGGTGCAGGCCGTCCTGCAGCAGGGGCTGGGGCTGCAGGCCGCTGGGGCGATCACCGAGGCGGTGTTGGCCGCTGCTGCGCAGACGCCGAGCGCGCTGGCCGGGATGGATGGCCAGGAGTCGCGGCTGGTCGAGCAGTACGACGTGGACCATGTGTTGGAGCCGTTGCGCAGCCGTACCGCGGTGGACTGGGATGCTCACTACCGCAACGTGATTGAGCGGCATAATTCTGCGGTTCTGCATCCGAGCATGGCCGGAGGGGTGCTCGACGCTGACGATTCCGAAGTGTCGCGGGCTTCCCAGCAGGTGTATGTGCACTTCTACCGGGCGGGCTTGATGATCGAGCTGCTGAGGTGTTGGCGTGTTCAGCCGCCGTCTCTGCCGGATCTCGTCTACTGCGCCAAGATTGCTGGGTTCGGCCATGTTGTGGATGCGGTGCTGGCGCCGCGGCCGCAGACTGCGGGGACGCCCAGCTGACCGACACCCTCTCATCAAAAGTGTGCCTGACATGTTCACCTATTGCATGAATATGTGTAATATGTCCAGCAACATGCGGGTCAGGTGAAGTGGGTGTGTGGCCGGAAGGGGAACCGTGACGGAGCAGGAGGCTGCTGAGTCGGCCGGTGATCTTGGCGAGCAGGTTGTCGCGACGGCGATCTCTGTGAAGCGCACGGTGTTTGTGCAGGTCAATGGCCTCGGTTTTGTGTGTGGTGTGGTGTTGAAGCCCGATGCTCGGAACTGGGATTCGGTGACGTTGAACAATCGTGTCCGCAAGGTCGCCGCCGTCGCTCATGACCGGTACTTGGCCAATCTTGGCATTGATGGGACGTATCTGACGCTTGACGCGGTGGCTGCCGACGAGCGTGCATTGAACTTCTAGTCATAGGGAGAGTTGCATGTCGTGGGACATTGTCAGCAAAGCCGTCGAGACGGTCCTGACCAACGCCATCCTCGGGATCGGACGGCTGGCGCCGATGCTGCCTTTGTCGCCTGCCCCGGACACTGAGGTTGATGGCCGAGAGCCCGCATCGCCCGCACCCGAAGGACCGGCCGGTCAACCTTCGCCGCCGCAGGGGCCTCCGGTGCCTCCGCCGGCGCCTCCGGTGCCGCCGGAGGGGGTTGAGGGGCCTGCCGCTGAGGCCGCCAAGGAGGAGGCTCGGCGGGTGGGGGAGATGCTGGAGCAGCTCGTGGAACTCGATAGTGCGGGGATCAGCGCTGAGGAGGTGGCGGCTGCCGGTGAGGTCGGCCGCCAGGAGTTGGAGGACATCCGCGCCGATGTGACGGCCAAGATCGAGCAGATGAAGGCTGACGGGTCGCTGTACACCGTCGAGGGTCAGAAGACGTTGATGGATTTCGTCAAGACCCGTCTGGAGGAGGCTCGGACGATTATCGAGAAGGCGGCGGCCGACTCCGAGGACAAGGCGGCGGTGTCGCAGGAGAATGCCACCAAGTACAGCGGCGTGGGCACTGCACCCGACAGTGCGGACGGTGGAGGCAGCGGCGGCGGCAACGAGGCTCCTGCGGAAGCGGATTCGGCCCAGGGGGAGGCTCAGACCAACCCGGCTGGGATGCTGGGTCAGCCGGGGCTGGGGATGGGCATGCCGATGGGTGGTCTTCCCGGGTTCGGCGGCGGCGGTGGCGGATTGCCCGGGTTCGGCGGCGGTGGCGGATTGCCCGGGTTCGGCGGCGGTGGTGGGCTGCCCACTGGGTTCATGGACCCGCTGGCCTCGACGCTGGCAGGGTTCAGCGATCAGAAGCCGCCCGAGGAGGCTGGCCCGGAGTTCACCGACGACAAGGCCGGCCAGGACGAGGAGGCTGCCCCGGACTTCACCGAGGGCGACGCCACGACCGAGTCGGCCTCCGAGGGCGAGAGTGACTCCGAGGAGGGCGAGGAGGAGTCGGCGCAGACTCAGGCCGCTGCCGCGGATCAGGCTGGCCAGCAGGCGCAGACGGTGGAGCCCGCGACGAAGTCGACTGATGTGCAGTTGCCCGACAACTCGGTGACGGAGGCGCGGACCCCGCAGGGCGCGGAAGCGGTGCGGGCGGCGCTCAACGGCGCTCCGGTGGCCGAGGCGTGGCAGCAGGCTGCGGGTGTGACGCTGCCGCCGCCGGGCACCCCGGTGACCGATCCGGTGCCGCCGCCTCAGCTCAAGGCGGGGGATGTGGGCATGTGGAAGGACCACCAGGTGATGGCGCTGGGCAGCGGCAAGGTGCTGGTCTCAGGGCAGGTGCAGCCGCTGGAGAGCGTGAGTTCGGGCCCGGACTTTTTGGGCTGGTTCGATCCCACGGCCGCGAAGTCAGGCTCACCGGCGGCGGCACCGGCTGCTGACTGACGACGACGATGGCCACGATGACGACCCCACCGAAGGCGCACTGAGATGTGCGGCGGCGGGTGTGCTATTGGAGAGTCGGTAGACGGGTTTGTGCGTGCTGCTGGTGGGGTGATGGGTCAGGCGCGGGATGGTTTTGGTACCGGGGTGGGGGTGTTGTTGCCGCTGCCGCCGTTGGCTCCGGCGCCGCCGCCGTCGATCACTCCCGGG
>Ga0182742_1001880_pt1 | contig 25171 bp, 18 predicted proteins | sample eDN5th37CBELigMG_FD_128880 | JGI IMG/M metagenome (GOLD analysis project Ga0182742, IMG submission 128880) | Enriched Miracle-Growth compost microbial communities from Emeryville, California, USA - eDNA 5th pass 37_C BE-Lig MG (version 2)... ...
AGACCGGTTCGGGGCCATAGCTCAGCTGGGAGAGCGCTTGCATGGCATGCAAGAGGTCGGCGGTTCGATCCCGCCTGGCTCCACCAGCCCTCCGCCACCTGGCGGCACTCGATGGCCTGCCCCTCCTCGCAAAGGATAGCGAATTCGATGTCGCGAAAGCGACGGCACCCTGCGGGCCAATGCGGCTCGTTCTGCCGCTCCGCCAGCTCCGTTCAGTTCCCCGTGAATTGAAGCCGCTGCAATGCGGCTGTAAATGGCGAACGCAGGGCTTCATGCCGCTGCGCTGTTCGCGTGTCGGGAGCGTCATGCGAATGCCGGACCCTGCCGCCCTGGCGTAAATCGCCTGGCTGTTCACGACCAGTCCCGCCGCAGCCGTCACCGAGATCCACTGGTGGCATGCGATGCCTTGATTGCATTCACCGCCAAAGGCCGGGTCGACCGCCGATGACGGCGATGGCGACAAAAACAGCCCGTTCACGGCCGCGTTGGTCCGCCACATCGCCGAGCCAGGACTGGATTTGCGCATCGCACTCGGTTGGGTGCGAGACGATGTGCTGAACTACACGAGATTTCAGCGGGAACCCTTCGTTTACGGCTCGCTCGGTGGAAACGTTATTCCGCTGGTCGCTGCGCGCGAGGACCCTGAAGCCGCGGCGCGTCGCGATTTCGAAAGCGCGGCCCGCGCCAACAGCAGGGATGCATGGGAGCAATTCCTCTCCAGACATCAAAAGGGCCTCTACGCCAATCTCGGACGGGCCTCGCTTTCGATGCTGATCGAAGCCGAAAAGCAGAAGGCAGCCAAGGCCGCGGCCAAGGCCGAGGCCGAGGCCGAGGCCGAGGCCGCCGAGCGGGCGCGAGCGGAGGCCGCCGAAAAAGCAAGACGCGAGGCCGCCGAGAAAGAACGGATCGAAGCGGAAAAGGCGGAAGCAAAACGCCGCGCCGATGAGCAGAAGGCGACAGAAGGCGCGCCGCACTGCGGAGGCTGAGCGACAAAGGATTGAAGCGCAGAAGGCCGAGAAAGTCAGCCGCGAAGCAGCCGAAAAGACAAAGGCCGAAGAAGCGGCGAAGGCCGAAACCAAGGAGATCAAGGTTAGGTCGCCGCGCTTCCCGAAACGCCTAATGCGGCCGAGATCACCCGCCGCGTCGGCTGCCACGTCAGCTCGATCGACGGCCGCTGAAATGCGTCCTCGCAAAAGGCCATGGAGACTTCAACCGATACGCGGGCATGCAGCTCGACATATCGTCGGCAACCGAAGATGCGCGGGATGCGGTGCGCGGCTAGGAGAGTCGTATCTGTCCGCTGGTTTGTCAGCGCGGCTTCCGTGCCGATGGCGGACGCTGCGTCGCGATCACGTGCCCCAGAGGCCAGGGTCTGGGCGCGGACGGGTCGTGCTCGCCGCGTCCTCAAAAGGCTGCTGCAAAGCCTGCAGCCTCGCGCCGCAATCCCGAAGCGGCGGCGGCGCGGCGAGAGCCCACCGACCCGCGATGGGGTGCTGCCGCCGATCGCGCCGACTGCATGCGCATTCCGCTTGGATCCCGCCAGTGAGCGTCCGGAGGCGGAAACCCAGTTCCTTAGGGTCTTGCAGCCGCCCCTGATCTTGCCCATATCGGGGTCAGTTCCCGGCGGGTCCGCCGGGGCTGTATGGGGGTGCCTCTTTTGGGCCCCGTCAAAGTCGCTGGAAAGGGCTTTGAGATGTCCCGGATGCCTTCGTTATCCAGTCCGTTTCTTCTGGGATTCGACGAGATCGAGCGCGTGCTCGACCGCGTGACCAAAGCGGCGGACGGATATCCCCCCTACAACATCGAGCGGCTTGCGCGGGACGATCGTCATCCCGAGCGTCTGCGCATCACGCTCGCCGTGGCCGGCTTCACCCTCGATCAGCTTGAAGTGAGCGTCGAGGAGAACCAGCTCGTCATCCGCGGCCGCCAGGCCGAGGACAAGACGCGCCAGTTCATCCACCGCGGCATCGCCGCCCGCCAGTTTCAGCGTACCTTTGTGCTGGCCGATGGAATGGAGGTGCTGCAGGCGGATCTGAAGAACGGCTTGTTGTCGATCGACCTCGCGCGCCCGGAACCGGCACGCTTCGTGCGGACCATCTCGATTACACCGCACGAATAACTATATCTTCGGGAAGACGCGAAGATGCCACGATCGTCGGCGGAACCGATGGACCATTGGGGTACTTGAGTCGAAGAAGGAGTAGCGGACATGACCAACGAACATACTGAAAAGCCGATCATGTCGCCTCAGGCCTTCGCCATCCTGGGCGGAGGCAAGATCGCGTATGTGAAGCCGATCAAATCCGAGAACGTGCATGAGCTTTACCCGCAGGCGCCGCAGATGCAGCCCGGGATGCAGCTCTTTGCGCTTCACGCCGCCGATGGCACGCCGATTCTCGTAACGGACACGCGCGAAGCTGCAGTGGCGAACGCCTGGAATAACGAACTGGAGGCGGTCAGCGTTCACTGACGCAGCGCATCATAAATTGGCGGTCGCGTCGTTGTGATCGTCGGGTCGAACCTTGCGGGCTCCTTGGCCGTCAAATCGTCAAGGAGCCCGTATCATGAGTGCATCCAGTGCCCGCAGCGCCTGCGTCTCGATATCGGACCGTGACTTCGCGAGCCCGGCCTGGCGCCGGCTTGCCTATGTGCGGGTCGCACGCGCGGAAGATGTCGGCTTCTTCTGTCCCGACGCTCCACTGCTTGCGCCCGGCACGGAGGTATTCGTGCTTTATGGCGGGGACGGCACGCCCCTCCTCGTCACCGACAGCCGCGAGGCTGCGATCGCAAATGCCGAAAGCGAAGCGCTCGAAACCGTGAGCGTGCATTAACCTGACGCGTGTCGCTGCGGCGGCGAAAGCGCCTCACGAGGCGGGCGACGGCGGCGTCATCAGCACCGCATAAAGCGCATCGGCGTCACGCGATTCGCGTAGCTTGTTGGCGATATCGGGATCACGCAAAAGACGCGCCACACGCGCCAGCGCCTTGAGGTGATCGGCGCCGGCGCCTTCCGGTGCGAGCAGCAGAAAGATCAGATCGACCGGCTGCCCGTCGAGCGACTCGAAGTCGATCGGCCGATCGAGCCGGGCGAACAGACCGAACAGCCGATCCAGTTTCGGCAGCTTTCCGTGCGGAATTGCAATGCCATGCCCGATTCCCGTGGAGCCGAGCTTCTCGCGCTGCAACAGTGTTTCTAAAATCGTGCGCTCGCTGAGCCCGCTGAGTTCGGCAGCGCGCGCCGCGATTTCCTGGATCGCCTGCTTTTTGCCGTTGACTTTGAGCGCCGGGATCACGGCATTCACGGCCACAATATCGTTAAGCGCCATTGGAAACGGTCCGCGTATCCGCCGGGAGAAGGTTTGAGTTGGTGCTGTCGGGGCTGAAGAGCCGCGGACCATAAGGATGGCCCCACGCCGCGTCAATGGGGCCCTGAATTCGGGCTGGAATACCGAATTTCACGGTTCCAGTTGGCGATGGCCTAACGGCCGATGAGTGCGCCCTGCTTTTCGCGACGGCGCTGCACTGAGGACGCGATGCGCATCGCTTCGCGATATTTCGCCACGGTGCGCCGCGCGATGTCGATGCCGGCCTCGCGCAGCTTTTCCACGATGGTATCGTCGGAGAGGACGTCATTGGGCGTCTCCGTATCGATCAGATGTTTGATGCGATGGCGGACCGCCTCGGCAGAATGCGCCTCGCCGCCATTGGCTGCCGCGATCGCCGAGGTGAAGAAGTATTTCAGTTCAAAGATACCCCGCGATGTCGCCATGTATTTGTTGGCGGTAACGCGCGAGACGGTGGATTCGTGCATCGAGATCGCCTCGGCGATGGTCTTGAGATTAAGCGGGCGCAGATACCGTACGCCATGCGCAAAGAACGCATCCTGCTGCTTCACGATTTCCGCCGACACCTTCAGGATCGTACGCGCACGCTGATCAAGCGCGCGGATGAGCCAGGTCGCAGATTGCAGCTTCTCTGCAAGATAGGCTTTGTCCGGCGAAGTCGCAGCATTCTTCGAGACATGCGCGTGATAGCTCTGGTTGAGAAGAATTTTCGGCAGCGTGTCGGAATTCAGCTCGACTTGGAAGGAGCCGTCCGGCGCAGCGCGCACATACACGTCGGGAACGATCGGTTGCACGGTCGTCGATCCGAAGGCGAGACCGGGCTTCGGATTGAGACGTTTGATCTCCGCGACCATGTCCATGAGGTCTTCGTCGCTCACGCCGCATAGCTTGCGCAGCGAGGCAAAATCGCGCTTCGCCAGGAGATCGAGCCGTCCGAGCAACGCTTCCATCGCCGGATCGTAGCGGTTCAGCTCTTTGAGCTGAAGCGCGAGGCATTCGGAGAGATTGCGCGCGCAGACGCCGGCGGGATCGAAACCCTGCAGGATCTTCAGCACGGACTCGACCGCGGCGAGGTCGGTGCCGAGCTTTTCGGCGACCGCCGCGACATCGCCGGAGAGGTATCCTGACTCGTCGACAAGATCGATCAGATGCTGCCCGATCATGCGCTGCGCCGGATCGCTCACCGACAGCGACAGTTGTTCGGCGAGATGATCCGCAAGCGTACGCTCCGCGGACACGAAGCTTTCCAGGTTGTACTCGCCGTCCTCGCGGCCCCCCGATCCGACGCTCGCCCATTCGGACTGTGCGGCCGATGCGTCCTCGGCCCGCGCCGTAGGAATTACCGTGCCGTCTTCCGGAAACACGTTATCGAGACGGGTGCCGAGGTCATCCTCGATCGCGTTGCGGCTGATCGCCAGGTCCTCGCCCAGCCATTCCTGGGCCGCATCTCCTTCCGGCCCTGAACCGACGGAAACCTCCGTTTGGTCTGCGTCGGCGGACGCGATCGGGCCCTCGTCATCGCTGGCGCGTTCGAGCAGCGGGTTTTTTTCAAGTTCATCCTCGACATAGGCCGTCAGATCGAGGTTCGAGAGCTGCAGCAGCTTGATGGCTTGCATCAGCTGCGGCGTCATCACGAGCGCCTGGCTTTGGCGAAATTCGAGGCGGGTGGTCAGTGCCATGCCGAACTCCTAACCCAGCGGCATGATTTGTGCATGTGGAAAATGGGCGCACACCGACACCGTCTGGACAGCGGTGGAAAGCCCGAATAAAGCCCGAAAACACATAAAATGCCTGAAAGGCAGGCAGGTATGAGGGCCGCCGCTTTTAGAGGCGGAATTCTTCGCCGAGATAGAGGCGTCGTACGTCCGGATTGTTCACAATATCTTCGGCTCGGCCTTCCATCAGGACCTCACCAGAATAGATGATATAGGCCCGGTCGGTGAGACCGAGCGTCTCCCGCACATTGTGGTCGGTGATCAGCACCCCGATACCGCGGTAAGTCAGGTGGCGGACGAGTTGCTGGATGTCACCGACCGCGATCGGATCGATGCCCGCGAAGGGCTCGTCGAGCAGCATGTAGCTCGGGCGGCTCGCGAGCGCCCGCGCGATTTCCACGCGCCGCCGCTCACCACCCGACAGAGCGATCGACGGCGACTTGCGCAGCCGCGTGATGTTGAATTCCTCCAGCAGGGAATCGAGGTCGCGCTCTCGGCGCCTGGCATCTGGTTCGACCACTTCCAGCACCGAGCGGATATTCTCCTCCACATTGAGCCCGCGGAAAATCGACGCCTCTTGCGGGAGATAGCCGATGCCAAGCCGGGCGCGCTGATACATCGGCAATGGCGTGACGTCGTTTCCGTCCAGTTCGATCTTGCCGCTATCGGCTTTGATGAGGCCGGTGATCATGTAGAAAATTGTGGTCTTGCCCGCGCCATTCGGGCCGAGCAGACCCACCGCCTCGCCGCGCCGTACGAACAGGCTCGCTCCGCGCACCACCTTGCGCGCGCCGAAGCTTTTTTCGACGCTGTGCGCGGCGAGGTAGCCATGCGGCGCCGAAGACCGCTGCTGCGGCGGCTCGTGCCGTTGCGGACGCGGTGGCGCGAATCGGGGGTCGGCGTTCTGGGTGCGCGCGATGGTCGGGGCCGCTGCCTCGCGCGCAGGCTCGCGGCCATGCCGCTGCAATGGGTCCGCACGGAAGCGATCCGCACGAAGCGTATCTGGATGCAGAGGATGCGCCCATTGCGCGTCCGGCCGGGCTGGCTCCCTGACCAGAAACTCATCGCGCAACGGTTCGATTCGCAGCGCATCGCGAACCGGTGACTTTGGGGCCGGCGGAGGCGTCAGCGCCGCGCGCTTTTCCGACGACTTGCCAACGAGACCGCCGATCTTCTCAAGTTCGATTCGCCATGCGCCGGAGGATTTACGCTTGCGCGGTTTCCCGGGCCGCCAGCGGCGGAATATCGACAGGAAATCGAACACGCGTGTCCCGAATCCAAAAATCCGATTCAATCTGCGGTTTGCTGCGAACGGACTTCGAGGCCGAAGCACACCCGCAAGCCTACGATTTCCAGGCTGACCGGCCGCCCGCAATCGACATAGTCCGATGAAATCACGGTTGCAACGGCGGACCGGCCACGATCAATTGGCGACGGCCTGACTTGGCGGCAGCGCCGTAGGCTTGTTTCGCAGTGCAGGCTTCTGGCCCTCCCTGGACTGACCCTGAGGCCCGGCCGGCTTGTCGTCCTTGCTGGTCGAGAACAGGCCTTGCACACGCCCGCCCTCGACTTTCGCGAAATTGGTGGTCAGGTCGACAACGAGACGTTCGCCCTTGAGGACGTTGGCGCCCTGCGTGATGACGACTCCGCCCATCAGAGTGACGGTATTGGTCTTCATCTCGAAAATGCCGGTGGCACCAGTGGCGGTCTGATCCTTCGTGGTCACCACGACGCCGCCGCGCGCTTCCAGCCGGCGGATCGATTGCCGGCCGCCCGGCCCGGGCTGCGCCGCCTTCATACTGCCGCCCTTGGCATTCGGCCTGACGCCCCCCTTCGGCTCATCCTGGTCATAGAAGACACGCAGTTCCTTGCATTTCATGACGGTGTCGCCCTGGGTGACAACGACATTGCCGGCGAACACCGCCATCTTGTCCTTGTCGCGCACCTCGAGCGTCGCCGCCTCGATCTGAACCGGCTGATCCTTGTTCGTGGCGAAGCCCTGCAACGCATTCGGCACGCCGGTTTCCTGCGGCTTCTGCGCCGGTGCGTCGGCTATGCCGGCGAACAGCATGACGAGAGCGGCCGCCAGCAGACGGCTTGCCGAGACAGGAAAGCCGGTCATTGCGCGTTCGCCTGCCTCTCCGCCTGCGACTGCATGCCGCGATTGATCGCCTCCGGCGTCAGTACCATCACGACCCCGCCCTCGAACCGGATCACGGCCCCGGTCTCGGTCACTTCCAGGCGGTTGGCATCGAGCGTGCCCTGCGGCATTTTCATCTGCACAGGCTTTTCCGAAACGATGCGACCTTTCTTGACCTCGACCTGTGCCTCGGACAGGCGCCCCTGATAGCCCGCAGTCGAGACGATCAGGATTTCCTGATTGAGCCTCAGCAAGTCCGCCTTCGTATCGTAAATGCCTTCGACCGCGCTGAGCGTCACCCGGCTCTTGTCTTCCATGTCGATTCGGCCGCTGATCTCCCTCATCTCCACGACGGTGGGATTCTTCGTGTCCTGCGAGGCCGAGGCCGCGGTCACCTCGTATTCGCGCTGATCGCGGGTGAACCCCGCGAGTCGTGGTGCTTCCATGGTGATTTTCGAACCGGATATCACGAGCGTGCCGAACTCGGTCGGCACCCGCAGCCAGCGCGCCGGATTGAGATAATTGGCCAGCACGAGACCTGTCAGGGACAACAGGATGATTGCGGGTACGGCCCTGCGCAGGAAACGCACCCGGCGGCTGTGCCGGCGCGCGCCGGCGATTACCACGGGCGGCCGAGTCGCCGCCGGTTGGCCCGGCTGGCCCCAGTCCTCCGGTCCGGCAAGCATGCGGTTCATGGGAAGCGTGGTCCTGCCCGGAATCGATGGTCACCCACTGTCCATCCTATCCCGGTGGAGGCGGAAAATCGCGCCCGAATATGGCCCCCGCACGGCGGTGGCCTAGGAATGCGAGAAAATATCCTCTTCTGCCCAGCCCATCAGGTCGAGTTGCGCCCGATGCGGCAGGAACCGGAAACAGGCCTCGGCCACATCGGTCCGGCCCTCCCGGGCCAGCATGGCGTCAAGCTTTTCCTTGATCGCGTGCAGATAGAGCACATCGGAGGCGGCATAGGCGACCTGCGGTTCGGTCAGAACCTCGGCACCCCAGTCCGAGGATTGCTGCTGTTTCGACAGGTCGACGCCCAGAAGCTCGCGCACGAGATCCTTCAGGCCGTGCCGGTCCGTGTAGGTGCGAGCGAGCCGCGACGCGATTTTCGTGCAATAAAGCGGCATCGGCCATACGCCCAGCGCATTCGACAGCACCGCCACGTCGAAGCGTGCGTAATGGAAGATTTTGAGGACGGCCGGATCGGCAAGAAGCCGCTTGAGGTTGGGCGCCTCAGCGCCGCCGGCGGGAATCTGCACCACATCGGCCGAGCCGTCGCCTGGCGACAATTGCACAACGCACAGCCGGTCGCGATGCGGGTTAAGGCCAAGCGTTTCGGTGTCGATGGCGACCGCACCCGTGTAGCGCGAGAGATCCGGCAGATCGCCGCGATGCAGTCGAATAGTCATTCAGGTCTCGCGGAAGTGGGTTTCGCGGATTACTAGGGCTATCCGGTGAAGCGTGCAACAATGAGAGCCTGCGAGAAAGCTTCCGGAGGCGTGCCGAATTCAACCGTATCCCGGATGATTGTGCCCATTCGGAGCGGGAGCGTGTGAAGGCTGCGCTAAACGCCGCGGGCCGGCATATCGACGCTGGACTATCCGACCCATTATGGCGATGGCGCCGAGCACCGAATCTGAAGAATGGTGCCCAGGAGAGGACTCGAACCTCCACGGCTTTCACCACTGGTACCTGAAACCAGCGCGTCTACCAATTCCGCCACCTGGGCCAAGAGATGGGGCAACGGGCAGAGACATAAGTGGCACGGTCCGTCATTGTCAACGACAGGACACCTGTACAGGCCGAAATCCTTGCGGTATCCCGCACGAACCTCACGAACACGGCCGATCCCAAGGCAGCTTCATGGCTCTTCAGACCAATTCCGACACCCTGATCACGGTTTTTGGCGGCTCCGGATTTCTCGGCCGCCATGTGGTGCGGGCTCTGGCCAAGCGCCGCTACCGCATTCGCGTCGCAGTTCGCCGGCCCGAACTGGCCGGCCATCTCCAGCCGCTTGGGACAGTCGGTCAGATTCATGCGGTGCAGGCCAATGTGCGCTACCCCGCTTCGGTGGAAGCGGCCACCCGCGGCGCCTCGGTCGTGATCAATCTGGTCGGCATCCTGTTCGAGCGCGGCCGGCAGCGCTTCGAGGCCGTGCAGCATTACGGCGCCGAACAGGTCGCCCTCACGGCCAATGCCTTTGGCGCCCGTCTCATTCACACCTCGGCGATCGGGGCCGACGAAAATTCCCCCTCGCACTACGCCCGTTCGAAGGCGCTGGGCGAGCAGGCGGTCCGCGCGGCATCCTCGGATGCGGTGATCGTGCGGCCCTCAGTGGTGTTCGGCCCCGAGGACGATTTCTTCAACCGTTTCGGATCTCTGGCCCGCTTCTTGCCGGCGCTGCCGCTGGTCGGCGGCGGACATACACGCTTCCAGCCGGTCTATGCGACCGATGTCGGAGAGGCGATCGCCCATCTCGTCGAGTCAGGGACGGGCGCCGGAAACACCTACGAGTTCGGCGGACCCGAGCCGCGCTCCATGCGCGAGATCATGGAATATATCCTTGAGGTCACCGAACGCCCGCGGCTGCTCGTGCCCGTCCCGTTCGGGCTTGCCAAGATGCAGGCGTGGTTCCTTCAATTTCTGCCCAATCCGCCACTGACGCCGGATCAGGTCGAATTGCTGCGCAGCGACAATGTGGTGTCCGAACATGCCATGCGCGAGCACCGGACGCTCCAGGGACTTGGTATAACGCCGGCGTCCTACGAGGCGATTGTGCCGAGTTATCTGTGGCGCTTCCGCCGCACCGGGCAGTTCAATACGGGCAGATTCGCCTAACCGGCACGCGCCCGCTGCTTCAACTGAGCAGGGCAAGGTTTTTTCCCCACCGTCTCGAATCGACCAGCACGCACGGCTCGATGTACCGGACGTGAGCCCCGTCGCAGCGCGGATGGATGGGTCATTCCGGTGTCGCCGGACCGCGTGGCTTATTGCGGCCGGCGCGCTCGAAAGCGGCGGTGACGTTTCTCCATGTCTCGCCGGCGGCCCATTTCTCTACCGCAACCGGCAATTTGCGCCGCCAGTTCGGATGCTGATCCGTGGTGCCGGGGACGTTCACCTGCTCCACCATATCGAACATATCCTCAGCGCCGACCATGACGAGCCGCGCCGGCGTAGTGGCAAGATAAAAGGCGATGGCCGAAAAATCCTCCGGTGAGAGCGCGGGATCGAGGCGATCGAGGGCGCGCTTCAGAGCATCGCGCGCGCGCTGCCTGGACGCCTCGTTTTCGCCCGGATTGATCCCGATCGCGCGCTTGATGTTGAGGTCCTCACCACTTGTCCAACCACGGAAGGTGGACAGATCGTGGGTCGTGAAAGTGGCAAGCGCCTGGGCGGGGTAATCCTGCGGCGGCTTGAACTCGCCTTGAGCGCCGCGCTCAAACATCATCACACGATAGCTCCATACGCCCCAGCGTGCCGCCGTCTCGCGGAAACCTTCGGGCACGGTACCGAGGTCCTCGCCAATGAAGACGCAGCGGTAGCGATGACTCTCTTCGGCAATGACGCGCAGCAGCCTCTCGAAGGGAAAGCGAATATAGGCGCCCTGTGACGGATGGGCGCCGTGAGGCACCAGGAACAGACGCATCAGGCCGAGCACATGATCAAGCCGAACCGCGCCCGCGTGACGCATAGTCGCGCCGAGCAGTTCGCGAAACACCGCAAAGTCATTGTCCGCGAGCACATGCGGATTGAACGGCGCCAATCCCCAGTCCTGACCGCCGGGATTGAATTCATCCGGCGGCGCACCGACCGAATAACTGCTCAGGACCGCCCGCTGATTGCTCCAGGAATCCGCGCCGCCCGCATCAACACCCACTGCCAGATCCAGATAGAGCCCGATATCCATGCCGCGTTCGCGCGCCCGCAGCTTGCACGCGGCAAGCTGCTGATACGCCGTCCATTGCAAAAATTCATGGAAACCGCATTCCCGATCCTCGCTCGCGCGCAGTTCCGCAAGCGCTTGCGGATCGGCGGAGCGCCAAGGCTCCGGCCAGTCTCGCCATGAAACTTGGCGGAAGCGCCTCCGCAGCGCCTCGAAGCAGGAGAAGCGCTTCAGCTTCTCGCCTTGCTCGGACCTGAAAGCCGCGAACGCGGCTTTTCGCGCGGCGTCGCCTCCTTCGTAGAACCCGTAATAGGCGACGCGCAGCATGCGCTCTTTCAGGGCGGCCACTCCCGCATAATCAATGAGATTCGAAGCCCGCAACTCTTCGATCCGGTCGGCAGGAACGGGTTCGCCAGCGGAATAAAATTCCGGGATCGCGGTCACATCGATGTAGAGCGGGTTGATGAAGAGCCGGCTGTTCGGCGCGTAGGGACTGGCATTTTCCGGCCTGTCCAGAAAAAGGGCGTGCAACGGATTTATTCCCACGGCGTCCGCTCCGCTCCAGGCGGCCACGTCCAGAATGGTGAGCAGGTCAGAAAAGTCGCCGATGCCCCAATTGCTGGCAGACCGCACCGCGTAGAGCTGAACGGCGAGGCCCCAGCGACGCGAGCCATCGCCCTGGAACGCCTGCATATGCTCGGGACGCGGCGGCGCCGATGGCTCGGCCCGTCCGGCGGACACCGCGTCGATCAAACTCGACAAAGTCGCGAGGTCTGTCTCATGCCACTTTCCGAAAATATCATGGTAGCCCTCTTCCACCCCCCAAAATCGGGCTGCAGCGCTGTCCGTCATTTTTACTCTACCGTGACGCCTCTGACATTGACGTCGGCCTCAACGCCATGCCCTGCCGGATGTTTCGCACATAGCCGGAACAACGAACTTATTCGCTCGTTCTCAACCAATCGGGTGAACAATGGGCGATCTTTCCGGCATGCGCGCCGATTTTTGCGTCCCAGCGGCCGAGGGGGCACAGCGCGATGCGACGGCCCCGCGTTTCCGCTTCGAGGACATCTACCCTTCCATTGATGGCGGCCGCTATCCGGTGAAAAGGATCGTTGGCGAGCCGATCGAAGTCTGGGCTGACATCATTGCCGATGGTCACGAGATGATTGCTGCGGCGCTTCGCTGGCGGCGGGACGGCACCCGCGACTGGCAAGCGGTGCCCATGGCGCTTCACAGCAACGATCGCTGGCATGGCAGCTTCACGCCGGCCGAAACCGGTCGTTACCGTTTCGAGATCGAAGCCTGGTCGGATCGCTTCGCCTCGTGGCGAAAGAGCTTTCTGCTCAAGCAGGACGCCGGACAGGATGTCGGTGTCGATGCAATCGAAGGTGCAGAGATCGTCAGGCAATTGATGCCGGGCGGGACGGACCGCGAGGTCGCCGAAAGCGCGCTCGCGCAATTCAAGAGAGGCCGCGGCGATGCGCTCACCGATCCGCGTCTTGTCGAGGCGATGTCACGGAGCAAGGTGCGGCCGGACCTGAGCCGAAGCGCAACGATCGCCTTGATGATCGAGCGACCGCGCGCTCGCGCCGGCGCCTGGTATGAAATGGTGCCGCGCAGCCAGAGCACGGTTCCAGGACAACATGGCACGTTCGACGATTGCATTGCGCGTGTTCCCGACATTGCGGCACTGGGATTCGACGTCCTCTATCTCACGCCCATCCATCCAATCGGGCGCACTCATCGCAAAGGAAAGAACAATTCGCTCAAGGCCGAACCCGGCGATCCCGGCAGCTTCTATGCAATCGGGAATGAAAGCGGTGGCCACGACGCCGTGCATCCCGAACTCGGTACGATCGAGGATTTCCGCCGCCTGGTACAGGCCTGCCGCGATCACGGCATGGAAATCGCCCTCGATATCGCCGTGCAGTGCTCCCCGGATCATCCGTGGCTGAAGCAGCATCCCGAATGGTTCAGGAAGCGTCCGGACGGTACGATTCAATATGCCGAGAATCCGCCGAAGAAATACGAGGATATCGTCAACCCGGACTTTTCATCGGAGCACCGCAGTGCGCTCTGGGCGGCGCTGCGGGATGTGCTGTTGTTCTGGGTCAAGCAGGGTGTCGAGATTTTCCGCATCGACAATCCGCACACCAAGCCGCTGCCGTTCTGGGAATGGGCGATCGAGGAGGTCCACCAGCGCAACAGCAATGTGATTTTCCTGTCCGAGGCCTTCACCCGGCCCAAGCTCATGAAGGCGCTGGCCAAGCTCGGCTTCTCACAGTCCTATACCTATTTTACCTGGCGCACGGCCAAGGCCGAACTGCAAGCCTATCTAAGCGAACTTACGGCTCATCCGGAACGCGACTACTACCGGCCGAACTTCTTCGTCACCACGCCCGACATCCTTCCATTTCAGTTGCAGAGTGGCGAACGGTGGCTGTTCAAGGCTCGCGCAACGCTGGCGGCGACGCTTTCATCCAACTACGGCATCTATAACGGGTTCGAGTTGCTGGAGCACGACGCCATACCCGGCAAGGAAGAATATCTGAATTCGGAAAAATACGAGATCAAGACGCGGGACTGGAAGCAGCCGGGCAACATCTCGGCCTATCTTGGCCAGCTAAACCGGATCCGGCGCGCCAACGCCGCGCTGCTGCAGACGTCGAACCTGCGCTTCCTCGATATTCAGGACGATCATCTGATCGGCTTCATCAAGACCTCGGTGGAAGGCTCGAACACCGTCGCCGGCGCGATCGCGCTGTCACCGAACGCACGCGAATTCTGGTTGCATTTCGGCGACGCTCGAACCGGAGCCGGCGAACCGGTCCGGGCAGTCGAAAACCTCGTGACCGGCGAGCGCCGGATGCTGGAATGGGGCGGCCTGCGGCTGTGGATCGATCCGGCGCAAGAGCCTGCTCTCCTGTTTCGATGTCTGGCTTGAGCAATGAACGTCGTACCCAGCTTCAACACCGCGCCGGCTCAGGAGGATGACGGTCTTTGGTTCAAGGACGCGATCATCTATCAGCTTCACGTCAAGGCATTTTGCGACAGCAACAATGACGGCATCGGCGATTTCGTCGGGCTAACGCAGCGCCTCGATTATCTGAAGGAGCTCGGCGTCACCGCGCTTTGGCTGCAACCGTTCTATCCAAGTCCCGGACGCGACGACGGATACGACATTGCCGACTACGGCGACATCAACAAAGCCTTCGGAACGATGCGGGATTTCCGCCGTTTCGTACAGGAAGCCAAGGCCCGCGACCTGCGCGTGATCACCGAATTGGTGGTCAATCACACCTCCGACCAGCATCCCTGGTTCAAGCGCGCCAAGAGAAGTCCGAAAGGATCGAGCGCGCGCGGGTGGTATGTCTGGAGCGATACCGATCAGAAGTATCTCGGAACGCGGATCATCTTCACTGACACGGAGAAATCGAACTGGAGCTACGACGAAGAAGCCGGGGCTTATTACTGGCACCGTTTCTTCTCGCACCAGCCGGATCTGAATTTCGACAATCCCCGGGTGGTCAAGGCCATTGTCCAGGTCATGAAGCGATGGCTCGATACGGGGGTCGACGGCTTTCGGCTAGACGCGGTGCCCTACCTCATCGAGCGGGACGGGACGACCAACGAGAATTTGCCCGAGACCCACGCCATCATCCGCCAGCTTCGCGCCGAGCTTGACGCTTACGCGCCCGGGAAGGTGCTGTTGGCCGAAGCCAATATGTGGCCGGAGGACGTGCAACAATATTTCGGCGACGGTGACGAGTGCCACATGGCTTATCACTTCCCGCTGATGCCGCGCATTTACATGGCGATCGCACAGGAGGATCGATTTCCCGTCACCGACATCATGCGCCAGACGCCCGATATTCCGCAAAACTGCCAATGGGCGATGTTCTTACGCAATCACGATGAGCTCACTCTGGAAATGGTCACGGATTCGGAACGCGACTATTTGTGGAGCACCTATGCCGCCGATCCAAGAGCCCGCATTAATCTGGGCATTCGGCGCCGCCTTGCGCCGCTGATGGACAACGATCGGCGCAAGATCGAACTGATGAATTCGATCCTGATGTCGATGCCGGGAACGCCGATCATCTATTACGGCGACGAGATCGGTATGGGCGACAACATCTATCTTGGCGATCGCAACGGCGTACGAACGCCCATGCAGTGGACGCCTGACCGCAACGGCGGTTTCTCCAAGGCGGACCCGGCCCGTCTCTACCTGCCCTGCATCATGGATCCGGTTTACGGCTTCGCCTCCGTCAATGTCGAGGCGCAGGCGCGCTCGCTATCCTCGCTTCTGAGCTGGACCAAGAGGCTGATCAGCGTGCGCAAATCGTCCAAGGTTTTCGGGCGCGGCAATTTGACGATCATCCGTCCCGCAAACCGCAGCGTGCTCGCCTATGTGCGTCAGCTTGGCGAGGACGCCATTCTCTGCGTAGCCAACCTGTCCCGCTCGGCGCAGGCGGTTGAACTCGACCTGAGCAACTGGAAAGGACGCATCCCGCAGGAGATGCTCGGCCGGACGCGCTTTCCGCGGATCGGAGAACTATCCTATCTTGTGACACTGCCGCCCTACGGCTTCTTCTGGTTCCATTTGCTCGCGGAAGATCCGGAGCCGCAGGAACTGGTGCTGCCGCGAGAGGTGACCACCCTCGTTGCCGGCCACAATCTCCAATCCGTCGTCTCCGGCCGCAACAAGCGGGTCCTTGAACTGGACGTCTTGCCCTCCTTTCTGATGGAGCGGCGCTGGTTCGGCGAGAAGACGGCTCGGCGGCTCGACATCAGCATTCCGGCAACATTTGCGCTCGACCACGGGGGCGAGCAATTCCTTCTCGGGATCGTTCGTGCCACGCACGAGGATGGCGATAGCCGCTATCACCTGCCGTACACGGTGCAATGGTCGCGGTATGTGGATTTCGACAGCGGTCCAGGCCGGGTCATTGCCGCAGTGCGACGGCACGCGCGCGAGGGAGCACTCCTTGACGCAACACTTGAGCCGGGCTTCATCTCCGCTCTGACAGCCAAGATTTTCGCCGACGAGACGATCGGAGATGCCGATCATCAACTGTGTTTCCGCAAGACCTCCGCGTTCGACGAGCTTTCCGCCATCCACGAAGTCAACCCGGTCGGCGTGGAGCAGTCGAACACCAGCATGATCGCCGGCCGGCACTATGTGGTGAAGGTTCTGCGGAAGATCGCCTCCGGCGCTCATCCCGAAATCGAGATCGGGCGGTTCCTCGTCGAGGACGCCCCGTTCGCAAATGCGCCCGCGCTGCTCGGTTCTCTTGAGTTGCAGGAAGCCGACGGCAGTAGTGCACTCGCGGTAATCCACCGCTATGTCGAGAACCAGGGCGATGCCTGGACGGTGCTCAGCCAGTCGCTGGATCGCCTTCTCGACGAACAACGCATGTTGACAAAGGTGGAAGGCACCGAGACGCCGGAATATGCCGCGTTGGCTAACCGCGTCGCGCAGATCGGTCTGAGGACGGCCGAATGCCATCTCAAGCTCGCCAGCAGGCCGGACATCCCGGCATTTGCTCCCGAGCCGATCACCGCCGACGATATGGAGCGCTGGGTCAGCGCCCTCGCCACCCGCGCCCAGCAGGTCTTCGTCCTGCTGGAGCGCCAGGGTGGCAACCTGGTTCAGCCGGATTCAGTCGCTTCGCGGATTCTTATGCATCGTGGCGATATTCTCGCCAACATCAATCGCGTTCGCGACGGGTCGCCGCCACAAGCCATGAAGATCCGCCATCACGGCGACTTTCATCTTGGTCAGGTGCTGATCGTGAAGGACGATGCCTTTCTGCTGGACTTCGAGGGCGAACCTCGCCGCACGCTTGAAGAGCGGCGGCGCAAGGCGCCGGTGGCACGCGATGTCGCCGGCGTCTGCCGGTCGATCGACTATGCCACGAGCGCGGCGCTGCGGCGCCTTAGCGACCTCATACCGGACGAGCATGAGCGCCTCGCCGAACTGGCGAGCAAGTGGTCAGCCCTGCTGATCGAGGCGTTCCTCGACGCCTATCGCTCCGCCCTGACGAACGAGCGACTGTGGCCGCAAGACATCAAGCAAGCGAGCGACCTCCTCGATTTTTTCCTGCTCGAGAAGGCCTTCTATGAAATTGAATATGAACTCTCGAACCGGCCGGACTGGGTGTCCATACCGCTGGAAGCCACGCTTCGCATCCTGCAACAGCGCGGAGCCATTCCGACATGACCCTTTCCGATCAAGCCATCGCCGTGCTGTCCGGGCGGCACTCGGACCCGTTCAGTTTTCTCGGCCCGCACAAGGTGCAGGGTCAAACCGTACTCCGCGTCCTGCTCCCGCAGGCGGATCGCGTGACCGCTGTTGAGGCAGGCGGTCGCGAGCATGAGCTGACGCAGGTCGATCCAGGTGGCCTGTTCACCGGCGAGATCACCAACGGACGGTACCGCCTCAGGGCCCGGTTCGGCGATCACGAAGTGGAACTCGAAGACCCCTATCGGTTTCCGCCGTTGCTTTCGGACTTTGACCTTCACCTTCTCGGCGAAGGCAGGCATCTGCAGCTCTACGACAAGCTTGGCGCCCATCCGCGCATGATCGATGGCGTGTCGGGTGTCGGGTTTGTTGTCTTTGCGCCGAACGCACAACGGGTCAGCGTGGTTGGCGATTTCAACGGCTGGGATGGGCGGCGCCATGCCATGAGGGTGCGCGGCAACGGCTATTGGGAGATCTTCATCCCCGGCCCGCATCCTGGCGATCGGTACAAATATGAAATCATATCGCGCGACGGGGCATTGCTGCCGCTGAAGTCCGATCCCGTGGCCTTCGCCGCAGAGGTGCGGCCCTCGACCGCCTCGCTCGTATTCGATCTGGATGCGCAGGTGCGGCCATCTCCGGCGCCGGCGGGCATCAACGCGATCGAGGCTCCGATCTCGATCTACGAGGTGCATCTCGGCTCTTGGCACCGCAAGCCGGAAGAAGGAAACCGTTGGCTGAGCTATCGCGAGCTGGCGGAAACGCTTCCGGCCTATGTCGCGGACATGGGCTTCACGCATGTCGAACTGCTGCCGATTGCCGAACACCCGTTCGACGGCTCCTGGGGCTATCAGCCGACCGGACTGTTCGCGCCCACCAGCCGGTTCGGATCTCCTGCCGACTTCATATCGCTCATCGAGGCCTTCCACGCCCGCGGCGTCGGCGTTCTTCTCGACTGGGTTCCCGGCCATTTTCCGGATGACCCGCATGGGCTTGCCCGCTTCGATGGCACCGCGCTCTACGAGCATGCCAATCCCATGCAGGGACGTCATCTCGACTGGGACACCCTGATCTACAATTACGGGCGCACCGAAGTCGCCAATTTCCTGCTGGCCAACGCGCTGTTCTGGCTCGACCGCTACGGCATCGACGGGCTGCGCGTCGACGCGGTCGCATCCATGCTCTATCTCGATTACAGCCGGCCGCAGGGCGGCTGGATTCCAAACAAGCATGGCGGCCGGGAAAATCTCGAAGCCATCGACTTCCTGCGCGGCGTCAACAAGGAAGTCTTCGGGCGCTTTCCCAACGCCACCACGGCCGCGGAAGAGTCCACCGCATGGCCGCAGGTGTCACGGCCGGTGGAATGGGGCGGGCTGGGCTTCGGCTACAAATGGAATATGGGGTGGATGCACGACACGTTGGACTACATTTCAAAGGACCCGGTCCACCGCCGCTTCCACCACGGCCAGATCCTGTTTGGCCTGCATTACGCCTTTTCCGAAAATTTCATCCTGCCTCTCTCGCATGACGAGGTCGTGCACGGCAAACGCTCGATCCTGGGGCGCATGCCGGGGGATGAATGGCAACGCTTTGCCAACCTGCGCGCCTATTACGCATTCATGTACGGCCATCCCGGCAAGAAGCTCCTGTTCATGGGCAGCGAGTTTGCGCAAGACACGGAGTGGAACCACGACGTCAGCCTGCCGTGGCACCTGCTCGATCAGCCCCGCCACGCCGGCGTGCAAAGGCTGCTCCGCGACCTCAACCGCCTGTATCGGACCTTGCCCGCGCTGTATCAGCGCGATTGTTCCAGCGACGGCTTCGAATGGCTGGTGATGCACGACGCCGACAACAGCATTTTCGCCTGGCAACGCAAGGGAACTCGAGAACAGGACCGCTGCGTGGTCGTCGTCAATTTCACGCCGCAGGTGCTGCGAAGCTACCGGGTACCGGTGCCGTTCGCGGGGCGGTGGCGGGAAGTGCTGAATTCCGACGCCGCCATCTACGGCGGCAGCGACGTTGGGAACGGGGGGGAGGTTACCGCCGTTGTGACGCGTGGCATTCCGGAGTTGAACCTTGTCGTCCCACCCCTTGCTGCCGTCTTTCTCATTCCTGAGGTCTAAGGAGAAGCCCTCGGGAGGCTCGCCCCATCCGCTGGGGGCGACGTTCGACGGAAGAGGCACCAACTTCGCGCTCTTTTCCGCCAATGCGGGAAAGGTCGAACTTTGCCTGTTCGACAGTGCCGGAAAGCATGAAACCCGGCGACTGGCCCTGCCCGAGCTAAGCGACGACGTCTGGCACGGCTATTTTCCCGATGTCGGTCCGGGACAGCTCTATGGTTACCGGGTTCACGGGCCTTACGCTCCCGAGGCCGGTCACCGGTTCAATCCGAACAAGCTTCTGATCGATCCCTACGGTAAGGATCTCGGCGGTCACTTTGTCTGGAACGACGCGCATTTCGGCTACCGGACCGGCGCCAAGCACGAGGACCTCACCTTCGATAAACGTGACAGCGCCCGTTATATGTACAAATCCGTCGTCGTGGACGACGCGCATAGCTGGGGAGCCGGCTCGCAGCCCCGCACGCCGTGGGAATACACCTTCATCTACGAAGCCCATGTGAAGGGGCTGACGCAGAAATTCCCTGGCATCGCCGACGGGCTGCGCGGCACGTACGGCGCCTTGTCCTCTCCCGTGATGATCAAGCACCTGCAGCGCCTCGGCGTCACCGCGATCGAACTGCTGCCGATCCATGCATTTCTCGATGACCGGCATCTGCTCGACAAGGGCCTGCGGAATTACTGGGGCTATAATACGCTCAGCTTCTTCACGGCAGAAAAGCGCTACGCTTCCGGCAACGCGATCAACGCCTTCCGGGCCACGGTCGCGGCGCTGCACGATGCAGGCATCGAGGTCATCCTTGATGTGGTGTACAATCACACCTGCGAAGGAAACCATCTCGGGCCGACGCTTTGCTACCGCGGTCTCGACAACGCGTCCTACTACTGGCTCCTTCCTGACAATGCGCGCTATTACGACGACTTCACCGGCACCGGGAATTCGCTGAAGCTCGCGCATCCCCGCGTTTTGCAGATGGTGATGGATTCGCTTCGCCGCTGGGTCGAGATCTATCACGTCGACGGCTTCCGCTTCGATCTTGCCAGCACACTCGGACGCAAGCCCGCCTTTGACGCCAACGCGTCGTTCTTTGCCGCTGTGCGTCAGGATCCGGTGCTGGCCAACGTGAAACTGATCGCCGAGCCCTGGGACATCGGATTGGGCGGCTATCAGGTTGGCGGGTTTCCGACCGGCTGGTCGGAATGGAACGACATCTATCGAAATACCCTGCGTCGCTACTGGCGGGGAGACGGCAGCCTGCTTGGCGAAGTCGCGCGCGCCATGACCGGCTCCGCGCCGCAATACCAGCACAACGGCCGTGGTCCGCGAAGCAGCATCAACCACGTCACGGTACATGACGGTTTCACGCTGGCAGACCTCGTCAGCTACGAGCAGAAACACAACGAAGCCAACGGCGAAGACAACCGCGACGGCTCCGACGATAATATCAGCATCAATTTCGGCGTCGAAGGCCCGACGGAGGATGCGGGCATCAATGCCCTGCGGCGGCAGGTGCGCCGAAATCAGCTCGCCTGCCTCATGCTGGCGCAGGGAGTGCCGCTAATGCTCGCAGGCGACGAAGTAGCCAACAGTCAAACGGGGAACAACAACACCTATTGCCAGGACAACGAGACCGGATGGGTGGACTGGTCGAAGCTCGGCTCCGACGACGATCTCACCGATCTGATCGCGACGCTCAAGGAGCTTCGCGATCAGTTTCCACAGTTACAGCCGCATCGTTGGCTGGTGGGTCAACGCAAAGACGGCACACACGACATCAAGTGGCTAACCCCGTCCGCCACCGAGATGTCCGAAGCAGACTGGAATTTTCCCGAAGGCCGCTTCCTCTCCTACGTCCTCGCAGGCATCGACGGGAGCAAGCCACTCTACATTGTCTTGAATGCCGCACAGCAGGAAATCGAATTCACCTTTCCGGAATGGCCGAACGTGGGGAGCTGGCAAGCCGTGCTCGACACCAGCGAGGGTTCTGCCTTTGCCCGGAAAGAAACGGAAGAAAAGGCAAAGGCGCCCGGCCTGAGCGTTCTTGTCTATGCGGGCGAACCATGAGCGAGCTATTCGGTCCGGCTTTGCATGAGAACGGCGTCACCTTCCGGCTCTGGGCGCCGGCGGCGAAGCAGGTCGACCTCCTGCTCGATACCGCGATGCCGATGGAGCGGGAGGGCGAATGTTACCGGCTGTTCGTGCCGGGTGCGCGAGCCGGCACCCGCTATCAATTTCGGATCGACCGCGAGCTTGCCATCCCGGACCCGGCTTCGCGCTTTCAGCCCGAGGACGTGCATGGCGCAAGCGAGGTGATCGACCAGACCTACGATTGGAAGGTTGCGGACTGGACCGGCCGGCGCTGGGAGGATGCGGTCTTCTACGAACTTCATGTCGGCACCTTCACGCCCGAGGGCACTTACCGGGCCGCGCTCGAGAAGCTCGACCATCTGGCCGAGACCGGCATCACCGCCATCGAACTCATGCCCTTGTCCGATTTTCCGGGACGCTGGAACTGGGGCTATGATGGCGTACTACCGTTCGCGCCGGATAGCGCCTATGGCCAGCCCGAGGACCTGAAAGCCCTCATCGATGCAGCGCATGCGCGCGGGCTGATGGTCTTCCTCGACGTGGTCTACAACCACTTCGGCCCGGAAGGGAATTATCTGCACCGCATCACGCCGCAGTTCTTTTCGAAGGAGCAAACGCCTTGGGGCGGCGCAATCAATTACACGCACCCTCGCGTGCGCGCCTTTGCGATCGAAAATGCGGTCTACTGGCTCCGCGATTATCGCTTTGACGGGTTGCGGCTCGACGCCGTGCATGCCATCGCAACGCCGGGCAGCCCGCACCTGCTGCACGATCTCAGCGCCGCTGTTGGCACGCTTGCGGCACGCAGCGGCCGGCACATCCACCTGGTGCTGGAAAACGACGACAATTGCGCAACGCTGCTGGATCCGCACGAAGACCCGCCGGCCGGACATTACCGCGCGCAATGGAACGACGACTATCACCACGCATGGCATGTCCTGCTCACGGGCGAGAAACAGGGCTACTACAAGGATTACGAAAAGCCCGGCGCGCGCATCGCGAGAAGCCTTGCGGACGGCTTCATCTATCAGGGCGAGCCCTCACCGCACCGCTGCGGCAAGCCGCGCGGTGAGCGAAGCGGCACGCTCCCGCCGACGGCCTTCGTCAACTTCCTGCAGAATCACGACCAGATCGGCAATCGCGCCAGGGGAGAACGGCTTGCCGCAATGGCGAAGCCGCAAGCCCTCGAGGCCGCGCTGACGATCCTGCTGCTGTCGCCTTCACCCCCGCTTCTCTACATGGGGGAAGAGTGGGGAGCGACTGAGCCTTTCCCGTTCTTCTGCGACTTCCAAGGCGATCTGGCGGACGCTGTTCGGAACGGACGCAAGGCCGAATTCGCGGAAGCCTATGCCGAGTCAGGCGAGGATATCCCAGACCCGCTCGCGCAATCGACCCGGCAGCTTGCAAGTCTTGACTGGAACGCGCTCTCAAAGGACGCGCACGCGCGAAGGCTGTCGCTCACCCGCGACCTGTTACAGGCGCGCAGGGCGCATGTGGTGCCGCTCTTGTCCTCGATAAAATCCGGCGGCACGGCCGAATTCGCAAACGACGTGCTGCTTGCGCAATGGATCGCCGGCGATCGGCGGCTGCAGATCCTGGCCAATCTTTCGGACAGCGAGCGGAAGCGACCTGCCGCATTGATGGGCGCCCCCCTTTGGGGAGAGCATCCGGCGGACCCCTTGCCGCCCTGGTCGGTATCCGTCGCGCTGGGAGAGCGCTGATGCCTCCCAAAATCCCGGTCGCGACCTACCGGATCCAGCTGACGAAGCAGTTCGGGTTCGATGCGGCGGCGGCGCTCGTTCCCTATCTCAAGCGACTCGGCATTTCTCATCTCTATGCCTCGCCGTTTCTGGCCGCGCGCGCCGGCAGCACGCATGGCTATGATATCGTCGACCACAATCGATTAAATCCCGAGCTCGGCGGCGAGGAGGCTTTCGAACGCCTTTCTCGTGGGCTTGTCGATTGGGGCATGGGATTGATTCTCGATTTCGTGCCGAACCACATGGGAATCGGCTTCTCCGACAATCTGTGGTGGCTCGATGTCCTCGAATGGGGGCAGAAATCGCCGCATGCGCTGTCATTCGACATCGACTGGTATGGCCTGCCTCATCGCACCCAACCGGGCGTGCTCCTGCCGATCCTTGGGCGGCCTTATGGCGACGTGCTTGCGGAAGGCGAGATCGCGCTGAAATTCGATGCCGTAACCGGCAGCTTTGCCGCCTGGTATTTCGACCACAAACTGCCGATCAATCCGCAACGCTATGGCGAAATCCTGCGGACGATTGTGGGAGCGGCGAATGCGCACGACCTGCCTGCCGGCCAGGCGATGGTGACGCTCGCTCACAAGCACCAGGGTCCCCATTCGCCGTCCTACGAGGACGCTCCCGGCTTCAAGCGCGACCTCGCCGCGATCGAGGGCGCGGCCGACGTCATTGAGCGAGGCCTGCACGCTTATTGCGCGAAACACGACGCCGGCAGGCTGCTGCTGCATCGACTGCTCGAGCGGCAGAGCTATCATCTCGCCTATTGGCGCGTGGCTTTCTCCGCCATCAATTACCGGCGCTTCTTCGACATCAACGACCTCGCGGGTCTGCGCCCGGAACATCCCGGAACCTTCAAGAAGATGCACGGCCTCGTGGCGCGACTGATTGCGGAGGGCAAGCTGCATGGACTTCGGCTCGACCACATCGATGGCCTGCGCGATCCAGCCCAGTACATACGCCGCCTCCATGACCTCATCCGAGGGACCGGCGCGACTTCGCGCGGCGAGCACTTCTACATCCTGATCGAAAAAATCCTCGGTGACCGCGAGCGGCTGCCGGATTTCACCGGCGTTGCCGGCACCACGGGCTACGAGCGACTCAACCATATCAGCCATGTTCTGCTGGACGACCGCGGACTGGACCGGCTGGAGCAGACCTGGCGCGACCTGAGCGCAGAGCGCTCACGTTTCGAGGAGATCCTCAAGGAAGCCAAGCGCAACGTGCTGGACACCATGCTTGCCAGCGAGTTCACGGTGCTCACCCGCGCCCTGTCGCGCATCGCCGCCGGATCCTTTGCGACACGCGACTTCACGCAGGACCGGCTGCGCGCCGCATTGCAGGCCTATGTTCTCGAATTTCCGGTCTATCGCACCTACATTTCGGCCGTGGGCACGCCCTCCGCGCAGGATCGTTCCATGATCGCGGACGTCATCGCGCGCGCGCGCGCCCGCTGGCGCGGACCCGACCCCGAGATTTTCGATTTTCTTCACCAGGCGATCACGACCGACCTTCTCGACAACTCATCCTATAGCCGCCCGCGCGTGCGCAATTTCGCGATGAAGCTGCAGCAATTCACCGGGCCGCTGATGGCCAAGTCGCTCGAGGACACGACCTTCTACCGCTACAACCGTCTGCTCGCGTTGAATGAGGTCGGCGGCGAACCCGCAGCCCCCAACGCCTCGCTGCGGATCTACCACAGCCGGCAACAGGAAGCGGCGGAAAAGCAGCCCCATGCACTCATCGCCACCGCGACGCACGATACCAAGCGCGGCGAAGATGCGCGGATGCGCATCCTCGCGCTCTCCGAGCTCAGCGAGGACTGGGGCTCCGCGGTACGACGCTGGTCGGAAATGAACGCGCCGCT
>Ga0182742_1001882_pt1 | contig 25166 bp, 27 predicted proteins | sample eDN5th37CBELigMG_FD_128880 | JGI IMG/M metagenome (GOLD analysis project Ga0182742, IMG submission 128880) | Enriched Miracle-Growth compost microbial communities from Emeryville, California, USA - eDNA 5th pass 37_C BE-Lig MG (version 2)... ...
GGCCACGATCGCCTCCATGTAGTCCGGCCCGAACGCGATCAGCTCGGCCGCGGCGGCGCCGAGCGCGGCGACGCGGTTGACCTGGTGGGTGGCGGCGAGCGCGGGGAAGACCGCGTCCAGCAGCGGCGGGGTGAGCTCGGGGTCGTTCCAGACCATCACGCCCGACTGCGGGCCCGAGAACGTCTTGCCGGCGCTGCCGGTCATGACCGCCGCGCCCTCGCGCAGCGGGTCCTGGAACTGGCCGCCGGCGATCAGGCCGAGCTGGTGGGCGCCGTCGAAGAAGACCTTGCCGCCCCACTCCTGGGCGATCTCGGCGATCTGCTGCACGGGCAGCGGGAACAGGGTCATGCTCGCGCCGAGCGCGATCAGCTTCGGCCGCGCCGCCTTCGCCTCGCGCTCGAAGGCCTCGAGGTCGACCTCGAGCTCGTGCGGGTCGAACGGGACGTCGACGATGTTCAGGCCGCGGATGCCGGCCGGGCCGTCCTGGCGGTTGGAGCTGTGGCCGCCGACGGGCTGCGGGATCGTCATCACCGTGTCGCCGGGCTGCGTGAGCGCGGCGTAGACGGCCATGTTGCCGATCATCGACGCCACCAGGCGATGCTCGGCGTAGTTGGCCTTGAACAGCTGCTTGAGCAGCTCGACGGTCAGCGCCTCGACCTCGTCGATGTGGCGCGTGCCCGCGAACCAGCGGTTGACCGGGCCGATGTGGCCCTCGGCGGCGCGCTGGCCGATCTCGCTGGAGAGCAGCTGCCGGACCGTCGGGCTGACGAGCGCCTCGGGGGCGAGCAGGTTGACGCACTCCTTGCCGCGCCAGTTGGCGTTGCGCTCGACGGCGGCGATCACCTCGCGCTGCATCGCCTGCGGGTCGCCCGCGGCTTCGAGCACGGCGCGCGCGTTCGCGAGCGTCTGCGGGTCGTGAATATCCGGCTGGGTGGTGGCAGTCATTCGAAGCTCCGGTCGATGAGCGTTCCGAGCGAGCGCCAGTTCTCGCGAACCAGCGCCGCGGTCTTCGTGGGGTCGCCCGCCGCGGCGGCGGCGATGATGCCGTCGTGCTGGCGGACGGAGTCGCGGCCCGCGAGCGAGCCGAAGCGCAGCCGTTCCAGGCGCCGCACGCGCGGCATCAGCCGGTCCAGCACGCGCGGGACTTCGCCGTTGGCGGCGACGGTGATGAAGATGGCGTGGAAGGCGTCGTCCTCGGCCAGCGCGGCGTCGACGTTGTTGGCCTTCAGCGCCTCGGCGAAGCGGCGGTTGGCGGCCTTGAGCGCCGCGACGTCCTCGGGCTTGAGGTGCGGGACGGCGAGCTCGGCGGCGAGCGCGTGGACCGCGGCCACGACCGGGAACGCGTCGCGCGCCTCGCGCCGGTGCAGCGGCGCCACCTGCGTGTAGCGCTGCGGCGCGGTCTCCACCAGGCCCTCCTGCTCGAGCCGGTTGAGCGCTTCGCGCACCGGGGTGCGGCTGAGCCCGAGCCACTCGCACAGCTCCTGGTCGCGCAGGCGCTCGCCGGGCGCCAGCGTGCCGTCGACGATCGCGTCGCGCAACGTCTCGTAGGCGCGGTTGCGCAGCAGGTCGCGCTCGAGCGCGGCTTTCTGTGCCGGAACTGGCATCTGAAATATCAGCATCTCACATGTCGGCTTCGGGTGTCAAAGGCGTCCTGTACGGACGCTTTCTGACTACGGTTCGCGGCGATGCGAGCGGTCGACATGCACGTGCACCTGCCGACGGGCGACTGGGTCTGTGGCTGCGTGGGCCACTACGCGGACTCGATCGAGCGCTACTTCGGGTCGCGGCCCGAGGCCACGTCGCTCGAGGAGTTCGTCGCGCTCTACGAGCGGCTGGACATCGTCGGCGTGCTGCTCGGGTGGGACGCGCAGGGGCGCGAGCTCGACAACGCCGAGATCGCGCGCATCTGCCGCGAGAGCGGGCGCTTCGTCGGGTTCGGCAGCGTCGACCCGAAGCGCGAGGACGCGCTCGAGCGCCTCGAGCGCTTTGAGTCGCTCGGGCTGCGCGGGCTCAAGCTGCACCCGACGCTGCAGGACTTCGATCCCGGCGACGACCGCTACCTGCCGTTCTTCGACGCCGCCGCCGAACTGGGGCTGGTGCTGCTGACGCACGCCGGCACGAGCGGGCTGGGGGCGGGCGAGCCGGGCGGCCAGGGCCTGCGGATCGACCTCGCCCGCCCGCTGCTGCTGGACCGCATCGCCGCCCGCCACCCCGGGATGAAGATCGTGCTCGCGCACGTCGGCTGGCCCTGGCACCTCGAGGCCGTGGCGATGGCGCTGCACAAGTCCAACGTCTACCTGGACATCAGCGGCTGGAAGTACCGCTACCTGCCCGAGGAGGTGCGGCGCGAGATCCCGCGCCGCCTGCGCGGCCAGTTCTGCTTCGGGACGGACTATCCGATGTTCGACCCCGAGGCGTGCCTGGCCGAGCTCGACCGGCTTCAGCTGCCGCCCGACGTGGCCTCGGCGATCCTGCGCGAGAACGCCGCCGGGCTGCTCGGCCTGTAGACGAGCACCGCCAGGCCGATCAGGCCCGCGACCACGGGCCCGAGGCCGGCCAGCAGCAGCGCGGGCTGCGCCCCGATCGCCGCGACGAGCACGCCGCCCGCGGCAAGCGCGCCGAGCTCGGCCGTGTTGCGCGCGGCGTTGTAGGCCGCGAACGCGCGCCCGTGCGCTTCTTGCGCCACGCGCTGCTGGATCAGCGTGCGCAGCAGGACGTTCTTGACGCCGTGGCCGATCCCGCCGACGAGGAAGCCGGCCATCACGAACCACAGCACCGCCCACGAGGCCGCCGCGGCCATGCCCGCCCCCTGCAGCGCCAGCGCGACGAGCGCGGCGATCGCCATCGGCGCCTTGAGCCGCGGCGCGACGCCGACCGCGCCGAGCACCATGCCCGCCATCCAGGCGGCGAACACGAGCGAGTACCCCGCCGGCCCGGCGCCGACGACGTCGCGGACATAGAAGACCTCGACCGTGATCGAGGCGGAGATGAACAGCAGCGCGGCGACCGCGGCGCCGATCGCGATCCGCAGCTCGGGGTCGGCGAGCAGGAGGCGCACCCCGCCCTCGGGCCTGGCCGCGGCCGGCGAGGCGGCGGCGCCCGGCGCGGCGGCGCCCGTCGTCGCCGCGGCCGACCCGGCCGCGGCGTCGCGCGTGGTCGCGGCGGCCCGCGCGGGCTCGCGGCGCGCGCGCATCAGCGCGGTCGCCAGCGCGACGACCACGAAGCTCGCGGCGTTCACCACCAGGCCGAGCTGGACGCCGCCCGCGGCGGTCAGCGCGCCCGCGAGCAGCGGCCCGGCGGTGAAGCCGGCGTAGCGGGCGGTCTCCACCCAGCCGTTGGCCTGGCGCAGCTTGTCGTCGGTCACGGTGGCGGGGACGAGCGCGGCCTCGGCCGGGTTGGCGACGGCGGCGCCCGCGCCCAGCAGCGCGGTCAGCGCGAGGATCGACGCCAGGCCGTCGGCGAAGACCAGCGCGCCGCCGATCGCCGCCTGGGCGAGCGAGACGAGCAGCAGCAGGCGGCGCGTCTCGACGCGGTCGACCAGGCGGCCCGCCAGCGGGGCGAGCGCGACGACCGGGAGCATCAGCGTCCCGAACAGGGCGGCGACCGCGAAGCCGGACGCGGTCGCGTCGTGCACGCGCAGGGCGAGCACGACCATCAGCAGCATGTCGCCGGCCGCGGAGAGCAGCACGGCGGTGGACAGCAGTCGAAGGTCGCGGGACATCGCCCCCTCCGACGCGCGGCCGAGGCGCAATATTCCCTGGATGCTGGAACTGCTCGAGCTCGAAGGCGACCACGGCGACGCCGAACGCGACGAACTGCACGCGGGCGAGGAGAACCCGTTCGAGAGCGTCCACCTGGGGATCGTGTGGGCCGACCACGAGCGCCGGATCGCGATCCGCGACGACGGGCGGCTGATCGCCTCCGCGGGCCTGCTGATCGCGCCCGTGCACGCCGGCGGCGCCACGTTCGACGTGGTCGGCTTCGGCGGCGTGATCGTCACCCGCGCGCGCCGCGGCGAAGGCCTCGCGCGACGCGTGATGGAGGCCGCGATCGCCCGCGCGGCCGAGCTCGGCCCCGAGCGCGCGCTGCTGTTCTGCCGCCCCGACCGCTCCGGGCTCTACGCCAAGCTCGGCTTCGAGCGGATCCACGCTCCCGTCGAGGTCGGCCAGCCCGGTGGCCGCCGCGCGGCGATGCCGCTGTACACGATGTGGCGCCCGCTGCAGCCCGGCGCGACCTGGCCGGACGGCCCTGTCAGCCTGCCCGGGCTGCCGTTCTGACCCGCGCCGGCGCGGCACGGCGCGCGGCGCCGCGCGGCGGCGCGGCCGCCGCGGGCGGCGCGGCGCGCGGCGCGGCACGCGCGCGGCGCGGCGGCGCGGCGCGCGTCACCAGATCGGCCGCAGCTCCCCCGCCCCGTACAGCGCACCGAGCCGGTCGAGCGCGTCGACGGCCGCGTCCACGTCGGCGCCGGCGGCGCGCCACTCGGCCAGCAGCTCGTCGAAGATCGCCGCCGACACCCGCAGGGAGTCCACCCCGCGCGGGGTGAGCGTGACGATCCGCCGGCGCCCGTCCGCGGGGTCCGCGCCGCGCTGCACGTAGCCGAGCCGGACCAGCTCGTCGACCATCTGACTGGCCGCCTGCTTGGTCACGCCGAGGCGGCGCCCGAGCTCGGTCGCGGTCGCCCCGTCGGCGCCGATGATCTGGAACGCGTAGCCGTGCACGGGTCGCATGTCGGGGTGCCCGCGCTCCGCGAGCCGCCGGTGCAGCTCGTCGATCGCCGCGCGGCCCGCGCGCAGGATGGCCACGATCGCCACCCACCCTGGAATGGACGAACTCGTCAAGCTGGTTTACCTTTCGCCGATGATCGTCAAGGAGCTTTACCAGATGCACGAGACGCCGAACGCCGTCATGCACACGCTCGCGGCGCCCAGCACCGGCACGTCGGAGCTGGCGGTGTGGACGGTCGAGATGCGTGCGGGCCAGGCCGGGCCCCGCCACAGCGCCGACCGCGAGCAGGTCTGGGTGGTGCTCGAGGGGACGCTCGCGATCAACGGCGAGCCCGTCACCGGCACCACGACGATCCCCGCGAACCAGGAGCGCCGGATCGAGGCCCGCACGGACGCCCGCGCCCTCGTCGCCTCCCGCGCGCCCGTCACGGTCACGACGGCCGACGGCACCCAGCCGCTGCCCTGGGCGGCCTGAGCTGAGCCGGTGGTAGCGTGGCGCCGAGATCGACTCAGGAGGAGCGACAGATGGCTGCGACCGGCACCGGGACCTTCAACAACTTCATCGACGGCGAGTCCGTCGCGGCCGCCGAAGGGCGGACGACCGAGGTCCTCAACCCCGCCGACGGCAAGCCGTTCGCGCAGGCGCCCGACTCCACCGAGGAGGACATCAACCGCGCGGTCAAGGCCGCCCGCGCCGCCTTCGACGGCTGGGCGAACACGACCCCCGGCGAGCGCTCGAACGCGCTGCTCAAGCTCGCCGACGCGCTCGAGGCCCAAGGCGACGAGCTGGCCGAGCTCGAGGCCCGCAACGCGGGCAAGCCGCTGCAGGCGGTCAAGGACGACGAGATCCCCGCGCTCGTCGACAACCTGCGCTTCTTCGCGGGCGCGGCGCGCAACCTCGGGGGCAAGGCCGCGGGCGAGTACCTGGAGGGCTACACGTCCTGGATCCGCCGCGAGCCGGTCGGCGTGGTCGGCCAGATCGCGCCCTGGAACTACCCGCTGATGATGGCGATCTGGAAGATCGGCCCGTCGCTGGCGGCCGGCAACACCGTCGTGCTCAAGCCCGCGCCCACGACGCCGCTGACCACGCTGCGGCTGGCCGAGATCGCCGCCGAGTTCCTGCCCAAGGGCGTCCTGAACGTGGTCGCGGGCGGCAACGAGACCGGCGCCGCGCTCGTCACCCACGCCGACGTCGACATGGTCTCGCTGACCGGCTCGGTCGAGACCGGCAAGTGGATCGCGCGCGCCGCCGCGGACACGCTCAAGCGCGTGCACCTCGAGCTGGGCGGCAAGGCCCCCGTGGTCGTCTTCGACGACGCCGACATGGAGGCGATGGCCGAGACGATCGCCGGCACGGGCTGGTACAACGCCGGCCAGGACTGCACGGCGGCCACGCGCGTGCTCGCCGGCTCGAAGGTCTACGACGACGTGCTGCAGGGCCTCGCCGACCAGGCGGCCGAGTACAAGACGGGCGACACGCTGGACCCGGAGACCAACCTCGGCCCGCTCAACTCCGCGCGCCAGCGCGAGCGCGTCGAGGGCTTCCTCGAGCGCCGGCCGGAGCACGCCCGGGTCGTCACGGGCGGCAAGGAGCCCGACCTGCCCGGCTTCTTCCTGGAGCCGACCGTCGTCGCCGACCTGCGCCAGGACGACGAGATGATCCAGAAGGAGATCTTCGGGCCGGTGATCACGGTGCAGCCGTTCACGGACGAGGCCGAGGCCATCGCGTGGGCCAACGGCACGCCCTACGGGCTGGCGTCATCGGTGTGGACGCGCGACGTGGGCCGCGCGCTGCGCGTCTCGAAGGCGCTGCGCTTCGGCTGCGTGTGGATCAACGACCACATCCCGCTGGCCAGCGAGATGCCGCACGGCGGCTTCAAGCAGTCCGGCTACGGCAAGGACCTCTCGATGTACTCGCTGGAGGACTACACCGTGGTCAAGCACGTGATGGCGTCGCTGTCCTAATAGTCCAGGCGCCGCCGGGCCTGCTTGGTCTCGGCGCGGCGGCGCTTGTCATCCAGCCGACGGCGCTCAGAGGCCGCCGTCGGCCGCGTCTTGCGCCGGCGCGGAGGCTCGTAGAGCGCGTCGCGCAGCCGTTCTGCGAGCCGTTCGAGCGCCAGCTCGCGGTTGCGCGCCTGCGAGCGCGCGTCCTGGGCGACCGCCGTCACGCGCGGTCCGAGCTTCGCGCTTATCCGAGCTTTCTGTGCCTGGGATAGAACGCTCGAGGCGTGGACGTCGAAGACCGCTTCGATCCGTGACGCGGTGACGTTCGCGTGCTGCCCGCCGGGCCCCGAGGAACGCGACGCGCGCAACTCGATCTCGGCGAGCGGAACGAATATTCCGTCACAGATGTGCAGGGAATCGGTCATAGGGGGAGGAAGGCTCACACCTATAGAGCGCAACTTCCCCTATCCCTACAGTTAGAGTCGCCGGTACGGCATCAATGGAAGCCTCAGCACTTCACGCACCAGCAGGTCTAAGCAGGTTCCCCCGCGGCGGCGGCCTTCTCCGCCTCCGCTCCGACGAACAGCTGGTCGCGGCTTTCCGCTCCGGCAACGACGAGGCCTTCCGGGTCATCCACGACCGCTACCGGCAGCGCCTGTTCGCGTACGTGCGCCAGATGCTGGCATCGTGCTCGCGCCAGGACGCCGAGGACGTGCTGCAGGACGTGTTCGTGCGCGCCTACGGCGCCCTGCGCAGCGACAACCGCGAGATGAACGTGCGCGCGTGGCTGTACCGCGTCGCCCACAACCGCTGCATCGACCATCTGCGCCGGCCCGTCCCGCCCGCGGCCGAGATCTTCGAGGTCTCGCGCAAGCCGCTGCACGACCCGGTCGAGGAGGCCCAGCGCCGCGACGACCTGCGCCGCCTGGTCGCCGACGTCGGCAACCTGCCCGAGCAGCAGCGCTCGGCGCTGCTGATGCGCGAGATCGACGGCATGAGCTACGCCGACCTGGCGGCCGCGCTGGACGTCACGGTCCCCGCCGTCAAGTCGCTGCTGGTGCGCGCCCGGATCGGGCTCGTCGAGGCCGCCGAGGCGCGCGACGCCGACTGCGCCGAGATCCAGGCCGACCTGCTGCGCGCCTACGACCGCGGCGTCAAGGCCTCGGGCCGCGCGCGCAAGCACATGCGCTCGTGCGAGAGCTGCACGGAGTACCGCAGCGCGCTGCGCGGCATGCGGCGCTCGTTCGCGGCGCTCTCGCCGCTGGGCGCCGGCCCGCTGGCGGCCGCCGCCAAGCTGCTGGGCGTGTTCGGCGGCTCGGGCGCCGCCGCGGGCGGGGCCGCCGCGAGCAGCGGCGCCGTCGCGACCAGCTCGCTCGCCGCGTGCAAGGTCGCCGCGGTCGTGTGCACGGCCGCGCTGGCCACGGGCGGCGCCGTCGAGGTGACCACGCACCGGCCCGCCACCGCCGACAAGCCGGCCGAGACCAAGCGCTCCAAGCGCGCCAAGCCCACCCCGGTCCAGGTACAGGCCCCGGTCGTCGTCGAGCCGGGCGGCCGCCCGCAGGCCCAGGCGCCCGCGCCCGTGAGGGCCGTCCAGGCCTCCGCGCCGGCGACGAAGAAGCCCAAGCGCAGCAGGAAGGCCGCCGCCGGCAAGGACGCGCGCAAGCTCAAGCAGACCGCGCCGCCCGTCGCCGCGCTCCCGACCGAGGAGCCCACCCCGGCGACCACCCCGGACCCGCAGGCCGGCACCGGCGGCGCGATCGCCCCGGAGGCGCCGCCCGCCGCGACCCCGGCGCCCGAGGCGACCCCGGTCCCGACGCCGGAGGAGATCCCGGTCGCGACCCCGCCGGCCGCCCCGGAGCCGACCGTGCCCGAGAGCGCCACCGGCGGCGCGGCCGTCGCGCCGCCCCCGGCCGAGACGCCCTAGCCGCGCTAGGCTCGGGCGCTTGGACTACCCAGAGCCTCTTGCACATGAATCGCTGCTGGTCCGGCGCGGTCGCCGCTCGGGCCTGAACACCATGGTCGCCGTCCACTCGACGGCGCGCGGCCCCGCCCTCGGCGGCTGTCGCATGTGGACCTACGACGACGCCCGCGCGGCCATCCGCGACGTCCTGCGACTGTCGCGCGCGATGACCTTCAAGGCCGCCGTGGCGGGCCTGCCGCTCGGCGGCGGCAAGGGCGTGATCATGCTGCGCCCCGACGAGGGCGTGCTCACGCCGGAGCGCCGCGAGGCGGTGCTGCAGGACTTCGGCGACACCGTCGAGATGCTCGGCGGCGACTACCTGACCGCCGAGGACGTCGGCACGAGCGAGGCCGACATGGAGGTCATCGCCACCCGCACCAAGCACGTGACCGGGCTCGCGTCCGGCTCGGGCGACCCGAGCCCGTGGACGGCGCTCGGCTGCGAGGTCGCGGTCCGCGTGACCGCCGAGCGCGCGTTCGGCAGCGACGACCTCAACGGCCGCCGGATCGCGGTGATCGGGCTCGGCAGCGTCGGCGGCCGGCTCGCGGAGCTGCTGGCCGAGGGCGGCGCGCAGCTGGTCGTCGCCGACGTCGACCAGTCCAAGCGCGAGCTCGCGGAGCGCATCGGCGCCGAGTGGACCGACCCGCAGAGCGCGCTGACCGCGGAGGTCGACCTGCTCGCCCCGTGCGCGCTCGGCGGCGTGCTCAACGACGAGACCGTCCCCGCGCTGCGCTGCAAGGCGATCGCGGGCGCGGCCAACAACCAGCTCGCGGACGACTCCCACGACGCGGCGCTGGCCGAGCGCGGGATCCTGTGGGCGCCGGACTTCGTCTGCAACGCGGGCGGGCTGATCAACATCAGCGTCGAACTCGAGCCGGGCGGCTACGACGCGAAGGTCGCCGAGACCAAGGTGCGCCAGGTGGGCGACACGCTGCGGATGATCTTCGACAGCGCGGCGCAGTCGAACACGACGCCGCTGCGCGCGGCGCTCGAGCTCGGGCGCGAGCGGCTACACGGGTAGCCGGCCCTCCTCGCGCAGCTTCTCCAGGTGCGCGCGCAGCGACTGCGCGGCGAACGGGCGGACCGCGGCGGGCGCGTCCGCCCAGGCCGCGTCGAGCAGCTCGTCCTCGCCGCGGGCGCCGGCGGCCAGCGCGTCGAGCAGCTTGCGCTCGCGCTCGGCGCGGTGCGCGAGGTACTCGTCGAGCTTGGCGGCGGGGTCCGTGACCTCGTCGCCGTGGCCCGGGCACAGCACGGACAGCTCGAGCGCGCGCAGCCGCCGCAGCCCGTCCAGGTACTCGCGCAGCCGGCCGCTGACGAACACGCTGCCCTGCCCGAGCACGGCGTCGCCGGTGAACGCGGCCGCGCCGGCGACGAACACGAGGTGGTCGTCGGCGTGGCCGGGGACGGCCAGGACCCTGAAGGGCCCGAACGTGTCGCCGTCGGCGAGCGTGGCGGCGTCGCCCACGGGCACGCCGAGGCGCTCGCGCAGCGCGGGGACGGCCTCCGAGTGGTCGCCGTGGCCGTGCGTGAGCGCGATCCCGCCCGCGCCGCCGCGCGCGGCGACGACCGCCGCCACGGCCTCGATGTGCGACTCGATCGCCGGGCCCGGGTCGACGACCCAGGCCGGGTCGCGCCCGACCACCCAGGTGTTGGTGCCCGTGAGCGTCAGCGGGCCCGGGTTCGGCGCGCGGACGCGTTCGATCACCGCTGCACCAGCCGGTAGACGGGACCGTCGAGCGAGGTCGCGTAGACGCGCCCGCGCGCGTCCTCGCCGAACGACGACAGCGCCTCGACGCGCAGCTTGCGGTCGGTCTTGTTGCGCGCGCGGCCGGGCGAGAGCACCGCGGTCTGCAGCACGCCGCGGCAGAAGTCGCCGTACACGTAGCGCCCGCGCCAGGCCGGCAGGGCGGGGTCGCGGATCACCACGCCACCCGTGATGGAGCAGTTGCCGTCGGCGTGGCGCTCGGTGATCACCGGCCGCACGTGCCCGGGCGCCCGCTCGCCCTCCATGAAGCGGGCATTGCCCTCGAACGGCCGCCAGCCGAAGTTCGCCCCGCGCCCCTTGCCGCGGCGCACGAACGAGATCTCCTCGATCTCGTTCTGGCCGACGTCGCCGATGATCAGGTCGCCCGTGCGGCGGTCGAACGAGAACCGCCACGGGTTGCGCAGCCCGTAGGCGTAGATCTCGTTGCGCGCGCCGCGGCGGGAGACGAACGGGTTCGAGCGCGGCACGGTGTACGGCCGCGAGCCCGCGCGGCGCGGGTCGATGCGCAGGATCTTGCCCAGCAGCGTGCGCAGCGACTGGCCGTTGCCGCGCCGGCCGTGCTGGTCGCCGCCGCCACCGCCGTCGCCCGTGCCGATGTAGAGCAGGTCGTCCGGGCCGAACAGCAGCAGCCCGCCGTTGTGGTTGGGCTCGTCGTCGGCCATCCGCAGCACGAGCCGCGCCGAGCCCGGGTCCGCGCGGTCGTCGGAGGCGCGCCGGTACTCGACGACCCGCTGGTCCCCGTCGCGGTCGGTGTAGTAGACGTAGAACCGCCCCGAGGTCGCGTAGTCGGGCGCGAACGCCATCGACAGCAGGCCCTGCTCGCTGCCGGACTGCACCAGGTCGGTGATGTCCAGGAACGGCGTGTCGAGCGTCTCACCGCCGCGCACGATCCGGATCGTGCCGCCCTGCTCGACCACGAACACGCGCTGCTCGTCGCCCGGCGGCGCGGTGACGTACAGCGGCTGGTCGAACGTGCCGATCTGCTGCAGCCGCACCGCGCCTTCGGCCGGCTCGACCGCGGTGCCGCCGCTCGAGCCGCAGCCCGCGAAGAGGACCGCCGCGACGAGCAGCTTGAGCTTCAAGAGGCGTCGAGCAAGGGACGAAGACTCTCTGCGACGCCCTGCAGGAAGCGGACGTCGGACTCGTCGAGGTCCGGCCGCGCCTCGCGGGCCAGGCAGCACAGCACGTAGGCGCGCGCCGCCTCGGTCTGGAATGGGACGCCGATGTAGGCGCGCAGCGTCCCGTCGCGCACGATCCGCATGTCGTTGAGCGCCGGCTCGAGCGTCGCGTCGGGCACGATCGAGCCGATCCGCCCGTCCAGCAGGCGCTCGCACACCGTGTCGCGCAGCGGCGCCGACGCGCCGACCCAGCCCGTCTCCCCCGCCCCCCAGCGCACGTGCTCGCGGCCCGCGCGGATCTCCGACAGCAGCGCGCTGTCGGCGTCGAGCTCCCGGCAGGCCATCGCCAGCTTGGCGTTGACCTGGGCGTCGCGGTCCGCGCCGGGCGCCCGCGGCCCCGCGGGCGGGACCTCGCGGCGCAGCGCGGTCCCGCAGGACGGACAGGTTCCCTCGCTCACGGCGTAGGACCGCAGTCCGCAGGTCGAGCACGTCAGGTAAGGCATCCCGCGACCCGAGTGTAGGTGCTCGGCCGGTCGCCATGACGCATTTCTTCAGCGCTCGACGAGCTTGGCGAACAGCCGGTCGAGCTCGGCCGCCGGGTCGGTCGTGAGCCCGGTGTGCACCGGCCCGGGCTGCACGATCGTGCTCGCGGGCGCGACCAGCCAGTGGAAGCGCTCGGACTGCGGCAGCTGCGCGATCGGCCCGCCGTCCGGATCGCCCGCCGCGATCCGCTCGACCATGGCCAGCGCCGCGCGCGCCTCCCGGGCGTCGCAGCCCGGCGCGAGCGCGGCCAGCAGCGCGTCGTCGAGCTGCGTGCGCGCGCCCAGGAAGCGCAGCGGGCGGCAGAACAGCACGACGCCCGCGTTGACGAACTCCCCGCGCTCCACGCGCGGCACGATCCGCACCGTCGCGTACTGGAACGGCTGCTTACCCCCGGGCACGCTCGGCCTCCTCCGCGAACGCGCGCGGCGCCTGGAGCCGGCGCTCGAGGAACTCGGCGTAGGCGCCGCCGTCCGCCCACTCGGCCGGCACGAGCGCGGCCGCGGCCGCCGGGTCGGCGCGGCCCGCCAGGCGCTCGTCGGCCTCCAGGATCGAGCCGGCCTGCGGCAGCAGCACGTGGTCGCGGATCGCCGGGAAGCCGTTGCGCGCCCGCTCGAGCGGGTCGGGCGCGTGGAAGGCGTACAGCGCCGCGCCGTGGTCGATCAGGTACAGGTCCGAGTGCCAGCGCAGCAGGTTCGGGTTGCGCGGCGTGCGGTCCACGTTGGTCACGAGCGCGTCGAGCCACACGATGTCGGCCGCCAGCTCGGGCGCGGGCGGCTGGGCCGGGTTGTAGGGCAGCGCGCCCGGCAGGAAGTCCACGCCCAGGTTGATCCCGCCGCTGGCCGCGATCAGCTCCTGGATCTCGGGGTCGGGCTCGGCGTTGCCGAGCGCCGGGTCCAGCTCGATCAGCACGAGCTCGGGCACCGGCAGCCCGAGCGCGCGGGCCAGCTCGCCCGCGACGATCTCGGCCGCCAGCGCCTTCGGGCCCTGGCCGGCGCCGCGGAACTTGAGCACGTACAGGCCGTCGTCGTCGGCCTCGACGATGCCCGGCAGCGAGCCTCCCTCGCGCAGCGGGGTGACGTAGCGCGTGGCGGTCACCGTGCGCAGCACGCGTGGAATGATGGCGAACCGATGACGCCGCCGATCCTCTGGACCCCACCCACCGCCCTGCTCGAGCGCGCGACCATGGGCAAGTACATGCGCGAGCAGGGGTTCGAGACCTACGCCGAGCTGCAGCGCTGGTCGGTCACCGACCTCGACGGCTTCTGGGGCTCGATCTGGGACCGCTTCGGGGTCGGCGAGCGCGGCGACACCGTGCTGGCCGAGCGCAGGATGCCCGGCGCGGTGTGGTTCCCGGGCACGCGGGTCAACTACGCCGAGCACGCCTTCCGCGGCCGCGACGACGCCGCGCTCGCGCTCGTCGCGGGCGGTGAGGACCGCCCCGACGCGGAGTGGACGTGGGGCGAGCTGCGCGCGCTGACGGCGCGGATCGCCACCGGGCTGCGGGCGGCCGGCGTCGGGCCGGGCGACCGCGTCGCCGCCTACATGCCGAACATCCCGGAGACCACGGCCGCGTTCCTGGCCACGGCGTCGCTGGGCGCGGTCTGGTCGAGCTGCTCGCCGGACTTCGGCGCGCGCAGCGTGATCGACCGCTTCGCCCAGATCGAGCCCAAGGTGCTGCTCGCGGTGCGCGGCTACCGCTACGGCGGCAGGCCGTTCGACCGCTCCGAGGCGCTGGCCGAGATCGCCGGCGCGATGTCCGCGCGCACGGTCGTGCTCGGCGAGGAGAGCTGGGCCGAGCTGACCGCCGCCGAGGAGCCGCTGGCCTTCGAGCGCGTCCCCTTCGACCACCCGCTGTGGGTGCTCTACTCGTCCGGCACCACCGGGCTGCCGAAGGCGATCGTGCAGTCCCAGGGCGGGATCCTGCTCGAGCACCTCAAGATGCTGCACCTGCACCTGGACGCGCAGGCCGGCGACCGCCTGTTCTGGTTCACCACGACGGGCTGGATGATGTGGAACTTCATCGTCTCGGGACTGCTCACGGACGCGACCGTGCTGCTCTACGACGGCTCCCCGGGCTACCCGGACATGGGGGCGCTGTGGGACTTCGCCGACCGCACCGGGATGACCACGTTCGGGACCAGCGCGTCCTACATCGGCGCGTGCATGAAGGCGGGCGTCGAGCCCGCCGCCGGCCGTGACCTGAGCGCGCTGAAGGCGGTCGGCTCGACGGGCTCGCCGCTGGCGCCGGAGGGCTTCCGCTGGGTCTACGACCACGTGGGCGCCGACACGTGGCTGTTCTCGACCAGCGGCGGCACCGACCTGTGCACGGCGTTCGTGGGCGGCGTGCCGCTCCTGCCGGTCTACGAGGGCGAGCTGCAGGCGCGCGCCCTCGGCGCGGCGATCGAGTCCTGGGACCCCGACGGGCGCCCGCTCATCAACCAGGTCGGCGAGCTCGTGATCACCGAGCCGATGCCGTCGATGCCGATCTACTTCTGGGGCGACGAGGACGGCTCGCGCTACCACGACGCCTACTTCTCCACCTACCCGGGCGTGTGGCGCCACGGCGACTGGATCGAGATCACCGACCGCGGCACGGCGATCATCACCGGCCGCTCCGACGCGACGATCAACCGCGGCGGGATCCGCATGGGCACGGCCGAGATCTACCGCGCCGTGCTGGCCGTGGACGAGGTCGTGGACGCGCTCGTGGTCGACGTCCCGGTCGAGGGGTCCGACGCCTGGATGCCGCTGTTCGTGGTGCTGCGCGAGGGCCAGGAGCTCACGGACGAGATCGTGGCCGCGATCCGCACGCGGATCCGCGAGGACTGCTCGCCGCGGCACGTCCCCAACGACGTGATCGCGGTCAGCGAGATCCCGCGCACGCTCTCGGGCAAGGTGCTCGAGCTGCCGGTCAAGCGGATCCTGATGGGCACGCCGCCCGAGCAGGCCGCCTCGCGCGACTCGCTGGCCAACCCGGCCGCGCTGGACCCGTTCGTCGAGCTCGCCCAGAGGTTCGGTTAGCCCGCTTTCAACGCGCCGCCGGACCTGGGAGGGTCTGGGCGTGACGGCGACGACACAACCGCGGACCGGGACCGTGCTGGCGCTCACCCGCGCCGGGATCTGGGTGCTGCTCGTGCTGGCCGCGGCCAACGGCTTGTTCCTGTACTTCGTGCCCGCGCGGGCCGAGACGGACTACGCGTGGTCGATCACGCCGCCGGTGAACGCCGCGTTCATCGGCGCGGGCTTCCTCGCCGGCGTGCTGGCCACCGGGCTCGTGCTGCGCTTCGCGACCCGCTGGCGGACGTTCTCGACGCTGCCGGTCGCGCTCTGGGTGCTGGCGACGTCGCTGCTGGCGGCGACGATCATCCACGCGGACCGCTTCAAGTGGGACTACCCGCTGACCTGGGTGTGGACCTTCGTCTACGCCGCCGTCCCGCTCGCCGTCCCGTACCTGGTCTGGCTCCAGCGCCGCAACGCGGACGCCGAGCCGCCCGCGGACGCGCGGCTGAAGCCGCTGCGGGCCATCTCCGCGGGGGTGGGCGTGCTCCTGCTCGCCGGCGCGATCGCGCTGTTCATCGCCCCCGCCGACCTCGGCGACGAGTGGCCGTGGACGCTGACGCCGCTGCTCGGCCGCGCGGTCGCCGCCTGGTACGCGCTGTTCGGCACGATGCTGGTCAGCTGCGCCGTCGGCCTGCGGCGGCCCGCGGAGGCGATCATCCCCTACGCCACGCTCGCGTGCTGGTGCGTGCTGCTGCTGTTGCTGCCCGTGCTGCACCCGGACGACGTCAGCGACGCCGCCGTCTGGATCGCGGGCATGGTCGCGCTGCTGGCGCTGGCCGTGTACGGCCTGGCCGTCTCGCTGGGCGAGCGCGCGAAGGTCTAAGTACCGTTGGCGGCGGCGCGGCGGGCGCGGGAGCGCTCGAGCGCGGCGCGCGCCTCCTTGCCGCTGACCGGCCGCGGGAACGGCGGCGAGCCGAGCTCGGCCGAGCGCACGACCGACGCGCGCTTGCGCAAATCCTCGAAAGATTCGGGCTCGCGGCGGAAAAGGCGATCCAGGAAGCTCATCGTTTCGCGGCCGCCGGTGCGCGGGCGGCCTCGATGGTCAGGATACCGGCCGACAGGACGGCTGCGACCGCTCCGATCCCCCAGGTCAGCAGCAGCGTGCCCTCCGAGGCCCGGAACGCGAGCGCCGCGCCGGCCACGACGGCGGCGATCGTCGCCACCACCAGCCACAGCCGGTAGCGGGCCAGCATCAGCCGCACGAGCGGGTGCTCGCCGCTGCGCAGCACCAGCCCGGAGAAGACCGCCGAGGACGACAGCAGGATCGTGATCGCCGGGCCGCCCGAGGTCGCGAGCGCCGGCAGGTCGGCGAACAGGTAGGGCAGCGCGAGCACGAGCGCGATCACCCAGGCCACCACCGCGGCGGGGATCAGGAAGCGGGCGCGCTCGGCGCCGTAGCGGACGGTCAGGATCGGCTGCAGGCGCGTCCCGGCGGGCGCGGAGTAGTGGATCGCGGGCCGGTCGGCGTCGCGCGCGCCCGTGGCCAGGACGGCGCCCGAGGGGTCGTCGACGAGCTCGATCGAGCGCGCGCGCAGCTCGTCCGGGACCTCGACCTCGGCGTGGTAGCTGGCCGCCTCGGTGCAGCCCGGGGCGTCGTAGAAGTGCAGGGAGCGCCCGGGCATGCCGAGCGGCTCGTCGTAGGCGAACTTGAGCACGCGCCGGCGGCTGACGTCCGTCAGCACGGCGCACAGCAGGAAGCCGCCCGTCAGCCACTCCGCGGCCGCCGCGAACCCGGGCAGCGGCCCGAGCCGCTCCTGCAGCTCGTCGACCGCCGCGGCCACGTCCGGTCCGTCCTTGGCCGTGGCGGCCAGGATCCACTCGATCAGCGGCCCCACGTCCTCCTCGACCGCCTGCTCCGTGTCGAGGTCGAGCATCACGTACAGCAGCTCGCGGGCGATCTGCTGCGCCTCGTCCGAGCGCAGCAGCGGCACCGAGGTCTCGTCCTCGGCGCGCAGGTCGAAGTGCACGAGCAGCCGCTTGGCCAGGAAGGCCAGCGGGACGATCCACTCCGTGTCCGAGAGCCGGATCTCCTCGCGGTGCTCGAGCGGCACGGTGAAGTCCACGGACACGTGCCGGCGCACCAGCTCGTGCGAGAGCACGGAGATCGTCTCCACGCGCCGGTGCCGCCAGGCCGCCTGGCGCGTCAGCAGCGCCGCGAAGGCGACCGCGATCTCACCCGCCCGCTCCTCGAGGACCTCACCCGGCCAGGGCAGCACGCAGCGCGGCCTCCAGCGCGTCGGGGTCGGTCCCGCCCTCCCAGCGGACGCCCTCGATGAACACGGCCGGCGTCGCGCTGACGCCGGAGTTGACCGCGGAGCGCACGTCGTCGAGCACGCGCTCGGCGTGCCGGCCCTCGAGCATGTCCTCCATCAGCAGCGACACCTTCAGTCCGATCTGCCCCGCGTAGTTGAGAAGGTCGGGCACCGTCAGCGCATCCTGACGGGTGAGCAGGACGTGGTGATAGGCCCAGAACGCGTCCTGCTCGGCCGCGCCCTCGGCCGCCAGCGCCGCGCCGTTGGCCGACGGGTGCAGCTCGCCGATCGGCAGGTGGCGCCAGGCGTAGGTGAACCCGTCCCAGCGCTCGCGCAGCTCCATCACCGACCGGTGCGCGGCGGCGCTGGCCGGGTCCTCGTAGTCGCCGAAGAGCACGAGCGCCGGCCCGCCGTCGCCCAGCGCGTGATCGTGGCCGCGCACGAAGGGCGGCGTCAGCAGCGAGTCCATGAGGGGAGATAACCGTACCCCGCAGCGTGCCAACCCCACTGAAAGGCGCGGCGGCGCCGCTTACGATCGCCGGGTCCACCATGGCCGCCGCACCCGCCGAGATCCGCGAGCGTGACCTTCTCAGCCGGCTGGCGGCCGGCACCGCGGGTGTCGTCGGCGGCGCGTTCCTGCGCCGGCTCGTGACCGAGGTCGCGGGCGCGCTGGACGCCGAGGTCGCGTTCGTGGCCGAGCTGCTCGAGCAGCGCCCGGGCTGGGCGGTCACGATCGCCAGCGCCTACCCCGAGGGGATGGAACTGCGCGAGGGCCACGAGTTCGCGCTGCGCGGCACGCCCTGCGAGTTCGCCTACGTGCAGGAGATGCTGCTCGTGCGCAGCGGCGCGCGCGAGCGCTACCCCGACGACCAGTTCCTCTGCCGCCACGCGCTCGACGGCTACCTGGCGATCCCGCTCAAGGGCGCCGACGGCCGCGCGATCGGCCACCTGGGCGTGATCTCGACGCGGCCGCTGGACCCCGCGCCGAGCGAGCTGCAGGCGCTGCACGTGTTCGCCGCCCGCGCCGGCGCCGAGCTCGAGCGCCGCCGCCACGAGCGCGCGCTGCGCGCCCGCCGCGACGAGGTCGTCGCCTCGCGCGCCCGCGCCGTGCACGCCGCCGACGAGGAGCGCCGCCGGATCGGCCGCGACCTGCACGACGGCGCCCAGCAGCGGCTCGTCGTGCTCGGCCAGGCGCTGGACCTCGCGCTGCGCGAGCTCGAGACGGACCCGGAGTCCGCGACCCGGCGGCTGCTGGCGGCGCGCGAGCAGGCGCGCCTCGCCGGCCAGGAGCTGCGCGAGCTGGCGCGCGGCCTGCACCCCGTGGGGCTCGAGCGCGGCCTGCCCGGCGCGCTCGCGGCGCTGGCGCTGCAGTCGCCGCTGCCGCTGGAGATCGGCCCGCTGCCCGAGCGCCGGCTGCCGCCCGTGGTGGAGACCACGGTCTGGTTTTTGGTCTCGGAGGCGCTCTCGAACGCGATCAAGCACGCCCAGGCCACCGCGGTGCGGGTCGAGGTCGTCCTGCACGGGCGCACGCTGGTCGCGTCGGTCACCGACGACGGCGCGGGCGGCGCCTGCCGCACGCGCGGCACCGGCCTGCAGGGCCTGGCGGCGCGCGTGGAGTCGCTGGGCGGGCGCCTGGACGTGCACAGCCCGCCGGGCGTCGGGACCACGCTGACCGCGACGATCCCGCTCGCGCCCTGGCGCACGTCGACCGAGCCGTTCCTGGAGTTCGGCCACGACAACGACGGCGGGCGCGGGCTGCGCAAGATCCAGGAGCTGCTCGCGGGCAAGCGCACGACGGGCGCGTCGCTGCTGCGCGAGTGGGCGCTCGAGGGCGGCCCGCCGCGGATCGGCCAGCGGCTGCCGGTCTACGACCACACGGGCCACTGCCACGGGCTGGTGGAGATCGTCGGCGTCGCGGTCAAGGCGTTCGGCGACATCGACGCCTCGATGATGGACCCCGAGCCCGGCGCCGAGGACTGGCACACGGCCCGCGCCCGGGCCTACGCGGAGTGCCGCGAGGAGATCGCGGCGCTCCTGGGCGACCCGGAGTGGCAGCTGACCGACGCCGAGCCGATGGTCGTGCTGACCTACAGGTCGGTCCCTGCCGCCGAGATCAGCGGCTCGATCCTGTAGGGGATCTGCCGCGTCATCGAGATCGCGCTCGTCGAGCGCTGGACGGCGCCCGTGTGCAGCATCGCGTTGATCACGTCCTGCAGGTGCGTGTTGTCGCGGGCGACCACGCGGCACAGCAGGTCACGGTCGCCGGTCACGCCGTGCACCTCGAGCACCTCCGGGACCTTCTCGAGTCCCTCCACCGCCTCCTCGAGCCGGCCCTGCACGATCTCGAGTGAGACGAACGCCAGCACGGGATAGCCCATGCTGGCGGGCTCGACCTCCGGCCCGAAGCCCGTGATCACGCCGCGCGCGACGAGCTTGTCCATCCGGGCCTGCACGGTTCCGCGGGCGACGCCCAGCCGGCGAGCGGTCTCCACCACGCCGATGCGCGGATGCGCCCGCAGCATCAGCAGCAGGCGGGCGTCCAGTTCGTCGATTTCATCGGACACCCGCGTATCATGGCGCCATAGAGGAGAGGTCGATGAGCAGCGTCTACCGCAACATCCTGGTGGCGGTCGATGGTTCGCCCGATGCCGAAGCGGCACTCGAGCACGCCGCCGCCCTGGCTCGCGACCAGCGCGCGCGGCTGACGCTCCTGACCGCCGTCCCGCAGCTGCCGGCGACCGCGCTGCTGGCCTCGGGCGCCACGCCGCCGCGCGGTGAGGTGCTCAAGCACTACTCGGACATGCAGCGCAAGGCCGTCGAGACGCTGCCCGAGGACGTGGGCGTGACGACGCTGCTGGTCGAGGGGCCGCCGGCCAAGGCGCTGATCGAGCGGGCGCGCTCGGGCGCGTTCGACCTGATCGTGATGGGCTCGCACGGGCACGGGCGGCTGCACCAGTCGCTGCTGGGCTGCGTGTCGCAGAAGGTCCTGCACGCGAGCCCGATCCCGGTGCTGCTGATCCGCGCGCCGGAGCCCGAGCAGGCCCCCGCGAAAGCCCCGATGGAAAGCTCGCTTGACATCCGGCCGATGACAAGCTAGCTTTACATGCCTCCCCTCAGAAGGAGGCTCCCCGATGAAGCTGTTCACCGCGCTCCTCGCGAGCGCCGTGCTGGCGCTCGCCCCGACGGCGAGCGCGAACCCCGCCCGCGAGCTGACCGACGCGGGCATCCCCGGAGCGCTCGTCTACTCCTCCGGCGGCAAGGTCCACGCGGCGGGCAACGCCCGCCCCCATCACCGCTTCCGCGCCGGAAGCGTGTCCAAGACGTTCGTGGCGACGGCCGTCCTGCAGCTCGTGGCCGAAGGCCGGCTCTCGCTCGACCAGCGGGTGCACGGCGTGCCGCTGCGCACGCTGCTCAACCACACGAGCGGGATCTTCAACCACACCGAGGACCCGCGCGTGTTCGAGCAGGGGCTGCTCAAGCGCTGGCAGCCGCGCGAGCTGATCGCGATCTCCGACTCGCACCCGCCGTACTTCGCGCCGGGCACGGATTTCCACTACTCCAACACGGGCTACGTGATCCTCGGCGAGCTCGTCGGTGACCAGCTCTCGCGCCGGATCATCCGGCCGCTGGGGCTCAAGCGGACACGCTTCGACGTCGGCCCGCGCGTGCGCGGCGTCGCCCCCGGCGTGGCCGCGGGCGAGGACGTGACCGTGCAGGACACGAGCTGGGCCGGCGCCGCCGGCGCGCTCGTCAGTACCCCGCGCGAGCTCGCGCGCTTCTACCGCGCGCTGCTGTCCGGCCGCCTGCTGGGGCGGTCGCAGCTGGCGGCGATGAAGACGATCGACCCCGTGACGAAGTTCTACGGGCTCGGGCTGGCGCGGATCGGGTTGTCCTGCGGTTTCGTGTGGGGGCACGACGGGCAGGTGCCCGGCTACAACACGTTCGCGGTCTCCTCCGAGGACGGGCGTCGCCAGACCGTGGTGATGGCCGGCCAGAACCCGCTGTCGGAGGCGCAGCAGCGCGCGGTCCTGCGCGTGCTGGACGAGGAGCACTGCGCGTGAGGAACGAGGTGCGGGCCCTGCGCAGCGAGCGCAAGCTGTCCCAGCAGCAGCTCGCAGAGGCGATGGGCGTCTCGCGCCAGACGATCAACTCGATCGAGAAGGGGCGCTACACGCCGTCGCTGCCGCTGGCGATGGCGTTGGCGCGCTATTTCGGCAAGTACGTGGAAGAGGTGTTCCATGAGGACTAAGCAGAGCCGGTGGACGCTGCCCGCGTTCTGCCTGTTGTTGGGGGCGCTGATGTTCGGCGCGTTCGCGCTCGGCGGCAGCGTCGGTCAGGGCCTGATCTCGTTCGGGATCATGGCCGTCACGGGCGCGCTGTTCCTGTTCGGGCGGCGCAGCGAGACCCTGCAGGGGATCGGCGGGCCCGAGCGCGACGAGCGCTGGGAGCTGATCGACCTGCGCGCCGTCGCGACCACCTGCATCGTGCTGATCACGGTGATCATCGGCATGTTCCTGTACGAGGTCGCCGACGGGCAGGACGGCGAGCCCTACACGCAGCTGGGCGCGATCGGCGGCCTGACCTACGTGATCGCCGTGTTCGTGTTGCGCCGCCGGACTTGACGCGCGGGCCCGCTTCCCCCGAGATCCGTCCAGGCGCGGTCAGGTTCGGCCTGCGCTGCCGATCTCCGGGAGCGAATGCGCGCGCTCCTTCTCTCGTTGCTGTTGTCGCTGGTCGTCGCGCCCGCCGCCGCGCAGGCGGCGGATGTCGACCTCGTCGTGCGGCGCGAGCCGGGGCTGAGCGCCGCGGCGCGCGCGGATGTCCGCTCGGACGCCGGCGTCGAGCACAAGCGGATGCTGCGCCTGGACGACACCGAGGTCGTCACGGTGCCGGCCGAGGAGGCCGACGAGGCGCTGCGGGCGTTGCGCGCCGATCCCGACGTGCGCTGGGTCCAGCGTGACGGGATGGCGCACGCGGCGGCGGCCGCGGGCAAGGACCCGTTCTGGTCGGACCTGTGGGGGCTGCACAACACGGGCCAGACCGGCGGCACGGCCGACGCCGACGTCGACGCGCCCGAGGCGTGGGCGGTCTCGACGGGCGCGGGCGTGACGGTGGCCGTCGTCGACACCGGCGTCGACGCGGGCCACGCGGACCTGGCCGGCCGGCTGGCGACCAACCCGCGCGAGATCGCGGGCAACGGCGTCGACGACGACGGCAACGGGCTGGTCGACGACTGGCGCGGGTGGGACTTCGCCTACGGCGACAACAACCCGTCCGATGAGCAGGGCCACGGCACGCACGTGTCCGGGACGATCGCCGCGGTCAACGGGAACGCGAAGGGCATCAGCGGGCTCGCTCCCGACGCCAAGGTGCTCAACGTCAAGGGGCTCGACGACAGCGGCAGCGCCTCGTGGTCGACGATCGCCGACGCGTTCGACTACGCGGCCCAGATGGCGCGGATCGTCAACGCCTCGCTCGGCGGCGAGGGCGAGGCGAAGGTCATCGAGGACGTGATCGCCGCGCACCTGGACACGCTGTTCGTGGTCGCGGCCGGCAACGAAGCGTACGACCTCGACACCGTGACCTACAGCCCGTGCGAGGTGCCGCAGCCGAACGTCCTGTGCGTCGGCGCGTCCGACCACAAGGACCTGCGGGCGTCGTTCTCCAACTACAGCCCGAGCGCCGTCGACGTGTTCGCGCCCGGCGTGTCGATCAAGTCCACCACGGGCGGCGGCTACGGCTCCTGGAACGGCACCTCGATGGCGACGCCCCACGTCGCCGCGATCGCCGCGCTGCTGCTGGCGCGCAACAAGACGCTGACCGCCGCCCAGCTCAAGCAGACGATCCTCGCCGGCGCCGAGCAGAAGACCGCGCTGAAGCCGTACGGCCTCAACGGCGGCCGCGCGAACGCCTACGCCTCCGTCTCGCGCATCTCCCCGCCCGCCGACCGCGACCGCGACGGCGTGCCCGACGTGTGGGACAACTGCCCCGCGGTCGCCAACCCCGGCCAGGCCGACGCCGACGGCGACGGCACCGGCGACGCCTGCGACGCCCGTCCCGGCCACGACGACCGCGACGGCGACGGCGACGGCGTCCCGAACGGCAGCGACAACTGCGCCGGCGTGGGGAATCCCGACCAGGCCGACACCGACGGCGACGGAGTGGGCGACGCCTGCGACGCCACCCCGCGCGGCGGCGACGCCGACGGCGACGGCTGGGCCGACCTCGACGACAACTGCCCGGCGGTCTACAACGAGGAGCAGTACGACAGCGACGCCGACGGCGTAGGCGACGACTGCGACCCCACCCCCTGGGGCGACGACGAGGTCCTCGAGGCGCCCACGCTCTCGCGCCTCAGCGTCAAGGTCGCCGGCGCGGCGCGCTGCCGCGGCTCGCGCGCCTGCACCCGCACCCTGCGCGTCAGCGCCCGCACCTCCGAAGCCGGCTCCGCCCGCGTCTCGATCGCCCGCCAGCGCTGCTCGCGCCGCCGCTGCGCGTGGAAGGCCACCAAGTCCAGCACGGCCCGGGTTGCCGGCGACGCGCTGAAGACCTCGCTCCGCGCCAAGCTCGCCGCGGGCCGCTACCGCGTCACCGTGACCGTGATCGGCCCGGGCGGCAAGGCCGAGGCGACCCGCACGATCAAGGTCCGCTAGCCCGGCGCCACTTCCGGCCCGCCACCGCGCGCGTGGCCGAGGTGCGCCGGTTTCATACGTATTTCCGAGGGTTTCCCGGCGCACCTCCGCGCGCTGGCCACGCGAGCGTCGACTTCCTTACCTGAGCGGTGGGTTTCTCGACACTCGCGTGGCGACGGCCGCGTTAACGCGAGAAGCCCTCGCTCGTCGCAAGGGCTTCTGCCTATCGGGGCGCCCGGATTTGAACCGGGGACCTCACCGACCCGAACGGTGCGCGCTACCAGGCTGCGCCACGCCCCGAGGCGCAGAGCAGTCTAGCCAGTCACCCGCCGGGTTTCCGTGAGCGGGGGTTCGTGAGGTTGCCGGTGAGGCCGTTGAGGGTGTCGCCGAGGCCGCTGACGGTGTTGTCGACGGTCTGCTTGACGCCGCCGACGACGGCGTCGACGACGTCGGTGACGCGGTCGACGGTCTCGGCGACCGGGCCGTCGCCGGTCACGCGGCGGACGGTTTCGTCGAGGCCGTCGCCCACCTGCTGGGTCGTGTTCTGGAGGGTGCCGGTGGTGCCCTGGACGGTGTTGTTGAGCGCCTCGGTGGTGCGCTGGACCGGCTGCTTGGCCGGGTCGGGCGCGGGGGAGGCCGGCGTGTCGGCGGCGGGCTGGGAGCCGCCGCCGCTGCCCGAATCGCCCTTCGGCTTGTCCGAGGAACGCGAGGGCGAGGACTGCTCGCGGCTCGGCTTGGCGCGCTTCGGCGCGGGGTCGGGGTTCGAGTCCGTCGCCGGGGTGGGCGCGGGGCGGTCGCCGCCCGACGGGGTCGGCTCGGCGTCGCCGGCGGTCGGGGCGCCGGTGCGGCGGGCGCGGCCGGAGGACCCCGACCGGCGGTCGTCGCGCGAACGGCGGGTCAGGCGATCGCCGCGATCCCGGGTGGCGGCCCGCTCGGCGGCGCGCTCGGACGCCGGGACGCCCGTGGTGGCGACAGCGGCGGGCGTGGACGGACCCGCAGGGGAAGACGAAGGCCGCGCGACCTCGACCGCGGCCGCTCGCGCGGCGCGGTCCGGTCCGCCGCCGCCGCTCACCTGCTGCTGCACGCCGACGCCGGCGCCCACGCCCGCCGCCAGCACGGCGGCGCCCGCGGCGGCCTTGCCCCAGCCGCTCGCGACGTGGTCCGAGAA